>ERZ1036435.105-NODE-105-length-79857-cov-12.050713_pt1 | contig 79857 bp, 43 predicted proteins | sample MGYA00514223_ERZ1036435 | MGnify/ENA primary metagenome ERZ1036435 (study PRJEB33795, sample SAMN09464927) | human gut metagenome | host: Homo sapiens | place: USA: Stanford, California | collected 2016-08 | study: EMG produced TPA metagenomics assembly of the...
GAGGATGGGAGGTGGGGGGGGGGGAAAGAAAGGCAGTGAACGGGCGAGGATAATGGCAACGAGTAGAGTGAAAACGCGAAATGTTAATAGATGGGATCAAAATAACAAGATCAGGCAATTTAGACATGGAATTGATCCCGTAAACAACACACAGATCAGGTATTTAGCGCAATTTACTACTGTGGTTGGGTATAAATTTCATTTATTTTGAAAGTAGTTGTATAAGGAAATAAAAGCAGGAAAACTGAGGAGCACTCAGTGCTCCAACGATGACAATTGGCGGTCTCCTTTGTCCACTCTGCGCAATCAAAAGTGTTTTCGCTAACCAGCTAAAGAAGTAAATTGTGAATTACAATACAATGCCCAATTTGATCTGTTTGAACCAGGGCCTAAATCTCGAAAAGTTTATTGTCGTAGTTGTAAAATCTCAGAAAACAAAAAAAAAAAAGAAAATAAAATACCAGACATTCTTTTTGGTATTGCAGTTTTTTGAAATTGGCGTAGGTGTCTTTTACTTCTTTTGTCCCCTTACTTTTTTAGAATACCCACCTCGATAGAAGCCATTTTTGGTTGTAACCCGCTATCTTCTCCTTATTCTGGCTGCTATTTTTCATTTCTTATTGCAACAGGCTTGAAATTGTTCAATTTGATCCACAGCTAATTTTTTTTTTGATCCAACGTTATATAACTATAACAGTTTCTTCAAGATCTATATTTTCATTGATCTGTTAGCATTTGCATTTTTTGACGTTGGTATATTATTCTTTATCTTAAGCTATAACCCCATCAACGGTCTATTTTTCTAATTGATCATACATTAATACCATTCACTCATTTCAGGTTTTACTACTTTTGATCATTTTAAAGTTAATCAATCAGAGAAACATTTGATAGAAGCTGATCGCTCGATTTATCTCACTCAAGAATTATCCCAACTATTATTTTTGCAGGTTATTTTTTTATGGACTATTAAAATCAAGAATAATATTATTTAATTCAAACACAGATAGCGAAACTAAAGGAATAAGAGATAACAATCCTAAGTGACAAGGAAAATTTCTTTACATTCATTTTTAATATCAACTAAGACACCGAAGTTGACAATACTGGCTTAATTTTTACATTCCTTTTTACATTGACATTTTTTACTTTCGTTTACTAATCAACAAAATTCGTCTTTAGATAAAGCAACATGACAAACGGCCAATCATTAGGATTAATTGTTACCGCTAAGCAAAAATATTACCCAATTGAACTCTCTAACGCTGAGCTTTTGGCCCACTATGAAATGATCCAGGAGTACCAACAGGATATCTCTGCTAATGTCCTTGAGCAATCTATGAAATTTAAACCAAACCCAAAGTTGATCGACCAACAACCTGAAATGAAACCAGAAGATACCAGAGAAGCTATTGTCACTTTCCTCTTTGAGTTGTCAGTGATGACCCGCGTGACCAATGGTATCTTTGTGCAGGCGGTTAGATTATATGACCGTTACTGCTCAAAAAGAGTGGTGTTAAAAGATCAAGCGAAGCTGGTAGTGGCTACTTGTCTCTGGCTCGCAGCTAAGACTTGGGGTGGTTGCAACCATATTATCAACAACGTAATTGTCCCAACAGGTGGAAGGTTTTACGGTCCAAATCCAAGAGCAAGAATTCCAAGACTTTCTGAGCTAGTCTTGTATTGTGGCGGGTCCAACAATTTTGATGAGTCAATGTTCTTGCAAATGGAAAGACATATACTAGACACACTTAACTGGGATGTTTACGAGCCCATGCTAAATGACTATGTTTTGAATGCTGATGAAAACTGCTTAATCCAATATGAACTATATGAAAGGCAACTTGAACATAGAAGAAAACGTCAGTCTCAAGCCTCCACAGATAGCGATGCTACCGTTGATGACATAGATCTTGATATCAAAGGTCACAGTATCGAAGAAGATGATGAAGACGAAGAGTTGAAAAGTAAGATTCAACTAATCAACTTGAAAAGATTCTTAATGGAACTTGCTTCATTCAAATATGAGTTTCTATCTTTTGAGCTCTTCGAAGTTGCACAAGGTATCTTCCATATAATCAACAGATTTGCAAGTTCTGATCAAGGCCCGTTTTTGGCTACCCCTGCTACAAATATGGAGAAGCAATCCAAACTTGAAACTTTATTTATTGATGCTATAACTGAAACACCAAAGTCTTTAGCTGAAGTCTACAAGAATCAACCAGGTATTTCAGCCTTTATTACTAGTATCAATAATTACAAGAGCATTCTTCAAAAGAAACTGGAACTGGCCGCCTCCTTGGATCTATCAAGAACAATTCCTGTCTCTTGCAATTACGAGTCAATTTCATCTTCTAATATGCCCTCACCTGTATATTCAACACAAAGCCATACACCAATGAGAAATGTAAGTGCTAACTCCGAGAATAGCATATTCAGCGTAATGGAACAATCTTCACCTATTACACCACAAATGTACAGTTTTGAACATAAACCAGGTGGAAGTGTATGTGGCAGTTCACCTAGTGTCAGTAGTCTTGTAAACTACCGAACCAAGCGGGGCTACGACCAAGATATAAGTGACACTTCTATGAATATGGAAAATAAGGAAAATATACATCCAAATGGGGTTGCTAGCCATATCGCCCCACCGCGTGCTAAATTTGTGAGCACAGGGATGTACCACTCCCCAAGTGATACTTCACATAATGCTGGCGCTAATAGCAGTAGATCATCCTTAATCTCCTTGCCTGTTGCGAATGTCAATTCAATTATGTGAGGTGGTATACTGACAGAGCAAGTTTAACTTATCAAACTTATTATGGGACGATTAACGAGTAATACTATTCATAAAAAATATAAAAAATGGAGTCATTTATAAAATACTTATATATTAAATCAGGGCATATTGATTTTAATAGAGCAATTCATATAGTCATCTAGATACATGGAAATTATACTAAATCAAATGTAATATGGTATTCATTGTGAGGCACCAGAACAAACTTTTCTACATAGTACACTATTGAACTCATTAACTAAATTATCTTATATTAATCACGATGAACGTAGTTCACATTGGGTGGCTTGTTGTAAATGGCTGATTCAAGCCTTGAAAGGCAATAGGTAGAAAGTAATTTGAAGACAAACTGGGTTAACTGAACCCATATATTGGTTAAACAACATTGAACTTAACAGTAACAGGTGTATATTTGGTGGACTTTGGTTAAGATTCTTAAGAGTTCAGATTCACATTTTTGACCGATTCCAGATTGCGATAGTGACTTTTGACTGGGTTATCGAAAGAAAGTACTACTTGATAAGGACTCAGTTTTTCAGTTTGCACTGAGTTGAAACAGAAGCATACCATTTTTTCAAGATAAACAAGCTATAATATGGCAACGACGTCCTCAGAGGAATTTTCTGAGGTAATTGAGAGAGCTACAAGCGAAAGCATCCCTAATGGGGAGCTAAACTTACCTGTGGCGCTGGAGATATCAGATATTCTGCGATCACGAAGGATTGCACCAAAAGATGGTATGAGATGCTTGAAGAAGCGTATTACAAACACGACTAATAATCCTAATACACAATTGTCTTCTTGGAAACTGGTGGAGATATGTATCAAGAATGGTGGTATACCATTTTTAAGGGAGATCTGCTCAAGAGAGTTTATGGATACAATGGAACATACAATCCTGAAATATGATGATAGTGATGAAGTTGTAGAACTTGTAACTACTATGCTATACGAGTTGTACTTAGCATTTCAGAATGATTCTCAGTTAAACTATGTGAGCAGGGTTTACGATAAATTAAGACAAAGAGGTGTTAAGTTTCCAGAAGGTGCTCCAATCTCTTCAAATGTGAATGCATTATTTGATTCTAAAACACCAGCTGATTGGATTGATTCAGATGCATGTATGATTTGTTCAAAGAAATTTTCTTTACTGAATAGGAGACATCACTGTAGGTCTTGTGGTGGAGTCTTCTGCCAGGACCATTCCTCCAAAAGTATTCCATTACCAGATCTCGGTATATATGATTCAGTTAGAGTATGTGATAATTGTTATGATGATTATGATTATAAAAAGGGAAGCGGTAGTCAAGGAAAAAAGAGAAAACATAGAAAAAGTCACCGCCATGCTACTGAAGATGAAGACGAAGATTTAAGGAAAGCAATTAAACTGTCATTAAGGGCATCTAATAGCAGTGTCGAACCTGTTATTCCAGTTGTTGAAAGTGAACCTCAAATACCTGCTGTAGAAGAGGAGGATCCTGACTTAAAAGCTGCAATTGAAGCAAGTTTAAGAGAAGCAGAAGAGGAGAAACGTAGAAGGGAAGAACATGCTCAACAGCAGAATACCAATGCCTATCCACAACAGTTTAGGCCACCTGCTAATGAATTAACCCCCGCCGATGAGGAAGATATTTATCTTTTTGCTTCATTAGTTGAAAGAATGAAAACAAGACCGCCCTCTGAAATACTGGATGATCCCCAACTTCAACAACTGGCACAAAAGGTATTCGCCAGTAAACCACGTCTAGGAAACACACTGAATTCAAAAATCCAAAAATATAATACGTTAGTAGATATGAATGGTAAGATTTCCCACATTATGAACACTTACGACAATTTACTGGAACAAGAATTACGAAATATAAACCTAAGCGAGAGATTTAATGTCCCACAGGCACAAGCGGACCCATACAGTCAATATAGTCAATACAATCAACCTGCAATCCAAAACAACACCTCGCAAACGAATAATGTGGTGAACAATAAACCTTTATCTCAAAGGGAAAGTGAGCCTCAATATACAGCTCCAACAAATTCTCAGACTATAGAAAGCAAAGCATATGAACGGCAACTAGAAAATCTTGTTCAACCACCATCAAATGTTAAGAACGAACCAGTTGCTTCAGAACCCCCATATCCTAACGAGGAACTGAACGACATAACATCTATTCAACTAAACTCGGAAAGGGCTGGCAAATATGAAGAAAATGCTGTTCCACCTGGTAGCATTCCATACCCTATCGAAAATGACGACCAAGATGAAACTACCCGCACTAAAAAAAATGATAATATAACCAATTTCGACTTCCCTACAGTGCCTGCTAGGAAATTACCCGAAAATAATGTGGAGCAAGTAGAGGATAAACCTCAGGATTCCCAAGAGGAAGCATTGTTAATAGAACTCTAACTGTGGTCCTTAGAGACATTTTTTGTAATGGTATCTGAATATTATTCATATACAACATTATTGAAATAAATATATTACTTTGCATACATTATATAATAACCCTATTTAAAAATAATAGAGATCGATCCATATTTGTATGCATATATCAACTTAAATGTAATTGATGTACAGTAGTGAATGGCCACTAGTCATTATTATACTATTAGAAATGCATAAATGTTGTATGGTCATGATTGTAACAATGATAAATTCTACCAGCCTTCCATAGTGTAGTCATGCTGGATTGTGGGAGTAACACTGGTTATGAACTTCAAAAAAACAACCAAATATAAGTCTACTCGTAGTGAATCATCGATATCTTGCTGTAAATCTTCCCAGTTTTCGTTGTCGCCATCATCAGAACCAGCAGATTTTGGTGCACCAACTTCAGCATTCTTTTGCATTTCTTCTTCTCTTTGCCTTTCTTTAACTACACTAATCTTGTCCAATAGAACTTTCATTACGTTTGCATGTTTACAGGGGTGAATAGATACACTGGGAACATTTCTCTTATAAAAGGGTAGCTTCTCTATCGTAGCGGTCTTTTTTCGATAGTCAGGCGTTATATCTTCAAACATTTCCTTTGGGGTCAAGGGTGTACCATTTCCGTTAAAACCTACAATGTACATCTTAGGCACCCTATAAGACGTGGAATAAGTTATAAATAAGTCGTAGTATCTAAGCATCTCATTGGTCTTATTTGCGACAATATCATCATCTTCTTCGAGCTCCATCTCTTCCATCAATTCATCTATATCATTGACATCATTGTCAGCTCCTGAACTACTCTTACTCACAGGGATAATCTCTATTGAGTCATCGTCATTATCTTCATCGTCAGCAGCACTGAAAGCATCAGTCGAGGTTCCGTTCTCGATTTCATCCATAGTAACCACAGCTTGCGCACGCTCTGAACAAGGTACTTTTCTTATGACAAGAAACTGCTTGTCTTTGGGAAGAAAGTCCCTATATTTATTATCATCTGCCATATCGTTCCACTTCCAGGTTGGAAACATATGGCACAGGTAGTCTCCTGCTTGAACAAACTCTTCAGGTGTTATTTGACCAGTAGTCAAAAACGTAGATTTATGAGAAACTGGCGTCAAATACTCCCGCCAGTTGCTCAGTGCTGACCTTATCATATTTCTTTGAGTAATAATCGTTGACTAATCGCAAAAAAAAGCACCAAAAAACACAAATAACAGGCAACAAGCTCCAAAAACTATCCAGTCGTTTATTTGGTATAATCTTGTCTTAAATAAATAGGAATTTGGTACTCTAAAGACCCTAGTATGACTTCAATGTTGTTACCTCATCGCATTTTGCTAAGAATGGGCCACAAGGGCATCGCACGTAAAAAGTGAAGTCTGAAGAAAGCTGGGATGAGCAACCACATCTTAATCAATGAGCATTTACGATAAGAAATTGATCAATTGATTTATAAATGGCTGGAGCTATTAAGCCATTTAGGAGCACTTAAATATCTTTATCAAAGGTGAAGTCTGTGTATAGTAGGATAATGGTGGCTAGGCACAGGAATAGGAAGCGGGAAGTTAGCCGGTCGTCGGTGTATGAGAGCAGTGATGTTACAAGCGAGACAGGTGTTCGAGGCGATACAGTTGAGTATGATATTGATACTGAACAACCTATCCACTTGAACAGACATGAATTACAAAGGCGGGCATCTACTGCTTCTAGACACTCTAAGGAAGGGGATGATCAAGATGAAAATGAGAAGGATGAACAATTGTTGGATCGTATTATACCAAGACGGCAACGTAAACGGTGGAGAGACTCCAAAAGGCTTGTGTTCTCCATGGGTGCTCTATTGGGGCTACTGATTTCTGTGTATTTTGGTGCTGTTCATGTACATGGGAACAACAAGGAGTTGCTCGATGGTATCATGAATTTCGATGTTTTTAGAGATTACTTCGATGACTGGAAGGATATTTTGCCTGATGGGTTTACCAACTTTTTGACGGATATACAGACTAACTATCTGGCTGCCTCTTCAGTTCAGAACTTGACACAGAGCTTCGGAGTGGGAAAACAATACTTGGCTGAATATAATGTGACTACCAGGCACCCCGTTGTCATGGTACCAGGTGTGATATCGACAGGAATAGAAAGTTGGGGTGTTATCGGTGATGAGGAATGTGATAGCTCACCACATTTTAGAAAGAGACTTTGGGGATCTTTCTATATGCTAAGGACCATGGTTCTAGACAAAGTTTGCTGGCTCAAACACGTCAAACTGGACCCCGAAACAGGTCTAGATCCTCCAAATTTTACACTGCGAGCAGCTCAAGGATTTGAATCATCTGATTTCTTTATTGCAGGTTACTGGATTTGGAACAAAGTGCTTCAAAATTTGGGTGTTGTAGGTTATGACCCAAACAAGATGACTACTGCTTCTTATGATTGGAGATTAGCATACCTCGACTTAGAAAGGAGAGATAAGTATTTCAGTAAATTAAAAAGCCAAGTCGAGCTATTTTACCAATCTACTGGAGAGAAAGTCTGCTTGGTTGGCCACTCCATGGGCTCTCAAGTGGTATTCTACTTCCTGAAATGGGTCGAAGCCGAAGGTCCAGAGTATGGTAATGGTGGTAAAGATTGGGTTGCAAAACACATTGATTCTTTCATTAATGTTGCGGGCACTTTGCTAGGCGCTCCCAAAGCTGTTCCAGCGCTAATAAGTGGTGAAATGAAAGATACTATACAATTGAACGCCATTGCCATGTATGGTTTAGAGAAGTTCTTTAGCAGAAAGGAAAGATTAGAGATGATTCAAACCTGGGGTGGTATACCATCTATGCTACCTAAAGGTGGCAACTTAATTTGGGGTGATATGGATTTTGCAGCTGAAGATTCACAGCACAACAATACTGACACATATGGAAATTTCATTAGGTTTGAAAATGTATCTAATGATGATGAATTTAAGAAAAACTTAACCATGAATGATTCGATAGAGCTAGTAAGGCGCTTATCCCCAAAGTGGTTGAAGGAAAGGATAGATGAGCAATATTCCTTTGGATATTCCAAGACAGAAGACGAACTGAAGGAAAATGAAAAGAATCACAAGTATTGGACCAATCCTTTGGAAGTTCCTTTACCCAATGCACCAGATATGAAGATCTATTGCTTTTATGGCTTAAACAACCCAACTGAACGTGCCTACGTCTACAAAGAACAGAAAAAAGACAACCAGTCGTCCTTGAACTTGACTATCGATTACGATAGTTCCCAACCGGTATACTTCACTGAAGGTGACGGTACTGTTCCTGTTATTACGCATGCCATGTGCCATAAGTGGGCTCAGGGCCAATCAGCCTACAACCCTGCTGGCATGAATGTAACCATTGTAGAACTCAAGCATCAACCCGACAGATTTGACATCAGAGGTGGTCCAAATAGTGCTGAACATGTTGATATCCTCGGAAGTGCCGAGCTAAACGAATACATACTAAGAGTCGCAACTGGCAACGGTGATTCCATTGAACAGAGAATCCTATCCAACATGTCAGAATGGGTAAAAGAGATCAATTTCCCACTATAAAATACAACATTATAAACATTCATACATTCTATAAACTTAAATTATACACCTTTCAACTTGGAAGAAAGTGCAAAGCGAGGCTATTTTCCTGACTCACTGCTCTGTAAGCGAAACTCACAACCCCTCCACACATAGCCAAACCCATTGTAATTCATTTTTTTATATATATACTGCCGTGCTATTATGTAAACTCGCATTAGTTGTTTGTATATTTCCATTTTCGTGTCCCCAAATTCACATTATATTCTCGAGTAAGGAATTCACCACTATTCCCTACGTCATTTCTATAGCAGAAGAAAGGGAGCAAATTTCGCGTCGGTCTTGCGATGCCCTCAGTGCGGAAGAAAATGTAAACAAAGAATTACATAGTAACAATCTTGGCAGGGAAACCTACAAGCAGGGTTTTGAATCAAGAGAGGAGCAATATATATCCCTTCGAAGCCCTCCGATCTTGCATGCAGATCGGAGAGGGAGAGGGGGTCTGTTGGTGCGTTGCAGGATGTGTCAGTAATAGGCAAGAGGCAAAACAACGGTGAAAGCCAAAATGCAATCGAGAGGGAACGAGAAGTGTTTATTGTGTTAATAAACAAATAGGTGGAGAGTGAATTGGAGCAATATACGTGGAATACACAAGTTTGGTGTTAGGTGATCTCCAGTCAATTGTAGAACATCAACAAACGGGAAACTAAATAACAACAAGTTCAAAATAGTCAAAATTTTTACAAGTATTATAATATAATATCAGCTCTTGCAAATTAAAAGAAAAAGAACAAAGAATAAAATAAAATATAAACTTTATTGAAAGATAATTGTGAAGGCTTATTTTTTTTTTTTGAAGAATTTTGAATAATAGTCATCTCAGAATAACAGAAAACATCTGTTTTATAGAACTAACAAGCCGAGTCAAAAGAGGTAATAGCGGTTTGCTACTGATACATTTTTTTTCGTTTTGTGGATTCGAAACTTGACCAGTCAAGTTAAGCTTTAATTTAAAGTATTTATTTCCAATATTTGTATGATCTTTTAGGACTTCCGTTTAGCATTTGCATTTTAGTTCTTTTGTTGTATTTTACATGGTTATGTCATTAGAAAGGTTACCATTACAAGAATACACCAAGTCTGCCATGAACAATCTGGCAACTTCAGGACCTGTCATCATGACTTCGCTTACTGAAGGCAGCTCTTTGAGCAAAAACTCAGTTGGGATGGGTCTGGGCATGAAATTACCTTCAATCCATTCTCTAATCAATCAAAAGAACAGTTACAATCCATTTCAAACAACACTGCACTCGAAATCATTCTCAGTCGGAGACCCAATAAAAGCTAATAATAGTAAACCATTGGGCGTGACTTTGACTTCCACTGACTCTAATAAGAGATTAAATACTTCAATCTCAGCTTTGCTAACAGACAACAAGAGCCCAGGAAAGGCCAATAAACCTGAAACTGAAAAAGAGACTATGAATCATCTTGTTCAAGAAGATACTGTTGATAAAGCACATTATACTGAGTTATCTAAGAAATTACAGATCAGACTACAGTTAGCTTACTACAAGTATCGAACTAAACAAGAACATGTTAAATTTAATGAGCTTAAGGCATTACATAGTTCAAAACCCAAAAAAGCATCAAAAAAGAATACAAAGAGGAGGAAGTTAGTAGTTTCTCATGGAAACTTCAAAACCCCAGCAAAGAGAAAAGAACATAAACTATACACTACAAACACTCATAACCTTCAGGATGTCTCAACTGACATATCCATGTCGTCAAGCACATCCTCTTTAATGTCCAAGAGGGATTCTTCTCTACAGTTCCACGATAGCAATGATACAACAAACGATTTTACAACGCCCATTCGCAACGCCAACAAACGCCATCTAGGACAAAAACAGGACACACCAATGAGTGTTAAAGCCGCAAAGTCCCTGATTTTCCTATATTCAAGCAAAGTTTAAGAAATTGGCACCTGAATTAGCCAAACAAAAAGCAACTAACGATTTAATAATGGCTTGCCAGATTCCAATTATCTTATCTTTATCTTTATTTTTTGATATTATTATCCATATTCCCAACCTGAAATTAGAAAGAGCCACATTGTTCTATAATTGCCTCTTCTGAATGAACATCCCACAGAAATGAATCTGTTCCGGAGCATACATCGCCTTATACAAGGAAAAAACAATATGGCGCAATAAAACTACAAATACTGGATGTTCATATTACAACTATAAGGGATACTGATGATATCGCACCGATCTCTGATTTAAGATCAGCATTTCTCAGAGTATCCTATTTTGTACTATTATTTAAAATTTAGTTCCTCTCATCAGCAGGGCGAGCCGGTAATTCCCCTACCGAATGTATACGTAAAGATGACGCCACTAATGGCTCCAAGTAAAATGCATAGCATAAAAATTGTTTAATACAACTTAATAAAATACACTACTCTTAAGGTAACACTACATTCCAAGACCTTTGGTCCAACATACCTTATGATTTTATACATTTCGACGACTAACTGTAATGAGTTCTACAGTTATAAAATGATAAAACGGTGAAGCCAGGTAGTGATAGTCATTGCATAATGAATGACAGCTCCAAGACTAATCTCAAAATATAGGATACAGATAAATCGAATTAGTGAGAATATGGTACTCAACAATGATGGACTAAAGGAGATAAGTACGCTGCTTGTATCTGCAAGCGACCGAGAACCGGAAGTCAAGCTGGAGAAGACAAAAGATAACAGCAGCAGTGATATAACCACACCACCGGCAGAGTTTATTCCCAGTATTTTCTTCTCATTACACAAAATACGGAAGGATCCTAACAATGTTTCCAGCCAGCTAGAAACTTCGACTGGGTTTATAAGGCATAGAATAAAGAGATGTAAAGCTTTGTTACAGGAGAACGAAGAAGTACGAAACCTGCTAGCCAACAGTATAGAAGAATGGGAAAATATAATTGCTGATAAGGAGCAGCAACTACGAGTGAAGGCTAAGGTGCTAAGGGACCTTGATGCTCGTATCGAAAAGATAACGAATTAATATGTAAAAAAATAGATATGAATGACCTGCCTCCACAACCAATTGTAGCGCAAAACCAAAACGAATAACCAGTCCCTTCATTGATGCAAAACACTACTGTATAATTATCAATGGTATCAGGCTATAATAACGCTGTAGCAGCAGACAGAATTATATGTATGCATTAATAGATACATATATATATAAATTATATAGTATTGGAATAGAAGTAACTGACAACGTAATACACGTGACTGTCTTTAACCGATAACCGTATAAAGAAATACTACGTTTGAAAAGAAAGTGATATTATATCACATGACACACAACCGTGAAGGACAACAAAAAGCCCAATCCTTCCTGGAAAAAAATCCGTCGAAATCCAAAGAAGCGGGAAGGCAGACAGGCAATAAGGCGGAAAGTGGGCGAATAGCACATGTATAGCTTGAATATAAGTCGTAGAGTACATATTATAACAATTGCCTCATATTTCTGGTGAACATAGGATTGTTAACAGGAAAGAGAACTACCAGCTTACCTTTCTGACACTTTTGGTTGAAACAGAAAACAAAAACAGTAAGCGAAACGGCCAGCTTGATCTTGTACAAGAGAAGAAATCCATACCAATATAATATTTTGAGAATCAAAAAATGTCTGCTCCAGAAGTTTCCAAAATAACTGCTATCCCTCCAATTTCGTTAAACGAAGACAGGGAAAAGTCCAGTTTCTGGTCCGCCAACCCGCTATCTAGTTTTGTCATTGATACTTACAGACAACTACATGCTCATAGACAATCTTTATCCTTGGTCAACCCAGGTACTGTGGAAAACTTGAACAAAGAAGTCTCCAGAGATGTGTTTTTGTCGCAATACTTTTTCACTGGTCTAAGAGCTGATCTAAACAAGGCTTTCACTTTGAACCCAGCTTTCCAAACTTCTCACACTTTCTCTATTGGCTCTACCTCTCTGCCAAACTATGCATTTTCTGCTTTATTTGCAAATGATAACTTGTTCATGCAAGGTAACATTGATAATGACTTCTCCCTTTCCGGTAGAATGAACTATGGTTGGAACAAGAACAACATATCTAAGATCAACTTACAAATTGCTAACGGCCAACCAACTATGTGCCAACTGGAGCAAGATTACCAGGCTTCTGATTCCTCTTTGAACTTCAAGTCTCTAAATCCATCCATTTCTAGTAACGGGACTTTGACCGGTGTTTATGTCGGTTCTCTTCTACAAAGTATCAGCCCACAGTTGGCTGTCGGTCTAGAGGTCTTGTACTCCAGAGCCGATGCCAAGACTCCAGCAGACAGTGGTGTCTCATATTTGACCCGTTACGTTTCTCCAAAGCAGGACTGGATCTTCTCTGGTCAATTACAAGCCAACGGTGCTTTGGTCGCCTCTTTCTGGAGAAAGGTTGCCCCAAATGTTGAAGCCGGTATCGAAACGACTCTACAAGCCGGTATGATTCCAATCACAGACCCAGTTATGGGTACTCCAATTGGTATTCAACCAACCATCGAAGGTTCCACTACCATTGGTGCTAAATACGAATATAGACAATCCGTTTACCGTGGTTCCGTCGACTCTAACGGTAAGATTGGCTGTTTCTTGGAGAGAAAGATCTTACCAACATTGTCTGTTTTGTTCTGTGGTGAAATTGATCAATTCAAACAGGAAAGTAAGATTGGCTGTGGTTTACAGTTCGAAACGGCTGGTAACCAAGAACTACTAATGATGCAACAAGGTTTGGACGCAGATGGTAACCCATTGCAAGCTCTACCAGAAATGTAAAGTTGACTTTTGCCAATCAATTTTATCAGAATTCAACCTAGATTACTTGCAATAAATGATGACGTCGCAAAAATAAATCAAAAACAAATCAAACAGAAATCGAATGCAACTTCATTCATATTTCGGAATAACCAACCAAATATCGCATGCAAATAACTAATGATATTGTGGTTGCCCTATTACACTTCTTTTATTGCCTTCTTTATTTGTTTCCCATTCATTTATTAGTAAACATATAATGTACTTATTTCTTGTGTATAAAAAGTTCATTTCAGTAACAATTGAAATCATATAATAACATCTTTTCTTTACTAACTTGCTATGCGACTTATCCTATGCTATTTACATATTATGAATATTTGGGATATTTAATTGTCTTCATCTTCATAGATTCTCCTCCTTCCTGCCATATGATCTGATAACGTGCGGATCCCATCCCAATGTATAACCTTGGGCATTCTATCACGAACATTTGTCTCAAATAAGTACAATTGCTTAACTGATGTAAATAAAATATTACTACCTTTGACCCCAAGGACCACTGCTGATTCTGTCAGTTCTTTTGTGTGTTCATATATCACATCATCCTGAGATTTCAGCACCTTAGATTTTTCAAGTATGAAATCAACAGCTCTAATAGCAAGTTTTGTTGCTCTAGTTCTATCAATTGGACTTGGAGTACCACCTTGTTGTAAATGGCCCGGTATAACAGACTTTGCTTCAAATTTGCCAGCAGCTTCCTCTGTAATAATATTAGCTAATTTTTCAGCACTCATTGCCTTAGATGCATTTTGACTTTTCAAAATAATCTTACCAGCGTGATCACCTGTTTGAACACAATCAAATGACTTAGAAATAGTTTCTATATCTTCTGAAAGTTGCACCAGTGATATACCTTCTTCCGGTACATATGTCGCACATGCACCGATGGCAATAGAGGTGAGAGTAGCTAAATATCCCGAATTTCCACCTTGGACTTCCACTACATAAGCCTTATCCTTTGTAGCGGCGGATGAAATACCGATATTATCACAAAATTCAGTCAATGAATTTAGTGCTGTATCTGATCCAAGTGAATACTCCGTTCCTGGAACATTGTTTGACAATGTGGCAGGGATTAGTACCATTGGAATTCTAAATGCTGGGAACAGTTCACGTGCCTTCTCTAGTTGTCTAAGAGACTCAAACCCCTCAAAGCCACCAACAATGATCAGACCATCAATTTTGTACTTCTGGAAATAATATGCTATCATACCAACATCTGCCTCATTTGGTGTTTCCCTATTTGTACCAATTTCAGAACCGCCCCGGCTCTGCCATCCTACAATTTCGGACCATTTCAAACTTCTAATACTCTCATGTCTTGCAAGACCAGACCACCCATTATAGATGGCAATGGGCCGATGCCCTTTCCACATACAATATGATGCCATTGCATAAACTGCAGAGTTCATGCCTCCTGCAGGAGCACCAATGTTAATTATTGCAATATTCAGAAGTGAAGCTGATTTGACTAACTTCTTATCTTGATCGGCAGCATTTATTGCAAGAAAGTTGTGATAGTGTTCGATAAACTCCGCCTCCTTCGCTCTGAATGCCTTTTCAAACTCTCTATCCTTGAGGGAAGTGGATATCTTAAATGTTTGACGCACAGCATCCTGCAAATCTTTTCTCAAGATTTTATTCTCCTTTACAGCAATTAAGTAAGAAGGTGTATCAGGTGTAGACTCCAAAATGACACTGACGGCTTCGACACCTTGTAATGTAGCTAAAATTCTGTCATATGCAACTGGTGCACCACCTCTTTGAACATGACCTAGGACAGTAATACGCGTATCTATATCAAGCTCCTCAGATAAAACCTGGTGAACATCTCTTGAGGTAATTGGGGTAGAGTCTGCAGCCACAGCTCCCTCACATAATAGAACCAATGTGTTACGTCTTCCATTCCTTCTATTTCGTTTAACAATCCTCTGAAGGTGTGTTCGCCAGTCCTCCTTTTGCTGAGGACATTCTGGAAGGAATATATAATCTGCAGCTGTTGCAATACCAGCGAGTAATGTTAGCCAACCACAGTTTCCACCCATGATTTCTACAACATATGCGCGCGATGTAGACTCAGCTGTTACCTGTATGTAATCTAATGCTTTACATATTCTATCAAGAGCAGAATATGCCCCAATGCTTGCATCAGTAACGGGTATGTCATTGTCTATCGATGCTGAAATTCCACATATTGTTAAGTGTTTATGTGAATGCAATTGCTCTATCTTAATAAGATGAGAGCTCAATAATTCACTAATAAGCGAATGCCATTCATGCTTGAAGATATCAGCAGCAGCTAATGATCCATCACCACCACAGACAATCAATGAATCTATATCATGAATGATCAAGTTTCTGGCAGCCAATAATCTGCCTCTTCTTTGTAAAAATGCATTACTTTTAGCTGTACCGATATTTGTACCACCTTGACTGTTCCATCCACCTACATCTTCCCAAAAAAACTCCTCTATGTATCCCTTTACTAAACCTTCCAGGCCTTCTCTAACTATGTATACTCTGCATCCTTTAAATAATGCTGTTCTTACAACAGCCCTTATCACCGAGTTCATCCCGGGTGCATCACCGCCCGATGTCAGTATTGCAATATTTCTATGTGTTCTTGAGTGCCCAAAAGGTAGGGACGGATAGCCACTTGTTGTACGCATCAATGACGTAAGATTAGTGTAGGAAGATTCCTTCGATGACAGTTCTGATTCATCATCCTCCTCGGTTGGCAGTACAAAGGGTATCTCGGTGGCTATCGCTAGCTTGTTTCCAGTAAAACCAACAACGTTTCCAAGGGGATCTAAGGTGTAGATTTGTGCTGGTGTCAATTCTGTTGGATATGCTTGATGTGGTAACCCAATCCTCTTCAATGTTTCTTTCACCAACCCGATGTCATCAACAGTATATACAAGCACGTTAGATGACACAGCACGCCAATCACCCGATGTCGTCTTTTCTATTAGGTTCATGAGCCTATCATTCACTTTACGCTCCATCTCACCATCTTCTTTATAACTGATCTTGATATATACATGGGAATTGGCAAGGACCACACCTCCGTCTTCATTTTGGTCTAGCTCGTCCAGCACAAGGAATGCCAAGTAAAACTGGATTGCATTTTCAAATGATTCCGCAGAGTAAGCAGTCAAATCGACTCGAGTGACTCCATGCACCATTGAATTCTTCACCATCGCTGTTGCTGGTCTCGCCGCCATCTGTTCTATTCAGGTTTCTCCAAAAGCCTTACAAAAGATTAAATAAAATAATAAGGCCGTACCCTATTCCCGAAGTACAAAACATACAAAGTTTTCAAATCACCAGATCAAATACTATTTTCTTATATGTATGTAGTCAGCTAATCCCTATTCTTAGGGTAGTATTCTTTATTTTATATCCTGCTTTTAAAGTCAAAGTGTAGTTATAATCAACTTTCGGGCATCAATAAAGAAAAGAACAAAGCACTCAGAATCGATTACAAAGTCAATACCAAAAACCGATTAAAATGACTGATTGATGTCTCAATTATACATTAGTTCAGCAAATATCTATGATGCTCTCTAATGCCACTGACAAAAAAAGGTTCCCCTTTGTGAGGCATTGTCAATACTCTCTCATTCTATTTTTTTTTTTTTCAGTGATTAAGAATCTAAAGTATTAACAAGTGTTTGTACGGCCCCTTTAGTCAATAACGTGGTATTTTGTATCAGGATTAGCCCCACTATGAACAATATCCCTCCCATTCTAACACATATCGTTGCCCAAAATATCTTAGATTGCCAAATACCACCCTAATAAGAGAGGGAGCAGGGTCCCATGCCGTAATGCTTCTACTATTTTCTTAGCAACTTGGTATTTCAATAGCCAATATTGGTGGAATACACAGCAAGTAACAGTTATGAAATATGGAAGTTAGGACCCTTTGCTGAGGTTTTTCCGAAAATTATAGCAAAGTGAAGAGGACCCCTTGTGAGCAATGTTCCGCTTCTACGGCAGTGACTGTGTATTGACAGAAAACCTTCTGTGTGTCTGTGTGACTTCCACAGATTACCTTGCACACAGAGGGAAAATTACCGGAAAATTTCTGAATAATTTTTCCATATTCCCTATTCATTGACTAGAAGAAGAACTTCTCGAGACCACACACTCAGAAAAGGCCGCAAACCGCAAAGTGCGAAAAATACCATACGTCATTTGACTGGGGGAAGTGGGAGAGGGCTCCTTCAGTAGAGATTACGCAAGAGTAGTGCTCGTGTTCCATACTTTTGCAGGAGAATGCAGCCCACTCCACTCTGCGGGCCTTTCTGGTAATAATATCAAATCTGAAGTACAAAAAGAACATAGAGCAGATGTTGTACGCATGTGTCTGAGCTGAAGGGGCAAGGGCTAAGAAAAGCAATGTGTGAAAAGAAACACACAAGCTCAGAAGTAGTGCGGGATGAGTCAAAAGAAATGCAGTGGGAAGGCGTACAAAGGTGCATGGAATCATTCTAACCGGGATAACAGAGAGACGGCAGGTCAGTCCAGAAATCACGTATATGTACGAGGCTTTCTGTTGCAACTCTCAGAAATGCGAGGGGGGGGATCACAGAAAACATAACGTCAGATCAGAGATCTTTGAGAAATTCCGCAGAGGCTAGCCGACGGGAACGACACACAAAACAGTATGATGAACAAAAGCGGTGTAGTCCATGATATTCAACGTATTCCATGAAGGATGAACGCAAAAAGTGCGTATGCTAGTGTAATGTAATATGCAATGATGCTTCCGACAGTCAGACGACGTTGTGAGTTGAGGAGGAGAAGATGAGGAGGGGGGAGGTTATGTTCTCGTTAATGTGCTGATGTGCCCTACGAGAATAGTTGCGGAACCATCTCCTTTAACCAGGACACTTCTTTAATTGGGATACAGTCACGTATATATTCCTTTGATGTCAACATTAGTTGTTGATATAGCAAGTGCTTCGGTGGCTTCTTCGAGTCTAGTTGGTTTTGAAATACGACGCTCGATGGATGTATATGTATTGGCAAACCTCCAGTGGATTTCCCCATTGTTTGGTAACCCATTGTACCCAATTGAACAATGTTTGCTGGGAAGCCACTAATAAACGATTTTGTAACCCTCTCTGTTACATCTAACTCAGATGTTGTCTTCTCGATGCTGTCCAATTTCAATTTCTTACAACATCTGACCAACTGATTCCGGATATTACGTACACGGCTTAGCGTTTTGTGTTGGACTTTGTGATCCTGGCACCACATACGCGAGTAATTGGCATTTTTCCACTGATTGTATACTTCTAAATACAGCATATGGTCACTTTCTACTTCCCCTATAATAGCAGCAACTGCTTCCTTTTTCTGCCCAGAAAATATGGAGGAAGTTTCATGTAGCATTGAGACTATGGTCAGACACTCCTCCAAGACACCAGTACAGCGCTCATCAACAGCTGCACTGTATAAAACTTTTGCAAACTCAGGCTCACAAGGAAACTCTGTTATTATTTTACCAAGTTTAGTTATCTGACCCTTACTGTTCAATGCCCCCAGGATATACAGATTTTCTAGCGATTTCTTCAAGGAGGGGATAGTTGGTTTATCCAACAATGGGAAATTTATAAGATCTTTAACTCCCAGCGATAGTAAAAGTAATACTGTCTGTGATAAATTTGTACGCAGGATCTCCGGCTTCGGCATCATCTCCAACTCGTTTTGATAAGACCACTTGGTAAACAATCGGAAACATTTACCAGGGCCGACACGACCTGCTCTACCAGCCCTTTGATCAACCGAAGCTTTTGAACAAGGAACAGTTAATAGCTGACTCATACCAGCACTTGGCAGGTACGAGTTCTCTTTGACAAATCCAGGATCAACAACATATTTTATACCGTCAATAGTAAGCGAAGTTTCTGCGATATTTGTTGCAAGAACAACTTTTCTACAATTCACTGGAGTTGGCTGAAATATTCTTGATTGTTGCTCTTGAGGCAAATTAGCATATATTGGTGTTATTAACATTTGTGGTATTCTTGAATTAAGCTTTGCCATGATGGCGTCTAACTTATCTTTCATTGTTTCGATTTCCTCTTGTCCAGTCAAAAACACTAATATATCACCAGGCAGTTCTTGTGTAGTATGGATCTGGAAGATAGTCGTAATAGCAGCATTTAGATAGTTGGATTCAGGCTGTAGAGTATAATGTATATCCACTGGAAACCGTCTACCAGGTACTTTGAAAATGGGACAACCATCGTAAAATTTAGAGAATTTCGCCGCATTCATTGTGGCCGAAGAAATTATAATTCTTAAATCTGGTCTGTCTTTTAATATTGTCTTGATTAATCCTAACAGTAAATCTGTCGCTATTGTCCGTTCATGGGCTTCATCGATCATTATGCATGAGTATTTAGAAATAGTGCGATCTACTAAAAACTCACGTAATAGCATACCATCAGTCATATACTTCAGAAGTGTTTTATTTGGTGTTGTCTTGTCTTCAAATCTTATAGAGTAACCTACTTCCTGTCCAAGCTTGACATCCATTTCATCAGCTACGCGTGCGGCAACAGACGTAGCTGCCACTCGCCTCGGCTGAGTTACCGCAATTTGATACTTATTACCTTTCGTGAAGCCATCTTCAACTAAGTATTGTGGCAGCTGAGTAGTTTTACCAGAACCTGTTTCACCAACTATGATGACTACTTGATTATTGCGAATAACATCCAACAACTCTTGGCGAAATTGGTATACTGGAAGGCTCTTCCTCGAGTCTTTCATTGATTGTACACGGGCACTTTCCTTGTCTAAAGCCTCTAGCAGCTTCTTTTCGTATTCCTCATCATCGTATCCGTCAATTTCATCTTCTTTGCTGAAGTCTATCATGGCATCACTGTCAAATACAAAATCATACTGCTCTTGGCCTGCAACAACAATATCGTCAACTTTAGGATTCTTCAAAGCATGCTTTAGTTGTCTATCTTCCCAATTCTCTCCTTTGTTATATCTGGATGTTGGCTTTTTTACATGGTTACCTTTGCTTTGCGTCCCTGAACCGCTAGCATCTCTATGCGGGCCGTATCTTGACTTACAGTTCTTCGATCGATTCCTGTCTTGCTCAGATTTCATTTTTAGTATTCTTCCCAATGAGCTTCCTATTAACCAGATAATCAAATAAGTATGTTAATATGATAATTTCCCCATAACATTACCATTAGCAAACCAGTGTTAAACAATGCAATGCCCTATTATTTTGTCAAAAAAAGAAATTTCTGAAAAATTGATCGACTCGATGCTCATCGCAAAATTCAAGCCGGTCAAAAATAGATATTTGAACATTTACAGTTGAACCTAGTCTTATAACAGGGATTTAAACTAACCATTGTGTACTAGACTAAAATTGTACTGATTTCAGTAAGACGGTGATTGTTACTAGAGTTAGGTGCCATAGATTTTCTTGGAGCTAATATTTCAGATTCGGAAGCGTTACGTTCCATATTGCCCTACTTAAACGTACCTTATTCAATTATCATTTGGGTAACTTGTTAACTTACAATCAGGAATGCATGATATGACTGGGAACTCTACTGAGGCTAGACGTAGTAGTGTTCATTTGAATGACCAACACAAATATATTCCGCCATGGACTACTCCTTATATCATCGGTGTTGGTGGTACGTCTGGGTCAGGTAAGACTAGTGTGGCCAATAAGATTGTCTCATCTATTAATGTTCCATGGACTGTGCTAATCTCCTTGGATAATTTCTATAAACCACTCAATGAAGCAGAACGGAAGCGTGCGTTTAATAACGAGTACGACTTTGATGAACCTAATGCAATCGATTTGGATTTGGCATATGACTGTATTTTGAGCTTGAAAGAAGGTAAGAAAACCTCTATTCCCGTCTATAGTTTTACCCACCATAATAGAGATCCACACAAGCAGATCCCTATATATGGTGCCAGTGTTATCGTCTTAGAAGGTATCTATGCATTATATGATCAAAGATTACTTGATTTGATGGATTTAAAGGTGTATGTTGACGCTGATTTAGACATTTGTTTGGCTAGAAGATTATCGAGAGATATTGTTGCAAGAGGAAGAGATTTGCAAGGCTGTTTATTACAATGGGAAAGATATGTCAAACCCGATGCTGTCAAGTACGTTAAGCCAACAATGGCGAAAGCTGATGCTATTATACCTTCAATGTCCGATAATACAGTTGCTGTAAAGCTGCTAATTAAGCACATAGAATCAAAATTAGAACTGAAATCTGAAGAGCACATGACAGAACTTGTCAAATTAGGCCAATCTGGAACTGGTCCATTATCAGATTATAAGAATTTGGAGGTTCTTCCACAGACAAATCAAATTAAGGCCATACACACTATTTTATTGGACAGAAATGTCGATAGGGATGAGTTCTCCTTCCAATTTGATAGGATTGCAACTTTGTTACTAGCCAATACACTCAATGATATCCCTGTTCAGAAACCAGAAACTATTATCACTCCAGATGGATTCAGTGTACCAGGCCAACGTAGATGCTGCTTTGATGAAGTTACAGCTATCAGCACAATTAGATCAGGCGATTGTTTTATGAAAGCTGTTAAAAAGGCTTTCCCAGCCATGGCAATTGGTAAGCTATTAATTCAATCTGATTCCCTGACAGGTGAGCCACAACTGCACTGCGAGTTTATCCCCGAGGACATCTCAAAATACAGGAAAATACTAATAATGGATTCTCAGATCATTAGTGGTGCTGCTATGATTATGGCCGTACAAGTTCTTCTAGACCACAAAGTCGATATAGAAAACATCCATATTTTAGTATACATGGCCACAGAACTAGGTATTAGAAGAATTATAAACGCGTTTGGCAATAGGATCAAAATTACAGCAGGTATTGTCGTCGAGAGAAATGAAATAAAAAACAAGAAGGCAAGTTGGGCCCTAACAAGATTTGTCGACAACAAATATTTTGGTTGCTAACATTAAACTATTAGTCCAATACTAATAAATATGCATTAAATAATATATCATCATCTAATAAAATTAATACAATACGAAATTATCTTTCATCAAGACAATATCTCCTGGAATATGCAAATTTGAAACTTCTTGATTACTATTTTTATTCATTTACAAGCCAATTAGTTTCATTAAAGAGTATCCTAGCGTAACAACAACAAAATAAGTGATAAACCCAGCGGGAACACCCCTTTTTATAAAAGTGCCAACGGTCAGATACCGATCTCCTACTTCATCAATCATTGAAATTGCAGTTACGTTGGGGAATCCAGAAGTTGGTAAACCCATTGCACCTGAACATAAAAATGCTGCAACCATGATAAGCAGACGAGAATGGTCCCCACCAGGAAGATCAGATCCTATTTCGCCCATCAAAGGAACTATGATCATCGCCGCCACTGTATGCGAAACAAATGTAGCCATAGTCAAGATTACGAGACCAAAGATAAGCACAATTACAAAGATGTGTTGCTTTTCAACGGATTCCTTTATCATTGACGCAATAGTTGATAGTAAACCAGATGAGCTAACTGCCTTACCTAGAGTAGTACCACCCATTGCCAAAATCACTATTGTCCACATGAAGTTATTGAAATCATCTGAAGTGAGAAGTCCTGTTCCGAAAAACACTACTAATGGTATAATGGAAATTATACCCATCTCACCCAGAACACCAGATAATTTATTGGACAGACACCATAAAACGATTGTGGTGATAGAAATAATGGACACAAACCATTGCTTTAATGTAAAAGGATCATGGGTAGGATGTAATCTTAAGATCTTCAAGGAGGACTCCAATGGGAAAGTCAACGTTAACAGCAACCAGATCGCCACGACCGATACAGTACATACAGGAATAGATACCACAAACCATTCCCCCCAGGATGGTGGTGGGTCCATTACACCAATAGCAAAAATATTTTGAGGAGATGCTATAGGGGATGCCATACCACCAATATTAGAAGCAAGTGCAATTCCCAATATTAAGGATTTGGCATATGTGCTCTTTGTTGGGAGTGTCCTTAGCATTGGCTGAATAATTGAATAACAAAGAACCGGAGCTGCCACATTAGACACCCACATAGACACAAACAATGCAACACCCATGTTAGTTAGTAAAATTAAATGTGGGTTAGTACCAGCAGAGTACAAGATATAAGTTGATAGTACTTTAGCAATGTTGTATTTAGACAAGGCTGCTGCTAATGTAAAACCACCTAAAAGAAGCATAATTACACTAGACCACATAGTTGATAGAATGAACTGGGAAGAATCTTTGGCTGACATTGGCCCATCAGTATTTGGATCTTTCAATACTGGCAAAACCACAACCAAGAACGGAATTAGTAGTGACGTCACAAATAATGGGATTGTTTCAGTTGCCCAAAGTAGGGATGCAAATACTAAAATGGCAAAACAGTTTTTCTGCTTAATGTCATCAAAGGGTGACGACTTTAGCAAGATCAAAAAGATTGAAAATATGAATAGGAAACTAACTGCTTTTTGAGACTGTAGTAAGAGTTTCACATAATTCACTAGAGGTAACCTCACGGCATCGGAAATAGTCACTGGAGGCACAATTTTGCCGGCTGCATCCGTACCGGTTTCAAAGGCGACTCCATCATCAGTTTCTTTGATTAGCAGTTTCTTCTTCCTGAATTGTCCAAAGGAACCTGGTCCTTTATCCTGGGTCTTTGCTGTCTGAGATTTTCTCTCTAGGTTCATCATATCTTTCCATACTGTATTTCTTTCCCACACTACATGATCACGTAAGTGTTCAGATAGCTCTTTTTCAGCGTTCTCATAATCAACCAACTCGTCTTCCTCCAGAGCCAATGCTTGGTGTTCTACATCAGGATTCCCGGTTTGTTGAGAGATGCTTTCAATGGTGATGGGCAATTGGTCTTCACTTAATCTGGCATAAGTGATAATTGTCTCTCTTATAGTCTGTTCAATCTTAGTAAAAGTTTCCGGGTTGAACACATGTGTCTTCAGTTCAAGTTGCTTCAAGTAAGGTTTTTTTATTGCTGTATCCAATGATTTATCAAATTTCTTACAGATCTTGGTAAACCCAGTCTTGTTCAAGTCAATGAAGTCCTTTAGTTCTGACAACTGGGTGTATACCATCACTAACCTTTTTTTCAAAGTGACTTTGTGTTGTAGTTGTGGGTTCAAGGGCTCGTAATTGGACAGGTTCAAAGAGTTGTTGTTTACCGTGCTCGATCTGGACTTCTGTGCTTCTATGGAGGGTCTATGCTGTTCTGGAGGCACGATGGCACCCGGTGCGGAGTCAACAGACAAAGGAAGGCCCGAGTTGTTGGATTCCATAGAGGACGTGCTACTCAGCCTCCTCCTGCGCAGTTTCTTTGCATTCCCGCCAGTAGGTACTGCTCCAGTTAGAGACTGGGACGGGTAAAGGAAATTCGCGGACGTGAGCTCCTGTTCATACTCGTGCACGTCATCCTTCAACTCGTTGTAATTGGCAATGAGACCGGTCTCCTGCGACAAGTAGAACTTCTCTATCTTCTTCACCTCGTGGTCCAGAGCCTGCACGAACCTCCTCACATAAGAGCTATTCTCATCCTCTGGCACATCCAGCAGCGGCTGCAACTCACTCGACTCAGACGCCGCGGTGCTGAGATCAGGCGTCGACGAGTACAACTTCTCCTTCTGCAAGGAGTAGATCAACTTCTTCAACTGCGAGTACGCAATGTACTTCGACGACCATTCCGGCACAGAATTGAACTGCAGCGAATGCGAGAACTTCATCGCCCCTTGTGTATCTCTATCTTAATGCTTTCCTAGCATCTGGATACCATCTGGATATACCTTAGAGACAGTCCTCCCAAGTCCGTTTTGTAGTAGCACTGCATCCTTCCTCGCTTGCGAATCCCCTCTCATCCCTCCAGAGTTCTAGTCATACATGTATTACGATACTGCATCACATGTATATACCTATATACGTACACATATAACATTCTATACGACATGAATCATCACTAACTCATCGTCCCGCCCCACCCCGCAACGATGACGACAGCGACGAAGCGTAAGAGAATTACGTTTCCCAGTGGCCTACTAGCCCCCCCACACCCCAGAGACGTACGTAGAGTTATAATAGGAGTGTGTCCCCGGAAGTCTCTTCTGCACAGGCGGAGGGGACATCTATTCCACTTTTCTTCGTTGAGGAGTTTCTCCGCAGTGCCTCTCTCGGCTGCCCTCTTCGACTGCCCAGAAAGCACAGGAGTTAAAGGGCACCACCCCCCTCGGTGTCGCAGGTAATTATCCGACACAGAGAGGATTGCATTGGTGTGTGCAGGTTCGTATAGCTGCAACCCAAACAGCTACGAGAGGCACAAGCTAGCGAAGTTTCCTGCCACCCATCTCCCCCCCGCAATTTAGCAGCCGTTGAGTAGTACCTCCGTAGGTTTGGAAACCGGGGAAGGGGGGGTCTAGAATTTGTGCTGATATTTTCATCTGTCTGTCCTACGGATATGTCTGTGCCCCTTGAACAATCCCCCCGCCAACTGCCCCATTGTCTCTATTATCTCTATATGACATGTTTCCCTATGATCCAATACGTTCTATGCGCAGTTCTCTACGTCACAATGCCTCCCCCCCGCATGTCCAATTACATCCAATTCAATCTCGATGACTATATATAATAAGCATCCAATTGTTGCAATCCTGGTTTTTGAGATCATCAATAGCTATATGAGCGAAGCAATGAACGACTACTACACGCCTCTAAATACTCCACTGGACGCACACCTTGTGTATCACGACGACAAAGCTGAGCTGAACGTGAGGACGCCGGCGTCCTCGCGTCAGGGGTCCATCACGTCGCTGAGTTCCAGCATGTGCGATACAGAGGCGAAGGACTGCTCGTGCAGTGGCTGTGTGTCCCCGCTGGTGCAGTGCGAGAGTTACACAGACACGACGAGTCTATCGCGCACTAACTCGAACATTAACTCGAACATGAACTCAAATATGAACTCAAATATGAACTCAAATATGAACTCAAATATGAACTCTATGAACTCTATGAACTCTATGAGCTCGACGGTGCGCGGGTGCCGCAAACACCATCACAGAAGACCCTCTATGGCCCTCAAATTCGATAAACCTATCGTCTACAAATGAAATGGGAAACACTATCCCTCCTGCATAAATACCAATTACGACTCACTATATACTAGACTCTATATATCCTTTTAATGAAAAATATCATGTTTTACAACCTTGTGCCCCCCGTCTGTGGTGAGTGAAAAAATGCATTCTAAGCTCATCGCATCGCATCGCATAGCATAGCATCACATAGCATCGCATAGCATGGCATCGCACCACATTTGGCACTACAAATGAAATGGAGCCAATAGTGCTTTTAACATGGTGCCTTTCCCACCTTCCCTATGTCTACGAGCTAAGTTGAATGGACATGTATGCAGGTAAGCTGGTGCTGGCCCCGATGGTGCGGGCTGGGGAGTTGCCCACGCGGCTTATGGCCCTGAAGTACGGTGCTGGGCTGGTGTGGTCGCCCGAGATAATAGACAAGAAACTGATTCAGACACAGCGTGTGGAAAACAGCAGCCTGAGCTCTGTGGACTACGTGATGCCCTCGGGTGTGCTGGTGTTTCGCACTGTGCCTTCTCTAGAGCGCGGGAAACTGATATTCCAGATCGGGTCGGCGGACCCGGCGCTGGCGAAGGAAGCTGCTTTGAAAGTGATCCAGGACGTGGATGGCATAGACTTGAACTGTGGATGCCCCAAGCACTTCTCCATACACGCTGGGATGGGGTCCGCGCTGCTGAAAAAGCCCGAAAAGCTGTGCTCGATCCTAAAAGAGCTGGTGGAGCACGTCGGTACACCGCATGGTAAACCTATCTCCTGCAAGATACGGCTGCTCGAGGATGAAGCCTCCACACTTGAGTTGGTGAAGATGATATGTGACACAGGGATTAGGAACTTGACTGTGCATTGCCGGACTACTCCAATGAGAAACAGAGAGACGCCGATCAGAGACTATATAGATAGTATATTCAGTGTTTGCAAGAAGGCAGGTGTGTCACTATTGATCAATGGTGCGATAAGGCACAGGGAGGAGTTTGAGCAGTTGTTCTCGTATAACCCGGAAATCGGTGGTATGATAGCCGAAGCCGCTGAGAGTAACCCAACAGTCTTTTCAAAGGATGTGCTACCGTGGCACCAAACAGTGAAGGAATTCTTGGAGATCGCAAAGAAGTATGAAAATAATATAGGAAACACCAAGTACATGCTCTCTAGGCTAGTGCCAGGAAAATCCAAATTCTTCCAATACTATGCACAATGCAAGACAGTAGAGGACCTGGATCACATCTCCTCATTGATAGATGACAACGGTGAACCCAAAGGCGACCCATCAGAATATTTGATTAAGCGTAGAGAAGAAGAAAAGCTGCTAAAGAGGCAGGAAGGTGAAAGGAAAGCGTTGGAAAGGAAGCTGGCCAAGCAGCAAAAACGTGAGTTGGAAGTAGAGTCAGATTCCAATAAAAAACCTAAGCTCGATTAAACAACAAAAAACAGTATCCACTTTAACTGAGAAAATAAGTGTTTAAGAATACTTATCATTGTATATATATAGAATAGAACACCCCTATTTAGAAACTAAATCCATCGAGGTACCGCATTCACAGCATCTTTCTTCGCTTCCAGTTGGGATAACCAACTGCGTCTTTTCCGCCCAGTCTCCGGCAAGTCTATAAATTTAACATGAGCATTAACATCAAGCTTATCCCTATCAGCAGCACTCATTAATATAGAAACTGGCTCCATCACGACACAACTATTCACCGAGCTAATTTTCATACATCAATCAGCCAAAAGGATCTTGTAAAGGAAAAGCTAAACAGCCATGAAGATACCATTATTTATACTTCCAAGACAATAAAAGTAAAATATCATAAGATATTGCTACTCTTGCTATATGGAATTAGCTTTTACCAGCTTGCCAATAACTATATTTATAGCAAGCGGGTATAGATCACATGTGCATATCTCTTTGTACTACTGCAAAGACTATGAGTAAGTCAATTCGAAAGTCCCTTTTTGCGAAGGAAAGCCAGTTTCTCGGTCGTCCAGAGACCGAAGAAATGGAAGGAAAGGAAAAAAACTGCAAAGAGACTGAAATTTTGGCAGAGGTTAAAGGACTTAGCAATTACTTTCTTGTTATCTTTCACTTGCCAGTTGTTCACTAAACCAATTCCCAATAGGAGACGTATAACAAGGTAGCAATAGACGTCTGTTTTTCTGTTTTATCCGCTGATTTCAAAGAAGGATAACGAGTGTCATAAAGCGAGAGTCATACAACACAATTACTTTTTTCTATAACAATCATTGTTCCACTTCAACTTAAAATAAGAAATTAGTTAACGAAATATGTCATCGTGGTTATTTGGAAAAGTTGGCGGCAATGTCGAAAAGAAAGAGGAGCAAAAGGATGATAAACTTGGGTTTGATTCTTCGCAACTTACGGATATCTCTACACTAATCTCTGCTCCTGGTGCTCTTGATCCAGCACGTCTACATCCTTTGGCTGGTCTAGAGAGAGGTGTTGAGTATTTAGACCTGGAAGAAGAGCAACTTTCGACCATGGAAGGTTCCCAAGGTTTGATTCCTTCCCGTGGTTGGACAGACGATCTTTGTTATGGTACAGGTGCTGTGTACTTGATTGCTCTAGGTATTGGTGGTGTCTCCGGTTTCATTCAAGGTGTCAAAAACATTCCTCCAAACTCTCCAGGTAAATTACAATTGAATACAATTCTGAACCATGTCACAAAGAGAGGTCCTTTCTTGGGTAACAACGCAGGTGTGCTAGCATTGTCATACAACCTGATTAACTCATCTATCGATGCATTTAGAGGAAAGCACGACACACCAGGTTCTATTGTTGCTGGTGCTTTAACTGGTGCTTTGTTTAAGTCATCCAAAGGTCTAAAACCAATGGCTTACGCTTCTGCAATCGTCGCTACTACAGCAGGTGCCTGGAGTGCCGCTAAGCATAAGGTTCTAGAATGAATTACATCCAATTACTCAGATAAATTTGACGATATAAAGAATTGAAAGATTAATAAGTTATTGTTTCACTCGGTCGATAAATCAACCCAATATGGAATTATGGACTGTCATTGATAAGTACTAAAAAATCCAAAACTGAATCCACCAAGGAAACTGACTTTCCTTTTTTTTTTCTTTTTCTTTTGACATGTTTATGTTTTTTTTTATTTGATTCTCTGTTATACCAAGGTCTCTAAACCCATTAATTATTTCTGACCACCTTCACAACCGCTAATACACTCACGTTAATTGTTTCTGTTATTTTCATGTTCTTTCAGTAACTTGAGGATATATTGCATTTTACTATATTTTTTATTTTTTTTCTTAGCCTTAACAAAAAGAAAATCCTGGATACTACCATATATAAGGGCTTTTCATGCCTGTTTGTCCTAACAATAGAAAGAAGAACATTGCACCAAGCTTTTAATGTCTTCCTTAAAGTTTAAGGATAACAACATATGCTAGAGACTAATTACTTTTTCATAACTAGTATAGAAACCTACTTGTACATAATGTAGTTTTAAAATCAATAATTTTTACTGTATCTTATCATACAAGCTCACAGATTACTGCAAATAACTGAACAAAATACCAACATTGATAGTAGAATCCTATAATTAATTACTCAGTTCTTCTAACTATTATTAATGGTATTATTATTATTGTTATTTGTCGTTTTTATTCTTATTGTTTTCTGTTGTTATTGTTTTCGGTTTGTTTACGCGTTTCGCCTGCCCCACCACTTCTAGAAATTTCGTGTGATCAAATCCGATGAGTTGCCACTTCAAACACTTTCTATAAGAAACGATATAGAATCTAGTGAATATTCTTAATAATCAAATATAAACACCCATACCAACTACTTGCCAAGAATCAGCTACCTTAACGAATAATAACATGACAGAAGTACATGAGGATCACGGAGTTCCTGACTCACAGGTGAATGTATCACCGATCTCTACAGCTCCAGCGGAAACTACACAGTCCTCTACGAATAGGTCAATGGACTATAACTCTGGCGAACAGTTATTTCACCAGGAGCAATATGAGGAAGGCATGGAGGAAGATGCCGCCTTAGCGTCATTTGTTCCACTCGAGAAATTGCAAGTCAACGGTATAACGTCTACTGATATTAAGAAACTAAGAGAAAGTGGTCTCCACACTGTGGAAGCTGTAGCATATGCACCCAAGAAAGACTTACTAGAGATCAAAGGTATATCTGAGACAAAAGCAGACAGACTGTTAAACGAAGCTGCCAGGTTAGTGCCCATGGGGTTTGTCACAGCGGCTGATTTCCACATGAGAAGGTCAGAAATGATCTGTTTGACCACAGGATCTAAGAATTTGGACACATTACTAGGTGGTGGTATCGAAACCGGTTCGATCACAGAGCTGTTCGGTGAATTTAGAACAGGTAAATCGCAATTATGTCATTCCCTTGCTGTGACATGTCAAATACCGCTGGACCTGGGTGGTGGTGAAGGAAAATGTTTATATATAGACACAGAAGGTACATTTAGACCAGTACGATTAGTATCAATTGCCCAACGTTTTGGTCTTGATCCCGATGATGCACTAAACAATGTTGCTTACGCTAGAGCATACAATGCAGACCATCAAATGAGGCTTCTTGATGCTGCTGCCCAAATGATGAGTGAATCACGATTTTCTTTAATAGTAGTGGACTCAGTGATGGCCTTGTATAGAACCGATTTTTCAGGTCGTGGTGAATTAAGTGCAAGACAGATGCATTTGGCAAAATTTATGAGAGCATTACAAAGATTGGCAGACCAGTTTGGTGTTGCTGTTGTAGTCACAAATCAAGTGGTAGCCCAGGTAGATGGTGGTATGTCTTTTAACCCTGATCCAAAAAAACCTATTGGGGGTAATATCATGGCACATTCATCAACGACAAGACTGGGCTTTAAGAAGGGTAAGGGATGCCAAAGATACTGTAAGGTAGTTGACTCTCCCTGTTTACCAGAAGCAGAATGTGTATTTGCAATTTACGAAGATGGTATAGGTGACCCTCGTGAAGAAGACGAGTAAATGTAAAATAGATATTTACCTTTTTAAGGAGAATTGTTCTTTCAAGTATTTATCAGTAGGTTTAATTATTCATTTTTTTTATTTACTTTCTGTTTCCACCCCTCCATCATCATACTCTAGAAATTTCCCCAACTCCACCAGTCAATATGTATTCATTAGCCTGCAATTATTGTAAGTATTGGCTTAACAGCTAAGAGTTTCATAGAATAGAATTATCCTTCTACACCGCAAGGAGAGGAGAGCAATTACATTCTGATCACACTTACAACAAAAATTCCTCTGGCAATGCCTTTCAAAACATTTGAGATAATAACACAGCCACAACACTGGAATGGACGGCCCCCTTCCACAAGACTACCACTTTTTGGTCTTCACTGCACTCCTGGTGTCAAAAGATATCTGGCTTTAGATAATCAATGCGATGCCCTTTTCGATGCTTTAGACAACACCGTGTACTGACTCGATGATCTTCGTTTGAATGCTCATCGAGCATTGGCCAGTTTCCTGAGTACCACCGTTTGATCTTATCACGCAATTGCAGACTCTTTCGTAGGAATTCCAAAGCTTCGAAATTACGCAACCTGGAAGTTTCTCACCAGAAGGACTCAACAACATTATTCTTCGGTAGATGGGTGTGTCCTATCTTCTCCTGTGCGATCAAAGACTCCCTCTAGGAATAGTACCAATGATTCAACAGGCCTTACCGGATTAGTTCAGAACGGAGAGAATGTTTTGGGTGTAGAGAAACCCAGGCGATGCGATCTTCCTTGCGTAGGCTGGGTGTTGGAGTTTCTTGTCTTTTCAGTATTGCTTATCTGATTGCTCTGATACCAACTTTTTGCGATGCGAGCAGAAGATCTTCTTTCCTCAGCTGCCAAAACTGTCTTTAAACTTCTAACTTTCTTCATTTCAGTTCTGATGCTCTTACTATATAATTACTATGAATGCCAATCATAGTATCGAAACTAGTACAGCGTCCTTGTAAGAGTTCCTTAATAGACACAGTGAACATAACGATGCAGTGATGTTTAAGAAACTATTACATATCACACCTGATTTCCATCCTGATTCCAGGAAGAATTCTCCAGTGCAAAAGGAGGATAGTTTTAAAAGAAAGAGTGGTGAGAGAATCGGAGACAACTACAGACCGCGTATTATTCCTAATGCAGCTGCCAGCCAGCGAAAATCAATTATTGGCCAATCAGACTATGATCTAGCCAATGGTACAACAAATTATAATGATCTTGCAAATGAGGCTAGGAACTATGTGGCAATACCACAGGAACAATTGCTACACCGATATGAACACGACTCCCAAATCCCTACCATAGTGGATACGAATGTTACGAAATTAATGCCATTTGGTGATGGGTCAAATAAAGTCTTTGGATATGAAAATTTTGGCCATACCTGTTATTGTAACTCTGTTTTACAATGTATTTATAACTTACCTGAATTCAGGAAAAGCATACTCCAATTCCCACAACGCTACCCATTGAAAAGCAGGGTTCGAGTGGAAGAGTTCCATTCGTTACATGAAAGAAATTATATAAACGAAGTCGTGGGCCAACAGGAACAAGAAGCTATATCGATAAATGAATCTGTCACCAGTCTTAACTCTCAGCAAACGCAAACCCGTTCTACCAACACTCAGCCAGAGTTGAGTTCCAAGTCACAATCAATTAAGACAATTGATGATGACAAGAAGAAAGAGAATAGAAAGAGTTTTTTCAAGGATCTCTATAAGATAAGAACTAGTAGTAGTAATGCTACCGACAGTGGTTACTTAGGTGACAAATCTATTTACACTGAGTATAGCGCTGATAGTTCTCCAAAAGATGATAACACTGACAAGGAGTCTTACTCAAATACAACCTACGACTCAACTAATTCTCAAAGTAAACCATCCCAACCGCAATCTAAACCAGCAGGCTATTTTGATACCGTTGGAGAGAAACTTCACGGCGATTGCAGAAAAGTAATTGTTGGGAATCCTGAACTCAATAAGACATACTCTCAGACATACTTTAACGTAAGTGAATCTTCAAATGACCTAAATATTGAAATAAGAAAAAAGTTGGCTTTGATTCACGGTCCTGTTATCAATATTGATCATTTGTTATATAAAGACCAACCTCATTTCCTTTATTATGCACTAAAGGACATCATGGAATGCATAACAGAGAACAGATATCTGTCTGGTGTTGTGTCCCCCGCTGAATTTGTTAAACTACTGAAAAGACAAAATCCTCTTTTCAACTCAACTATGCAGCAGGATGCTCATGAATTTCTTAATTTCTTATTGAACAACATTAGTGATTTTGCTGGTAAGTATAAATCAAATTATTTGAAATCATCTAATGAAGAAGAATGTGAGATATCGCACGATTTTGTGAAAGACCAATTTGAAGGCGTTCTGCTAAACAGAATAAAATGCTTGACATGTGATTGTGTCAGTGCCAATGAAGAGCCATTCTTAGATTTTCCCATCGAAATTCAAAACGATGAAGCTATTAATATTCAAGATACATTTAGAAGTTTTTATCAACGGGAGATTTTATGTGGTCCAAACAAATTCTACTGTAATGAGTGCTGTGGCTTACAAGAAGCAGAAAAAACTGTTGGCTTTGAAAAACTACCTAAGACACTGGCATTGCATCTGAAAAGATTTAAGTGTGATGGTATTGTGAACTCTAAACTTTTCAATAAGATTGAATATCCATTAACACTGACAGTATGTTCATGTTTTGACAATTCTCTGTGCAAGACCTATGAATTAACTGGTATAGTACTTCACGTTGGTGCTAGCCCTACTCATGGTCACTATGTTTCTATATGTAAGCATGAGAAATACGGTTGGCTAATGTATGATGATGAAACGATTGAGTCAATTCCAGAAGAGGCTGTCACAAGTCATGTTGGAGAGCCTAACAATCCAATAACTGCATATGTTTTGTTTTATAGTGAGAAAATCCAGAATAAAAAGACACAGCTATCTGATGAATTAGCTTACAATAATAATATCAATAAGCTGATGTCATATGAAACCTGGTTAAGAAATAAAGACATGGTGGAGAAACAATGCACAACAAACTACTCAAACATAACAACAAATCTAAGCAAACATTCAAAATGTGCCCCAAAGATAGCCCAACATTCTAAAAGAAGACCAAAATTTTTAACGTTCATTTCCACCTAATATCTAATGCACTTTTTGCAAATTAGTCTACTCTGACTTAATATTGCAACTAATTTTAATATTCAGTTTTGTTTAATTTTACTTTAATATACTTTAATTTGCCGTAAAAATTTAATGTCCTTGGCCTGTATTTTGGTTAGAGTAGACTTGCACAGTCATGTACCATTTTACATGGGTGCAGTAGCTCTAAATGCTTTGAGACTAATAGTACTTCAACAATAGGTAAACCATTCCATGTATATCATTACGAGTTCCAATGAAAACTAATTAAAAAGTACTTGCAAAAATAATGTTCTTAAATTAGTATATGACTCTTTTACAAATAATAATGTGCACAATGCATGGCTTTAATCATTTCTTTTGTCCCACTATTATAGACAAGATCAGGCTGGTGGAGCGTGAGTGAAAAGATAAGACACGGATTCACCGTTATGTAATCTTTTTATGGCTTCTGCTAAAGTTGGACTTATATCAACTTGGTCTACAATCGGAAGATCGATATCCACAGGAACTGTATTTGTGCATACGATCTTGGACAGTTTACTGTTAGCTAACTTTTCTCTTGCTGAACCAGAAAATATACCATGTGTTACAATGGCAATAACTTCCTTGGCACCGTGTTCAAGTAAAGTATCACAAGCCTTCACCAATGTACCACAAGTGTCCGCCATATCGTCAATCAAGAGACATGATTTACCTTGAACATCACCGACAAGGACCATCCTGGAAACTTCATTGGCCTTTTGCCTCTCCTTGTGAATCAAAGCAAAGTTCAAGTCCAGCTTGTCTGCAAGAGAAGCAACCCTCTTCGCACCACCGGCATCTGGGGACACCAGTATAGTGTTCTTCAAATCGGTCTTAGTTCTTATGTAATTTAGGACACTTGGCTCTGCATACAGGTTATCCACAGGGATGTGGAAGAAACCTTGTATCTGAGAGGCGTGTAGGTCCATGGTGATGACATGGTCACATCCTGCAGTCTCCAACATCTTGGCGATTAGCTTGGCAGTAATTGGCGCACGTGATTTATCTTTTTTGTCCTGTCTAGCGTAAGGGAAGTTTGGGATAACCGCTGTGATTCTCCTCACTGATGCGGTTTTGCAAGCATGAATAAGAATCAGCAGCTCCATCAGAAAATCGTTCACCTCTTGTGCACCAATACCCGTCTGTATAATGTACACATCCTCATCACGTATACTTTCACCAATAGTAACTGAAGTCTCGGTGTTCGAGTACTGATACACACCGACCTTCGACAATGGAATGCCCAGTCTTCTCGACAAAAGCTCAGCAAGCTCAGGGTGCGAGTTACCTGCCAACAGTTTAATGCTATTTGTAGACATATTTAAATACTTCCTCTCTTCGAACTCTACCTTGATCGTCACCTTATCCCAAAAGCTCCCACCAAATAACAGCAGATAACTTTTGACAATATTCACTTCAAAGAATACCTATACAATACAATCCAATTCCTCTTTACAACTAGACATCCAAGCATACGCCTAGCCAATAGCGATGAGCTGGGCATTTCCCGCACCAGTGCTCATCGCAGCTTATTCAATTTTTTTTTTTTTTTCAATTTTTTTTCAGTTTTCTTCTGCGAAATTTGAGATGAAAATAGATCATGTGATACAGTTCGTAAAGAAGTATTACAAGAATGTTATTGAGAACGAATATATCATATGATATTACGTATAAGGGTATTTGATAACTTCTAGCAATTTACCCGGCTCAAGCTTCTTTGGGGGACTTCATTACTTTCCATTGTGGAACCATCTCATCACACTAGAGAGACCCATCCCAACAGAGAGCCCATTGCTGGCTGATGGTGTGGAATTACAAAGCCCGGAATGTTCACAGAGACACATACGTCAAGCGATGGAAAACTTGTTGATCTTACAAGCTTTTCCAAAACACTTGTAACTATAGCTTTAGTTATTTGAGCTTTGGTGGTTTCTGCATAGCACTATAGTAAACGGGAGCATTTGAACTTTTTGCTCACAGCTGATCTGCTCTGATTTTTGATTTTGCTTATTTGGCATCGCTGGTATTGAGGGAACTTACAATTAAGAATCGTTGGAATATGGCTACGAAACAAGCTCAAAAGAGGCTAACTAAGGAGTATAAGATGATGGTGGAGAACCCACCACCATTTATTATTGCTAGACCGAATGAGGAGAATATACTGGAGTGGCACTATGTCATCAGTGGTCCTCCAGACACACCATATGACGGTGGGCAGTACCACGGGACTTTGACCTTCCCATCGGACTACCCATACAAGCCACCTGCTATCAGAATGATTACTCCAAATGGTAGGTTTAAAGAAAATACGCGGTTGTGTTTATCTATGAGTGATTACCACCCGGATACGTGGAATCCCGGCTGGTCTGTGGCTACAATCCTTAACGGACTGCTGAGTTTCATGACCGGTGATGAGAGTACCACCGGCTCTATTACGACCACTCAACAAGAGAAGAAGATTTTAGCCAAAAAATCCATGTACTACAACACTTTTAACAGCACTAGGTTCAAGCTGGTATTTCCAGAAATTGTAGAAAAGAATATAACAGAATTACAAAGGAGGAAGCAAGAGGAGAAAGACATGTCGATGTTCGAAAAAAAGGAAGATCCCTTGGTGAAGGCAGCACGAGAGAAGGCTATAGAGGTCAAAGATATAGTTAACCCAGAAGATAGAATCAGAGCTGAACAAGCTTTGAAAGAACTTGAAAAACAGCATAATGATAAGCCAAACGGCTCATCTTCTATGTTTTATATTGGTGTTGCATTGTTTTTGTTTTTAGTTGGACTTTTCATGAAATAATAATGACTATATTTTACTTGTTAAATGGATTTTTTTTAGAAAATATTTAGGCAATAGGTTCTGCTCTACTTATAAATAAGAATTTTACTTTTTTACGTTGATATATTGACACATTATCTATTATTGTTGACTATTCGTACCGAATTGTGAACCCAATGAATATCACATTGCAAGCTCGCCAAGTCATTACTCTTATCTTGTAGTTTCATTCATTGGTAAAGCCCGAATTTACTAATGCATCGTTATCTTGTTAAATGTCGTCATAAATATTTTATATAATACAAAAATAGAATGCATATTTATTGGTTACTGCTGTTTTGATTAGAGTTTTGTTGTGGAGGCATAAATGGCATAAACGGCATTGGGAAAGCAGGCATGCCAAATGGCACAGGCGGTATTGGCATAGGAAGAGGCTTTTGTGGTGATTCATTCTTTTTCTCCGGAGAATTAACCGCACTAGAATTTAATGTTTCTGAGTTGATTTCGTTTTCATCTACCTTTGCCTTCTTAGCTTCCCCGTTATCTGTCTGTCCATCAGCTTTTCTTTTACTATTTTCGTTTTGATCCTCATGGTCTTTCAAAAATTCATTAACCTTTTTTTGTATTTCCTCATCTTCAACCAGGGAATCTAATAAAACATCCTCCTTATCACAAAGAGGACACACAAAATCACTATCAAGAAGTGTATCTTCCATGATTTTCTTGGAAACCAGTTTATCACAACATGCAGTAGTACGCACTGGCTGTTTGAGGAGACCTCCAGTTAAATTACACTTCAATTCTTCTGGAAGATCACTGAAATGTCCCGGTTGGTATATAGCTGCATCACTATCAATAAGTCTGTTCTTGATTTTACGTTGGTAATCTTCCCATGATTGTTTATCAGCGACTTGGACGACAAATTTACCTTCATCAGTTACCATAATTTTCTTCTCAGCCATCTCCTGAGGTGTCATAGTTTCTGGATTTACTTCAACACTCTTTAAGAATGTCTTTGGGATACCCGTAGTTCTACGTATTCTTTTACCTTCAAAGTTCGGATCTGTGTTAGTTGGACAATTCTTTATCCAATGATTTCTTGAGCCACATCTGTAGCACATATAACCGGGAGGTGGTGGCCCATCGTTTTCAGCGTTGGCGCCACTAGTAATAGGTTTACTCATAACTGGTGTTGCAGTCGACATTTCCTGTTGTGCTTGCTCCCATTGATTCTCTTGTGTAGCAAACATACTGGCAATTCTCTCTTCTTCAGTCATACCCGATACAGCTGCAGCTTCAGACCCAGCCCGTTGCTGTTGCTGTGGTTGAATTGAGCCACCAGCTTGTTGTTGAAAAACCCTCGGCCTACCGGTGATGTATCTTGTAGCATTACCCATAGTTGCTGCAAGGCCTCCTTTGTTTCTACTATGTATAGAAAAAGTCTTAGCTGCTGGAGACCGCCGTACCACAACCGTGGTCGAACGAGGTATCACCTGCGCGTCATCTTCATATTCCTCATCAGTATCAGGATTGTACACACGCAACTGGAAATCAGTACCATCACCAAGCTTGTTGTCTAATATGATTTCTCGTTTCAAATCAAACACAGTTAGACCAGTACCATCGAAAAGCACTCTAGATGAATCCTTCTGCGACCGAAACCGGTAAAAAATTGTACTACTCATCTGCAAATAAAGCGTATATCAGCCCGTGTTCCACAATCTCCAATGCAGCAATTTGAAAATTTCTGACCTCTTACTTCTCAGCCTATAATCAAAGCTGGATCTCCATCCTCATCGCTGTCATTAGCATTTTATCACTGACGATTTTGACCTTCAAATAGTCAACTTTGGCAAAAATTCCTTTGTAAGGAAAAAAATTAAAAATTTGACAAAAAAAATAGAAAAGCAGGGATTGAATTAAGTGTTATGGGTGGCAACTTGTAACCTTTTTGGGAGTATAAAAGTGAAGGATAGGGATTCAAGTGTGGAATATTCATCCTTTCAGTGAGTTCTAGTGGCATTTGGGTTTTTGAGCGGTTTTAATAGTGTTTCAGGAAGCTTAAACTCTGTTCGGTGTAGTTGCAAGGATAGTTCTTAAGAAGTTTATTGAAGTTTTGGGAATAAATCATGGCTGTGCCAGGATATTATGAGTTGTATCGTAGGAGTACGATTGGTAACAGTTTAGTTGATGCGTTAGATACACTTATCAGTGATGGTAGAATAGAGGCTTCTCTCGCTATGCGCGTATTGGAAACGTTCGATAAAGTGGTGTCGGAAACTTTAAAGGATAATGCACAATCTAAGCTGACGGTAAAAGGTAACTTGGATACGTATGGGTTTTGTGATGATGTGTGGACTTTCATTGTTAAGAAATGCCAAGTCACCGTTGAAGGTCCAGCTAGTGCTTTGAACCCAACAGATGAACCACAGACGACATTGTCAGTGGATAAATTAAGAATCGTCGCATGTAATTCAAAGAAGAGTGATTGAATCTTTACTTATAACCTGATTTACTTTTATTTCCTATTATATGTGCATTGTCGGGAGTTTTGGGTTTTAAAGCATCGATTGTTATTAAAAAAGATTAAAGATGGGTGATATTTCTTGAATAATTTACCTACTTTAGCAACCAATTTTCTAAGACTAGGCGATATTACCTTGGAAATTACGGCAGTTGTATTCAAATAGAAAACAACTGAAACATTTTCTACAATTATTTTTGCATTCCAATACTGGTTTGATTGTAACATTAACTACCTATTTCTTTGGTTTCAGCCTATTTCGTTGTTTATTTAACGTTATATTTTTTTTATTCTCTATTTTTCTTATAGTATACTTATCAAAAACATTTAATAGTAAAGCATTCTTTCAAACATCATACAAATATCTTACGGGATTGAACCTTTTTATAAAGTGAAGTACGGGTTGATCACATTCTGCATTAAAGCCGTCATCTAATTGCTTTTCTGAATAATAACTTATTCAGCATACGTATATTAATTCTTAAGAATTAATGCTAGAAATGAATTGAATTATATAGCACTACTTAATTTGCAGAATTCCGTTTTCAAATCAATCAACTTTTTAACCTTACCATCGTAGATGATCCATTGATCTTCCACATTATCAAATGTTTTCAGCACATTCAGAATCAATAAATAACACTTTTGTTTTTCCTGATACTGTTGTGGGACTAAGTCTTGCAAATATTCATAAACTATCTCTGCGGCCTCTCTATCTCTGTTATTCGTTAGGCGGAATGTGAAGATTTTTTTGCAATCCTCCCATTTGTTACTCTTCAAGCTATTAATTAGGATCTCATCTATGATTACAAAGTCTCTGTGACTTAAACAGGGCTTACTACCCTCTTGAGTGTTGCAGGATTTCAACAAAATAGTAAAAAAATTTGGACCATGACATGAATTGGATAATAATTTGTAAAAACATTCTTTTCTTGTACTCTTATCCAAAACCGTCTGGCTCATTCTTAGCACATCTATCACTTCTTCGTACATTTTAAATTCTACCAAGAGATCCAAGTAGGCTAAATGTTGCGTTTTGCTAAATTCTGGCGCCTCTTCGACACTTGGATGTTTCATGGAGTATTCAACAGACTTTGATACACATTTTAGTGCCAAGTCCAATCTATTATATGTTTTGAACAATAGGGATAGTTGAAGATAGTAGTGCGCATTGGTTGAAGACTCGGTGAATGTTTTTAGTAATTCATACCACAGACTGTTTTGTTGGACATTTTTTAAGAAAGGTGGTAATTTGTTGGCCAGGCGCAACATATAGTCATTCATGGTAAAAAATTCATAAGCTTGTTCAAACCGTCCACAATTAAACATTGACATCGCCAGTAAAAACTCCTCATCAATTTCGTTCCGTCTGTACAAAGGCTCTAGAATATATTTGAAGAAATTGATAGCCTTTTGAGGCGGTTCCATTTTTTCTCTCCAGTTCAGCACATATTCTTGCATAAAGGCTATATATAGCCTGCTATCAACAATTGGAGTGGAATACAAAGTTGCAATTTCAAACTCTAGATAGCCCGCTAATTCAGATGAAGAAAATATTTGTACTCCATGAGGGTATTGTAATGTGTGCATGCTCATACTACTCTGGGTCAACTTACTATCAAATTCATAAAAAGACATGAAGAAAGTTTGCTTATAGTTAATATCTAATAAGGTCTCAATCTTGTCCCCAAAAATGTTTGTATCGAAATCTAAAAATAAGAAAGACAAAAGGACTAATTGGAGAAGCTTGTTTTGAACAACGATTTGATGATATAAATTTTCGATAATTATACTAGAGTTCATCACATTGCCTGTAAATGCTTCCACAAAATTGTCAAGGTGATAAGAAGTGTCCTTCAAATGATTTTCTATTAATTCATTTAGAATTTCAATAATGTCATATGTTGCTAATTCCGCAAATAGAGTTTTTACATTATTCTTTTCAAACTTGGACTTCAGACATTCATTAAATATTTGAGAGAAAGCTGTTGATATATTTGTTGAGTGCTCATGCTTCCTTATAGCAATGTCAATAAATTTGTCTGAAGTGGATAAGATAGCGTCTCTAGAAATAGTTGAGAAGAATAAATTCAATAACTTGAAATATTTGGCAAACTGATCGTCATTATCAGTAATCTCACTCAAATTAAAGTATATGTTTTCAAGAGATGAGTTGATTTTGTAGAAGCCGTGGTTATACAAGTTATGAGTGTTTACTAGTATCATATCATTCTTGTAAATTGTAAATGAAGCAATTTCTGAATGATTATTATTAATATCACGCAATAATGTGTCTAAGTTTGCCAAATACTGTTGTTGCTGGGTTTCATTATTTTCAGAATATACGATGTTATTTGCCAATAATAGGCTATCTGCTTCTTTAAATGTCATATCAGAATAATGTGACTTCAATTTGTAAAGGGCCTTATCAAAATCATAATTTTGAATCAATGCTGATATTTCCTCCGTCTGAAAATTTTGTAGAGACTTATTTGAAGCTTCAATCCATTCAAAATCGCTAAACGAGGAGTCCTTTATATTGAGAATTTGCAACTTACTATTGCTACCGCTCTTCCAAAGTATAATTAAGTTAAACGTAGTAGAAGTAAAATTCAATTCCAATGGATCTGTTAGTTTCATGTCTACAAAGGACCATATAGTAGATTTTTTCATGTTTGCATCAATCGAACTGAACATGTTAAAAGTTGGCTTTCTTTCACCGTCATTTGTGAAAGACAATCTGCCGAATTTAAAGACACCATTTCCGATTGGTAAATATATAACAATAACATCGTTCAATGTCGATATGTAGTTACCATTTGATTCATATTCTATTGTTTCGAGTGTACCATTAAAATTCTCAGTTAAATTATATTCTTGTACAAGATGAAAACTTCCCAAGTCCCATATTTTCAAATGGCACAGCCTAGTCAAGACGACCAAGTACTTATCGTGTATAACCAAACAGGCAACAGCTCTATCAGCGGGTTGTTTCTTTTTTCTGGAGAACATGCTTGTCAATGTCTGAATGTATGAATAATCGTTGAATAGAAGAGGTTCCAAATAGTTCTCATTATGCTGTCTTAGACCTAATAGGCCACCATCTTCTAGAAATACCACGAAGAAATCCTGAGAAACTTTGTGTAGTAGGTGAGGTCTTCTCACCGTGAAATCATAAGGTGATTGCATTGACAACCAATTATCATCCAATACATTTTCAATTCCAAATATGTATTCAAGTGGTAACCTCATTGTAAGAAACGCAGAGCTCTCCAAAATTACATCCACAACTATCACACCTTCTTGCTCTTCCACTACTAATGTATGGTGCTCGTGCATTAACTTGGCCGGTAAGTGTATGATAATAGTTCTTCCATCGCTTGCATTCTTAAAGTTGTAAAAAGAAATAGACTTGTAATCCGTAGAAATGTGATAGCAAAGAAACTCACCATTGGTCAAGCGCATCGACTGCGAATATGCACTTGCGAAACTCTCGGGTGATCCTTTGCTATTTTCCAGCAAGTGAACAAACTCTCCATTACCTTGACATATCTGTAGTAGATCAAGGTCAACCTTAGCCAACTGCGCCATGTTCTAGATAGCTTATATTTATCTGAACCTCGAAAACTAAAAGAGAAATTGCTGATCTATTAATTTATAGTGAATAAAGTTCAGACTATAACGTAATCCGCAACTCAGACGCTCTTGCAAATGATTCAATTGATCTCAGATCAGCGGCTATTTTTTGACTGCTATAAATGCAAAATGCAACAAATCAGATCCAATTGAAAACACCACTTGCTCATCGGCTATTGAATGTCTTTTGTTTGTTCCTTAATGAGGGCCCGTTTTTCCTTCACAAAAGTTTTCTTTGAAATTCTCTGCGGACTAAACCTGGAATCATTACATACGTGCTATGATATCTGAAAAAAAAAAGATAGTCAGGTGCTTTATGTACAACGTGATATATATTCTGAATCTCAGAAGACGACAATATCACATGAGCAGCTCGTAGAAAGATGTTAGGAATTGCCTACATATTATTGTTTGTTGTCAATACCTATATGATTGCTGAACGGTTAGCTGAGTCGAATTCAATCCAATACTCATTATGCAAAGGCATTTTCGTGTAAAGAAAGTTATGTTCCCTTTACTATCAAACTAGCTATCAATAGGAACAAGAGACCTTGACAGAAAAATAGAAATAGAATAGCTTGAATGTTAGACTAATAATTTTGGTCTAATAGCTAACAATGCTTTTAGCTAACAATGTTTTTTTTGGCGTTTCCCTCTAATGATGGACTTGTTTTATCAAGTAAGATGTTACTAATTTATTCATCATGTTCTCCTTATTTTAGTGTTTTCAATATATCCAAATTGGGCACTGAATATATTTTATCTTCTTACAATAAACATGACATTTGTATGTATTAACTATGTCAAACAACAATCATGGGTTTGAACCGTATATGTCCGTTTCAAAAAAAAAAAAATACGTCATTTTCCAAAACAGTGTAAAACTGCTTTTCATTAACGCAAAATGTGGTTGAGTGAGATGTGGGATAGCGAATTCTTCTACTGAGGAATACAAAACAACATGTAATCATCTTGTATGGGGGAGAAGGGAAGAGGAGTATAGTGGGAAATAGGAGGTATGCCAAGAGAATAAAAAATATCCGGTTTTTTTCCTCTATCTAGGTGTTCGCAGTAAAGAATAGTTTTTCCGTGATGATCCCCTCGACCATTGAATACCCGAAAATAGTTTTTCCGACACCTTTGAAGGTAAACATTTGCTCCAGATGTTTATACACCCTGTTTCAAACGGCTTTCCGATTACTTTCGTTTGGTTGAATAATATTCGTGCCTTTTCTTGACCTGCCATCTTATTATGTCTTTCCCACTCTCTGACTTACGGATATTGGTATAGTGAAGCACCAGGGGGTTCTCGATGGGATGGGAAAATCCCATCTACGTAGCTTTGTTTACGGAAAAAATGGAAATACTGTAGTTCATAGTGATTGACAATTTATACCTAATGTTGATAAATAATTTCTCCGTAGACAAATGCCTGTACGTACTCAACGGAGGGAGGGGCAAGAAGTGCCCAGTTTTTCCAGGTCATTCCTTTTTTTCTTGTAACTCCCCTTTTTCTTTTACCCCTGTGCCGTCCGTGGATGGAAATCAGCTATATCCTCTGGTTCTCTAGTCTCCCTAATCCTTTATTACCTTCAAAGAGGGCAGTGAATAGGTAGGAGTATTCCTGGAAAAACCAAAACCACCATTATTTTTCCGGGATGCATCCCGGAAAAACTACTAGAACCTCTCCTTCCATTAGAAGGAAAATCCTACTTTTTTCCTTTTTAACTGTTGAAGCGCCACGAGTAATACTACGCGAAAATATACAGAGTGGAGAAGATGACTTAGATGCTTTTCACGTTCAAACCACTAAATGTTCAGGAGATATAGTTTTTCCGGAACAATGCTCTCCAGCTGGTACAGACTATACTTGGATGCTCTGCTTCCACTTCTCAGAGATAGTAGTCGTTCAAATCAATCATTTTGCTTTTCCCACTTTATTCTCTCTGAGTTGCTAGTAGTCCTCCTGAAAGACATTTTGTGCATTACGTTGACAACTAAGCAAAGGCCCTTTTGCAATAGAGCTCGAATGGTGTCAGGGAATAATAAATCCGGAGAGAACAAGGATATTTGGCAGTAAACATTCGTAGCACTTTCCTTTTGGTATAGAGGTTTGATTTCATTCATGTAGGTCGAGAAGAGTTTTTCCGAAACTCAGACAATGACGTAGACTCCGTGATGCACAATATTTTCCGATAACAAACCTTTGTACAGAACTAAGGCATTTGTAGTCTTATTTTTCTAGCTTGATTCCAGAAGAATTAGAGTATCTTAGTAGGAATTCTCTTTGTTGAGAAAGCACAACAGTAGTTTTGCTGTCTAATTCTTAACCACCCACACTACTATCTAATTTAGGATGATTCTCTGAGAAGTCTCGCTATTGCTTGAGAAAAAGTTTAAAAATTTCATTAGTAAAGGCAAAGAACAAGAGAGACTAATCCCTACAAAGTGTCAAACAGAGGACTAGAACTCCACTTTTAATTCATGTATCCATGGTGGCAATGAGAACCACCTCTCCACTTGAACAAAGAATCATATAAAATACTCTGACTTTCAAATGTCTCAGTTAAAAACTACTCCAATGTCAAAACATTGCAAAACATAACCGCTACGGAAACAATCAATATCTCACATTATTATTCAAACACTACCACACTATACCACACGCATTGATAATACATTATTAACAGATAACAAATTCTAAGTAAGAACTCGAATAACTAACTTCGATAACAAGCATATTAATACACTTAATAATGTTTGCTGATTTTAGGATAAACAATTTTAGACTTATAGATAGAATAGGTTCGGGAGCTTATGGGTTGGTATTCAAGGCCCGTAACACTATCGACAACAAGATATATGCGATTAAGGCCATTCTGCGGGCAGAATATACTAATCGTACTTTAAAGAACCATGTTAACGAGTCACATGCTAAACAGAAACAAAATTTGGAGTTTCTGTTGTACGCTTTCTTTCAAAAAAATCACCATGAATTGTACTTGCCCGCTGTTGATTTAGACTCTATATTGGCTTTAACAAAAGAACAACTAGACCAAGTACCACACTATAAAGAGATAGCTTTACATTTAAGCGTACATGATCACCCAAATATTGTGTCTATACATAACGTATTTGAGTCTTCGATTGCTACATTCATCGTTATGGATTATTATGAGAACGACCTTTTCACTTCTATCGTTGATAAACAATACTTCGCTAACGATGGCTTATTAGTAAAAGACGTCTTCTTGAAGATCTGCACGGCTTTACAGTACTGTCACAGCATGGGTGTTTACCATTGTGACATTAAACCAGAGAACATTCTATTAGATGCTTCCGATAATGTCTACCTATGCGATTTTGGGTTGGCAACGGACTCTAAATACCTGGCACCTAATGTGTGCGTCGGAAGTTTCTACTACATGGCACCAGAGAGAATATTGTACTCTAGCGCTCCTTTAGAAACTGAAACTGCTGTTCTGCCTACAGCTACAAGTGATATCTGGTCCCTAGGTATTATATTGATCAACTTAGTATGCATGAGAAACCCATGGTTGAAGGCTCACCAAGGTGAGGATGCAACTTTCCAATTCTTCATTGAGAATAACAAAATTTTACAGAAAATACTTCCAATATCGGATGAGCTTCTTGATGTACTGGGAGATATACTATGTTTGGAACCATGTAGGAGAATAGCACTAGATGTCCTAATGGCAAAAATTAGAAGCATCAAGAAACTCACTCCAGATGGACCTTTGAGTCAAATTCCTGAAATCGAGCCTCATAAGCCTATCGCTGCTATGACTATTTCACAAGATTTAGATGATGAGGATGAGGTTGATGAACTACATCCAGATTTCTCGGAACAGACCAGGATGTTATCTGGTGCAGCTACACCATTTGAGGAAATTACCGTTACGGGAACTAGTACATGTAGCACTACGACAGCAATTAGTTCCTCATATGAAAACTCGGGAATGTTATGTAAAGGCGATTTTACTATTGCCACTGATGAATTTACTTCACACCAAAAATTGCTAGAAGAAAAACTACTCAAGCTTCAAAGCGAAAGTCTTACGACAACAGGAAATTCTGGTAACTGGTTACCAGAATATTGATCTTACTCCAAATAACTAACCTACACGAATTTAGTTTATTTATGACCATATTCTTTTGATATTATACCATCATTTTAATTCACGATTAATTAATTTTTTATAATCTCTAATATTATAGATTCTAACGATCCATTTATATTTGCATTTGATGGTTTCTCTACGGTAAAATGAAACTTTTCCATTTCTGTTGTTCAATTTTTGCTGAAATTATAAGAAAATTGGCAAGGGATATAAACTATCCTTCTCAGTTCCAAACAGTTGATGGATTATAACTAGTTGGTTGTTTAAACAGAACTTTCAATTGCACAATAAATAAGCAACTATAAGTGCATCATGAGTAGCAGTTCTAGAAAACAGGATAGACATATGAGAGTAAATTATTTTAAAACATCTTCAAAGAAGACCGGATAAAGCTCTTGGAGTGTCTATTCAATTTTTTTTTTCATTGCATAAGCAAAGCACTTTTGTAAAACTATGGATTCGAAGACTGAAACCACATGGCATATAAGAATAGTCAAAGTCTACGATTTAAATATAAACGCTCAAACTAGTGAATGCAATACTTATCAATACGATAAGAAGAGTAACCGTCAATATTTCAGAAAAACCAAGCCAGATGCTCCTGACACCTCAGTGCTCATGCCAGGAATCCGAGTAATATCGAGGAATGAGTGTAAGGAGGGTTTGAGTCAAAATAAGGCACAATCAGAAGGATAATAACTCTTAAGACCGTATCTTGGGGAACCATGTAGATGTGGAAAGGACACACGCTAAGCACGAGCCATCTACAAAATGGACCAGAAATAGTAAGTTATAAAAATACATCCGTGCAATTATAAATATTAATAAGTGAGGGGCAACATAAATTATGAATGCTCAATTGGTACCAAACCAAAAAGTATATAAAATATACTCAAAATCCTCATTGGAGAGATTTTGAATATTGATCATTTTAGTTGCTTTCAGAAGAAAGAACACAACAGGTAATAATAGCAACTATTGTACAGCTTAGGTTTTAGGTCAAGTCTAAAAAGAACTCTAAACCCGATCACCATAGTTAATTAATCGTTATTACCCTTGAAGATCGATTCAATAAAAAGTCATAATGACTTATCTGGTTCCTCTTCTGTGTTATACTATAAGAACAAACTACCGCTCTTGTATCACCTGCACGTCATCCACGCATCCTTGAAGACCTCTAGATGTAAGGAAAATATTAGTAGGGCTCTCACCTTTAACCTAACACTATTCGCGTTTATGATTCTTGCAAAATAACTTTGGGTACTTGCCATAGTGCATTAGTTATAGCCGGTAAAGTCAGGTGACCAAATCGTTGTTCTGTTTTCAACGGCATTAAAATTTGAAAAATCATATCATTAATCAGACTCCGTGGCCAAGCTGGTTAAGGCGTGCGACTGTTAATCGCAAGATCGTGAGTTCAATCCTCACCGGGGTCGGTATTTTTTTTAATTGTCTACCTATCAATTACTTCATCCAATATTGTTCATGTATATTAAACTTATTATTTTGATAAAACCTTTCGAAGTTTTGATTTGATTTGCTGGTACTATTTAATAGGGTAAACTATTTCCTAAAAAATCAACTTAGAAAAAAAATTAAATAAGCCCTGTAGGGGGCTCGAACCCCTAACCTTATGATTAAGAGTCATACGCGCTACCGATTGCGCCAACAAGGCTTATTTGATGCGTTGGTTTGAAATAAAACTCGGTAGCCCTTATAGTGTCATCAGGAATTTTGTTTGCCATTCATACTGAAACAGTGTTTAGTTGAAAATAGCAGAATAGTGATGCAAGCAATGAATTAGCTACATATAATTATATACTAAGGCTTAACAATCACAAAATCAAAAGCTGTACTGCCAACTCAGACATCATGGCAGGTACCACAATTGTCAGGCATTCCATTATTTAAAATTGAGTTTAGAAATGTAGGCACCCGTCTTGGAACATTGTTTCTGAGTTACAGCTGCAAATTGAATGTATGCAGAAAGAGGCATGGTTTTGGTTAAAGCGGTGGTAGTTAAAGTATGTCAAACACTTTAACTACATCATTGCCATTTTGTCAATTCGATATTTATCCACTGACACCCCGCAATAAAAATTTAACTGATACTTATTTTTGGAGCAGTTCATTAGCAGATGTTATGAATTTAGTTAGATTTCTTTGGGATCTCATTTAGCCATTTTTGGACTTGCTCTCTTTTCTCTTTGATGTCAACAAAACTTGGAGTGTAACTTACTTCACCATTTGGATCAACACCTACTAAATTGTCAATATTGCTGCTTTTGTTTAATTTGATATCTAAAAGATATTGCTTTGGCCCTAGTGGCTTTTCTTCACCGCGAAGTGGGTAATATTGTAGAACTTCAAACGACAGAAAGACACCTAGTGTAAATATTATAATTGCACATAAAACTTCAAATTTGATATCTTGTGGTAATTGGGCACCCACTCTATTGTGTTTTTTCATTACTTGATGAAACTCGTAACTCGAGAAACCAGCATGTAACAGTTGCAAAAGCGATACAGCATATAATGATTTAGAAACCAATCCCATCTTTCTGTATAATACCTATTGGACTTCCTCAATGGTTTAGCTATTGGATACTAACTACTTTATAGAATGAGCAAATACAAGTCATACATACTAAATATTTGTAGCCATAGTCCTTTTGAGTTTACGCTTTGTCTAACTTTTTTCGTCTCGTGCGGATTCTTAAAGTGAATGACGAAAAACGGATGAATGCGTGTTTCCGATATCTGTATAGGACTTTCGATAGAATAGTAAAAAAACACACAGTAACATTTGAAAAGGCAATTTCATTAAATATAAGAACATAGAATTTTACCTTACATAGTGAATTCTAGATAGTGATAGCATTTGAAAGTAGGTAAAATTACTTATTGGCTAGTAGCTACTTAGGAAGTAGTAGTGGACTCATAGCTCTGAGGATTGTTCAATCATTTCTGGAAAAGTATTGTTGTTATTATCTTCTTCTAGGGAATTATGTCTGTCAACAATTTGTTCATTGGACGGATTTAAGTTTCTACTTGCATGTTGAGGCACTATAACAGGGGCATCACTAGTTTCAAATATTGAATTATCAATAACTTTCATGAACAAAGGCCCTATAATGTCTTTGTTTAAGCTGATTCTGGAAACGACTTTACTACTCAGTAGGTCAAGTTTCATCAACGCTTTAAGCTTGATAGTAAATAGCAGTAACTCTTTCTCATTGTTTTGAAACAATTCTATATCAGAGAGATCATTGAAGTTGACATCCTCATCATCCATTCTCTCCAAGCGCAGATCAAACTCGTCGGCGTATAGCCCTTCTAGTAAAAGGAATACTTCTAAAAATGCCTTGTTTGCGTTATCAGCAAGATATTTTGGTAGGTGCTTGTTAAAAGTTAGCTTCCAACTTGTTTTACTATCTGGTATGTTTAACACGAACATATTGATTGCTAGAATGATATCTATAAGTGAATTAGATGCTATCCACTTAAAGTAAATAAGATCTCTCAGGTCACTCTTATTTGCATATTCTGTTGGTACAGAAACTATGACATCGTTCAACGCTGATATGACATGTGCGATAGTATTCACAGTTCGTTCAGATATAGTCGTTCTCAGATCATTTCCTTGTTCATCTCTTAGCAAAGCTGACCAAGTATGAATGTGCCAAGTTACAATCACCGTTAACAGTTTAAAACTAACAATCTCATTAAATTCTTTATTGATCAAATCCGAATAATTTGATATTCTCGAAATAAACTGGTTCATGATCTTTTCTACCAAGTCATTCTCTATCTCAACGGGATAATTTTTTCCTAATAACGTCAACTTGTTTATATAATTCTCATATAACGACCTTGTTAATTCTGTAAAGTTTTTTGAGTCTAGTTTCTTTGAAAGAGGCATGTGTTGGTCGAGAAATTTCTTCAGTTCGAATTTAATTGATGTAATAGCATTCCTCCAAACATTGTCGATAGCACTGATTTGAAACTCTGATAATTTGTTGATAGCACATGCAAATGAGTTGTATGTAAGATCGTTAGGACTTGTACTGAGAGTTAGTTCATTCAATAGCTTACCAATTTTCTCAACAATCTTTATCAGATCTTTCTCAAGCCCTACATTTATCCATTCTTCATATTGGAATATTTCAATAATACGCAAAATTGGCCCCAAAATATCGATTGATTGAACAGGTAAAACGGATAGTAGAGAGGCTATATGAGGTATCACTGATTCGTACACAACTGCTTTGTTAGCGACTTTGGATTCATATCCACCATGGCATAGACCATTCAGTACTGTTATATATAAAATGATGTTATTCCTATTGTCTGGTAATACAAGCAGTTGAGTAGAGGTATTTTTGGCATTATCATATGAATCGATTGAGTTTTGATTAAAGGTTTCATTCAAATTTTTGATTGCTGCCAGTTCAGATGAGCCTTCGTCAATTATTAATAGCTTGCAAATATTAGAGATATGTGAGCCAAAGTATGGGAAAAGAAACTCTGCAGCTTGAAATAGAATGTGAACTTTTTGAGATGGGTTGGTTTCATGCTTTTGATTCAAGTAGTAGGAGAGGGCAGTGCTCAGTAGTCTCATGAAATATCCAATATTGATCAATGATTTCACTGGTATACCACCTACATTGTCAGAGGATTCTAAACTTTGTAGCATGTTTTTTACATTTTCTTTACAGACATTGGATAAGAATCTTGCGACAGCTGCCAAGAATCTGGAATTTTTGCTGTGAGATGAGATTTTAACATCTTTATCGTCAAATATTAAGCTTGAGATCATCACTATCTCCTGTATTTCCAAATAACCTAAAGATGAAACTTCTGCTAATACTTGAACGGCAAGAAGTCTAACTTCCATGTCTATATCCTTCATCGCTATCTCTAGAAGAATATCTTTAAACCTCTCATAAAACTGCCGTATGGCTGCATTGTCTGTGACATGGCCATTGTGACCAGATATTATTAAAGGCAACGACCTCAATACTTGAGATCTAACTACAGAGGAGTCATCACTCATGAGCCATCCATAGTATTTCAGGTAGGAAACTTTTAAGAATTTTTCAGGGTTGTTTATTATCCAAGTAGTCAAATGTTCTACAGACATTTTCCTGATAGAGTCGTCTACGTCTTTGAATCTATGGATGAAAGCGATTTTGGAGATATTATCGATCAATATATCGGTCTGCCTTTTCTTGCTTGTCAACTCTTCTATGGAATTAGAAATCTTGGTAATTGTGGATTTATTTTGTCTTTTCTTCTTCTGTTCCATCGATAGCTGTTTTGTCAGTCTTGAAAGATAGTCTCTTTCCAACTCAACTGTATAATTTGTCAAATAATCCTCAAAGCAATATAATATGAATGTTGCGATATATCTGAAACATCTGATTTTACTGACGGAGAAAGCAGAAATCCAAGTGAATAAGTCAGTGACTAATGGTGTAAACTCGCCAGAGTCATCATCTCCAAAAGGAACCTCCGTGTAAAGAAGTTGCATATCATCGGCAATCTCTAGGAACTTTGACATGAATTCCTCGATATTCTGATATAATGCAGGGTATTTAGCCTTTTTCTTAAAATCTTTACTCAGTACCAGGTGAAATTCGTGTATTTTTTGCCTTTGAAAAGCCAGCTGTACTTCAGTAATAGTGTCAGCCGACGATTCATTATTGCGGATATCATGCTTCTCAACTTGTGTGACAGCACCACAACAATTTAATAGCAAATTAATAAATGTTTGCAAAAACTCGTCTCTATTTTCTTTATAAGTTTCCATGTATTCTCTCAGCACATCCTCTACAGCTATGTCAGGATCGGTAGAAAGTATTTCATAAAGTTCTGTTGGCTTGAACTCCTTCATAATTTCAAGGTATCGCTCCTGGTCAGCGCGTAACTCTGAATTATTCTTTGTATTCCTGCTTTTCGATGAACTTTTGACCCTTGTTCTCTTTGTTGCAGTGGTACTACTTTGCGCTCTTCTGGATCGTTTAACACCACGACTCTGGCGCGCCTTCTTGCCTTCCATATAGTCATCATCGTCCTGATCCTCGTCCTCTCCGCTATCACTCTCGGAGGTTACGCTCTCATCACTTTCAATGTATTTGGCGGTGTTCTCATCGCTGTCATAGCCATCTTCGTCTGCAGTCCTAGACTGTAGTCTCGCAGACCGTCTAATATTCGACATCCTGTTTCTAAACCTCTATTCTTTCTATATACCAAATGAAACAACCGCCTTCTCGTTTAAATCGCACGCCTTCTTTGCTCGAAATTGGACGTTCGAAAAAAAAATAGAAGTATTGTCTGAATACTGATAAGCGCTAGAAGTGTTCATATATCAGAAGGACAGTCATGCACAGTTCATGGGCATCGACTATAACAGGCAGATCTCGTTGGGCTATGCATCATCAACGCGACGCGCGTCAAAAACAAGATTTTCGGCGTACCCAAAACACATTTGGCTTCCTTGACGCGTTTATATCACGTGATTATGTGATAAGCACTTAGGCTCCGCTAAACAGTTACGATTAGTGTATAGTAGTTAAAATAGAGATGCAAATATAAATGCAGTAGTTCGGCAGTGAATACTCAAGACTTATAACTGAGAGAGTGATTTGTTTGAGCAATCATTACCTTTCTTGATTATCCAAGAATTGATCGTATTATTTGGTGTTTTTATTTATTGCTCATTAAACTATAAATAATTAGGTCCAAAAGGGAAGCCATGTTAAATTGCTGATGGCATTACTCTGTGAAATACAGATGGAGAGTCCGTTCTTCTGTAAAGTGTAGTCGTTATAGATCGCTGTGGTGCCTGAGGGTTTTCAGTCCATTGCTGACATGGTGTAGAACCCTACCAATATGCACAGCAATTGGATTGAAAATGTGCTGTAGTTTGATGTTGGTTTATGGGCAAGTATTCTTGGTAAAAGGCCAGTTGTGGCCATAAATATGAATCCACCAGCTGTGATGGGTAGTAAACGATCAGTCTCGAAATTGAATGTTGACTGGCCGGTTTCGTTCAAGTAGCAACTGAACAGAGTCCCAACAATTGCACTCATGCCGATAGTCATCTGAGCCTTGAATGCACCCCAGTAGGTAAATCCGCTTGAAAGCATGATACTGAAATCGCCCAGCTCATGAGGCACTTCATGGAACAATATGGCAACTGTTGTTATGGCTCCTGTTGCTGTTGAAACATAAAATGACGAAGCTAGTACCAGACCGTCAACAGAGTGGTGTAATAGTCCCGAAATGACATGGATATATTTAGTTGCGTTAGTATTCTTAGCTGAGTGTGGTTTTGATTCCTTTTCATTAGTACTTTCGTCATTATCCGATTTCTGAGTATGACTATGAGAATGTGAGTGACCATGGCTATGTCCCAATTCTGAATCATCTTCGTTGAGCATTTTCATCAGTTTGTCTAATACTAGAAACCCCAGGAATCCATAAAATAAACTAGACCCGACCTCATGTGCAGGGAAGAGTTGAAAGGATTCTGGAATTAAATGGCAAAAGATATCTCCCATCAAAGTACCAAATGCAAAAGCTTCTAAGGCTGTCATTAATATAGATTCGTCGTTCATATTGGTGATGTTTCTCAAGCCTGGGACAAGTAGCACTAGTAAGCATGGTGTTGCTTGGATTATAGTTGAGGCCAGCAAGGCATTCACTTTGGGACTATATTGAAACACATATTTTTCTAAAACATCAAACGTGAATTGTTGTATGTAGCTATTGTCGTCGCCAGGGTGTGTGTGTGAATGCGAATGGCCGCTTCCAGAACCATGATCATGTTTTCCCTCAATACTGTGACCAATACAGAACTGAGAACACAGTGACAGTACCAATATCCCAATGGCTATCATCTGATATTGTTAACAATTTGTTTCAAGTTATAGTACTATGACTGGTAAATCAATTAAAACAGAGGAACTCTTTATAGATTTGCAACAATTTCATATTTTGTTCATAAATTCTGAATTTCAGGGACACGGCCAATCTGTATTTGTTTGTAACGAAAGTGGAGGGTATATTTCCCGGTTGATAAAAAAATGGACTGTTCCACATGGTTAACATGTAGAGCTTCTTAATCCGCTTCTAGCTATTTTATCTATACAAATTGCTCCTGTAAATTGGAGACATTTCTAATATATTTATCACATATCATTTCAACATAAAATTAACTTTTATATCTTTTATATTTATAATAATACAACTTTCATGGAGATATATCGAGCTAGATACTCAACTAACACTGTAGAAAATGATACACCAGTTAGTATTATAAAACCAACGGCCGGTATGCTTCTGAGTTTCTAATAGACACAGCGTCGCTGTCTCTTGACACTAATTTACTTAAATGCGAACTGTCTAGTTCTTGTTCGTGCCTTATCTCGGAATTGTCCTTGAGCACCAAATGTATGTCTTTACTGTTGCTAGACTTAATTGTCTTGTATATCTTTTTAGATTTTAGTTCATTATTCAACTCAATGGTTTGTTTATTCAACGAAATTTTATCGTTAAGAAGCTTTTCACTGTCTTTGAAGAATGTTCCTTTGGTTGCTATTAGTTTACTATCAGCTTCATCTATGACCGATAACTTATCTGTTATTTTCTCAACTAGAATAGTAGTCAACCTCTCAAGTTTCTCATAGGTTTCATTCTCAATAGGGTTTACCGGCTCAGATGCATTGTTCTCTATCAAATCTTTGAAAGCGGATATGTTGTCTTGGGAAACTGAAACGCCAACATTTTTTCTTTTTGTCTCTGAACTGATGGTATCTCTTATGAATCTATCCTCTATAGGAAGTATCAAGAATTTTTGTACACATTCTTCCACTGTCTTAAAATGCCCAACATGGTCAGCAATCTTATCCCATTTATCCTCGTACAGTTCAATACCTTCAAGTAATAAAAGCAATTCCTCATCAGTCCATATCTTATCATTCATGTTATTGACGTTGTTCAGCTTAATAAAGTCTGAGGCCTGGAAGTTAGAACTGAAGTGGCCCTCTTTAAAGCACCTCGAACAAATATTCATCTCTTTCGCCCTCAAGTTGTGATACATCACTTGTCCTATGTCGTTACCACATGTAAAGCAGACGTATATCTTTGGCTTTGTTAGACTGTGAGAGTTATGATTGGATACCAAAAGGTTGTAGTCATTTGTACTATTATACTGTTTCATCTGCACGGAGATATCCACTGCGACATCCTTCATATTCTCATCAGTTAGATGTGGCTGCAAGCTCTCAGGTACATCAAGCACAGTCTTATAGTTCCCAAAGTATTTTTTGCCGCGCAGTGTCTGTTTAGCCCTAGGGTCTACTTGATAGTTTATCAGACCCCAATTCTCGAGCAAAGAGTGGATTTTCATCACAGACGCCACGTCGAGCGTCAAGTTACGCCTCACCGCAGTGATAGTCAAGTACTCATACGGCGCCAACCTGAACGTGTTGACCATGAAGTTACGTGCCTCCATATAACTCTTTGGCGTCTTGTAGATGGGCGATGAGCCATTGAAGAAATCAGGTACCGCATCCTTCTCAATTTGATGCACAGAACATAGATCAAACCAGGATGCATAGGAAGGTATTATTACAGGGTGCGTCTGTTTAGCCATAAACCTGTAGGTCTTCTCCTGCAACTTCTCGGCCTCCTCCACGTACGACATCTTCCTCTTCTCAGCTCCGCCCACAACAGCTTCACCACTGCCAACAGTATCCCCAACACTAGCCATATTACTCTGATGAATTCTTTGTTTAACACGCACTTGGGACACTCTGCGGTACTCTGCAGTACTCATGCAGCAATATATAATACTTCATCTGGCTTTATAGATCCTTCCTAGTCAATGAAAGCCTTTGTTGTGCCGTACAAGAGCATTTGATATTTACCCGGTCTAGTATATGGAAACTGGGCGGCTCACTCTTTCTATCTCTCTTTATTTCAGCGGTTTGATAACACACTGGCATTTGTTTCACTCTTTATTATAACTAGCATGAGTAAAACATGGAACCAATCTTTGCACCTGTGCCGTAGTTCATAAGGTTATCTCTTCAGGGGTGTTATGTCAAGGTCTAGTGCTTGTTCAATGGGTCCTAATATCTAGCCCTAGTCCAGATGGTTTTTCGAGGTCATTGTTTTTGTTTCCCCATTTTGATTAATTGGTATTGCCTTTTAAGAGCTGTTCTGATCACAGCTTGAATGCGAGTTGCTGGTTCTCCAATGCTGTGCTAATCGCTAATCATCTCACCCATGTGATGGGTCATTAGAGCGGCGATATTAGCAACGTAAGAGGAGAGTTCTTACTGCGAGACTCGGGATAGTGACGATTTGTGGGGGTTTGTCGAAGGGGGGAAGAGGACCCTTTCTTCGAAATTCTCTTGCACTAACTCTTTGGTTTGTGGTGATTTCTTTAATGACAATATTCTACTTGGTAAGGGGAGAGAGACAGTTTGAAGAAGGGGTTTTGTTTTAAAGTGGACAATTGAGCAAAGTAACGAGCAATCAAAGGGAGAAGGAAAAAAAAAAACCAGTTAACCAAGAAAACTGAACTCTTGATTTCATTGACAAGTGAACAAGATAGTTTAGTTGATTTATTACAAAAAGTTGGAAGGTGGCGCATAAAAAGCATTAAGCAATCCAACTATAGAAGCGTATACAAGGAAACAAATAAGCTATAATGGTCTCTGAGGAGTGTCGTAGCGGTCTTGCTGCGTTCCAAACTGCAGTCAATGAAAATTCCCCGGATGATTTCTTTCAGTACGGTGCAAATTACTTCAATAAGAAACTGGAAGAGCAAAGAAAACTAAGTCGTCGCAGTGTTGTCAGCGGTTTTAAGTCACCATTTGCCAGCTCTGACCCACATGCAAAGGAATCTGATAATGGATTGTTCAAGAACAGCTTCGGTTCTGGACCTTTCGGTGGTAACGACGACCCAAAGAGCAACAGCAACAGCAACGACAGTGGTAATGGTATGCGTTCACAAGGTCAGGGTCCAACTGACAGAAACAGTCCAGAGGCATTGGGAAATGCACCAATACCCAACAACTTCAATGCGTTGAGACGTACCTCAGTTAGTGGCGAAACTTTACAACCAGACCATTTTGATGATTGGCAACCAGAACATTATAAGGAGAAGAGTGAAGAGCAATTGAAGAGGTTGGAGAAATCGATTGGTAAGAACTTCTTATTCAACAAGCTAGACAGTGACTCCAAAAAGCTAGTGATAAATTGCTTGGAGGAGAAGCGTGTTTCAAAAGGGACTGAAATTATCAAACAAGGTGACGAAGGTGATTACTTTTATGTGGTCGAAACTGGTACTGTAGAATTTTTTGTGAACAATGAAAAGGTTCACACCTCTGGTGCAGGTTCCAGTTTTGGTGAACTTGCTCTGATGTATAACAGTCCTAGAGCTGCGACCGTGGTAGCTCAAACTGACTGTACGCTATGGGCATTGGATAGATTAACTTTCAGAAAAATTCTTCTAGGTTCCTCTTTCAAAAAGAGGTTGATGTACGATGATCTATTGAAGAACATGGAGGTTTTGAAATCCTTGTCCACATACGACCGTGCTAAGCTGGCTGATGCACTAGACACTAAGATTTATAATGCAGGCGATGTGATAATCAGAGAAGGCGACCGTGGTGAGAACTTCTATCTGATTGAATACGGTGCTTGCGATGTCACTAAGGAAAAAGAAGGCCTTGTTACACAGTTGAAGGATCATGACTATTTCGGCGAAGTTGCACTACTGAACGACTTGCCACGTCAAGCTACTGTTACTGCTACGAAGAGGACAAAAGTAGCTACACTTGGAAAGAGTGGGTTCCAGAGATTACTTGGCCCAGCAGTTGAAGTCTTGAAACTAAATGACCCTACACGCAAACACGATTAATTGCTGTAAGAAAAAAAAAATTAATCCTTTTTTGTTTCTATATATAAACCACATTTTTGATGCATGCTCTTACCCTCAAAATCGAAGAATAAGTTCAAGATTTACTTTCTATAATCCATAAATTGAATGCCCAGATTATTTTGAAAGCTCTTGTTATCGTTGTGTTATGCAGTGGACTGGTGTAATGAGCCCCCTCTCAACTACTAAGCAGGACCGTCAAGACATAACAGATAACAACTAATATATACAACTTCATATAATTAGAAAAAATAAAATCGTAATCGCAAAACATTGCAGCCCATCAATAACATGTTGAAGTTCAACTCTTACTTTCGCAATTTTAGGGAACCGTTTCAAGAGACTCTTCGACAAGACGCAAGGGATTCGAAAGGAGAAACGATAGTTGTAGCAATCTTCGAAACATGGTGGTATACAATTGAAGGATATACAATATATAATGCTATTTAGACCCTTACATTGAATTGAACATAATTTTAGAAATCACAGAGCTTCTTCCCTTACGCAAACAAGCCGAAAAATGGATGAGAAATATGATGCTGCACTTGATCTGCTTCGCAGATTAAACCCAAACAACTTGACTGAAAACCTACAAAGGATAATTGGTTTGGAGCCAGAACTAGCTGAAGACTTGCTGAGCTCAATTGATGTTCCTTTGAAAGTTCAACAGGACTCGAAGCAGAGCGGGAGACCATTCCTGTGTTGTGATTACAATCGTGATGTCGACTCTTATAGATCGCCATGGTCTAACGAATACTTCCCTGAATTGAGTGCAGAGGATCTGCAGGAATCACCATTTCCTTCTGAGTCACTGAGATCTCTAGAGGTGCTGGCCAATGATTCGTTTGATGTGTACAGGGATTTGTACTACGAGGGTGGTATCAGCAGTGTATATCTGTGGGATCTGGATGAGGAAGGTGAGTTTGCCGGTGTAGTTCTATTCAAGAAAGAAGGTAGCAATAAGGAATCATGGGACAGTATCCATGTCATTGAAGCCACTAAGGGTAATGACGACGAAACTTTCACTTACAGGTTGACCAGTACAATTATCCTAGCACTGGACAATAAGCAAAATGATACCTCATTAGCCGGTAATCTAACGAGACAAACCGAGAAGGAAGCCAAAATTGATACCAGCAACACCGACATTTCACACATTACAAACCTAGGTACGTTGATAGAGGACATAGAGTCCCAATTAAGAACACAGCTAGAGATAGTATACTTTGAAAAGACCAGAGACATCTTCCACCAAACTAGATCACAGAAGTCCACTACTGATAGTCAGGAACAACAGCAAAAGGAAGTTATCAAGGGTCTTCAAAATCTATAGATCATCCTTCATACAATAATATTGTACTTCCCCCTCTCCCCACCAACAAAATGAAACTCAAACTCTACATCTATTGAACTCTTCACAAGACTTCTTTTATAAAGAAGACCCGTAACATCATAGTATATAGAACGTAATACTGCCAAGGCTAAATATACCGGACATCCAAATAACTTTCAGTCAAGTACTACTTATATAACATCACACCACAATACATTGACTTATATTGATAATGTTATACGTGCTTAGGAGAGAAAGTCAAGAGGAAAAAAATATCGACGAACAAATTGAAACTGGCATTGGATGGCCAAGAATGAACCTTTTGAGCCCAATTTCATATTGAATAGCCGCCATCTAGAGGTATTTTTTGGAATATATTCGGGCTACAGCGTCAACCAATAGGATAGCCAGTAATTTATGACCAACCAGTTGAAGAAGAACGGTTTTTGTTGCCTATTTATTGCTGAAAGAAAGATCAAAACGGAAATTACTATCCTCTTAGAATACTATAAGACTTTAGAAACTGAATATTTCTTTTAATTGGAGGAGACTTTAAAACCTATCAATTTGTACCCTAACAACTGCATTAAAACAAGAACCGAAACAATGAGATGCAGAGTTTGGTCCGAGGCGCGTGTGTACTCTAAGGTCAACAATGAAAAGAACGAGGATTATTGGAATTATGAGGATGCTGCTGTAACCTGGTCCAATAATGTCAAAGATTATGAGATCGAGATGAAAGTAGGTCGTGGTAAATACAGTGAAGTGTTTCAAGGTGTTCAATTAGCCTCTAGAAAACATATAGTTATCAAAATGCTAAAACCTGTGAAGAAAAAGAAGATCAGAAGAGAAATTAAAATATTAACTAACTTATCCAACGAGAAAAATCCACCTACTGCGCAAGAGTTTAATAGAGACCTCTATTTTTCAAATAGAGATGAAAATATACTGAAACAGATAAGGCCTTATATTTATGAGCTACCCCATCATGGCCATGAAAACATAATTCAACTATTTGATGTGATAAGAGATCCTATTTCTCGAACTCCAGCATTGGTATTTGAGCATGTCAATAACATGGACTTTAGAGTACTCTATCCGAAGCTCTCAGACATAGATATCAGATATTACATGTTTGAACTGCTGAAGGCACTGGATTATTGTCATTCTATGGGTATCATGCACAGAGATGTCAAACCACATAATGTTATGATAGACCACAAACAGCGTAAACTAAGGCTAATTGACTGGGGCCTTGCTGAGTTTTACCATGTTAATATGGAGTACAATGTAAGAGTTGCCTCAAGGTTTTTTAAGGGACCAGAATTATTAGTTGATTACAGAATGTACGATTACTCTTTGGATTTATGGTCATTTGGTACTATGCTGGCGTCAATGATATTTCAGAAGGAGCCATTTTTCCACGGAACTAGTAACACTGACCAACTTGTTAAGATTGTGAGAGTGCTAGGTAGTGACGATTTCGAAAAATACCTAATCAAGTATCAGATAACACTCCCAAGGGAATTCCATGATATGGATCAGTATATAAGAAGACCATGGTACAGGTTTGTAAATGATCAAAATAGACATCTGAGTGACAACGAAGATGTTATTGACCTACTTGATAATTTACTAAGATACGATCACCAAGAAAGACTTACTGCTAAGGAAGCAATGGGCCATCCTTGGTTTGAACCAATCAGAAGAGCAGAAACAAAGGAGTGAATATATTTATTCATACCTGATTTATGTAATTTACCATATACACGTAAACGTATCTATTTGACGCAAATTCTCTCATGAAACATATCTTACCATAAATAACTTAATGTTTCATTATGATACCATTCAATATTTTAAACTAAAGATCGACTAAGGAAACATCGATCTTTAATTTCTAATAAAAGGGATTCAACCCGAACATGATCGTTAAACTTTAGCATGATTTAGATATTACTATTTTTTTACTATGATTAAACTGTGAAGCTTATTTAAAAGAGAGAAATAATAAGCTTTTCAGCTATTTCTGTTATTATCACATGAATAAAATCAAATCTATATGAATCTAAATACGAATTTATTAATATTTGAGCCCTAAATTAATTATAAAATACATGAAGATCTCGCAAATCTCTTAATAGATAACGAGATCATAAGTCTGAAATAAATGACACCAGAGAAAAAGTAATACGCAAAACAAAAAAATATTTAGGTAACAAATAGCACATCAGCCGAGACACGTTATTACTCCATAATTAGACATATGTTGTGGAGTCTAAATAACTGCATGTTTGACTAGCGTTCAGACATGCTAACAATTAACCCCGACTCATTCACCTCATTTATATCGGAATCAATCATCAACATTTCCTCTATCATTCTTAATGACTCCTTATCATGCTTATCGCACTTACTTATATGTGCTTCTGAAAACTTTTTGAATTTGCTTACCAGTTTTTCGTAATATTGTAGCTTCCTTTTTATTATACTATTTTCCTTATGAAGTTCGTCATATTCCTTTTGTAACTGCATCTGCGCAACTTTTTTCCTTTGTCGACATTTTGAAGCTGCAATACGATTTCTTTCGAGAAGCCTGGCTTTTTTCCAGGCTGTCGTACCTGGTAATGGCTCATCATTACTATATGTGTTTTGGTTATAGTTTTGTCTGACCTGTTGCTGCTCATATTGTCCCTGTTTCTGGTTAATATTGCCATTTTGCATTTGAGTTCCTGGATTGACACCTCTAGTAAAAGAGTCAGTACTATGTCTTTGTGTTCCCGAATCATTTTTCATAACCGAGGAGAGAGGAGATGCCGACAAAGATGGCGGTGATTTGATAACTTGGCCAATGGCCTTATGTGTATCTCCTCCAACAACATCGGTAGTATTAGAGCGAAGATTATCAGCATTAAATGATACAGACAAATTAGTCTCAGGCGGTTGAGAATGAGCCATCATCTGTTCGTTTGAAGAAGATATAGAATCTGTTGACATCATATAATCATTGAAATTGTTGCTTTCCGGTGGAAAACCAGAATTTCTACCCAAATACATATTCATCTGTGCTTGTTTTTCAGTATCGATAGTTGAGTCTGTGCGTATTTTCTTTGGTTTCTCCCCAATACCATTATTGGCTGCTTGCTGAAACCTATTTTGAGGCATCGGAGGAGGCTGTGTGTTATATAGATTTTCAACCGTTTCTATATCTTCCCCTAACTGACTGATCTGTCCATTTGAAATCGAAATTCTTCTTCTAGGATGCACATCACCACCATAGCCCACATTTTGAAAAATTGGCGGACTTGTCATTGGAAGATGAGATACATCCACCCCAAATGGAGAATAAAAAGGTGATAAATTTTGCTGAATATTCTTGTCATGAATTAAATGAGGATTGTTATTAATCGAATCCCTCATATTCTTATATTTATTATTCATTGAATCATCATCAATATCTTTATTGCCTGGAGATATATGCCCCTGATTCATTGCGCTATTTTTTATAGCCTGAGACATACTGGACTGATACAAATTACTGTTACTATCTTCCTGTTTGATAAAAACATTGTTTACGCCAATTTCCTTTTGATAATCGCCATTAGCACTACTTTGTCCAAGACCTATCCCACCCTGATTTTCACCAATCATATTTTGCATGTTTTGTCCGATAGCAGATGAATTCCTGTTACCTACAACATTAGAATTATCTATACCCGAACCTAGGGTATCGTTCATACCATTTTGATTACCATTTTCGGCACCAAAACTACCCATGTTCATTTGAGACATCATCATACCAGCGTCATTATTACCTAATATCCCAGATCTTATAATCATGTCGCCAAAGTATTGTTGATGAAGTTGTTGATGTAACTGTTGCTGAGAACTAGAAGTTGACCGATTTCCAAGCTGTTCATTAGATGCCCGCATCTGATCATCTATGTTTTGCTGCTGTTGCTGTATTTCCCGTTGTTGTTGCTGTTGCTGTTGCTGCTGCTGCTGCTGTTGAGACTGTTGCAGTTGAAGTTGCTGCTGTTGCTGCTGCTGTTTTTGTTGCTGTTCTCGTTGTTGCTGTAGTATCTTTTGAGACTCCTTTTCTCTTCTTTCTTGCTTTCTTTGTTGGTATGCCATGAATGATGGATTTGTGTTCACATTATTCAATGAATGTAGGTTATTCATATGCATGTTCATCAGCAGATTCATATTAAACGCATTGTTAGCAGCTACTGCAGCTGCAGTAGCATCAAGAATGCTATTATTATCCGTATCCTGCTGATTATCAGCCGATATTTGTTCCGATTCTTGCATATCTGAGCTTTTTCTCTTCATCGTGTTCATTGTTTTCATTCGTTTATTCTGAATGCTTTCTTGATTCTCTATTCCATGCTGAGCCCCAAACATAATGTAGAAGGTTATGCTTCTCACAAAGTTTCAGTGGCAAATCAGCGTACTTTCTAACTCTTTGATTTTCAGCGCAGTGTATCGTCTACTTATTAAAAACTCTAAAGGAGGACACTAGCTCCCAAAGCACACGACTATTATATTCCACTGAATTAGACTGTTCCAATCGCGAGATCACTGTCAATAAAAAGAGCCCTTATTAGCATTATCAAGAGTAATGACAGTTTGAGTTCTCAGATTAGTTTTTGAGGAGCACTTCACTCACACTCTATTTCCTTTGTAATTTATATTTATGATAATAGTTCAAAAACAAAAATATCTAGTTGTTGAACTTTGATAAATTCTGTAAACCGTCACTCTGTATTCTTAACGTTCTTTTCCTAACCTTTTTTGCTTTCCGTTTGCCTTCTCCTCCCTAAAAGATTTGTTATATTTGTTCTCTCGTATTGTGTTAATCCCAAAAAAAAATGAAAGTCAAACTCAAATATTCCTAAGTACTGAATTTAGTACAGGTTGACCAAATTCTCATCCGACAGAAAAAAAGAGACCAGAGATAGACTGAAGAGTAAATGACTGGCGTACAGAACAAAATTAGTAAAAGGTACCAAAAAAATATTAGAAACCACCAAACACCTTCATACACTTTTTTGTTGGTTATTAGAAAGAATTTTAAGTACTGAACAGTAATAATCTAAGAGCAGCAATAAAGTATAATCAGAAAAGAACTAATAGTTCACTGCGTACTATCTACGTGGAGATATGATAATGATAACTCCAATTCGTTAATTGCCCTGAAGTCCTGCATCAATCTTTGTGCATCTCATCCCACTCGAACTTTTCCACGCATTGATGTAGGCACTTAATCTCTGTGGGTAGTCGATAAATTTAGGACAATTAATGGCACTGTATGTCACACTGTTAACGATGTGCACATCTGAAAGTTGGGTCAATAAGAATATTACAAATGGTGCCCGATTTTCTTTTCTTTCTGGGAGGCGAATGGTCATATAGCACACATAAGGAGCCAAACCATTTTTACTTTTTCTTATTCGTACGCTGTTTTAACTAAGCATTTATTGCTCTAGTATAGTCCTAACAAGTTCAAAAAGAAAAAAACAATTTGACATAGGATCGCAGTTTACAATACAAATGCCTAGTCCCTGCAATTTCGAGTAGGTATTGCCATTTAGGGCTTAGATGTGAAAGAGATTTTGCCAACTCTTTGTTATAATGTGGTCTTCAACAATAAATGTAAGCTACTGCCACATGATAAACTATGACTGCAGCTATCAAATTAGTAGACATTGGTCAACATCAGACTAGACTGCCTTTACGTTTCTTAAGTTAGTGCTTTTTAGTTGTTTTTGTGAGAGGGTCCTATTAATGGACCGAGTAAAGAAGTATGATGTTTGCTTTCGCTCGCGAGTTTTCCCCGAAATGCTCAAGTGTTGCCAATTGTTCTCTCTTTTCTTTTATTTGGAGGTAACTATGCTGCCTCTATGAATTGGCGATGAAAATTATGAGAACAGATAGAATCCTTGTAAAATAACACAGCGTAAAAGACAGAACCCTAGGCGACTTTGTAACTCACTTTGTAACCCGAACAAGGAAACCAACTAAAAAGTATAGGACGAACATCAACGGCTTTCTTTTTCTTCACATATTTTTATTGAGCAATGAACTATTCTGTATTGTTCTACAAACCTTGGGGATATGGCAAGAGAAAAGTTACTATTATTATTGTATCTTATATCTCCTTTGCTTATGTATACAGGAAGACGTATTAGTCACATGGCTTTCAATAGCCATTTTAGGTAGAATGTGACATACTTTGATATAAGTATAGAAGGAGTTTTGATATCACATAGTAGTCCTACATAACCGAAAATTGCATGTGAATCTATTTGTTCCTTCTCTAAAAATGCAATTAATATTAGACAGGCTTGATATTTTACTATTACATTTGCTATATAATAAATGAAGAGCTCTGGAAACTCTCTCTAATACATAATGTAACCTTCGTACCACCTTAATTTTATTCCCCTTACCGATACTGGCGGAGGAATGACTTCGCGTGGGGGTGGGATGAATGCAAGAGAGTGGGGGAGGGAAGGAGGACCCTTATTATTGTATTTGTAGCCCATCAATACAAGTGCAGGATAATATGCGATATTTGCTATGCTTGCTTGGTGCTGGGTGCTTCTTAATTTTCTGTAGTGAGCCGCATTCGAATATATATTTGTTAGAATGTCGATGCGTAGCGGTCTTGAGATCCACAATTAACTCGGAAGCTTTGTTACTGTCATTTAAGTTTTAAGTCATCCCACCCCTTGCGCTATTTTAATTTCCATGTATTGTGTCAATGCTATGTAATCCAGTATTCTTGGCTACATTACAGAACAAGTAGGTATACTTTGTTATAGCTGTGATCCAATTGGTTCAATTGACTGAGAATACTAGAAGTATCCGATAAATTACTTGACATGTCACCATTTGATTTATCGGCCATTTCATATATAAACAACTAACGCATTTATAACAGCAAGGCCATATATGAATCATTCAGTTTGATCAGGAAATCATTAACTATCAGGTGTTTGAATATTAGATGTTGGGTTCAAAATTAGGTAGGCTTTACAAGATAAATGCCCGTGTTTCCACAAATCTAGCCAGACACTGTGGTAGACGTGCTTATGCAACTGGGAAATCTACAATCCCTACAAATATCAAACCATTGGCATTGGGTGCTAGTTTAATTGTTGGGTCATCAATTGGTTATTATATTGGTCAACTGAACTGCCACGATGTTGTTAGTACAGAATCAACATCAAGAGGATCCACCGTCTCACTTCAAAGCTTGGAACCAGTGAAATACTGTGAAGATATTGACAAAGTTATCACAAAATTGAAAGAAGAGCTAAATAATAACGAGGATAAATATTCCGTGGTGGAATCTAACCTGGCCCAACACACCGATACATATTTCAATACTCATCATGCTGTAGATGCAAAGTCCCAAGTCCCATTAATTATTTTATATCCTGAAACAACTGAAGAGGTTTCAAAATTGGTAAAAATATGTAATGACAATCATGTCCCAATGATTCCATTTGGTGGTGGTACCTCACTTGAGGGTCACTTTATGCCAACCAGAGGACCACACTTGGTTGTGACTATTGATGTCTCAAAATATATGAACAATGTTGTTGTACTCCATAAGGATGATCTTGATGTGACCGTACAGGCTGGAGTTCCATGGGAGGATCTTAATGATTATTTAGAGCCACATGGACTTATGTTTGGATGTGATCCTGGACCGGGAGCTTTAATTGGTGGTTGTATAGCAAACTCATGTTCAGGCACAAACGCTTTCAAATATGGAACTATGAAAGAAAATGTGGTCAGTCTAACTGTTGTCCTACCGGATGGTACTGTTGTAAAAACTAAAAACAGACCACGAAAATCTAGTGCTGGTTATAATTTAAATGGTTTGTTTACTGGCAGTGAAGGTACATTAGGTATAATTACCGAAGCAACTGTAAAGTGTCATGTTAAGGACAAATTTGAAAGCATAGCTGTGGTTTCTTTTAAGACAATTCGAGATGCGGCAGCATGCTCTTCTGAACTTATTCAAAGAGGTATAAAATTGAATGCGATGGAGTTATTGGATGATAGTTTAATGAGAATTATCAATAAATCTGAAAGTACTGATAGGAATGACTGGGTGGAGGAGCCCACTATGTTCTTTAAAATCGCTGGTAGAACACAAAATAGTGTCAATGATTTGATTAAGGAAGTCCAAAATGTCGCCAAGGAAACCAACTCAACTGCATTTCAGTTCGCAAATAGCGTTGATGAAAAATTAGAGCTTTGGGAGGCACGTAAAGTTGCTTTATGGTCCGTAATAGATGCCGCTAAAAGCGCCGGTGGCCCAAACGCTAAGGTTTGGACAACAGATGTTGCAGTCCCAATATCTCAATTTGCCACAGTTATTAATGATACCAAATCTGATATTCTAGAAAGTGGACTTACCTATGGTATAGTTGGTCATGCAGGTGATGGTAATTTCCATTGCTTCATTGTGTATAATAGCGGGGAGGAAGAAAACAAATGCCACCAACTAGTTGACAATATGGTTACAAGAGCGCTCAAAGCAGAAGGTACATGTACAGGAGAACATGGCATTGGTTTGGGTAAGCGAGATTACCTTTCACAAGAGTTGGGCCAAGAACCTATTGATTTGATGAGGGCTATAAAAATGGCAATTGATCCGCACAGAGTAATGAATCCAGATAAAATATTCCCAATTGATCCAAGTGAACCTAATTTGTAAAATGCTCAGATGAATAGATTTACTTTATATTTTAATAACTGAGTATCATATATTTAGTTATGTTGGCAGGTCGCACTTCCTACATAACAATTTGAAGACATTTGGACAACTCGAAATTCTATAAGATGCTTTCTCCTAAAGCTTGCATAAGCTAATACTGCATATTTTGATAGACCGTAGAAATTTTAAAAAGAAATCACCAGTATGCAGATAATATACAGTTAACATACAAAATATAGGTAGTGTAAGAAAACAATGTTACCACACTTGTCTGTAACAGGGTATGGTGCCACGCAGAGTCGATTATACCAGTAAAATACCAGACAACTGCTACAAAATAATGCAAAATGCAATATATAGTTTTATGGAGAGTAAAATAATAAACTCTTGAATAGTCACTGTTTAATTGGTTTAATTGCCGCAAATAAAAGAAAGAATCTTCCTCTATTCGGTTACAATCCACATGTTGATTTGAGTAACAGGATATAATTAGTTTAGGCTACGGTCTACTATCCCAAATTATCAACCGGAACTGTACTGTATGATAATTTAAACTCAAAATAATTCCTACTAGATTTTCAGAGGAGGGATGAGACACACTATGAAAAAGAAATGTCATCATGATTAAATGAATCCCCCCTAATAGGTAAGAATGCCTTCATGCATATAACCAAGATGTCTAGAACTCCCATAGCATAGACCCCAGCCCTTTATTTGGACTATATGTGGAATTAGCCTTACAACAGTGCAGTCTGTGCCTAATATCCACTTTGGATTCTTTCATATTAGCTACTTTTTCTTTTTACAAATTATCCGTTCCGTGCACAAGAGAACTGTATATGCTCTTCCACATCTCCGAGGATTTAAATGCCTATGCACTCCCTCTTATATTGGCAAAGGAGATAAAACATTGTATAGCGCTCTTGATTGCGTGCTGATGATGGCCTGCCTCGCACGGTTCTGTTTTCTTGTCCCCTAAACTAATTTATCGTACATGCTTCTCAGTATTAGTTTCATTTCTTTTTGGAACACATCAATGCATATATAGTTTTTTGAAGCGGTATGTATTACAATATATGTAGTATCTCGATTGAGAAGTGGACCAAACAAACTCCTTAGTCCATTATTCCGTGGATCGGCTGTACCAAATAGTTTTGGTCATCAAGAATATAATGTAATTCTCTTTACTGAACTGTATCTTATCTATTTCTACTGTTCGGTATCCTGCAACGCACAATACATCTGATATAGTATCACTTGTATCACTTGTATCACTTGATAATGTGTCTCTCACAACACTTGAAGTAATTAATCTCCCGTGGGATGTCTGTAAGTAGTCCATTGAATACCACGTAGAGCCATATCTTAGATGCATGGTTAATACCCGGACAGATTTCATTATGACAATCCATGCATTTAATTAAATTCCGTTGAATTATGAAATGTTAAGAACCTACTTTAGATACTTGAGCAGTATCAAATAATTGGAGAGATTTTGAAGTGGGATTCTATTCCCAAAAAAAGAAACAGACTATTAAAATTCCTATATATCTTTATATATGCTGGCAAAAAGAACTAGAAATTAACACTATTTGTTTTTTTGGTATATATATGAAAGATCTTCATACCCATTAAGAATAAATTTAATTATAGATAAAGAGCAACATAAATCTAGCTTATGTTATTGCATTAATTAGTGATGCTTATATGAAAAATCACAAATTTAACAAAACTTTACACGCCATACATAATTAAAGAACATCTAGGATCATTAGAAACAATATCTGGGAAAACTCTACATATTTAACCATACAAACAATGCTTAAACCATCAAAAATCAAAGCACCGCAAATGATATTTACATCTGTAACAGACTATCACTCTCAAGAGAAAAAAATGAAAAATATCTATAGCAGGCCCAAACATTTCATAGACAAATACCCTGTATTTGAACATGTTGACCAACAAAACAAATTTGACAAAAATTCCTTTAATTAATTCTGTGACAATTTTTGTGAGAATAAAATATAATACCATAGAAGTTTAACAATCATTAAATTCCAGCATAAATATATCTACGTCAATAATAGTACAAATATAAATAAAAAATCAATTAATATATTCCAAATAAGAAAAAACTAATATACTTTTGCAAACAGACAATATATCTATAGCAAGCTAGACCTACTTGCAAAAATTGCAGTTTGAGACTAAATTAATAAAGCTCTTAAATATTTTTTTTAAACAACCATTGCATAAAATGTTTTTTAGTTAATATTTTCCTATTATTTATATCTATTTAGTGAACGAAATTGAAAACAATAGAATTCTATTTAGTAATGAAGTAGCTTCATACTAGACTTCTCTGAATTACTAAATGGTGAGTAAATTTTTTACTCCAAATTTTGTTGGGTCTAAAAATTTGTTTCTCTAAATGCACCTCGAGTTTATTACTGCATGTCTATTGTCCTCACGTATCTTTTGTAACTCATCTCTTCATCTTCAGAATTTTAACTGAGTATATTAAATAGTCCAGTTTAATACCATATCATTACTATTTCAAAATTAGTGAAGAATATTTGAAACTGTGTTAATTTACTGCATATCCTACAATTTTGATCAATGTTTTGGCAGAGAAACCAGGATTAGTCATAATTGTACCTCCTTTGTCCATTGTGCTGTATCATTTGCAAATATATGCAAAGTCCCTGTATAATTTGTTCATGGTCACTTCTAGGTCATACTTTAAAGTTTAAAATTTGCTACAAAAGATGGTTCCAGGATAGAAACAAAAGATATTTAGGTAATTTTACAGTTGTTTGTTAGGGATGTAATGGTATACTTACTTGCTTCTGTTTATTATTCCTTTTCAACTATCCGCGTATAATATCATCAAAGCGAGGCGTACCATCCAATGTTCTCATTACACTGTAGATATTTATATAGATATAGCATCCATACCCGCTAAGACAAGCTTAGACTACTCAAAAATGAATTATTCTAATATGTGATACTGAGAAAATATAATGTAGATGAGTATTATGGGTAATATTTTTTGTGTATTTTTACATACTCAATCAACAAAGACGCAATTGATCACAAGAAAATATTCAAAAAAAGTTTACAACTCATTTTCTGTGATCTTACACTACAAACACCCGGAATATACAACAAAACAAAAACGTAGATAAAATTTTTGATTAATTCAATATTAATAGCAGTTAATGGTGGTAAATAATTTCAGTCAATCCCTGATGAAGGAATATTTTTGAGGAAATTTCCTTATAATGAACAGCTAGCAATGTACAATTAAAATACATTCATTTAGTAATTCTTTTGTAAAGCAGATCTGGGTATAATATCTCACCATTGCAATTATGATCTTAATTTCATGTGAGTCATGTTGTGCATTACAGTTGATCAATTTTTTTATGTCTTCGGGCGAATTCACTAAGGGTCCAAATTCAATTTTTCAATTTTTCTTTCAGTCCCATTCATGAAAAGTGAAAAATTTAGCAATATGCAACAACTACCGATTTCATCAGTGCAGCGAGTGAAATACTGTGACTCTCATTGTGAAAAGCAAAAAAATAAAAAAAAAACTCAGCAGCGATGAACAAACACAAGTAATATTTTTTAGTTTATAATTGTTATAATTAAACTAGTCCGTTATAATTTTATCTTATTTTTGTATTGAATATCACAAGTAGTTCCTTTTGTTGTTTAAGATTTAGATCAATTTGTTTTTCACAATACATCAAGAACAATGATACCCAAGCTGCTGTGTGGTAACACACTGTTGAGTGCATCTGTTACAACAAGTAGGTCTGTCTATGGCTTATCTACCAGATATTTTACTCAGGATCTCGCACCTTCATTGGTTAAACTGCATTCCGAGTTAAAGCCTGATGAGCTTCTTACTGATAACACACCAGACTATGTGCGTTTGGTGCTAAGATCATCGGTCTATGATGTTATAAAGGAATCGCCAATCTCACATGGTGTTGGTCTATCGTCTAGACTAAACACAAATGTCCAACTGAAAAGAGAAGATTTACTACCAGTGTTCTCTTTCAAGCTGCGTGGTGCATACAACATGATAGCGAAGTTAGACGATACTCAGAGAAATCAAGGTGTCATCGCATGTTCCGCAGGTAATCATGCACAAGGTGTAGCATATGCCGCTAGACATTTGGATATTCCAGCAACTATTGTCATGCCTGTGTCTACTCCATCTATAAAATATCAAAATGTGTCGAGACTGGGTTCACAAGTTGTTCTATATGGTAATGATTTTGACGAAGCTAAAGCTGAATGTACTAAACTGGCAGAAGAGCGTGGTTTGACTAACATCCCTCCATTTGATCATCCATATGTCATTGCTGGTCAAGGAACAGTTGCGATGGAAATCTTGAGACAGGTCTATAACTCAAATAAGATCGGTGCTGTCTTTGTTCCAGTTGGTGGTGGTGGGTTGATTGCCGGTGTTGGTGCCTATTTGAAGAGAGTCACTCCACACATCAAGATTATAGGTGTGGAAACACATGATGCAGCAACTTTACACACATCTCTTCAAAGAAATAAAAGAACAAATCTAGCTAGCGTTGGTACTTTTGCTGATGGTACTTCTGTGCGTATTATTGGTGAAGAAACCTTTAGAGTTGCCAGAGAAGTTGTCGATGAAATTGTATTGGTCAATACTGATGAAATTTGTGCTGCGGTTAAGGATGTCTTTGAGGATACCAGAAGTATTGTTGAACCATCTGGTGCTCTTGCGGTTGCTGGTATGAAGAAGTATATTACTCAACTTCATCCAGAAATAGATCACTCTAAGCAAACATATGTCCCAATTTTGTCAGGTGCTAATATGAACTTCGATAGATTAAGATTTGTTTCTGAGCGTGCTGTATTAGGTGAAGGTAAGGAAGTTTTTATGCTGGTTACCATTCCTGACGTTCCAGGCTCTTTCAAAAAAATGCAGAAGGTTATTCATCCAAGAGCTGTTACTGAGTTCTGTTACCGTTATAATGAACATCGTCATGAATCTTCTAGTGAGGTTCCAAAGGCCTATATCTATACATCTTTCAGTGTGGTAGACCGCGAAAAGGAGATTAAACAAGTAATGCAGCAACTGAACACCCTCGGTTTTGAAGCCGTCGATATTTCTGACAATGAATTAGCAAAATCACATGGTAGATATTTAGTTGGTGGTGCGTCAAAGGTCCCAAATGAAAGAATTATTTCGTTCGAATTCCCAGAAAGACCTGGGGCCTTAACCAGATTCTTGGCAGGTTTAAGCGAGTCTTGGAATTTGACATTGTTCCATTACAGAAACCATGGTGCTGATATTGGTAAAGTATTGGCTGGTATTTCTGTGCCACCTAGAGAAAATTTAACTTTCCAAAAATTCTTGGAAGATTTAGGCTATAAGTACCAAGATGAAACAGAAAATATGGTATATCAAAGACTACTGAAATATTAAACACTTTCGGATTTGTACGGATCATATTCATGTAACTATGATTCAGTCGTATTTTTGTAATCCCCAATATGTGCAGGAGAAAATTGTAGGTCAATTGCCTTTTATTTACTTTCAAACTTCTATTTAACCAATTTCAAATAATCATAAACTTTCAAAAATATCCAAGGAAGGATTATACATTTTATATTATTAATAGATCTATATATGTTAAGTATTCTAATGAAACGAATTTCAGTTATTTCCCATTGTCGAATATCAGAACTCTATTATCCTATGAAACGATGAGCCCTTCATGGCAAAGATTACTAAGCGATGACTTTTAAATAAGAAATAACCACATTGGTGTTATACAAGAGTCATAAACCAATTGGTATCAATAGTTAGTAAGTAGTATGGGTATATACTGGATAGTATTCAAAATAAAATCACATTCAAGACAATGCTAAAATTTGCCGTCTTTAGCAGAGGAATGGCTAACAGAGCCTTGTTACCTCGAAAAGTTGATATCCAGTCATTAAAGGACATACCGACGCTCGATGTCTTGCAGAATTTGGGATTTATAAGAAGAACACAAAGTGGGTTATTTAATTGGCTTCCACTTGGTCTGCGAACTTTGCATAAGCTGGAAGCTCTAGTACGAAAACGTATGGACGAGGATGCTAGCGCCATAGAAGTATCTTTGAGTTCCTTATCCCCCAAAATCAATTGGGAAAAAACTGGACGGTGGGATAAATCTAATGAATTATTTAAAGTTAAAGATAATAATGCTTTTGAATATTGTTTGACCCCAACCTGTGAAGAAGATATTACATCGTTAATGAAGAACTATATTAAAAGTTACAAAGACCTTCCTATTACAGCCTATCAAATTTCTAGGAAATATAGAGATGAAAAGAGACCTCGAGGAGGGCTTCTAAGAGGCAGGGAATTCATAATGAAGGACGCATATTCCTTTGCATCATCCGAAGAGCAGGCAATTGAGATTTTTAACAAAATGGACTCCGTTTATGATAAAATATTTTCTGATCTAAAAATACCATATAAGGCAGCTTATGCGGATAGCGGTGAAATTGGTGGTGATTTAAGTAAAGAATACCATTTCTTAAATTCTTTTGGAGAAGATACAGTTTTTTCTTGCGATTCTTGTGGTACCAGTTCTACAATAGAGAAGTGTAATTCTTTACCGGAGGAAGATGGGATGTGTTCTGGTGATGTTGGTGTTGTATATGGGCTTAGTGAAGATCATACCACTTTAGTATGCTTTTATTACCCCGCAGAGAGACAGTTTAACTGGAATTTAGCTCAATCTGTGATGGAGAATGACCTTGACATGGCATTAAAAGATGTTGGTAATGATAAAATATTAGAGATGTACCAATCAGAGAATGAGGATTATATGTTTTCTAAAATACTGAGAGTTATGGATGTACGTATTAATTCTAGGTCGAACTTCCCAGACTTTCCATTGAGTAAGTACTTAAAAAACAACTTTGGCCAAATTGATGGTATATCCATTGTTGATGCCACTGACAAGGAAATCTGTGGCAAATGTGAAGATGGTACTTTGCATGCTTCTAATAGTATTGAAGTTGGGCATATTTTTCACCTCGGTGATAAATATAGCAAGCCATTTGAAGTTAACTTCAAAGATGAAAATAACTCCGATGATTCTATCGTATCTATGGGTTGCTATGGAATTGGTATTAGTAGACTAATTGGTGCTGCAGCAGAAATCGGTAGGGATCATATGGGTCTAAGGTGGCCACAAGTGATAGCACCATACCAAGTTTCAGTGGTCACAAGCAATAACGAAGGCATGGTTGCAATTAATGACATGAAGAAAAGTCTTATGAAGAATCTTGACACATTTGATTTGGATGATCTACACAGAAGCACGGGTTTCGGTGGTCGTATTGCGTTGTCGCATGCTATTGGTATACCAATATGTGTTATCATAGGTACAAAGAACTGGCCAAATGTTGAGATAGAAGTTCGCGGTAAGAAATGGGACAACGGTGACGATACTCCAATTGAAAAGAAGTCAGTTCATTATTCCGATGTGATTGATACTGTTAACGAACTTTTGTTAGACTTGTAAATATATATATAAATTGGAAGCATTATAAGGTGTAACATAATTCTCACACAACTACTATAATTAGATTATTCACAATGAAGTTAAAGCTAAACTAGCTGTCCTTTTTTTGGTCGAATGCTATGTTCGATTAGAAAATTTATTAATGATTACAAAAAGATATATTGAATATCGAATAAAAAAACTGTTGGCAGCAAAAAAAATAATATGAATGAAGTTCTTTTGTGCTCTATAGGAAAAAAAATAATTAAGGAATTGCATTAATTTTTAATGGTCGTTATTTTGGGACTGTTATATCTGGCGCTTCAACACTTTTGCTATAGCATTATCTTTAGACTTGTATTTCTGTGTTCAGTCACCTTATATTGGTATAAGTTATAACATTGAATTCTCTCCTTGGTATGATTGATCAATCATTGAGTGAGATTTAAATCTCGGTGCTGATAAAACGATTTAGAAAATCTTGGAAGTAATCTTAGAGATGACGTGAAGACCAACGACGGAGAAGATGAAACCAACAGCCAAGAACAAAACAACCAATGGGTCGACTCTCAATCCCTTAGCTTCATCAGAGTATATCTTCAGGATTGAGTTGGAGTTCTTCAAAGCTGGAGTACCTGGAGTACCTTCTCTTGAGTTCTTTTCGGAAGCAGTCTTACCCTTTCTTTGAATTGGCTTTTCACTGCCAGCAGACACAGCAGAAGAAGACATTGTAATGGTTTTGTTTGTATATGTGTGTTAAAACTGTATCAAGTTCCGGGTTATGATTTCTGATTTAACTTAGCAAGATTAATAGACCGCTTTGTTAATATACTTATATTTATATATGTGTTTCTCATTGTGAAAAAAAAAAAATTATGTCAATCCCTTATTCACATCCAAGCATTTGCTTCAACGAGTGGACAACGTTTTCCTTTTCGAATATTTTCAGCTTGCTTGTGTAGCGAAGCACCTGAGTTCTCACAGGTGTCGCTTCACCAGCACACCAATTTTGCAGGAAAAAAAAAGAAGAAGAGCAATCAAGTAGCATGAGGGAAAGAGGTAGGATGATCTTGAAACTCTGTCATGGAATAGTGTGTCACTCTAAAACGACTGTAATGCAGTAGTATACACTATAGGAGTGGTCCTCTCTACCTCTCCTCTAGTGAGACAGCATTGGCAATTCAAGCACAAAAGAACAGCTATGAGAGGATTTACCTCGTCAGGTGGAAAGACTTAGTAGTTGACAGCAGCCAACTCTCTGAATTTGACCTAGACAGGTTCGATCACTTCCGAGTGCACTCACTTGTCAGCTTCCAAAAAAAAAAAACACTGACGACACGTCACTCAGCACTATTTGTTGCGTTGTTTGCTGCGCTGAAAGGGAGAACAACTATCTGAATCACTGAGTGCCAAGCTGGTTGTTCAAGTGTACGGATTAGTTAAATATAGCACGTATATATAGTTTTATACGTGCATTCTGAAATGGAATATTTTTTAGACGCAAAAAAATCAGCTGATTTATCACTACAAAGGAAGTAACGCACAAGCAAAAAGAAATATACATAATTAACGAAAATATCACGTTACTCACGTTTTGCTACTTTTCACATCAACTCTATTCTCAAAAGGTATGCATCCTGCGGGAACGTCAAGAAGGCGCTACTACTTTCAAACATTGGCTTTATTGGGTATATCGATAGCACCCTGGTAAATGTAAGGTTATATTATTGGTAATGAGTGAAAACTATGGTGCAAATACAAACTGGAAATGAAACCTTTAGCCACTAGGCATATTACTGGTAGCTCACAGGAATTGTTCTCACATCTTGTTTAACCCTTAAGGTACGAGTTCTTTCTTACATCTTGTGATTCCTTCCACCCTAGTACTGTCTTGTAGACAGATTAAGATGTTCTGATCCGTTCTTGCAGAGTTTCCTGTGTGTACTTAACATCAGAAGTACCTACTCAGTTCTTTCATCCGCTACTTCATTTGTCTCTTCGATGTCAATACTTAACCAAAATATGTGAATACAAGGATTTACGGTTTTATTTTTGCTACTGCACGCTCGAAATGGAAGAAAGACATACCCTCCAGCACTCTCTGGGAATTCT
>ERZ1036435.106-NODE-106-length-79610-cov-13.459028_pt1 | contig 79610 bp, 64 predicted proteins | sample MGYA00514223_ERZ1036435 | MGnify/ENA primary metagenome ERZ1036435 (study PRJEB33795, sample SAMN09464927) | human gut metagenome | host: Homo sapiens | place: USA: Stanford, California | collected 2016-08 | study: EMG produced TPA metagenomics assembly of the...
AGGAGCTTTCCCATGATCACCGCCCCGCCCCGCCTCTTGCCGATGGCCTCCCACGACTGCTTCTACCACAGACTCACGACCTGCCTGGGGGGAACTCGACAATGAGGATATCCAGGTCACAATCACCGGTGAGGCGACCGGTGAGGCGCTGGTGGACGAGGCGACAACCACCTTCGACAATGGGTTTATTGGCTTCTGGCTTCCCGATGATGCCACCGACCTGATTGAGGTCAGCTACCAGAGGCGTACCGGCACCACGGAGTTTTCCACCACCGACGACGGTGCCACCTGTGTCACAGACCTGCGCCTGACGTGATGGCTCAGCAGAGTCTTCACCTGCGCCTGTCTCCCATATCACTGAAATCTTGTACCAAGAAAGGTTAAATCATGACGAACGCGTTTCCCCGACGACAGTTTCTGCTCGGCGGGCTCACCCTCGCCGGCACCGGGGCCTTGGCCGCCTGCACCAGCAACCCTGGACCCGCTGCCTCAGCACCAGGTCCCTCCTTTCGCCCCACTCCCACCCCCACTGCGCTCGGTGAGCCGACGGTGCGCCGGACGCTGACCGCCCGGCCCCTCTCCCTGGATATCGGCGGCATCGAAGCCAAGACGTGGGGATACGTCTCTAACACCGGGGATGCGGCCATTGAGGCCACCGCCGGCGACGTCCTCCAGGTCGATATCACCAATGAACTGCCTGAGAGCACATCCATCCACTGGCATGGCATCGCACTCCACAACGCAGCCGACGGTGTGCCCGGCATGACCCAGGACCCCATTGAACCTGGCAAGTCTTTCTCCTATGTTTTTAAAGTCCCCCACGGTGGCACCTACTTCTACCATTCCCACACCGGCCTGCAGCTTGATCGCGGCCTCCACGCCCCACTGATCATCCGTGACCCGCAAGACGCTGAGGACCAGGACGTCGAGTGGACCATCGTGCTCGACGACTGGGTCGATGGCATTCAGGGCACTCCCGACGATGAGCTCGACAAGCTCACCGGAATGGGTTCAGGCGACCATCACGGGAAGATGGGAATGGGAAATCATCACGGCACCCCGGACCGGGTACTGGGCGGGGATGCCGGCGATGTGATGTATCCGCACTACCTCATCAACGGACGTATCCCCCGTGCTCACCGGACCTTCGAGGCTCGCCCGGGCAACAAGGCCCGCCTGCGGTTTATCAACTCCGGCGGTGACACCATCTTCAAGGTGGCCCTCAGGGGTCACCGCATGACCGTTACCCACACCGACGGCTTCCCTGTCCAGCCCCGGGAGACCGAATCGATCTACCTGTCGATGGGCGAGCGTGTCGACGTCGAGGTCATCCTCGGCGACGGCGTCTTCCCGCTCACGGCTTTGGCGGTGGGTAAGAACGACCGCGCCTTCGCCGTCATCCGCACCGCCGGCGGCCAGGCCCCCAGCCCCGATGTCGACTTCCCCGAGTTGTCGTCCACCGGACTGCTTCTGTCCTCCCTGAAGCCAGCAGACCGTGCACTCCTGCCCGAGGGCACACCAGACCGAGAAGTCAGCATCGACCTGGACGGGCAGATGATGCCGTATAAATGGAGCATTCTCACCGACGGCCAATCCTCCTCCGCGACCGTGCAGGAGGGCCAGCGCCTGCGGATGGTCATGCGCAACAGGACCATGATGCCCCATCCCATGCACATCCACGGCCACACGTGGTCGCTGCCCGGCAGCGGCGGGCTACGCAAGGACACCGTTCTTCTCCGCCGCGGTGAAACCATAATCGCCGACCTGATCGCTGAGAACCCCGGTGAGTGGGCATTTCACTGCCATAACGCCTATCACATGGAAACCGGGATGCTCAGCTCTCTTCGCTACAAGTAACCCCCACAGCAGGGTTGAGTGCCGAGGTTGGCAGAGTCGCTACAGACCACCCACCGGGCAGCACGATGATCTTCCTCGGTGTTGTGGTCTTCCGGGACAACCAGAACACCGTCTTCTTCACCACCGCCCCGGAATAAGAAGATCTAATCCATGCCGAGCACACCCCGCAGAGCCGCCATCGTGGTTGCCGCGGTGCTCACCGCCGTGACCCCGGTGGCCTGTTCCTCAGGCGACACCACCCCTCTGCTCGCACCAAGTCGCACACCGCGGACAGCCGGGGTAGCTATACCCTCCGGAAGCGACATCAGGGTGCCCACCCGGACGCTCTCCGCAGCGAAGCAAGGAGAAGCGGAGCGCCCGGGTGCGGCGGGTGCCCCTGCAGGAGCGGAGGAAGGGTATAGCGTCCCACCCACCCAGCCCTGTAGGAACGAGGACGAATACCGTTTTCCGCGCGGATTCCAAGCGGAACTACACGTAAGCCCCCGAGTTGATGACCCGGGGGCTTTCCATATGCCGTTTTACGCGTCAGAGCCGTCAGCGGTGCCGGTCGCCTCCGCAACCTTCTGCGCACGAATACGCGGCTCCTGACCCAGAACCTTCACGTCGATGAACTCGCCCACATGGCGAATTTCCAGGGCGCTTACCCCGTGCCCGGCGCCCGCATACAGAACTTTGATGCCATCGGTATATGCGCGAATCCACTCGTAGGTGTAATCCACGAAGGGCTGCGGAATAATAGGGTCTTCCTGGTCCCTGCCGTAGAAAACAGGCAGCCCGGTGGCTTTGAGCTCGTCGTCCTTGAAATAAGGAGAGTCCGATTCGACCGCGTATCCCGAGAGCCCCACCAGTGCAGCAAATTTTCCTGGGCGATGCCGCACCATAGAAGTTGCCACCGCCATGCCTTGCGAGAACCCCACCAGCGCGACCGAAGCATAGTGTGATTCGTGCTGCTCGACCCACTCCAGCACGTAGTCGCTGGCCTGTTCTATGGTCCGCACATCCGCGTTGAGCTGCTGATCCAGCGGGTACCACTGGTAGCCTATGGCCTCGGCGGGAATGTGGGCACCGGTTGTGTCCGCCGAAAACTGGGTGCCTACCGGCTGCGGGGCGCGCATCCCAGCATAGGTGATACCCTCCTGCGGCAGATGTTCAGCTAGTGACAGCAGGTCCTTCTCATGCGAACCGTACCCGTGCAGCAGAAGCACCAAGTGGGTTCCGGCGCGTTCCTCCTCGGGTCGGGAATATTCGACAATGTACGTATTTTCACTCATATCTTCATCTTACCGAGGAGCCTGCCATAAACAACCGAAATAGATTTCTGCTCAAGGCTTGACCCTCACCTAACGTCAGGTTTTAGAGTGAAACCATGGACGCGAACAGAACACCACCTGACGGGCAGCACGAATACACGGTAGGAGAAGCGGCTTCATTGCACGGGCTAACAGTCCGCACGCTTCACCACTGGGAACAGCGGGGTCTGATCAGCCCCGCGCACGATGAGCTCAACGGATACCGCTACTACAGTGATGCCGATCTTGAGCGCATCACCGTCATTATGGGGTATCGCGCCATTGGCATGAGCCTTGAAGCCATTCGCAGCGTACTGCAGGACGAAGCGAACAGCACCGAGCATCTACTCGCCCAGCGAGATATGCTCCAGCGCAAAATGGCCGCTTATGAGCGCATGCTAACAACACTAGATCAACTTTTGGAGGATGCAATGGCACCTAAGAACGAACAGCTCACCGCTGCAGAAAAAGCAGAAATTATGGGCGACGGGTTCAGCCCCGCACGTGAGCAAGAAGCGCAGGAGCGTTACGGGCACACCGACGATTGGGCTGAATACCAACGCCGTACTGCGGCCATGAGCCGCACCGACTGGGTGAAGGGCAAGCAGGAGCTTGACACGGTTGAGCAAGCCCTCGTCGAGGCTTTCACTCGTGGCGTGCAGCCAGGCAGTGAGGAAGCGAATGCGCTTGCCGAGCGGCACCGCGCCTCACTTTTCTTCTTCGAGGTAACCCCCGCCAAACACGCAATTCTGGCACGCGGTTATGTTGAGAACACCCATTTCAACGAGCACTACGAGAAGCTCGCTGCGGGACTGGCTGTCTGGCTGCGGGACATCATCTACGAGAATGCCCGCGCCCACGGCCTTGACCCCGAGAATGTGACCTGGTGCTAACCTCGTCCATTCACAATTATCGGTACCGTACACAAAGCCTTGTGGGGACTTATTTCACGCCGAAATATAGTCCTCACAAGGCTTTTATGTACGGTTTCTATGTTCGGATATATAAAAAACGAAAGCTAGTTCTGTTTTTGTGTTTCAAGAGGCGAACCGAAAAGAGCAGCTATATCTTGAAAGGATTTTTCTTCATCGACAGCGCGCTCTCGCTCGGGAACCGGGACTCCGAGAGCCTTAGCGAGAATCGACTCCAACTGGCGGGATTCGACTAAGAAACCGTCATGACCGTGGTCAGATTCGATAATATCGACTTTCACGGGAACCGGCAGCGCCTCCGCCAGACGATACGATTCGTGCGGAAAAAACAGGCGATCGGTGCTTACGGCGGCGATAGTCCACTTGCAGTCGCTGAGCGCAAGCGCATGCGAGAGGCTGCCGCGCCCGCGTGCAACATCGTGTGAAATTAGCGCCTCATTCACGGCAAGGTAGCTATTGGCATCGAAACGCTCAACGAGCTTATCACCATGGTGGTCCAGGTAGCTTTCGACCGCATATCGTCCGCGGTTCTCACCGATGGACCCGCCGTCGGTGGATTCTCCGCGGTTTGCCTGCCGCCCAAAGCGGTGCTCCAACTCGGCTGGGCTGCGGTAGGTGATATGGGCTATGCGCCGCGCCAACGCGAGCCCGGCCGTGGGTGCCGATCCCCCATAATAGTCGCCGGAAGCAAAATTGGCATCAGCACGGATGGCGAGGTTCTGGGTGTGCGCCCAGGAAATCTGTTCGGCGGTAGCGGCGGGGCCGGCGGCGATGACCGCGCATCCGCGTACCAGCTCGGGAAAGGTTGCCGCCCATTCGATAGCGCGTGCCCCGCCGAGCGATCCGCCGATGACGTGGTGAAAATTCTTAATCCCCAACCGGGCGATAAGTTCGGCTTCGGCTCGTACCGAGTCGCGAATAGTGACGTGAGGAAAGCGTGACCCCCAGGGTTTTCCGGCGCCCGGATATCCCTCGGGTACGATGCTTGCAGGACCAGTCGAACCGTAGCATCCACCCAAGATATTGGGGGCGATCACAAAATACTTGCTAGTATCAACCACCGCGCCCGGCCCCACAATACCTTCCCACCAACCATCACTTTCGACTGCGCGAATACTGGGTGCAGGCATATCTGATGTGGGAATCCCTCGCGAGACATGGGTGTCGCCGGTGAGGGCGTGCAGAATAAGAATCGCGTTGTCCCCAGCTTCATTAAGAGTTCCCCACGTTTCATACCCGATGTTCACCTGTGGAAGCACGGTACCGTTTTCGAGGGTGAAATCGCCGATCGCCATCTGCCGCAGGTACCCCTGGGCGCTGGGATACTGCAGCTGCGACAGATAGGTGGCGTGTACGGTATTTTCCGTCATGTTTTCTCCTCGGTAACCAGTAGTTGGTAATGGCAGGCGAGAAACCGATACCGCGACCGGGCACTTACTGTGCAGCCCGGTCGCGGCGGTGCAGGTTAGGCGTTCAGAGTCGCAAAACCCAATTCAAGATCTGCGATAATGTCGTCAATATTTTCGATACCTACCGAGAGGCGCACAAAGTTTTTGCTCACACCGATTGCCTCTAGCTCTTCCTCGGAAAGCTGCGAGTGAGTGGTGGATGCGGGATGAATCACGAGCGAGCGTACATCGCCGATATTCGCCACATTGGAATGCAGCTGCAGAGCATCCACAAAGGTGCGAGTCTGTTCCAGGTCGGCGTCTTTGAGAGTGAATCCCACGACGGCGCCCGGCCCCTTCGGCAGGTACTTCTGGGCTCGCTCGTACCAGGGCGAGGAAGGCAGACCGGCCCAGATCACCTGATCGACCAGCGGATGCTCCTCCAACCAGTTTGCGACCTTGGTCGCGTTCTCGATATGGCGTTCGATGCGCAGGGAAAGAGTCTCCAGACCGATACCAATGTTGAAGGCGTTGATTGGAGAGATCGCCGCCCCGGTGTCGCGCAGAAGCGAAACTCGCGCCTTGAGAATATAGGAAAGGTTCGCACCAAAAGCGGAGTCTTTGCCCAAGTCACGGGCATAAACTAGACCGTGGTAACCGGGGGCAGGTTCGTTGAACTTGGGGAATTTTTCGGGGTCGGCACCATAGTCGAAATTGCCGGAGTCCACAATAACGCCGCCGATTGAGGTGCCGTGCCCACCTAGATATTTTGTGGCGGAATGGATTACCACATCCGCACCAAATTCGATGGGGCGCACCAGATATGGGGTGGGAACAGTGTTATCGACGATTAGGGGAACGCCATTGTCGTGGGCGATCTGGGCGATAGGCTCGATGTCGAGCACATCGTTCCGGGGGTTAGGTACGGTTTCTCCGTAGAAGAGTTTCGTGTTGGGGCGAACCGCATCGCGCCATTGCTGCAGGTCGTCCGGGTTTTCAACAAACGTAGTTTCAACGCCGAGGTCGGCAAGCGTGTATTTAAGTAGGTTGTAGGTTCCCCCATAAATCGATGGGGAAGCCACGATATGGTCGCCCGCACCCGCAATGTTGAGAATCGCATAGGTAATAGCCGCTTGGCCTGAGGCCAGCAAAAGCGCCCCTACTCCCCCTTCGAGGGATGCGATGCGGTTTTCGATAACCTCTTGGGTGGGGTTGTTCAGACGGGTATAGATAGGCCCAAGCTCAGCTAGAGCAAAACGGTTAGCGGCCTGTTCTGCGTTCTCGAAAACGAACGAGGTGGTCTGGTAGATAGGTAACGCCCGAGCTCCCGTTGCAGCATCCGGTGCCTGCCCCGCGTGAATCTGGCGGGTTTCAAATTTCCAACCGGCGGGGTTGGCGGGAGTCGGGACTGTAGTGTTGCTCATGCGAAGCTCCTTGTAATAGTTCAGGGGGCCGCATGCCGATTTCGGTACAGAGTTCTTAGGCTTTCTTCTCTGCAAACGAAAAAACGATGTACCAGAATCGGGCACATCGGTCCCGCGCTTGCGTTGTACTTTGTGTTCAACGCCTGGTCCTCACCCAGGGCACCCCACCGCGGAGGAGGGTTGCCGGCCAGCTAGCTGGGGCTTCTCACTGGCTCTCATGACCTGCATCTAGAGTTTCATAGGAGGCGCACATGGTCAAGCGGGATGCGTATTTTCGGCGCATTGTTGCAAAGATGACGTTTTATGAACTGCCGGTCTGACTCTCACGCTACATTAGACTCTATATTCGACATTTGACACATTTTACGCACTGTGATTCACAATTCAAATAAGGGTACAAATAAAGCTTGATAATCAAATATTTTAACTTGTAAATATAAAACTTTAAAGACGTACTCTAAAAATGCTTGACCACGTCAATACACTCTTGATAATTTATAGATATATAGTTTTCTAGCTACTAGATTCCAGCAAATCAAACAAGCTAGGCAGACTTCTTCATGATCACACGCATTTTACAAGTAAGCACTTGATTATTAGCGCAACCTAACCACGAGCTAAGCAAAATGAACTATTACATGGACTTTACATAGTAATCAGGTTCAGTTTCAACCCAAACAGGAAGGAGCTCTAGTCAAATGCCCAACACTACAGATTCCGTCTTGGTGTCCCCTGCTCAAGTTGATACATTATCAGGCTGGAAAGGTGAAATTTTTCGTGAGTTCTACGAGCGAATGACCAATAAAGAACAGGACTTTCCGTGCATCTTTGGAGTGGAAGCAGTTACAAGAGGAACTTTACGTTACGCTTTTATCTCAGATGATAAAAGCCAAGCTGCCCAGTTATCAAAAATTCTGCATCAATTTACCGATATATGCCATGATTTAGGAAAGCGTACATCTTTAGTATGTTTCTTTGAATCATGGGAAGCAGAGTCCACACATACTGGGTACTGGACGCGATTCTGGGAACTCCTGCACGAAGTTTCATCGCTAGATACCGTTCCTTGGCCTCATGACATTTCCCGAGAGCTAGATGATTCTACATTTGAATTTACCTTTAATGGTCAGCCGATGTTTGTCGTAGTCAATACCGAGCTTCATAAAAAACGCCGCAGCAGGCATATGTCCCGTGTGGCGATTACATTTCAACCTCGTTTTGTGTTTGATGATATCGCTGAAGGCACGACACGAGGGGATGCCGCTCGGAAAGTAATCCGCAGTCGTCTTGCTACATATGATTCCGTCCCGTTCCCAGAAAACTTAGGAAGCTTTGGGGATCCCAATAATCGAGAGTGGGTTCAATACTATCTAGATGATGGTAACGCCACAGAGTTACCGCAGTCTTGCCCCTTTAAGCACCTGTAACAGTAGAACATAAGGGATGTGTAATAAAGCTATTTCGCTTAGGAGGTTATAGTTATGTCTTCTCCCACAATTGATTTTGATCATCCTCTCCCCCTCCATAAGGCCATTGAGATATTTGCTCCAGATCAAGGCGGGATCGAATATCAAACCGACCAACCACATAAGGTACATGCTTGGCATAGTCATTCTGTAACTGAGACTCTCATAGTGTTAGAAGGAAATATGACTCTTCAGTGGGCTCAAGGCTCTCCCGATAATATAATTGGCACGCAAGAAGTCGCACCCGGAGCAGTAATTCATCTTCCTGCTCATACGATTCATCAGTCGATTAACCACGATAGCGTCTGCCGCTACCTTATTCTTCCTGAAGGTGGTAAAGCAGCTCGTACTAAAGTTTATTAGTAGCATCATGGCTCGCAAGTCGCGTGTTTCTGGCACTATTTGGGCACTTTCAGTTGCCACATTCATTAACCGCGCCACTGGTTTTCTAGGGTTATTTGCAGCTGTTTTTTTCACTGAAATCCGTTTAAGTGACCAAGCGGTAGTAATTGCTCTATTGGTAGTCGGCATTAGCGGAGTTCTAGGCTCGTTAATGGGTGGGCACCTTGCCGACAAGATCGGTAAGGTACCCGTCCTGATTTCTAGTACTGTCATCAACACAGTACTTTTTGCCGCGCTTGCACTCGCTAACTATTCCATTGGTTGGTTGCTCGTAGCACTCTCAGCTTTGAGTGTATTGACATCTCAAGCTTTTGTGGGCCCGGCATCTGCGCTTGTTGCAGCTTCAGCAACCGGTAGGGAACGGGTCAGTCGGTTCGCCTTCTACCGCATCTTTATTAATGTGGGCAGTATTGTGGCACCGGCGTTAGTGGGTATTATTGGGCGAGAACATTTCAATGTACTCTTTTGGCTCTCTACTGTGGGTTCGCTGCTAGTGCCTATGATTCTAGTCGTTGGAATACGTGGCGACAGTTTGCTCACAGATGTTGCTTCAGCAGGAGCACAGCAAGTAGATACCAAGTCAGTGAGCACGGTGGTATCTGGGTCTCATAAGGTACATGCCAGCAAATTTCGTGTATCGCATTTTCTAGCAAGAATAATGTTGCCCTGTGTATACGCGGCGATGGCATTTGCCATGGTGGTCTACGCGCAACATCAGAGTGCGGTACCGTTACGTTTGGAAGGCGAGCCTGGTGGTGTACAGCTTTATTCACTACTGCTGATTATCAACCCAGTAATAGTAATCTTTTTAGAATACCCTCTCAGCCATGCTACCAAGCTACTACCTGCTTTTGAGGCTCTAACGCTGGGGATTCTGATCATGGGGGTAGGTGTTGTCCTCACAGGATCTTTCACCACCATACCCACAGTAGTAATAGCGGGATGGGTGCTATTTTCCATAGGTGAATGTATATTCGCCCCTATGTCAAACACATATGTTGCAGAGTTGTCCCCTCAGCACGCACAATCACGTTCGCAAGCATACTTGGCAACAGCACAATCCATAGGTGCCGCTCTTGGCCCCGGGATTGGTAGTTGGATGCTACTAGTATTTAGTGCTGGAGCTTGGGGCGGGTTCCTCATCCTCACCGTCCTAGCGGCAGTACTGGTAATGTTCTCTCAATTCGGCAAGCCACAGTCCTAATATTTGTCCATTTTTTGAGGAAGAATAATGCCTGTTATAGTTATTGATCCACACTCATCTGGAGCGTTCTATCCAGAGATACTTGAAAACGCTGGTATCCCATATTGGACAGTCACCACAGAGCGTGCATATGCTAGTGGACTTGCCCCAGATAAATCCTCAACCTCTACACCACCACATACTATTTTCGACGCTGCAACCGAGGTCGACCTACCTAAACTTATAGAGTTCTGTACTATCCACGATGTAGATACAGTAATCACCGGCGCAGAATCCGGCGTTCCCCTTGCTGAAGCTCTCAAAGTCAAACTAGGTCTTGGTTCAACAGCTTTCGGTGATTCGGGGCGCAGGTTCTGGGATAAAGATCTGCTCTACACGACTCTTGCTTCTGCAGGTGTACGAGTACCCCATCAGTACGGTATATTTACATCGGATGATCTAACTGCTCAAATACCCCATATCCCGCTTACACAAATACGTTATCCTGCCGTGGTAAAGCCAGATATAGGTGGCGGTAGTGTGGGAGTTCGCATCGTTAATAATCCTCAAGATGCCGAAAAGGCTATTAAAGGAGTAGTTGCGTCACCTGGATTTTTTGGAGATCCTACGCCCACAGCACTTGTTCAAGAGTGTGTGAATGGACGCGAGTATGTGATCGATACATATACACATTCAGGACAACACACTGTAATAACGGTGTGTACTTACGATAAGCATCGTTCGCTGTCTGGGTCATTGGTATATGACCGGCTACGGTGGATTAAGAGCACTGCTCCAGTAGTTCCTATGTTGAGTTCTTACGCATTTACTGTGTTGGATGCACTCAATCATCAAGAAGGATCGGTTCATATGGAAGTCATGCTTTCAGAGACCGATGATATTCCATGCCTTATTGATTTGGGAGTACGGCCACATGGCGCAGGGCACCCTCTAAAGACCTACCAGCTAAGCGGGTTATCTCAGCTACACGCTGAAGTTTCTGCCGCAACTGGAGATTTCTCCACATTCAGTGATACCTATGCTCTGCGGGAGAACGCAGCTATAGAGTTTTTGAGTCTTGATACATCGGCACGTGTACGTTCAGACGCTAATCCGCAGGAGCTTCTTCAACACGAATGGGTAATTTCAGGAGAAATTCAGGCGCAAGCTGGGTCGAAGTATCCTGCAACCGAATCTTTGCTGGATTCTGAAGCACTAGGACTAGTTTTTATCACTGCACCCACTAATGCCGAGCTTGCAGAGCATTCAATCACGCTCAGGAAACAATTTGCATCTATGATGGAGGTTACCGAAAATGCATAATACGACAAATGTACAAGCGCATGTTATCCAACGTATAGAGTTAACAGAATCATGCTCCATTGTGCGTATATCAGCTGACGAAAAACTATCTCAGCTCATACAAGGACAAGTAATTAATGTAAGTACAAGCCCTCCGGGTTCCACACGTCGAATCTCTACTTTCTCTGTACTTAAAGTATATTCAAACAACGATTTTAGTCTACTCGTTCGTGCATCAGGCAAAGATGGAGTATCAGATAGCCTTGCTGGCAAAGATAATGATATTTTTTGGGTTAGTAACTCATTCGAAACAAAATTTAAGTACCCTTATTACTCAGCAACACCAATATTGTGTCTAGTTGCAGGTTCTGGCATATCCATTCTAGGAGGATTAGCCCCATCAGGTATTCTAAAAAATGCAGATATATTATTTTTTGGGCGAGGGGAAGATTGTGCCATCATACCACCAGAAACTATCCAGCATATATGCGATAGTTCTGACAAATATAATTGCGCGCCACGTACTTTAGAAGTTTGGAACACGACTGAACGCGGACGTCCTACTAAAAATAATATTAGATCTCTAATTATAAAAGAAACGTATAGCTCTATTATAGCTTGTGGTCCTCTCGGGTTCTGTGAGCTTGTCCAAGCATCTCACCAGGAAGAACAATCTAAAATACCTCTCATTATTGAATCTTTTGGCGGTATCACTGAAACAAAAAATATAAAAAATAGTAAGCACCTCGAAGAAAAAAATACAGTAGTAGATTTATTTGGGGATACATATGCCATAAATTGGTCTGAAGACGAAAGCCTTTTAACAGCTATCTTAAAATCAGGACTTGATGCTCCATACTCCTGTAAAGCTGGCATCTGCTCTACATGTCAATGTGCTGTGTTAGCGGGAGAAGCTGAAATGGATTTGGATCTAGGTTTGTCAGACGAAGAAAAGGCAGCAGGTCTTGTGCTGGCATGTCAGCTTCGTCCCATTTCCAAAGCACTTGCCGTAAAGTTCTCTCCCGCTAATACCGATAATCTATGATTCTAACCTCATTCAAGAATGTTTAGATTAGAAACGTCTTATCGATAATGGTTATCTGTATCCGCAGGGTAGTAACATACTGATAGAAACCTTGAATCTAGGAGTGATGAGGTATGACCTCCCGCTAAAGTCGCACCGGCTCGCGGAATGCCCGCCCAGATGGTGGGCTCTATAATTTCAGAAATAACCCTGCTTTGGTTCGATACATTTCAGAAGCGCATAGTGAGCGCTTGGGACACCAAAGTTCTGAGGGTTCTATTGTTATACCTTCCGCATCTGCAGTCGGTGACTTGGGATTATTCAGGCACTAAGAAGTGCCTCTCTCACGACTATTCATCTCACCCGTCCCACGTATTGCGGGCGTGCGAACACCATGCTCAAGCGGCTTCGGGTGACTAAGCACCGCAAGGTTTTATCACAATGTCTACAATCCTTGACGCGGCACAGCTACGCCGCACCTTTGGCAAGGGTGAACACGCTTTCACCGCTGTCGATAATGTTTCACTCAGCATAAGTTCCGGCGAAATTCATGCTCTGCTCGGTCCCAATGGAGCGGGGAAAACAACGGTTGTGCAGATGTGCGCAACACTGCTGACTCCCACGAGCGGAACTGTGCGCATCGACGGGGTGGATGCGCTTGCGCACCCCCAGCGTGCGCGCGCGTCCCTAGGGCTTGCGCTCGGCGGGGATACCGGGTTCTATCCGCGAGCATCCGCCCGCGATAATCTTCTCTTCTTTGCCGACCTTGCCGGAGTTAGCGCGCGCAAACGCCGTACCCAGGTGGCGAGCGCTTTGGAACGGGTCGATCTTGCAGATGTCGCCGCGAAGAAGGTACAAGAGTTTTCCCGCGGTATGAAACAACGTCTGCACATCGCACGGGCACTGCTAGGCGAGCCAAAACTGCTGCTTTTGGATGAGCCGACGAACGGGCTTGACCCAGATATTTCGCTGACAATACGCCAGTTGATTCGTTCCCTCGCTGATGATGGCACCGCCATTTTACTCACGAGCCATCTGCTGGGCGAGATTGAGGAGTTAGCGCATCGAGTGACAGTCATCGGAGCCGGTCGTGTGGCAGTTTCGGGCACGGTGGCGGATATTACTGCGCATGCCGGGATCTCTGCTACCACCGTCGGGCGTGTGGGTGCGAATGCCGGGCCGATGCTTCAAGAACTTGCCCTGTCTTTGGGCGATGCGGGAACGCTGTTGCTGACCCCGCACGGCTGCGAGTGGGAGATCACCGTGTACTGGAATGAACGTTCTGTTTCGGAAGGGTCGCACCCCTTCAGTACCGAACATGCTGAGGCTCTACTGACCCGTATTCTTACTGAGCGTGAGGTTCAGATGCTCACACCGCTGTATACTCGCCCACCCACCCTCGAAGAGGCATATCTGGCCATGGCGGAAGGACTGAAACGATGAACCGGCAACTTCGCTTGATGTCCTTTTCCCTGTGCCAATTCCTCACGGTTCCCTACTTCCTACAGTTACTACTGCTGAGCACCTTTGGAGCAACGACTCTGCAGGCGCTCGCCGCCGGTGCCTGGCCAGTAGATGCGACCCTCGCCTGGACTCGTGCGGGCATTATCGGCATCTGGAACATGTGCATTGTTGCTGCCGGAATCCTCAACTTCGAGCGCTATCGAGGAACGTTCGTGTATCTGCTCAATGGTGCCGTGAACCCGCTGCGGGCGCTCACAGCGGTGGTCTCAACTGCCTCCATTTTTGGGCTTGCTGCCTTGCCATTGGCCTGGGTTTTCTGGGCGCTGTGCACCTTCTCGGTAGATTTCACGGATTTTACACAGGTGGGTGCACGATATCTGGTGGGTCTTCCGCTGCTGTGGATCTCGTGTCTGGCGGTGACCTTCGTGATTGCAGGGTTCTTTGTGGCGACCCCGAACGCTATCGCCTATGAGGAGCTGCTGCTCGTGCCGGTTTTCCTGGCTTCCGGTGTGCTTTTTACCGAGAGTTCCGCGCCTGCCTGGCTTGATGCGCTCGGCACGCTGATTCCGATTCAGGCACCCGTGAAGGTTCTGCTTGGGCAGATGCCTATGAACTCATTCGGTGACTTTCTGGGCGTGTTACTGCAAACCTGTGCGGTCACGGCCCTCTGGATGCTCGCGGCATATCTGTTAGGCAGGCGAGCGCTGCACGCGGCAACGGTACATGGCACTCTGGGTGCAATCTAGGAGGCTGCGGTGTTTAAACGAACGAACTTTCTCTATCGCCTGAACAGTACCGCCAAGGTTGGGTGGTCTTCATCCATCACCTTCGCTACGATCGGTACGGCGCTCAGCACCCTCGTGATCGTGCCGGGGCTGAGCGTACTTTTCAATGTTCTGCTGGGGCGAGATCTTTCCGCGCCTGACCCTGTACGGATCGCATGCGCCTCTGCCCTGGCGGGCGTGGTACTTAGTGTGGCGGCAGGTGTTGTAGCGCGTGCCGCAACTGACCGCTGGCTGGGGGTTTTCGAGCAGGTGTGCACCACCCGACGGTTTGATGCCGCCTATTGGCTGGGAGTCTCTGCAATGCCCGTGCTTTTGGCTCTGCTCACTGGCATCACGAACCTGGGTGTTGCAGCTGCCTATGCCGGTTTCGGTGGTTCCCTTGAAGGCAGCCTGTCCATGCTTGTGCGTTCTGTGACGCTCTTACCTCTGGCTCTCATGGCGGGCGTATGTCTGGGTGTTTTCGCCGCTGGGCTGGGGCTGTATCTCTCGGACCCATACCTGGGAGGAACTATCTTAGGAGCGCTTCTGCCTATCAGTGCGGGTGTGATCGTGCCAGTAAATACGTACCCGACGTGGCTGGCGGCTCTATGCTCGCTGATTCCCGGCGGGCGAACGATTGCTTTGGTGAGTGGCTCCTCTGGGTTGGTGGATTCAACAGTCGTGACTGAGGTGTTAGTCTGTGTACTTTGGGCACTCGCGGGGCTTGTCCTAGTACATGCCGCTGCGCGACGCATCCGCTCCGGTGCACGCACGAACCTGCTTTAACGCTTACACCTCCCTCTTCCTGAGTAAGAAGCGGGTTTTGCACCAAACAAGCAGGATTTTCCTATCTGCGCGCAAGGCAGTAACTACTCAAGATTTTAGGGATTTTAATGTCTACTTATACTCTTACGTCTTTAGGCTACAATACTTTCTGGCACGGGCAAGCCGTAGCCGCCGCCTACACTGATAATCTCGATCTTCACGAACTCGCGATTGCCCGAGTCAGCGCGATCCATCGCACCCGGTTCGAGGCTCTAGGTGCTCCTTTCCCAGATAGCCCGGACTCTGCCTCACCTTTGCGCACGTTTTCAGCAGAGCTCTCCACTGCCCCGTATAGTGACAAAACCGAGAGTTTTCCGGTCGTAGGTGATTGGATTCTGCTTGATACACATTCAGATCACACCGCTCTACTCGCGATTCTGCCGCGCCGCACTTACCTGGACCGCCCGAGTGCTACGCGCATCTCAACTGCGCAGCCGGTAGCAGCGAATGTTGATGCGCTATGCATTGTGGAGCCAGTATTCCCCGAGCCTTCGGTGGGACGCATCGAACGGTACGTGGCACTGGCACGCTCCAGCATGTGTGAAGCGGTTCTAGTGCTAACAAAAACCGATTTATGTTCCGCAGATGCATTTGAGGACTACCGCAGCTCCTTAGGCCGCGATGTAGATGCAGTTCACGCGGTCAGTGTGGATTCGCCGGCGAGTATTGCGGATTTCTACGCATCCCTAACCGGCAAAACGGCAGTTTTACTGGGGCGTAGCGGTGCAGGAAAATCTACACTTGTGAATACGATGCTCGGAGACACGTATTTTAGCGGTGCGCCTGGGACGATCCCGCAGGTTGTCTCAGGTGTTCGTGCCTCCGACGGCAAGGGCAGGCACACCACAACTTCTCGCCACATGCTCGTGGGTAAACATGCTGTGGTCATTGATACGCCAGGTGTTCGTGCACTGGCAGCGACAACTGATCCTCACGCCATCGACGAGACTTTTACGGATATTTCGGTTCTTGCCGCTAAATGCCGCTATACGGATTGTGCGCATCGCAGCGAACCTGGATGCGCGGTGCGTGAGGCTCTCGGTTCCGGGCTTTTGGATGCCGAGCGCTTCGACCGTTACCAGCGGATGCGCCGCGAATCTGAAAATCAGCGCCTGCGTGCAGATGAGCGTGCGTACCGCGAGCAAAACCGTCGATTTACCAAAGCGAACAAGAGCGGCCGCCGCACCCTCATGCGTGTCAAAGGACGCAGCAGGTAGACGATTCTTCCTACTCTCTATCCACAAGCAGGTGTCTTTTGTCCCGAGCAGGTAGGATTTTTCTATCTGCTCGGCCATAAACCCGCTTCTTGCAAGTACCCAAGCAGACCCACCCTTGACATGTGACCATATAGTCACATATTGTCGAAGTATGGATGATGATGCAGTTTTCAAAGCTCTCGCAGACCCCACCCGCAGAAAGCTGCTCGATAAGCTCTACGCCGTTGGGGGTCTCACCCAGGGACAGCTTGAAGAAGGTCTGGGAATGACTCGCTTCGGAGTGGCCAAGCATCTGAGCATCCTCGAAGAAGCAAACCTTGTGATCACACAGCGCTCAGGCCGCCAAAAGCTCCACTACCTCAACGCCGTGCCGATCCGCCGTATTCATGACCGTTGGATCGATAAATACACCGCCCCCCAAAGTTCAGCACTTCTTGACCTGCAGAAGAATTTAGAGGAGAAAGACTCATGAGCACCGCCGACAACCCAAACACTCCCCCACGTCCCCAGAGGATCATCAGCTCGGTAATTATTCAAAACACCCCGCCGCAGCGCGTGTGGGAGGCGATAACCCAGCCCGAATTCACCTCTCGGTATTTCTTTGGTTCGCGGGTTGAAATCACCGAGGACGAGCCGGGTCGCCTGCGCTACCTTTCCCCAGACGGGCGGGAAGTTTGGGGAGACGGCGCGATTCTGGAGTCTGACCCACCACGGCTTCTCGTTGTAGAGTGGCGCTCGCTTTATCTTCCCGATGCGGCACACGAACCGGCAAGCCGCGTTACTTGGCAGCTTGAGCCGTGGACGGATGGTGCCACAAAACTCACGGTCACCCACGACCGCCTAGAAGACTCTCCCGTTACGGCGCAGAATGTGGCCTCACCTCGCGGCTGGTCGTTTGTGTTGGCAGGCCTCAAACGAGTTTTGGAAACTGGCGAATAAAACCCGGCATCCCCGCGAGCAGGTGGTTTTCGGTACGAACAGGCAGGATTTTTCTACCTGCTCGACCCAAATCCTACCCGCTCGGAAGGGTACAGAAACCGTGCGCATCTGGATACGCAAAAGTATTGAGGGACGCTAGAAAGCCTCAGGCGTCTGCCAGGAGATCGTGCGGGGAACATCCTCGAAAAAGAAGAAAGAAATATTAAGTTCCGGCAGTTCCACCGTCACGGAACCAACCTCTGCCGCTATGCCCCGTTCTCTCAGCTGAGCCACGAGTTCTTCGGCGGAAAGCCCAGCCAGAGGCAGCCCCTCAAAAGAGAATTTATCCCCATCAGCCCATGAAATTTCAATCAGAGAAACAAGGTCGTCTTCTCCAAGTTGGCATGCGATACTACTATGTTCTGAGCCTTCAAGAGCGAGACGACTATGAAGTGTACGGATGCTCCTGTCTATGCCCGGCAGATCGGTAACTACCATCCTCGGCTCCGGGAGTTTCTGCCCGTAGAATTCAATCTTCTGCCCTAGAGGAAAACCGGGAAAACCCTCGCGTTTAAAGTCGTACATGTGTGACTCCTCAAGATGTGCGCCTCTCACACCATAAAGTTTTGCCGCGAGCAGGTGGTTTTTGTCCGGAACAGGTAGGATTTTTCTACCTGCTCGGCCAAATCCTACCTGCTCACGGACATCGGGATTTAGAGCTTATCGCCCATCGAGACGTCAATAATCTGCCCGGTAATTGTTTGCGATGAGTTCTGAGTGAGCAGACCAATTACTTCTGCTACGTCCTCAGGCTGGGTAACCTTCTTCATGGCATTTCCGGATTTCACGAATTCGGCTGCCTCCGCATTATCGCGCAACCAGGCGGCGTTAATATCGGTATCGACCACGCCGGGCGCCACAAGGTTCACCGTAATCCCCTGAGGTCCAAGCTCAACCGCCATATTACGCACCAGGTACTCCAGCGCAATCTTACTCATGCCATAGCCCGTCATCGCGGGGAACGCGTAGCGAGTCAAAACCGACCCGGTGAAAATATAACGCCCGCCCGGTGCGCTCATGAGCGGCACCAGCCCGGCAGCAAGTTCGTAGGGGGCAACCGTATTGATCTGCAGCAGATTACGCAGAGCCTCTCCATTGAGCTCCTGGAAGGTTCCCTGCGTGCCAACGCCTGCGTTGAGCACCGCAACGTCGAGGGTATCCCCACCCAGCGCATCCTTCACGTGAGTCAGGAAGTCAGAAACGGACTGCGGGTCTGAGAAATCAGCCTGTACAGGTGTTACTTTTACTCCGTGTTCGGATGCGGCAGCCTCCACCTCGCTGAAGTCCGGGTTCTCCACGCGGTGCTGTGCAATCACGTGATACCCCAGCTGCGCCAGTCGAACCGCAGTCGCCTTACCAATACCGCGGCTTGCGCCGGTGACGAGAGCAATCTGTGCCATATTTCCTCCTTATATAAGCTGTGAAAGACGCTGAAAACTCAGCATCACCTTTCAAGCATAGTGAAACGGAAGTTGAGCTGTCTATCAAGGGTCACTGCGCACATCCCTAGATATGGCGTCGACAGATACACCGCTGCAGATTTCTATGTCCAGCGCAGGCATTGGCTCCGTGGGGCTCGCCTGCTGCGGCAGGCTGAACAATGAATCGCACCATCATGCTGCTGCACAAATCTGCTCTTTCAAATCAACTGACGCGATCTATCAGAACGATCGCGCAGGACGCTTTCAAGCTGAAATCCGTAACGATTCAAGAAGCCTCGTTAAGGTTTTCATCGTGTCTTCTAAAGCATCTGGGGAGTCGGTTTCGGCCAGCCACAGCGCTGCCTCATTCATCGCGCCAGAAAGCAGATGTGAAAGAGGCTCCACCGGCTGCTTTGCAATAATTTCCTGTTCCATAAGGGTCTTGAGGATGCCAGCCAAGAGCACCATTGAAGACGATTCATCGAGCGCCCGCCATTCATGCCACCCCAGAACGGCAGGCGCATCTACTAACATGATCCGCCGCACATTTGGTTCTATTGATGCAAGAATAAAAGTTTTGCTGCCCTCTACTAACTCTTCCCAAGGGGTGGCGCACGACCGAGCCGCATCTTCAATCTGACGCCCTACATCCTGCTGCACCTCACAGACGACAGCACGGAATAGGTCTTTCTTATTTTTGAAATGATGATATAGAGCCCCTTTAGTGATACCAAGCGAAGAGACGATATCGTCTATCCGCACGCTGGTATAGCCATCACGAGCAAACCTTTGGCGAGCCTCGGTTACAAGCGCTGAGACAGTAGCTTCACGCTGGGCGGTACGCTGTCCTTCCATAGCTTTCCCCTTTTACATTGACATACTCAAAGTATGCCAGATATTTTTAACATACCTAGAGTATGTGAAACTTTTTGGATCCTAATTACCCGTATATGTAGGAGGAATACATGAATTTCATCGACCGCTACCCCCTCGTCGTTACCCCCGTGAAAGACTCTTCCCGAGACTTCTGGACGTCTTATTTTGACTTCCAAATTATCTTTGACAGCTCGTGGTTTACTCTTCTTGCTTCTCAAGACGGAGCTACATCTATCGCGTTCATGACGCCCGATCATCCTTCTGCGCCTCCCGGATCTGAAAATTTCAACGGAATTGGGATATGCCTTGAGCTTGAAGTTCAAGACGCCACCGCTACTTATAACGATCTCAAAGCTCAAGGACTCGACATAACTTATCCTCTAACCGATGAGCCGTATGGGCAGCGCCGTTTTGGGTTTTCGGAGCCTTCAGGATTATGGGTAGATATTGTCGAACAGATCGAACCTGCCGCAGGATACTGGGATAAATATATGCTCCCCTAATCTCAAAGAAATCAGCCACACAGGTTGAGACAGCCGCGACATGCGGGCTACCTCAATTCGGAGATTTCTAGGGCGATATGTGCGCTGCCTCGCTTACACTAGATAGCAAGCATATTTATCCAGGACTATTACGAGAAAAGAGCCCCATGAGCGACGCATCGAACACCACGCAGACAGAAGAAGTTCCCCTCGTTCCCATCCCTAAAAAAGTTGAGCATATTCGTGAGTATCACGGCGATACTTTTATCGACCATTACGAGTGGATGCGCGATAAAGAAAATCAGGAAGTCCTCGACTACCTGAACACAGAGGCAGACTACACCGCCGCCGTCACAGCGGATCAGCAACCTCTACGCGAGCGCATCTTTGAGGAGATCAAGTCCCGCACCCTGCTCACAGATTTGACGGTTCCGAATCGCATCGGCGATTGGTGGTATTACAGCCGCATGGTTCCCGGCGGTCAGTACCCGATTTTCTACCGTTATCCTGCCCTGCATGAGGGCGACGAGGTGGTGCGCTACACTCCCCCGGTTATTAAGCCTGGCGAGCCGCTGGAAGGCGAATCGGTGGTGCTTGACTGCAATGAGTACGCCAAAGACATGGAGTTCTTCGCACTCGGCGTGTTCCAGCCTTCACGTAACGGTAAACTCCTGAGCATTTCGGTTGATGAGAAAGGCGACGAACGTTACGAGCAGCGCTTCCTTAACCTGGAAACGGGCGAGTTCCTGCCCGATACCATCCCGAATATTAGCGGCGGGTCGTTCTTCATTAACCATGCGCAGCAGCTCGTGTACACGGTGCCGGACGATTCGTGGCGGCCCTACCGCGTGTATGTGCACGATATTGGGGCGGGCACCGAAGACCACCTGATCTACGAGGAAACTGACCCCACCATGTGGCTGGGCTCTGCAATGAGCGCCGACCGTTCATCCATCGTGCTCTCCAGCGGCAACTCCGAGTTCACCGAGGTTAGCCTGGTGCCTATTGCCGAGCCGAAGAGCCCGCCACGCGTGATCATTCCGAGGGATGCACGCATTGAGTACCAGGCGGAGCCGATCACGATTGCCGGTGAAACCCATCTGCTGATTCAGCACGACTATAAGGCGCTGAACTCGGAGCTGGTGCTCGCCGATATGCCGCAGGAAGGCGAATCTTTAGAGGAATATTCGAAGCGTTGGGTTCCGGTGATTCGCCACAGCGAAAATGTTCGCCTTGAAGGGTTCACGCTCTCTGCGACCCACCTGGTGGTGACCGCCCGCGCGGATACGACCACCCGCCTGTTCCTTGCCCCGCGGGAACAGCTACCCGTGCAATGGCGACGCAAGAAGCCCGCAGGCATCACGTTCATGGAACCTGCCGGGTTCGATGAGGAACTGTACACCGCTGGCGTGCTGCGTGCCGAGAACTATTCCCCGGTTATCCGTATCGCCTACACCTCATTCCTAACTCCGCGCCGCGTATACGATTACTTCCCCATGTCGCAGACCCTGCTTCTGCGCCGTGAGACCCCGGTGCTTGGCGGTTATCAACGTGAGGATTATCGTGCCTACCGTGACTGGGCACCTGCCGCCGATGGAACCCTCATCCCCATCTCGGTGATTCACCGTGCCGATCTTGACCTGACGCAGCCGCATCCGGTGCTTCAGTACGCTTACGGATCCTACGAAATTTCGATGGACCCCATGTTCTCCATCCCCACACTGTCTATTTTGGACCGCGGAGTGGTGTACGTGATTGCGCATATTCGCGGTGGCGGCGAGATGGGGCGCACCTGGTACCTCAACGGCAAGAAGCTGCACAAGAAGAACTCATTCACTGATTTTGTGGATGTCACCGATTACCTAGCGACCAAGCCATGGGCGGATCCTGCACGTATCGCCTGCTACGGTGGTTCCGCGGGCGGGTTGCTCATGGGTGCCGTGCTGAACCTGGCTCCTGAGAAATATGCGGTCTCAATTGCCCAGGTCCCCTTCGTGGATGCGCTCACCACCATCCTTGACCCTGACCTGCCGCTTTCTGCTTTGGAATGGGAAGAATGGGGCAATCCCATTGAAGATAAGGAAGTGTACGAGTACATGAAGTCTTACACCCCCTACGAGAACATTCGCCCCGTGCGCTACCCCGCCATCGCGGCAGTAACCAGCTTGCACGATACACGCGTGTTCTATGTGGAGCCCGCCAAATGGATTGCAAAACTGCGCGAAACTATCGACCCGTCATCCCCCACCCCGCTGTTGAAGATCGATATGACTGGCGGACATGGAGGCGGCTCCGGGCGGTATACCCGCTGGCGTGAGATCGCGTGGGACTACGCCTTCATCCTGACGAATCTGGGGATTACCAAATAAACGGGTATACCCTTCCGCACGCAGATTTGGTACCTCGCGCGCTCGGAATCTGCATGCTCCAGCCCGCTGGCGTGAGATCGCGTGGGACTACGCCTTCATCCTCACACACCTAGGGATTACCAAATAAACGGGTATACCCTTCCAATGTGTCCCCTTCCTCGGGGCACAAAAAGGCTCTTTATTCCAATAAAGCGGCGAATAATACGCTTTATTGGAATAAAGAGCCTTTTTAGCAGGTTGTCAGGAATGCCCCACAAGCCCACGTTCTAGGGCGGCCGCGTGCACATCATCCCAGGTTCCGGAGGCTACAAGCTCGCCGTCTTCCATGACAAGCACTTCATCGACCGCCGCCAAAATCTCGGGAACCGTACGGTGCGTAATGTAAACGAACCCTTTCATGCTCTCGAAAAGAGCACGCTCAACCCGTCCCGCCGTAGCGTGGTCCAACCCAGTGGTAAGCTCATCCACAATATAGAAAGAGCGTTCGTGCAGGAGCATACGTGCAAGCAAGATACGCTGTTTCTCTCCGCCGGAAAGCGATCTCAAATCGTCGCTCAGCATATAATCAAGACCCTTAGCGGAAACCCACTCGCCCAGACCTGCGCGCTCACAAGCCCAGAGAATCTGCGCATCCGGCACCGACGGATCATACAGGCGAATATTTTCGCGCAAACTATCGTGCAGTAGATGACTATCCTGCGCGAGCAGCCCTAGGGAGACATGCATATCCTGTTCGGCAATCTCACGCAGATCGCGCGTCTGCCCATCTTCGTGTACCTCAATAGTTCCACTGTATTCGGGGTGATTTCCAAAAAGAGGTTTGAAAAGCGTAGATTTGCCCGAGCCGGATGCGCCAATCACCAAATACTTTTTACCAGTCTCAAATATGAAACTCACGCCATAACCCGCCGACTTTTCGCCCAACGGCTTGACGTCACGATAGATAATCGCATCCAGTGTGAGAGACTCGCCCGATCGGTAATCTTCCACAGCGGGTACTTCCGCATCAATCTTGCGGATAATCTCACGACCTGCATAATACTGGGTCAGCAAACCCGTAGACATAAAAAGCGGCATGCAAATCATACCGGTCAACTGGGCAAAAGCGACCACCTCGCCCACGCTCGATAGCCCCGAGAGCACCAACGCCCCACCGGCAAGCCACGTCCCCAAATACAGAAGTTTCGTGAACATACTATTGACGGCGTCTACACGCTCCTGCGTGCGCTGATAGCTCCGCGCCGCCACGTACCATTCACTCAATTCTTCAGAAAAGCGTTTAGCCACGAATGAGTATGCGCCCAGAATCTTCCACCCCAAAGCGCTGCGGAGCGTATCACCGCTGACCTCGTTCAGTGCATCGGTCCGCGAGGCATAAACTTTCGTCACGGTACCAATACGTTTTCGAGTCAGCATCGGCATCAAACCCACCGGCAGGCTCAGCGCAAGAACAGCGCACGCCATGAACGGGTTCAGAATAAAAGCAGCCACAATGGCAAGAACAAGCTGCGTGGCAAGGTACCCGCCCCAGAAAATAACGTCAATATAGTTGGTTTTAATGCTTTCAAGCTGACTCGTGAACTGCGAAAAATAATATTCGGAGCTCCTGCCCGTCAACCGCGCTACAGGAGAAAGCCCGATGCGGCGGAACAGTTCTGCACGCAGATTATTCTGAATCTGTACCCCGGCGAGAGCGGCACGATACTGGCGTGCGTAATGAAAAAATGTATCGACGATAAGGTATACGGGCACGGCAAGAAACATCAGGAGAAAAAGCTTACGATCGCCCATGATAACGGCATCGGAAAGGTACTTAATGAGCACACTTTCAAGTACCGAACTTACAGCAAGCACAAGAGTAAGCACGATAAGCATTAGGAGGGTCCCCGAGCTGAGACTTCGGATAACCTTCATGCTTTCCTCCCCAATCTACTATGCTGCATATCACTACTTTACCGTATGAGGGTGAATGTGCCGCGTGTCTGCTGCGGGCTTATCCCTTACTCATAACGCTACTGCACTGTATTATTCAGCATAGAAAGGCTCTTTATCCGAATAAAGCGTATTTTTTATCGCTTTATTCGGATAAAGAGCCTTTTTAGCACCCAGTTATAGCATTTATCAGGGTGCTTAGGTAATTAGCCTTCCACACCGCAGGCCTGCAGAATAAGCTCACGCACGCGAGCCGCATCCGCCTGGCCTCGGGTAGCCTTCATGACTTGGCCAACGATTGCGCCCGCTGCCTGAACCTTACCGGCACGAATCTTATCGGCAACATCCGGCATGACCGCCAAAGCCTCCTCAACGGCGGCGGTGAGCGCACCATCGTCAGAGACCACAGCAAGACCGCGAGCCTCAACGATCTCGGCAGGCTTACCTTCGCCAGCGAGCACATGCTCCAGAACCTTACGGGCGATTTTATCGTTGATCTTACCCTCGCCGATCAGCGTTTCAAGCTCCACCACCGTTGCGGGTTCAACACCCAAATCGGTCAGCTCAACTTCTGCCTGCTTAGCTTTGCGGGCGATCTCGCCCATCCACCACTTGCGGGCAGCGGATGCGCTAGCCCCAGCGGCAATAGTCTGCTCAACAACATCAAGAGCACCAGCATTGACCACGTCACGGAACTCTTCATCTGAGTACCCCCACTCCGCTTTCAACCGGCGGCGACGTTCTGCAGGAGGCTCGGGCAGACTTGCACGCAGCTCCTCAACCCAAGCCGTCTCGGGTACTACGGGCACCAGGTCGGGTTCCGGGAAATACCGGTAGTCGTCGGCATCCGACTTGGGGCGGCCCGATGAGGTTTCACGAGTATCCTCATGCCAGTGGCGGGTTTCCTGCTGAATTTTCTCGCCACGCTCCAAAATAGCAGCATGACGGCGAATCTCATAGCGTACCGCACGTTCCACCGAGCGCAGGGAGTTAACGTTCTTCGTCTCCGAACGAGTACCGAATTTCTCGCTCCCCTTGGGCATGAGCGACACGTTTGCGTCGCATCGCACGTTACCGCGCTCCATGCGAGCATCCGAGATACCCAAACCTTTGACAATCTCACGAATCGCCGCAACATAGGCGCGTGCCAGTTCGGGTGCACGTTCGCCGGCACCTACAATCGGGCGGGTCACAATCTCGATTAGCGGCACACCGGCGCGGTTGTAGTCCACCAGCGAGAATGCCGCGCCCTGGATGCGCCCGTCGGCACCGCCCACATGGGTGAGCTTACCGGCGTCTTCCTCCATATGTGCGCGCTCAATCTCGACGGTAAAGACGGTTCCGTCTTCGAGTTCCACATCCAGCTTGCCGTTCTCAGCAATAGGACCGTGATGCTGCGAGGTCTGGAAGTTCTTCGGGGAGTCCGGGTAGAAGTAGTTTTTACGCGCAAAATACGAGATAGGTGCAATATCACATCCCAGGGCAAGACCCAACTTAATAGCTGATTCAACTGCCACCTTGTTCACCACGGGAAGCACACCGGGAAGTCCAAGCGAGACCGGGGTGATATTGGTGTTCGGTTTATCCCCGAAAACGTTCGGAGCGGCATCGAACATTTTGGTGTTTGTATTGAGCTCTACATGCACCTCAAAACCAAGCACCGGATCATATTTCTCGATGGCTTCTTCGAAGCTGAGGACTTCTTCACTCATTACTTGATACCCCCAAAGTCAAAGTCGCTAATCAGATTTTCGGTGTTGGGAATGCGGGTGTAGAACGGCGCGCCCCAGGTATCATTCAGAAGCGCTTCCAAACCGGCACCCACTCGGTACAGACGTGCATCCTCGCGTGCGGGGGCGGTGAACTGTATGCCCACAGGCAATCCGTCTTCGTCAGCAACGCCTGCCGGGAGCGAAATCGCGGGAACCCCTGCAAGGTTTACCGGCACGGTTGCCACATCGCCCAAGTACATCGCCATAGGGTCGCCCTTGGTTTTCTCTCCCAGTTTGAAGGCGGTTGTTGGCGAAGTCGGAGAAACCAGCACATCGCATTTCTCGAAAGCCGCGGTGTAATCGCGTTGAATGAGAGTGCGCACGCGCAATGCCGCACCGTAGTGGGCATCGTAGTTACCCGCTGAAAGCGCATAGGTACCCAAAATGATGCGGCGTTTAGTCTCGTCGCCAAAACCAGCTTCGCGGGTAGCTGCCATGACGCGCTCAATGGTCACCGGACCGTCTTCGGGTATAACGCGCAGGCCGTACCGCACACCGTCGTATTTTGCCAGGTTTGAAGATACCTCGGAGGACATAATCATGTAGTAAGCGCTAATCGCTTCCTTCACTGAAGGAAGGGAAACTTCTACAACCTCAGCCCCAGCCTTCTCCAGCAGCTTTAGGGCGTCGTGGAAACGGTCAAGAACGCCCTGTTGGAAGCCGCTGCCGGAACCGCCACCGAGTTCTTTAATAACGCCGATGCGCATCCCTTTGAGGGATTCAGGGTTAGCACCCTCAAGAGCCTGAGCCGCAAAAGGACCGACTGGTTCGTTCAAAGAGGTAGAGTCCAAGGGATCGTGGCCAGCGATAGCTTCGTGAAGCATCGCGGTATCGAGCACGGTACGAGCGCAGGGACCTACTTGGTCAAGCGAAGATGCCATAGCAATTACGCCGTAGCGGGATACCGAACCATAGGTCGGTTTTACGCCTACAGAACCGGTGAGGGAGGCAGGCTGGCGAATAGATCCACCTGTATCAGTTCCAAGAGCTAAGGGAGCCTGGAAAGCCGCAACAGCGCTGGCAGATCCGCCGCCAGAGCCGCCGGGGGCACGATCAAGCGCCCATGGGTTACGAACTACGCCGAATGCCGAGTGCTCGTTCGAGGAACCCATAGCAAACTCGTCGAGGTTAGTCTTCCCCAAGATTGGCATGCGTGCTGCACGCACCTTACGAGTTACGGTACCGTCATAGGGGCTCATCCATCCTTCAAGCATGCGCGATCCAGCGGTGGTGGGCTGTCCCTTTGTGACGATCAAGTCTTTAACAGCGATGGGTACACCAGCGAGCGCGGGCAGCTCTTGACCTGCCGCACGGTCAGCATCAACAGCCTGCGCGGTCTCCAGGGCTTCCTCACGGTTGATGTGCAGGAAAGCGTTCAGACCGCTTTTACCGTCAGCGCGGTTCTCGCTGAGTGGGGTGCCATCGGTTGCTTCAATGCGATCTATATGCGCCCGGGTAAGCTCAACGGCAGAAATCTCACCGGCTGCAAGTTTTTGAGCGGCTTCAGCCGCAGTGAGCACAATAAGTTCGTTCACGTCTTCCCCTTAGTCTTCGTCGAGAATTGCGGGCACGCGGAATTTGCCATCCTGCGCATCGGGGGCGCCTGAAAGCGCCTCTTCTTGGGTGAGGGTCTGCCCCACAACATCTTCGCGCAAGACGTTCTGAAGCGAAATCGGATGGCTGGTCGGGGGTATGTCTGGGGTGATGGTTTCAGACAGATGCTCCATCGAGCTGACAATAATATCGAGCTCTGCCGCCATAGCGTTGAGCTCGTCCTCGGTCATCTCGATGCGTGCCAGTTCGGCAAGGTGCTTAACCTGCTCGGTGGTGATGGCAGACATGATTCTCCGTTAGGTATACTTTCAATTCCCTATCTAGTGTACCCGCCGGCTCGCAGGTATGCTGACGTATCGGTGATCTAGCGAGAGAGTTTTTAGATTTGCAGGGGCTCCAAACCTACAGCCTGTACAAAATAGATTTCCGCTCTGGCATTCATAAGTCTGAAGTGTAAAGGGCAGTATCGTGCCTAGACGTATATGAGCCCCACCTTCCCGAAGGAAGATGGGGCTCATATGTCTACGTTAAGGTGAACTCCCTAAATTATGCGGGGATGTTCAGAACCTGACCGGGGAAGATCAGGTCAACGTTGTAGACAACGTCGGTGTTAGCAGCTGCGATTGCCTGGTAACCACCAGCAACGCCGAGCTGAGCAGCGATACCGGAGAGGGTATCACCGGACTGCACGGTGTAGGTGCCAGCAGCGGTTGCTGCGGGTGCCTGAGCTGCAGGTGCTGCTTCCTGAACAGGTGCTGCGGGAGCTTCCTGAGCAGGAGCCTGAGTCGTAGGTGCGGGAGCAGCAGGTGCTGCTTCCTGAACGGGCTCGGAGTAGGACTGCTGAGCCTGTGCCTGAGGTGCTACCTCCTGCTGAGCTGCACCGGGATCGGTGTAGGAGGGGGTTGCATTACCGGACAGACCGAGCTTCGAAGAGCATGCGGGCCATGCGCCCCAACCCTGCTGTGCAAGCAGACGCTCTGCTGCCTCAATCTGCTGTTCACGGGAAGCGTTCATGGGGGAACCGGACATGCCGACACCGTTCCAGGACTGCTGGGTGAACTGCAGACCACCGTAGAAACCGTTGCCAGTGTTGATTGCCCAGTTACCACCGGACTCACACTGTGCCAGAGCATCCCAGGTGGATGCCGGTGCTGCGTTTGCAGCAGGCGCGGCAACGGCTGCAGCTGCACCACCAATAGCGAGAGCAGCAACAGTACGGCGGATTGCGGAAGTGTTCTTCATAATGCTCCAAATAAGGCCATCCACGCTCACTCCGTCCCCGGAGCTTCATAGCGTTACCGCTCACCCGTTTTAACAAATTGATTACTTGTCGAGGCTCTACCATGTGAGCGGCTATCCACGTGATTCACGCTTCCACCATAGTCGCGTATTGCGGGGTAGACGGCAGAGGCGCATCCTCACGTGGGGACGTGCGGTAGAACCGGGCATCGTTTTGGGGTTTCCGGTCCCAAAACTAAATTTCTGATTGACTCCCAATAAAGGAATCGTTCTGCAGATAAAGATAGCTGAGAAAACTCAAGATTCCAACCTCTTCTATACTCTCAGCAAGCGTTCTGAGTTCTCACAGGGAACTCCCAGGTAAATTAACTCAGGGTAGGCTAAGTTCAAACTTTTAAAACCCCGATTCCTACTCATCCATTGCCATACCAAGGAAGCATACAAGAACGACTCTTCTATATTCTGTTTCTGGGGGTGGGCTTTATCATTTCGTAATAGTGACCCTGCACCCATTTAAAAATTTTTTAAAAAATTTTTCGCTTGCGGCATGTTTTAAGGGTTCATGACGACATGAGTCCAACCCACTTAACAGCTCTGCGGCGCGATGGCGCGCCTTAGCATATCTGTACGGTCTTTGGGGAGACTATGTGCCTAAATCACCCCATATAGAGCTATTTTCGGGCGTTAACAACTCTATTACCAGGTTCAGACCCTTCTTCGCAGTACATCATGCAGCTGCGCTGCCCCACACCAAATACCAGCTACAGCATGACCTTTCGCCGTTATTTGGTAGATAACTCGGAGTAAGAGTCCTACTCCCCCGGTGTTAGCGCATCGGGCCCGTGGGCCAAAAGTTTCGTGAATCCGTCTTCATCAAGAACCGGAATTCCTAGGGCCTCGGCCTTATCGAGTTTTGACCCCGCAGAGGCTCCGGCGACCACAAAATGGGTCTTCTTAGACACAGACCCGGAGGCACGCCCGCCCCGCACGATAATCGCTTCCTTCGCGCTGTCACGGCTATAGTTCACAAGGGTTCCGGTCACAACCACGGTCACGCCTTCAAGCGTGCGTTCTATTGACGCGTCACGCTCATCTTCCATACGCACACCGGCATCCGCCCAACGGGCAAGAACTTCGCGATGCCAATCCGTTGCAAACCATTCGATAATCGAATCGGCGATAACGCCGCCCACACCATCAACAGCCGCTAACCTATCCCGGTCAGCCTGGGCGATAGCATTCATAGAACCAAATTCGGTGGCGAGGGCTCGCGCCGCAGTTGGCCCCACATGGCGAATCGATAAGGCCACAAGCACGCGCCAGAGAGGCTGCGATTTTGCTTTCTCAAGCTCTACGAAGAGATTTTGTGTGTTCTTCGTAGGAACAGGGTCTGGCTTTGCTTTCGTGGGCTTCGTATAGAAGTACGGAACAAGCTCAAACTTGCCGGTACCCACCCCCTTGACCTTCTTCTCGCGGCGAATTTTCACATCGCGTAGATCTTCGGCGGTGAGATCAAAGAGGAACGCCTCACTCGTGAGCGGAGGCTGCTCAGGCTCGGCGGGAGCTGTCAACGCCTTAGCCGCCTCAAAGCCGAGTGCTTCAATATCGAAAGCACCCCGCGACGCGGCGTAGTAGATGCGCTCGGTCAGCTGCGCCGGGCAGGAACGGTAATTGGGGCAGCGCATATCGACGTCGCCCTCTTTACCGGGAGCCAACGTCGTACCGCAGGAAGGGCACTCGGTGGGCATAACGAACTCGCGTTCATGACCGTTACGAAGAGCAACCACCGGCCCCACGATCTCGGGAATCACGTCGCCAGCCTTACGAAGAACCACGGTGTCCCCGATAAGCACACCCTTAGCCTTCACCACATCCTGATTATGTAAGGTCGCGCGTTCAACGGTAGAGCCCGAGACAAGCACGGGTTCCATCACACCATAGGGAGTTACGCGGCCGGTACGCCCAACATCCACGCGAATATCGAGAAGCTTGGTATTAACCTCTTCGGGCGGGTATTTATACGCTACAGCCCAGCGCGGCACTCGCGATGTATACCCCAGTTGAGTCTGCGCTACAAAGTCATTGACCTTGATGACAATGCCGTCGATCTCGTGCACCAAAGAATGGCGCTTTTCACCGTACTCGGCAATATACCGAAGAATATCATCGACTGAAGTAAAAAGTTTACTGTATGGACTGGTGGGAAGCCCCCAAGCGGCCAATTGCTCGTAGGTTTGGTACTGGGAGTTCACCTCTAGCCCGGTCCGCGAGCCCACGCCGTGAACATACATGCTCAGAGGGCGCTCAGCGGTCACGGCAGAGTCTTTCTGGCGCAGGGATCCTGCCGCAGCGTTTCGGGGGTTGGCGAACGGGTTCTTCCCCTCAGACACCATTTTTTCGTTGAGTTTCTTGAAGTCTGCCGATGAAATGAAAACCTCGCCGCGTACTTCAAGCTCCGCCGGATGGTTCTCCCCCGCTAATTTCTGTGGGATTGAGGCTATAGTGCGGACGTTGTGGGTTACATCCTCACCCGTAGTGCCGTCACCACGAGTAGCCGCACGCACCAATACACCGTTACGATACAGCAGATTGACCGCAAGACCATCAATTTTCAGCTCCGTAAGCCACTGCGGTGCGGCACCGGTGAGAAGACGGGTATTTTCCTCGGCCTTTGTTAGCCATGCCCGAAGCTCCTCAAGAGAAAAAACATCCTCAAGGGAGTACATGCGTACCAGATGGGTTACCGGCGAAAAAGCCTCGCTGACTTCTCCACCTACCTCTTGGGTAGGCGAATCGTTAGCAATCAACGCGGGATATTGTGCCTCAATCTGCTCAAGCCTGCGGTAGAGCCTATCATATTCGGCATCCGAGAGAGTCGGGGCATCTTCCTGATAGTAGTCATGCCGGGCGGCGCGAATAGTATCGGTCAGCTCGGCATATTCGGCGCGAATAGTATCGGTCAGCTCAGCGCTCGAATCTAGCGCCTTGAGGGCACGGTCAAGGGATGCGGGAGTTTCAGCAAGATTTTCAGTCACCCCACTAGTCTAACCGTTCGCTTTCCCCGATGCGCCGGTTAATGTCACGGGGAAAGACTAGTCTTGCGCTTCTATGGCGTCAGCAACAATCACGGTAATATTATCGCGACCGCCCGAGCGCAGCGCCTCATGCTGAAGCACATCGGCGGCATCTTGCGGGTGACGTATAGAGGTAAGAACACGCGCCATATATTCATGGGAAAGCTCGCCAGAAAGACCGTCCGAGCAGAGCATCAGACGGTCGCCCGCTCGTGCGGGAAGCACCCAAAAATCGGGTTCCCAAAAATTACCTGTACCTAGTGCACGGGTAATCACATTTCTGCGCGGGTGTGTTAGGGCTTCAAGCTGAGTAATCTGCCCTTCATCCACCAGATATTGAACCTCAGAGTGATCAGTAGTGACCTGCTCAAGAGATACATTGCCCTCGTTGCCCGGCAGGCGTTCCATTTCAGCATGGTGAATACCATCGTCTTCACGCATCAACCGGTATGTACGAGAATCGCCAATATTAAAGACAACCCACAGGTACTGCTGGCCTATATTGGTAAGCCACGCGCCGGTTACGGTGGTACCACCTGAACGCGAAAGCGCATCTTTAATACTGTCGTTCGTTTCACCCAAAATCTCACGTGTGCGATCAAGGGCACGCACAATTTCATGGTTCAGTTCATTTGTTAAACGACGATGACGCTGCTTTGAATTTTTATCTCGGTAGTCCTGTTTAATCTTTTCGACACGCTGGCGGTAGTTTTCTTGTTCTTCTTCGCTCATACCGCCGGGTCGAGTAAAAAAATGCGAATACGCCAGCTGACGTACACACAACCGCGATGCGACCTCTCCCGCTTCGTGACCGCCCATACCGTCGGCCACCACGCATAGAGACCCCGCTACAGCCATCGAGTCCTCGTTGTTGTCACGATGAGCCCCACGATGAGTCGCACCACCGGTGCGCAGGGTCAGGTTCAAGGGAGTTGCCATGATGTATCGTTCTCCGTTATGTAACTAGCGCCGGGCGTAACCGCCACAGGGTCTACATTACCAAAGCTACGCACGTTGCGTGTGCCTTGGTACGTCAGAGTAAAGCGGTCGCCATACTCTTTGAGCGTTTCGGCGGTCTCGCTGTCGGTCAGCACAGAACCGGGTTCCGCGAGAGATACCAGCCGTGAAGCAAGGTTTACGCTCGAACCATAAACATCTCCACGATTCGCCAGGACCTCGCCCCAAATAAATGCTACACGCACTTCTGGCAGTTCAGGGTCTTTTCCGATTTGCTCCGCCAGTTTCAGACTGATCTCGGCGATAGCCTCGGGAGCCTCCGTGAGGAAGAAAACTTCATCGCCTAGAGTCTTAATGATGCGCCCGCCACTCGGAGCAATAATGTCGAGGCAGCTTTGTTCAAAACGGTTGATAAGACGTGCTAATTCGGGGGCACTCAGGTTACGAACCAGGGAGGTATACGACACCAAATCAACGAAACCTACACCCCGCACGAGGGGAAGCTGAGCTGGCTCCGGCCCCAGCTTTTTATTCTCGCGCAGAGCGAGACGAAGAACACCCGTATACATTTGACGGCGATAAGCGTAGAGCGCGAGTTCTTCGAGAACCGGCATGAGATCTGCAAGACGGAAGAGAAGCTGACGGCGTGCCTGCGCATCGTCTACACCGTCACGATCCATAATGTCGTGCACCAGCGTTTCAATCTGCCACGCCACAATGCGGTCGGTCAGCTGCCCTACAGAACGTGTCAAAGAGACAATGCTCTCTTCCGCAACAAGATTCGTTCGGTTGAGATTCTCCAGGTCTTCGAGCATATTGACGTCGAGTTCCGTGAAATGGGGATCGGCGGCGTGAATATCAGGAAAACCCATATTGCGCCAGATCCGGCGAGCATCTTCAAGGCTCATCTGCGCGGCAGCAGCGGCTTCTCCAGGTTTATACCGGCGGCCCTCTCCCAGCAGAGCGCGTTCAAGCACGCGCACGCCTTCTTTTGAAGTTTCGTCACGGTAAATATTATTCTGCGCTAGATTCTGCAGAATACGCAGATTCAGCATCTGGGTTTCGGGGCCCAACGTTCGGGGATTCTTATACGGGGTAGCCTCAACGCTATCGCCAGATAGGCTCTCATGAGTCATAGGCGTTGAGTTCTCCTTCCTTGTCCCCTGGATATATGCAGCACACTGTATTCGGGTGCAATATTTCACATTAAGAATACCCGTGTGCTCTTCCGGGCAGACATAAAAAGTATGCTTGCCCACATTATTCTACCCTTACCAGGTAAAAATCTCGCCCGCTAGACCTTAAACATAACTAACACGTAACGGATAGTAGTCCTGCCAGGCATGCTCGACAATATTCCGGAACCGTTCGGGGTTTGGAAGGTGCATAAGCTGGTGCCGAAACCCTCCTGCATAATCAACATGGAAAGATCCGTACCCCATCCAAGCACCCAGGCTACTCTGCGAAACCCAACGATTTCCCATGCCGTCAAGCAGCAAGGATATGTCAGCCTTACGGCGCATCAGGCCCTTAATAATCATGATGCGATGCGTGGTGATAGCGTACCGCGTGACAGACCAGCGCCATATCTTACGAAGAGCCACCAGAGCGGTAACCGCAGCTACCACACTGCCCGCCAAGAAGAGCAGCCCCGATGATCGTGCGGTCGAGGCAAAACTTGCTGAGGTAAAGGCCACCAGCAGGTAGACAAAGGCTCCCACAAGAGCGCCGGGATGAGCCCTCGTTAGGATAATGGTCTGTTCGCCGGGGTAGAGTTTGCCACGCAGTTTCATGCTTATGCCTTTGCAGAAGTATTAGGGGTTATCTCAGACGGTATTAGCGTTGGAGAATCTTCCTGTCTGAGGGCAGGATAAAAATTACCGTAGCTTCCATCCGCCGGACGCAAATGTTCAATGTCTCCTACGGAATAGGCCTGCACGGTACCGGTTGTATCACGGATGAGGATGCGCCCTTGAGCATCAAGATCGGTTGCGACTCCGGTGACGATGCGTCCATCAGGAAGGTGCACCGATACCTCGGCTCCCAGCGTCACCGTGGCGGCACGTGCCTGATCAAGCAGAGACTGTCCGCACAACAAAGTTTTTTGGGGGTCTCCCCCAACACTTACAAACTCACGATAGCGACGGGCAAAAATGGTCAGCATACGGTTCAAAACCACATGATTATCAACGGGTTCACCGCGTTGGATAAGAGCGCTCGTGGCGGTCGGTACAGGCACCTGGTCTTCACGCATATTCAGGTTCTGCCCAATCCCCACGACAATACTCATCTGCCCTTTCTCCTCCGGTACTTGAGCCGGTTCGCTCAGAAGCAGGGCGAGAATACCGCATGCCTTACGACCTTGAATGACCAGATCATTGGGCCATTTCAAGGCGGCATCAAGCCCCAGTTCACGCCAGACATCGAGCACGCTCAGCCCGGCGAGCATGGTCAGCCAATGGTAGCTTGTGGGTGGCAGTTGTTGCCCAATACCAGCATGAGGGCGCACCACGATACTGGTGGCTAAGCAAGTACCTGCAGGAGCTGTCCACGAGCGGTCCATACGTCCTTTTCCGGCAGTCATATAAAGGGTGGTAAAAACCGACAGTTCCCCCAATTCGGTACGTTCGCACGGTTCCCCGCGTGTAAGGCGCCGAACAATTTCGGTGTTCGTCGTATCGACAACATCGTAAACGCGCACGAAGCTGTACCCTGCCTCACGTGCTTCGGGAAGAATACGGGACGGATCAAGGATTGCAGGCCTCTGGTCTGGTAGCGACATATGTACCATCATAGTGGCTCGAAGCCTTGTACACTCTGTACTTCGTGATGCTGAGCTCTCATACGGGTGTGAGATAGTAGAGTAACTGGGGTCTACGCCCTGCGCGTACCCTTGGAGACAGATAACCACCGGTAAATACCACAGGAAAGGAACCCGCCATGGCATACTATGTCATTTCTTACGTCTACGGAGACCCAGCCCTTCAAGATGCACATCGTCCGGCGCACCGTGAATACCTCTCTACACGCGTTCAGGAAGGTACGATCGTAGTTTCCGGTCCGCTTCTGAAAGACTCGGTGTCCGTAGGTGCTCTCCTGATCGCTCAAGTTGATTCTTTTGATGCCGCCGAGACCATCGTCAAGAACGACCCCATGAAAATTGGCGGTGCCGTCGAGTCCTACACTATCGGCGAGTGGAACCCGGTTCTGGGCAGCATCCGCTAGTTTTATCCCTCAGTACCATTTTCGACCCGCCGCTTTGTGCCCTCACAAGGCAACGAACCGGCGGGTTTATCACGATGGAGCATAGGAATCTGACCGGCAACACGTATAACGAAAATACGCGGGTACCTGGCACCATGACCGCCCCGCACACTATAGTTGATAGGGTAGCTTTTCTAGCCTGAGAAAACCTACTATCCGTATCGACACCGCACGTCATAAACACCCTCTACCCATGATGCGTGCCGCACGAATCGAGGAATACATGTCTGAGAACACTCAGGAATACGACTTGAGTACGACCGCCGGTAAACTCGCCGATTTTTATGCTCGTCGCGAGCAGACCCTTACACCCGGCGGGCAGGCCGCTATAGATAAACAGCATGCACGCGGTAAGAATACGGCGCGCGAGCGCATCGACATGATTCTCGATGAGGGTTCTTTTGTAGAGTTTGATGCCTTAGCGCGCCACCGTACCACGGCTTTCGGTATGGACAAGAAAAAACCCCTCGGTGACGGCTTAGTTTCGGGCTACGGCACCATTGATGGGCGTCTTGTCGCTATCTATTCTCAAGATTTTACGGTGTACGGGGGTTCGCTCTCGCAGGTGAACGGCGAGAAGATCGTGAAGGTGCAGAAGTTTGCCCTCAAGAATGGCTGCCCGGTGATCGGCATTAACGATGGCGGCGGGGCTCGCATCCAGGAGGGTGTGGCCTCTCTGGCGCTGTTTGCCGATATTTTCCGGATGAATGTGCGTTCTTCGGGCGTTATTCCACAGATTTCAATTATTATGGGTCCCTGCGCAGGTGGTGCCGCATACTCCCCCGCGCTCACTGATTTTATTGTGATGGTCGATAAGACCTCGCATATGTTTATCACGGGTCCGGACGTTATTAAGGCGGTCACCGGTGAGCAGGTTGACATGGAAACCTTGGGCGGCGCCCGTCAGCATAATGCAATGACCGGCACGAGTGCCTACCTTGCCGAAGATGAAGAAGACGCTTTCGATTTCGTGCGGGAGCTTTTGGAATTCTTGCCCTCCAATAACCTGTCAGAGTCGCTGCCGTTGGATCATGACCAGGAGTTTGAGGTCGTGGTGGATGATCTGGATCTTGATACTCTCATCCCCGATTCTGCGAATCAGCCTTATGATATGCGCGATGTGATCGAGTCCGTGGTTGATGATGGGCATTTCTTCGAGCTTCAGGCGTTATTCGCCCCGAATGTCATGATTGGTTATGCCCGTGTGGAGGGTCGCACAGTGGGTATTGTGGCAAATCAACCTACACAGTTTGCGGGATGTCTCGATATTGCCGCCGCTGAGAAGGCGGCGCGTTTTGTGCGTAATTGCGATGCTTTCAATATTCCGATTTTGACGTTTGTGGACGTTCCCGGATTCTTGCCGGGTACGGATCAGGAGTTCAACGGTATTATTCGCCGCGGTGCTAAACTGCTCTATGCCTATGCGGAGGCGACTGTACCGCTCATTACAATCATTACCCGCAAGGCTTTTGGTGGCGCATATATTGCGATGGGGTCAAAAACGCTGGGAGCCGATATTAACATGGCGTGGCCTACCGCCCAGGTGGGTGTGCTTAATGGTCAGGGTGCGGTCAATATTCTTTATCGTCGTGATCTTGCCGCAGCTGCGGAGGCTGGCGAAGATGTTGAGGGACGCCGTTCTGAGCTGATCGAGCAGTATGAGGAAGAGATTCTGAACCCGTACCAGGCCGCCGAGTTGGGGTATGTGGATGAGGTTATCGCTCCGCATGAGACCCGTGTGCGTATTATCTCTTCTCTTCGCGCGCTACATGATAAACGTGCCGCTATGCCAGCGAAGAAGCATGGGAATATTCCGCTGTAGTTCTTGAACGCTCTTAGATCACGTTGTGATGCAGTACTGACCGGAGTTCGAACCAAGATACTGCATTATCGGTTATTTATTGTCAGGAGGCGCCTGTGGCAGGCTACAATCCGCTGAATTATTTCTCTTTCGGGAAGAAGAAGGATGCTCCTACGACTCCCAAAGAGTCCGCTGATCAGGTTTTACCGCAGGACGGCGCTTCGGAGGCTGCCCCACACGCTGATACCGTGGATCCTGCGGACATTCAGGAGGATTCACAATCTTCCGAGCAGCCTCTGCTGCGTGTTATCAAGGGTAATCCGACGGTTGAGGAGATTGCCGCACTCACCGTAGTGGTAACTTCATATCAGAGTTCGCAGGCTCAGCAGGAGCGCAATTCGATTCTGACGGCGGCTTCTCGTTTGCTTAACCGGCGTCAGCGGCTGGGGGCTTCGCTGCGTCCCGGTCCGGGATCGTGGCGTAGGGCTCGCCCGATGTAACCTTGCTTTCGCTGGGGCAAAATATCGAGTCTCGTGCGCTATAACGTACGAGGCTCGACGTATATGAAGAGAAATAGATATGGTTTCTCTGGAAGATATTTAGATGCCCTATATACTAGATATATATAGCGAACCACACTAAAATGCCCGAAAGGTGGTTCAGATATGTCTAAAGAATACAAAAATTATGCTGTGCCGCTTGAGGTTGTTGAGATTCTTTTTCTGCCGGCTCTGCGGCGGCTTAGCCGTGCAGTCCCCCGCACCGTGGCGGATATATCGCAGTCCCTCTCTGAACAAACACACGCTTTAGGCACCAAAGAAGAACTTCAGGATCTCAAATCCGATGCTTTTATGCACCAGGTCAAGGCTACGCTCCAGGCGATGGCTCGCTTGGACTATGTGCTGGTCGTTCCCAAAACCACAACCTCGAAAACTCGCTATCTGCTCAGCGATTCCGGTGCCGACATTCTAACGGCGCAGATTCGGCGCCGCGGCAGCGTCATTCCCCAAAGCGCTCGATATGAGCTCCAAAAACTCTTTACTCCGCTTTATGCAAGCGCTCCTAAGGATCCAGACAAACTGGATTCCCACGATACCCCAGCCCAAGATAAACACGAACATAGTTCGTATACCCCGATGACCACCCCGTTGAGTTCCGGTGCGTCTTTGCGCGATGCGCATCCCGATCTTATTTTGGCTCAGGCGGCATATGCGGCAGATTTTGCCGGTGATCTTATCGAACGTATTTATGCTGTTTCACCGACATATTTTGAATATATTGTGGCAGATGTCTTTAATTCTTTAGGGACTTTTCATGCAGCAGTTACAGGCGGTCCTAACGATCACGGGATTGATGTTCTAGTACATTATCCTAAAGAACTTTGTTTTCCGCCTATCTATGTTCAAGCAAAACATTATTGCGGATCATCAAAAGTAACCCTCCGCGATATTCAAAAATTTGCTGGAGCAGTTCTTTTACACAATGGGTTACAGGGTGTTTTTGTTACCTGTGGAGAATTTGCTGCGCAGGTTCCGCAACAAATGGAAGCTCTTCCCGGGGGCAACCGCATTGCTCTGGTTGACCGTGACCGTTTAGTTTCACTGATGATTCGACACCGTGTGGGGGTCATTCATACTCCGGGAGAATGCACCTACAGAATTGATGAAGAGTACTTCTCCCGCGGGATTCCGCAGGATTCTCATGAGTGACACCTTCGAAGGACAGCAGAATCCTGTATAAATAGACCGCAAAGCTAGATCAGCAGTTCTGCGCGCCTTCCTGCCATAATTCATCCTTTTGGATGAATACACTTATTCCTTTTTCCCGTTTATACTAGTAGAACAGTAAATATAGATATCAACAGGGGTACTTGTGACCATCGTAAATACGAACATGCTTCGGCATGAGAAAACACCGGTAGATAACATTCTTAAAGCGCTTTCCTGGGATGATATTCCAGAGGAGTACCGCGATGATTGCCGTGATATTGCGGTTCGAGCGGCATTAGCGCTTTTACGCCAATTTGAACGAGCACATGAGCACGGACAGAAACTGCTTTTTCCCGAACTTTACACTCCAGTTGGGGTTGAAATAGGTTTCACCATGACCCAGCGCTATATTGCGGTGGGTAAATCCGTGCTATTTCGTGATGCGATTGACAAAATTATTGTCGCATTCGTAAATCATGATTATCTTGATGTATCGCTCAGTAATCTGCATCCGGGAAATTTGCTCTATTCTTTGAGCGAACGTGGGCTTGATTTTCTTCAGCGCGCTGAGGACGAACAGCGTGAAATTCTAGAGGATCTTTTCTATCCCATTATTGGCACGCATTTGTTCTATATGCAGGATTACTATCCGCGACTGCTGGCTCAAATTAATGTGCGCAATATTGCTCCTATTGCCCTATCGGTTATTCCGCTGCATCTGAGCGTTACAGAGAGTAAACTTCGTGAGCTTGTGATGCGCGAATGTGGCTTTGTGCAGGGATGGTACGGTCTCACCCAACTGGAACAGCAGCTTTTTGAGACATCATGCGCCGAATCTGTGCGTGGACTTCTTGATGCAGGCTACCTGCGCCCTAAGGAGCACCACGATAAGATCGCATATGCGCTCACGACCGAGGGTAAGAATCTGCGGTACAGTTTCCCGCACGGGGTACCTGCCCAAGCACTCAGCGATATTTTCGATGATGCTCCCGTCTCCCTGCTCACGGTGGATCAGCTTAAACACCATGAGAAACTTCTCATTCGTATGGGGCGCGTCATCATGGATGCGGTACTTGCCAAAGGCGAGAACGCGAAGCTGCCCCTGGCCGATGTGGATCGTGCTATTGCCCAGGATGCTGAGATTCAGCAGCTTGCAGACGAAGACTCTCCTGAGTATTTGCAAGGACGCGAACATGTTTATGACGTGCTGTTGGCGCATCGTTACCTTGAAGAGGGAGATGAAGATGAGCAAGAGGTCTTCATGGTGGGGTCTGCCTACGCCGATGCTCTTAGTAGCGTAGAGGACGGCTCGATTGACGAGTTGATGCGCCGTGCGTTCCTCGATCCCGCGGCGGCGGAACAGATTCCGCATCCGCATCATATGCTTTTCGATATTCTGACCTTGGTGCGTGACAACCCGGATATCAATTTCTACGACCTGTTCGCGAAGGTTGAGGACACGCTGGATTTGCCGTATCTGCAGGCTCGTTTAGCGCCGCATCGCTCCAATACGACTCCTCGCGTGCGCAACCGGTACGCGGTTGCGGTTCAGGTTTTGAAGCAGGAAGGCTATCTGCAGGTTCACGGTGGACAGAGCGGTAGGCTTTCTCGCAAGGATCCCGAACGGTACACACTTACGCAGAGCGCCATAGAGCTTTTGGATCGCTTCCCCAACGGTATTCCGGAGACTGTTGCCGCGCGTATCGTACCGCTTCAGAAGCAGGCACTTCGGCACAAACTTCCCGAGGATATTGCGGCTGCGCTCAATACTGGCCGTAAACCTTATGAGAAGCGAGAGCATTCTCAGGATTCCTATTCCTACCAGAATTCGCGCGGGCATTACGGGTCGGGTCCTCGCTCGGGCTATGGTGCCCCCGTTCAGGCGACCCCGCAGAACATTGCCCAGGCGCAGGGTGGTTCGGGTATTTCTTCGGCAGCTTACGCTTCTGCACAGTCTTTCACCCAGCCTGCCCCCGCCTACCAGGCACCTGCGCCGGTACTGTCTCAGACACCCGGTGTAGAGCAATCGTCGGATGCACCTTCGGACGCTCTCAGCGCCGTCGAAGCCGCAAGGAATGCCGTGCAGGATGCGCAGAGGCGCTACCGCGATATCTTCAAACGTGCGCTTCTTCAGCCCCAGCTGCAGGCGGTGACGAAGGACCGTTTCACCGATATTGGGGCAGACTTGTTCTCAGTACGCGGATATACGGCTGAACGTGCGGATGCTTCACAGGGTGTTCAGGTTATTGCTTACCCCTCTGGTGGGCAACGCGACCGCGCATTCTATGTGCGGGCTCAGCGTTCAGCCGACGGTGCGGTCAGCGTACAGGATATTACCAACCTGTACCTCTCTCTGGAACAATTGGGCGGTCAACTGGGTGCGTTTATCACGGATGGAACTTTCGGTGATGATGCATACGATGAGTACATTCGATGCTCCACCAAGTACCCGCATATTCTGGTGGATCTTATCGCGGGCGACGAGCTCATGAACCGTCTAATTGCCCATCGTTTGGGTATTCGTGACGGTCGGGTGCCCGGGACTATAGAGCTCGATGACGCGTATTTCAGCGGTTCTGGCTCCGCTGCATCGTAATTATCTTAAGTACCCCTCACGCGACGGTGGCTGATAATCTCAGGATTGCTCAGCCGCCGTCGCGGCGTATGTGGTGCACGCAAGTTTCGGCGCTTCACGTACTGGATACTGGACATACAGCGCAATAATGCCGTGCTGTATGCCACGCTACGTTAGTATGAAAAGTATGAGCATTCACCACGAAATTCCGGAGATTTACCGCGTCAAGCGAGCGCTGACCGACGTCGATCACATCGCCAACGAATTCTACGAAGCGGTTCTAGATTTAGACCCCGTCATTGCGACAGAGCAGGGGCGCACGGGTGTCGCGACTCAGTTTCGCGACTATTCCCCCGCCGGGGAGGAAGCCTATATCCAGTTGGTACGCGCGACCCTCAAGAAACTTGATCAGGTCATTCCCATAGATGATGTTGATCTTGTGACTCTTGATGCCATGCAGGAGCGTCTGGGGCTTAGTCTTGAGAGCCACCGTGCGGGGCTGGGCGGCTGGCAGTTAAACAACATTGTTTCGGTTCCTCAAGAGATTCGCGGCGGGTTCGATCTGATGGCGCGAAATACCGAGCAGGATTGGGCTAATATTGCCGGGCGTCTGTTCAACGTTCCGCAGGCGATCACCGGGTTTGTTCAGACTCTGCATACGGCTCGGGTTGCCGGCCATGTCTCGCCGCGTCGACAGATAGAGATTGTTATCGAGCAGATCGCCGAGTATATCGCCGAGGACGGTTTCTTCGACGAGCTTGCCGCCGAGATTACTCAAGCGGTACCGGATCTTGCCGAGCAGGCGCGGCGGGGTGCTAAAGCGGCAAAAGATGGGTACGCCACGCTCAAGACGTACTTGCACGAGGTGCTGCTCCCGGCAGCTCCCCAGCAGGATGCGGTCGGCCGCAAACTCTATGCCCTGCACTCTCGGGCATCCTTGGGGGCTTCTGTCGATCTTGATGAAACCTATGCATGGGGTGTGCAGGAACTTGACCGCATTATCGCTCAACAGCGGCAGGTTGCCGAAGAGATCGAACCCGGAGCATCGATTGAACGTGCCAAAGAGATCCTGGATGCCGACCCGTCACGCACCCTGCACGGAACCGATGCGCTCCGCGAGTGGATGCAGTCGCTCTCGGACTGCGCAGTGCACGAGCTCGCAGGTACCCAGTTTGATCTTGACGGTCCAATGCTGCGTCTAGAATGCCGCATCGCCCCTACCCATGAGGGCGGTATCTATTACACCGGCCCCTCCCCCGATTTTTCGCGCCCCGGGCGCATGTGGTGGTCTGTTCCTAAGGGCGACGATACATTTGGCACGTGGCGCGAGACTTCGACGGTGTACCACGAGGGCGTTCCGGGGCATCATCTGCAGACGGCTATTGCGCTGGTCATGAGTGAGAGCATGAATAAATGGCGTTCGCAGCTGATCTGGGTTTCCGGGCACGGTGAAGGCTGGGCGCTCTACGCTGAGCGTCTGATGGAAGAATTCGGGTTCTTGACCGATCCTGGAGACCGTATGGGCATGTTGGATGGTCAGCGGATGCGCGCCGCCCGCGTGGTTTTCGACATTGGCGTGCACTGTGAGCTTCCGATCCCCGATGCTTGGGCTGAACCGCTGGGGGTTGAACCAGGCACCTTGTGGACTCCTGAGCTGGGGTACGAGTTCTTGAAACTCAATCTAGAGGGTACCGAGAGCGTTATCCGTTTTGAGTTCTTGCGGTATCTAGGGTGGCCCGGGCAGGCGCCCAGCTATAAGGTAGGTGAACGTTTGTGGCTTCAACTTCGGGACAATGCGCTTCGGGACGGGCTGTCTTTACGTGAGTTCCACACGAAGGCTCTTATGCTCGGTTCGGTAGGGCTCGATACGTTACGACGTGCCCTCACCGATGAGGTCATGCCCCATAGTGATGATGAGGATGACGACGATGATTAAATCCCTGCACTTTACCGGGGAATAAATCTAAAACCCGTATATTGTGCTGCGTATCGTACATAACCTACGAATATACAGCAAAGTGTACGGGTTTTTAGTGTGGTCAAACGCGATACACCGGCTACGGAATAAGGTTCGGTTTGACCTGTACGAGATGCGGGGCGAAACGACATTCGTAGTCGGTAATAGGTCTGTCCGATTCGCGAATGCCCATACCGACCGCCTCGCCATTGACCATCCAGATGCCCAGCATCGGCAGGTTAGTGCGGTTAATAATCCCCGAGTACACCGGCGGGGCAACAAAATCCTGATACACAAATTCGCTTTCAGGTACGTTGATAAAGTGGTCATCGTCCTCATCACGCACAAAGACATCGTAATCGGGAGCATTGATCTCAATGCCATCGCCTTCGCGACCAAATATCGGTTTACGCACCCAGTTCTTCAGACCGCCTCGCGTACCTACATGGGTTTCTAAGAGGTTGGGATGGTTGGGGTATAAATCCCATAGCGCGGCGAGCAGAATCTTATTCGACAGGAACATCTTCCATGCGGGCTCAATCCAACGGTTCATCATATCGTGGTAGGCGAAGAGCAGCTTATCGTAACCGCTTTCGCTATCGGTCACCATATCTTCCCAGGGATAAAGCTTGAAAAGGTTCTCGATGCGTTCTCCCTCAGGGTCTTTCCAGATTTTTAGGGTCTCATCGAAAATAACCTCGTCGATACGGATAAGCTTCGTGGTCAGGCCCGCACGATTGGCGGCATGGGCTATAAGCCAGAGGTTGTTATAGTCTTCATCGTTAACATCGATTTCTTCGGTTACACTCGCTAAGTGCAGTCGTGGCGAACGGCCGTGAGAGAGATCATGCGCAAACATTTGCCGCCAGCGTTCGGTAAAAGCCTCACCAATTTCACCCCAGTGTACGTAACCGCGGGTGTCGAGGCGCTGATCGCTCGCCCATGTCTTCTGGCTGATAGCGGCCTCAACGATGCCGGTTGGGGTATCGGCGTTGTATTCCAGGAGTTTGAGAGGATCGCCGGGCACCCCGGAGTAGATGAAATCGAAGCGACCGTAGAAATCCGGTTCGTGGCGGTTCCACGATTCTTTAGCCATGTTAAAGGCGGCTTCGGGAAGACCGAGCGTTCCGTAGGCACCAGATGCCATACGCTCAATGGCGTGCAGGCACATTTGATGAACCTCACGCGCCTGATCCCGCAGATTAGTCATTTCTGCGGGTGTAAAAACATAGGCCGCATACTCATTCCAATAGTGCTGCAGATCGTGTGGACCATCAACGCTATAGGTCAGGCCTTCATCAATAATGGTTTGTTCCCAGCCGGGGCGTCCCACCGGAAATTCTTCGCGTTTCATATTATCTTTCGTGATAAGACACCGCCGCTGAGTACGATGTGCAGTATAGGAACTTGTAGAGAATTCTCATCTGCGAGGCGTATAGAGCAACCGGCGCAGGTATAGATACGTCGGCCGGGTGTTTGTATCCCTTGAGAAAATACGCGGGGCGGGCTATCCGCCGGAGGTACCGCCTCCGGACTTCGAGCCTCCGCCGAAGCCGCCTTTACTCCCGGAGCTGCCGCCTTTATTATTCGAGCTGCTTCCACCCTTACCGCCCGAGTTATTCCCTGTCAGCCCCGTTCCCTTAGAGGTCGTAGTCTTGCCGCCGCTGCGCGATTCCGTCACCTTGCCCGAGGAATAGGTGGAAGTCTTTTTAGCACTCTTATAGGAGGATTCAAATCCGCCGCCGCTGCGGGAAAGACCGCTGTATACCGTTCCCGAATTGGGGCGTGTGGTGCTGCCGCCGCTCAGAGATGATCCCACGGCGGGGATGGAGGTAGTACCGGCGCTGCGGCGCCCTAGGTAGTACCACAGGAACGCGTTGGTTGCACCGGAATGGTGTGTCGTGCCCGAATTACCGGAATTCTGAGTTCCGGAATGAGAATCGCCCGAAGAACCAGAGCTGGAATCCGAAGAAGTATTCCCAGCCTCTTTCTCTGCCTTCTCGCATTGCTCATCCTCAACGCGCAGCCCGGTGTTGGAGTCTTGACAAACCTGAGCGTATTCTTCACCGTCCGCGCTGAAGGCTTCCTCGCTCTGGTGCAAAGAGTTATAGGCGAATATGCCGCCGCCTGCCAAAAGGGCACCGGCACCGAACACTGCGAGCACTTTCTTACCGGTACCGCGTGCAGGAGGGGACTTGAGGTCTTGATTGTCCTGTGCGTTCTCCGGATACTCTATGTCTGCGGCATCTGCGGTTTGATGTTCGGCCCCGCTCACGGGTCATTTCTCCTTCACACTATCCTGTCTCGGTGATAACAGGCTCTTTTCAGGATACCAAGCGCGCCTCGCACAAAGGCTTTTCTGAGCCGATAAAAATTAGCAATAATACGTGCCTCGGGTCTTTTTCGGTGGCGCTTGCACGGTCACGCTATGTCATACAGTCATAGTTCGTCACACTAATTACCGCTGTTCTCTCTTACGGGTCTAGAGTAACGCCATGCCTACTACACATGAAACACCGCAAAAATCTAGATTTCCCAGCTGGGCTACTTCTTTCGGACATCAAATTATAGCTTCCCTTGTTCTGGGCATCGCGCTCGGGTACGTTGCACTCGCCCTCGGCGGCGATGCAAAAAATAACCCCAACTGGCTCATGGCCACTCTAGACGCTGTCGGCACGTCCTATGTGACTCTCCTTAAGGCCGCGGTGATCCCGCTGGTGTTTACCGCCGTCGTTGCCTCAATCTCGAATCTCTCGCAGGTGACGAATGCGGCGCGTTTAGCGGTTAAGACTCTTATCTGGTTTGCTATTACAGCATTTTTTGCGGTCTCCATCGGTATCGTACTGGGGCTGCTCGTTCAGCCTGGTGTGGGTGCCGAGGTAAGCGCTTCGGGCAGCACCAGCACCCGGGGATCATGGACAGCATTTCTGACCGGGATTATCCCCTCCAATTTCTTAGGGCTTGAGGTCACCACGAAAACCACCGACTCCGGTATAACTTCTTCGGTTTCCTTTAACGTGCTCCAAATGCTCGTGATTTCGGGGGCTATCGGTATTGCGGCTCTGAAGGTGGGCGATGCGGCTAAGCCCTTTATCGATATCGTCAAGAGCGCGCTCGCCATTATTCAGAAGGTGCTGTGGTGGATTATTCGCCTCGCTCCGCTGGGCACGATTGGTCTGATCGGGCACGCCGTCTATGCCTACGGCTGGACATCCATGGGCTCGCTGGTGAAGTTCATTGCGGCACTGTATGCGGGTCTGCTCCTCGTGTTCCTGGTGGTGTATCCCCTGATCGTGAAGCTCAACGGGCTCTCTGTGAAACAGTACTTCTCGGGCGTATGGCCTGCAGTGCAGCTTGGTTTCGTATCACGATCCTCGATGGGCACTATGCCCATAACTGAGGCCGTTACCGAACGTAATCTCGGCGTGCCGCGTGCATACGCGTCCTTTGCAGTGCCGCTGGGTTCTACGACCAAAATGGATGGATGCGCCTCCGTCTACCCCGCGCTGGCAGCTATTTTTGTGGCGCAATTCTACGGGGTGCACCTGGATATTTCGCAGTATCTGCTGATTATTCTGGTGTCGGTGTTGGGTTCTGCCGCTACGGCAGGTACGACGGGCGCTATCGTGATGCTCACTCTGACCCTTTCGACTGTGGGTCTTCCCCTTGATGGAGTGGGTCTTCTATTGGCGATTGACCCGATTATTGATATGGGACGTACCGCCTTGAACGTTGCCGGGCAAGCTTTGGTTCCCACGATTGTCTCTAAGCGCGAGGGTATCCTCAGCGCTGAGATCTACAATGCACCGCGCAGCGCTAACGGGTTTGTGCCACAGGATCTTGTGGAAGCCGCCCAGTCGAAGCTGATTCGTGGCGAGGATACCTCGCCTAGTTCTGCCAAGGTTACCGCTGCGTCCTAGGCGGTTCTAGGCTACGGCATAGGGTATGCAGCGCATCGGTATGGTACGGAGGTCGTTCTCTCGTATGAAGACCAATCTTGATACTCGTTCTAAAATAAAGATATGACTTCCCATTCTTCTGTTCCATCCGGTGCGTCGCATTCGGCATCAAAGCCCGCACCGCGCCTGATTCTGGCTTCCGCATCACCCGCGCGTAAAAAGCTCCTTGAAGACTCCGGCATTATGTTCGATATTCATGTCTCCGATGTCGATGAGGATGCGGTACTCGCCAGCGCTGCCCAACGCGCCCGCGAAGAGAGCCGCACTGACCTAACCCCGGCGGAGGTCTCCGGCATTCTTGCGGAGGCAAAGGCACGCGCGGTTGCTGATTCTCTCGCCGCCCAGGGTATAGTAAATGCCTTCGTGCTCGGATGCGATTCGGTCTTTGAGTTTGAATCGGTTGCCTACGGCAAACCGCACACCCCTGAGAAAGCACGCGAGCGCATCGCCGCGATGAGTGGTCGAAGCGGGGTGCTCCACACCGGACATTGCCTCATAGATTTACGGGATGGGATCGGTGAGACCAAAGATAAACAGCTTCCCGCTATTCAGCAGGTACGCAGCGCTACCGTAAACTTTGCGCCGATGAGCGCCGCAGAGGTTGATGCTTATGTTGCCACGGGTGAGCCACTTCATGTAGCGGGTTCCTTTACCCTCGACGGATATGGTGCTGCCTTTATTCAGGGCATCTGCGGGGAACCACATACGGTAATTGGGCTGTCGGTGAATGCACTCAAAGAAATGCTCTCACAATATGGGATATCGATAAGCTTTTTCTGGAAGTCCTCATCAGACTAACGAGCGCTAAGCCAAACCTAGTATAAGCATCCTCACTTTTCTTATATTTTTCGCGTCATTCGGCGCTATATATTCGCCATTCTCAGCTTTTCTCGCTATGCTTTCGGCAGGATAAAAAGGAGAGCCTCAGTGACTCACAACCCGGCAAAAGTCATCAAAAACTTTACAGCTGTTCCCGGACACCATACCGGTCCGGTCAGTAAAATTCTTATTGCTAACCGCGGCGAGATCGCGGTACGTATTATTCGCGCAGCCCGTGACGAAGGTTTAGAGACCGTCGCCGTTTATGCAGAACCGGATCGCGATGCCCAGCACGTTAAACTCGCGGACGAGGCTTACGCTCTAGGAGGGGCGACCGCGCCCCAGTCATATCTGGTGATGGACAAGCTCATTGAGGTAGCTATTCGTTCCGGCGCGGATGCGGTGCATCCCGGCTACGGTTTCCTTTCAGAAAACGCCGAATTCGCCCAAAAAGTCATTGATGCCGGGTTAACCTGGATTGGTCCCTCCCCCGAATCTATTACCCAGTTGGGCGATAAAGTCGCTGCGCGCCATATCGCCCAGAAAGTGGGTGCCCCCTTGGTACCTGGGACCAAGGACCCCGTAGAATCTGCTGATGAAGTACTCGCCTTTGCCGACGAGCATGGTTTGCCCATCGCGATCAAGGCAGCGTTCGGTGGCGGCGGTCGCGGCATCAAGGTTGTGCGCAATCGTAGCGATATTATCGAGCTCTACGAATCCGCCGTACGGGAAGCGGTCGCAGCCTACGGCCGCGGAGAATGTTTTATTGAGCGCTTCCTAGATTCCCCGCGCCATATCGAAACCCAGTGCCTGGCCGATGCTCACGGTAATGTGCAAGTCGTTTCGACCCGTGATTGTTCTCTTCAACGCCGTAACCAAAAGCTCGTAGAGGAAGCCCCCGCCCCATACCTTACGGAAGAACAAAGCGACCGGCTCTATGAAGCATCCCGCAAGATTCTGCAGGAAGCCGGATACCAGGGTGCGGGTACCTGCGAGTTCCTGCTTGCCCCGGACGGAGCGATTTCCTTCCTAGAGGTGAACACACGCTTACAGGTTGAGCACCCGGTTTCTGAGGAAGTATCGGGTATTGACCTGGTGCGTGAACAATTCCGCATTGCCCGCGGCGAGAAAATCGATCCGCAGAGCCCCCAGCTGCGGGGTCATTCCTTCGAGTTCCGCATCAACGGCGAAGATGCAGGGCGTTCCTTCATGCCAGCACCAGGTACCATCGAAAAACTTCGTGTTCCTTCCGGTCCCGGTGTACGCTGGGATTCCGGCTTCGTAGAAGGCGATGCTATCAGCGGCAACTTCGACTCAATGCTGGCCAAGCTCATCGTGACTGGTGCTACCCGCGAGCAGGCGATCGAACGCGCTCGCCGAGCCCTAGACGAGCTCACACTCGACGGTCTTCCGACGGTGGTTCCCTTCCATCGCGCAGTTCTGGACGAACCCGATTTCGTCCCCGCTGCAGGAGCAGATTTCAAGGTTCACACCCGGTGGATCGAAACCGATTACAAGAACACCATTTCGCCCTACTCCGGCGCTCCCGGCAGCGTGGATGATGACGATGCCGAACGTCAAACCGTGGTCGTTGAGGTTAATGGTAAGCGTCTTGAGGTTGTTCTGCCTGAGCTGGGCGGTACTCCTGCCAAGAGCAGTTCAAAGCCCGCATCGAAGACCCGTAAGTCCCGTGCTCGCGGCGGTTCAAATGCGGTCAGCGGCGACGATCTGACAAGCCCCATGCAGGGTACGATCGTGAAGGTCTCCGTTGCCGATGGAGACACGGTCGCCGAAGGCGATCTGATCCTGGTGCTAGAGGCTATGAAGATGGAACAGCCTATCAACGCGCATAAGGCCGGTAAGATTTCCGGGCTGTCCTTAAAGGCGGGCGATACCGTCACCGCAGGTGCCGTTCTAGCCACCATCAAATAGCCTTCTGACGGGACTCTATACCCTATAACCGCCAGATGCGTTCTCTCATACGCATCTGGCGGTTTGTTGTTCGTGTATTCCTGATTTTTCATCCTCGAACGCTGAAATACAGCTGAATGGTCCAGATGATGAATACAGGATGTTGGCACCGCATCGCGAGGCGTAGAATATAAAAGTTGAAAATCTACACTCACAGCATCGAGCGTAGTCGCTACTATCCCTTTTCAGGAGCTGTTCACGATGAGCACACACGCGCCCGACGTTTCCGCCGGGCACAGCACGCAGGTTAAGAATACGACCCCCAAGAGCAGAGTTATTATCGCCTCTCTGGTGGGCACCACCATCGAATTCTACGACTTCTATATTTACGCCACTGCAGCTGTAGCGGTTTTCCCGGTTCTGTTCTTCGCGTCCAAAGACCCTACCACTGAGCTGCTAGCTTCCTTCGCATCCTTCGGCGTTGCTTTTATCGCCCGCCCCTTGGGTTCTATCGTTTTCGGTCACTTCGGCGATAAGATCGGCCGTAAAGCAACACTCGTGGGCGCTCTACTCACTATGGGGTTAGCGACCTTCCTCATCGGTTTATTGCCCACCTACCATCAGATTGGTCTGTGGGCACCGGCAATGCTAACCATTATGCGTTTCTGCCAGGGTCTAGGCCTGGGTGGCGAATGGTCGGGTGCGGCTCTGCTCGCCAGCGAATATGCCGAAGAAGGCAAACGTGCACGTTCCGCTATGTGGCCCCAGCTGGGCGCGCCCATTGGCTTCGTTTTTGCTAACGGATTCATGCTGTTCCTAACCAGCTGGATTACCTTCAACTCCGCCACAGACGGTAAGAACCTCGATCACCCCTTCCTGATTTGGGGCTGGCGTGTTCCGTTCTTGCTCTCCATCCTCATGGTTGCCGTGGGTCTGTATGTGCGTTTCAAGCTCGAAGAAACCCCTGTCTTTGCTCAAGCCGTCGAGAACGATGAGAAGGTCAAGACCCCGTTGGTTGAGGCGTTCAAAGTTGCCTGGTGGCCCATGATTCAGGGTACCTTTATCATGGTGGCATGCTACGTGCTGTTCTACCTGATGACTGCATGGATTCTTTCCTACGGTATTGGAAAGGTTAATGCGGGTGGTTTGGGCATCCCCTACCACAAGTTCTTGGAGATTCAGCTCATCTCTATCATTGGTTTTGCGTTCTTTATCCCCGTCTCGGGATGGTTAGCCGACAAATACGGTCGCCGCAAACAGCAGCTGTGGACCACTATCGCTATGGCTGTCTTCGGCGGTAGTTTCACCCTATTTATTGCACCCTCCGTCGTGGGTACCGGAGCACAGGCCAATACCACCGCAGTTACCATCTTCATGTTCATCGGAATGTGCCTGATGGGGCTTTCTTTCGGCTCCATGAGTGCCTACCTGCCCGAGCTGTACCCCACTAATGTGCGGTACACTGCCAGCGGTATCGCCTACAATATGGCATCTATTCTGGGTGCAGCCTTGACCCCGTTCGTGGCGGTATGGCTGAATACGAAGTTTGGTGTTGGGGCCGTCGGATACTACCTAGCAGGTGCATCCTTGCTGAGTGTTCTCTTCATCCTACTCACCCATGAAACCCGCGACGTCGATATGAACGCAGTCAACACTAAATAGCCTGAATACTGTAAGCATTTGAGGGGCGTGACTCTATATGAGTCACGCCCCTCAAACCTATATCAAGAGCTATGCAAAAAACTAAACACGGGTGTGAAGCTGCCGCGATGCCGTAGAAATCGCCTCGGACAGAGACGGGTATACAGCAAAGGTAGCGGCCAAATCATCCACCGTTAGCTTCTTCTCAATAGCCAGCGCAATAGGATAGATAAGTTCGGATGCACGCGGACCGACCACAACCCCGCCAATCACAGTACCGGAGTGCTTACGGGCAAAAATCTTCACAAAGCCATCTTGAAACGCCATCATTTTGGCGCGCGGATTCGTAGTCAACGGAAGCATGACAGCCTCGCCTCGGTAAACCCCAGCGGCAAGATCTTTCTCACTAATACCCACAGTCGCAATCTCCGGGGTGGTGAAAATATTCGCTGCCACTCGGTCGGTGCGAAGCGGATGCACCGTATCACCCAAAAGATGCGCCATCGCTATGCGCCCCTGCATAGCGGCTACGGAAGCCAACGGGTACACGCCCGTGCAGTCTCCCGCAGCGTAAATATGCGGTACTGACGTGCGTGAAACAGCGTCGACAACCACATATCCCGACTCATTGGTCTCTACACCAGCGGTCTCAAGACCCAGTCCTTCAGTGTTGGGAATAGAACCAATTGCGACCAAGCAATGCGTGCCGGAAACCTTGCGTCCATCGGAGAGAGTCACCACCACGCCGTCATCGGTGCGTTCCACAGCGCTCGCACGCGACCGCGGCATTACCCGAACACCACGGCGCTCAAAGACGTCTTCCAGCACACGCGCGGCGTCTTCGTCTTCGCCCGGAAGCACACGATCTCGCGAGGAAATTAGGGTCACCTGGGAGCCAAGCCCGTTATAGGCAGATGCGAATTCGGCACCGGTAACACCCGAACCAATCACGATGAGTTCGCGAGGTACCTCACGCAGATTATAGAGCTGTGTCCAGGTGAGAATCCGTTCCCCATCAGGCTGCCCGGTCGCCATCTCACGTGGGTGTGTCCCGACTGAAAGCAGAATAAAGTCTGCATGCAGGTCATATTCCAGCCCGGTATTATCGGTAACCGCGACGGTATGCGGGCCGGTAAGCTTACCGGTGCCGCTGATAATTTTGACCCCGGCGGAGGCAAGGGCCCGTTTAATATCGGCGGATTGTTGATGCGCTAGATCCAAAACACGGCTATTCACCCGGTTCATATCTACTTGCAGCTGCGGCGCTTTGCCCTTGGTATTTTCGATCCCCAATCGCCCAGCATCAGAGAAACGAGTCATCATATCTGCAGTAGCGATAAGCGTTTTCGAAGGTACCACATCGGTTAGGACTGCGGATCCGCCTAGAGCATTACGTTCGATGATTGTTACGTCAGCATTTGATGATGCTGCCACAAGCGCAGCCTCATAGCCGCCGGGCCCAGCGCCTAGTATCACGATTCGTTGGGATGCATAGTTCACTGTTGAAGTCACACTTTCATTGTGTGCTATCACACTGAAATACTCAACCGAAACCGCCGTCGTCTCCAGGATATTAAATGCCGACTTTTGGTGCCGAGTAGGTACCGTGAGGCCTGCAGGAGCGACAGAGTCGTCGAGAACGCTACGGATACATCTTGCTGCCTACGAGAGTCTTATATTTGCTGGGTAACGTCATGAACCATATTTTGAAGTTGCGCTGCGTCATAAGTGTGCATTCGTGCGGGTAAAAACACTATACTTGAGAAAGGATTTCTCGGTTTATAAATGTTTATAGGGCACTGAAACCGGGGTGAAGCACACACATCATTGACCCAATGCAGGTCGCTACAGATGAAGGAAAATTATGGCTAAAACGACGAAACCTCCCGCCTACTCCGGGCAGGGCAGGCATCTTGAGAACGCAGTGTTGTTCATCGGCTGCTTCGTATTTTTGCTTCTATCCCTCTACTTGCTGGGCACCTACCCCGAAGGCGGTCCGGTTCTGTATGCCGGTGCCCTCGTTGCGTTTGGAATTTTCTTTGGTGTTGTGTTCCATCTGCTGCCCTCGAAGACAACCCGTAAGATTACGGATCAGAACAAGGTACAGAAGTAACTGAAGTACCCCATTTTATAGTTTTTCTTATCTGCCGGATGGTGTCACAGTCTATAAGAATTGTGACACCATCCGGCAGTATGTTGCTCCCACGCTATTCCTTGCTGCCAAACTTTACCGGTCCGCTCGTGCCAAATTCTCCGCTGCGAACCTTAGCTCGATGGACGACATAAAACAGGAGGGCAGGTGCACCACAAGCAACCGCGATCAGCAGGTACGCCACTACAATGAAGTACATCGTTAACCCGTATGTGCCGAAAAAGACCCAAGCAATCGTGCCTAAGGTGACAATGCCTAGCGCCGCCCATCCCACGATACTCAGCAGAAGTCGCACCCAGCCTTTCGGGGTGCGCGGGGTAGGTGCCGATGACATCATGACTCCTCCAATGCTTTCGGGTCTGCCGAGTAGATAGAGTTAATGAACTTCGAGCACCATTCCAGCATAGGACCGTCGATAAGGTCCACGCCACCGACCGGCAGAGTCTTAGGACGCGGAACCAGCGTCAGCCACGTGTCCAGACCCTTCGGTTGGGTGTGGGTTGAGCCGGGATACACACGTTTGAGGCGCATCTGCCGTGATTCCGGCAGCGGTTCACCGCTGACCACACGCAGTTTCGGTCCCAGCGCAGTAATCTCATGGATACCTGCTTCCCGTGCTTCGCGGCGCAGCACCGCCACCTGAAGCAGATTCTCCACGGGTTCGGGCAAGGCACCGTAACGGTCATGAAGCTCTTCGCGTGCCTCCGCGATCTTCTGATCGGTGTCTGCGGAGGCTATCTGGCGGTATGCCTGCAGGCGTAGACGTTCCGCATCAATATAATCATGCGGAATATGGGCGTTGACGGGAAGATCAACCTTAACCTCGACCTCGGTGTTCTCCTGTTCGCCGCGGAAGTTTGCCACGGCTTCTCCCACGAGACGCAGATACAGATCAAAGCCCACACCCGCGATATGCCCGGACTGTTCGCCGCCGAGCAGGTTACCGGCGCCGCGAATTTCAAGGTCTTTCATCGCCAGCTGCAGACCTGCACCCAGCTCGTTATGGGTAGCTACAGCTTTGAGGCGTTCATGCGCGACTTCGCCCAGGCTCTTATCCGTCGGGTACAGGAAGTAGGCATAAGCTCGTTCACGCCCGCGACCCACACGCCCGCGCAACTGGTGCAGCTGACTCAGTCCATAATTCTGGGCGTTATCGACAATCAGGGTATTGGCGTTTGAAATATCCAATCCAGTTTCCACGATGGTTGTACACACCAGAACATCGAAGCGTCGCTCCCAGAAGTCCACGATAATCTGCTCAAGCCGGGATTCGCTCATGCGCCCGTGTGCCGTGGCGATGCGCGCCTCCGGCACGAGCTTACCGATTTCGGCGGCAACAGTATCAATATTCGCCACCCTGTTATGGACGAAGAATACCTGCCCTTCCCGCATAAGTTCGCGTCGAATAGCGGCAGTAATCTGGGCATCGGTACGCGGCCCCACAAAAGTGAGCACGGGATGCCTCTCTTCCGGCGCGGTCGCCAACGTTGAGGTCTCCCGAATACCGGTAAGCGACATTTCAAGTGTGCGCGGAATCGGGGTGGCGCTCATGGCAAGCACATCCACATTAGTGCGCATCTGCTTGAGCTTTTCCTTATGTTCCACGCCAAAGCGCTGTTCCTCATCAATAACGACGAGTCCAAGATCTTTGAACTTCACGTTTTCCGAGAGGATGCGGTGGGTACCAATCACCACATCTATGCTCCCGGAAGCAATATCCTCCACGATAACGCGGGTTTCTTTAGCCTTTTGGAAGCGCGATAGCACCTTAATTTTGATGGGGAATCCCGAGAAACGCTCGGTAAAAGTCTCAAAATGCTGCTGCGCCAGCAGGGTTGTGGGTACGAGTACGGCAACCTGTTTACCATCCTGCACGGCTTTGAAGGCCGCCCGAATAGCGACCTCCGTTTTACCAAAGCCGACGTCCCCGGAGATCAGGCGATCCATGGGGATTTCCTTCTCCATATCCGCCTTAACCTCGTGAATAGCGGTAAGCTGGTCGGGAGTCTCATTATAAGGAAAAGATTCCTCAAGTTCCCGTTGCCAGGGAGTATCTTCTGAGAATGCATGACCGCGCGAAGCTTGCCGCGCCGAGTAGAGTTTCACCAAGTCAGCGGCGATTTCTTTAACTGCTTTACGTGCGCGGTTCTTTGTCTTAGCCCAGTCGCTCCCGCCCATTTTAGAGAGGGTCGGGGTTTCGCTTCCCACATAGTGTGAAATGAGATCCAGCTGATCGGAGGGTACAAAGAGGCGGTCAGGGGCTCCCCCGCGTTTTGAAGGCGCATACTCGATCACCAGGTATTCTTTCAAAGGGGTTTCCCCATGTTTTGAGGACACTCCAGCGACTGGGCGCGAAGCCATTTCAATGAATTTACCGATACCGTGGCGTTCGTGAACGACATAATCGCCAGGGGTTAGCGCCAGAGGATCGACGGCGTTGCGTCGTTTACGGGGTTTGAGTTTTTTGCCGCTCGCGCCACGTGGCGCATAGGTGCCGCGCCTGCCCAAAATTTCACCTTCAGTCAAGACAGCAAGGCGCGCCTCAGGAATTAAAAATCCGGCAGAGGCTGGGGCCTCACAAACTTCGACGACTCCGGGCTGTAAAGCGCCTTCCATTCCCCGGTCAAGGGTTTCCCGGCGTATGGCCGGAATTGGGTCTTCTCCTGAGATACTCTCGCGGAAAAGTTCGATGAGGCGGTCGGTGGATCCTCGCCCATTGGTAAGCGCCAGTACCATCCAGCCGTCACGAACCAGCGAACCAACCTCGTGAAGCATTTGTTCTACCGAGCCGGTGAAGGACGCTGGAGCCTGTGCCGCGACCGTCATAGTTGGGATGTCATCATCGGGAGCATTGTTGAGAAGATCTACACTATCGACAAGCTCGGTGATTTCCCACCAGGATAGGTTACGGTCCAAAGATTCCTGCTGGGTCGCGGCAATCGTGCGGAACCCGCTGTCGCTGACCCGAAGCTGTCCCAAGTCTATAGGCGCACGCGAGCCCGCATCGGCGGAAGCATCCCAAGCGGCCGCTAAAAACTCCTCATTGGTTGCCACAAGGTCTTCGGCACGGGCACGCACCCGCTCAGGTTCCAGAGAAATAATGAGTGATTCTTCAGGGAGCAGAGACACAAGAGTCTGCATTTTATCGACAAGAAGCGGGGTTAGAGATTCCATGCCTTCGACATAGATACCTCCCGCAATTTTCTCAAGCATGCTCGATGCCGCCGGATAGTCCGTTTTGAGTCGGGCAGCACGTCCCATAACTTCCGGGGTAATGAGAAGCTCACGGCATGGCAGTAAAGTAACGTGCGTTGGGTGGTCTGCTTCCTGCCCTAGAGTGCGCTGGTCTGCCGTTGAGAAGTAACGTATTTCGTCAAGTTCGTCGCCGAAGAATTCCAAGCGAACCGGATGCTGTGCGGTAGGTGCAAAGACGTCGATAATACCGCCTCGAACCGCATATTCACCACGCTTTGCTACGAGATCTACACGCGAGTATGCGGCATCTGTTAGACCTTTAATAACGTCTTTGAAAGAGTATTCTTCACCGCGTGCCAGGCTTACCGGTTCCAGGTTCTCAATACCAGCCACGAGGGGCTGAATGACCGCGCGTACCGGGGCTATAACAACCTGTGGAGTCGGCGTTTCAAGATGAGTTATAGAGCGCAGAACATTCAAACGTTTTCCCACGGTATCGCTGCGTGGCGAAAGCCGTTCATGCGGCAGAGTTTCCCACGCGGGAAAGCTCTCGATATGGTGATCAGGCAAATATGAGTGCAGGGCATGAGCGGTATCCTCAGCCTGTCGCTCGGTTGGTGTAATAATGAGCGTCAGCGGAGTTTTTCCGGTTCTGGACTGGCGCCGTACTGCAACGGCAAGATCAGCTATAAGGGGTGCCTGTACACCGGCAACGGCGCCAATCAGGGTTTGGACAGGACGTTCCGCAGCGGGAACATCGCAGGCTTCAAGAATATGACGGTAGGAGGGCTGTTCTGCCAGAAGACGGCTCAGTCCAGTTAGTTTCACGGATACTCCTTCTACCGGATGCGGTGGCTATCAAGGCGGCGCCTCCCAATAACGCGTGCGCTCTATATTGCCACGTTGATGCGTTTGGGTACCCGTCTATCTTATACCGTAGGGGTATCTCGCTCAGGCTTTTTGTCTATCTCCTCGACTACAGCCGGTGGGGCGGGCCTTCACGATAAAATCTATTGTTCGTCGGTTACTATCTGCTCATATTTTTGAGGATGGCATGCGAAATGCATATTTTTAACTGTTCATGAGAGTGTCCTTAAGGTATATCCCCTTATAAATCCTGACTTTAAGGCTGTGGCTAGGAAATTTATAGTAAGGCTTGCCCGCTTCCCTTCTCCCTTGTTATCACAGGGAACCTGTTTTCTGGGGGTATATACTATTATTTTTTATTTGATGGGTAAAGTATGTGCCAAGTCTCAGAACGTATATTGAGTGCATATTTATAAATTTAAGAGCTTCAAGTATCTTTCAAGTAGACTCAGCTACCAAAACCTACCTCCTCAGAAGTTTTATAGGTATTTTATGAGTAAATTTCTATACACGAGAACAACTATCAACTTTGTATCGAAACAACCATTTACACCTTTCTTTTGATAAGGGTTCATAAAATATTTATTAGGTTTTCTTATAATATTTGTCCACCCCTCGGACTATCCGCGAGTATTGTGACCTCACCACGGTCACAACTCTCGTTCGCTGTGCTAGCCTATAGGTATCCACGGAAAGTTCTGTGCCTTCATGGCGCGGTGTAGCCCCATGGAAAATAATAGAAACCAACGGGTACTCCCGTCGGCAATAGCAATTCACTCACTTACAATTACACAAAGGGTGGGTTGTCGTTATTGTTGGCAGAAGTGCCTTCACTTTACCGATAACCAACCACCTTACAACTGAACGAGAAAGATCGTGCTTCGTACGTTTTCTTCACTTCCGAAACAGCGACGGGCAGCAACGGGCTTACTTCTGAGTTTGTCTCTGATAGTCCCCCTTGCGGCATGCTCTCAGCCATCAGATCAACAGACTGCGAGCCCTGGCAGCTCAGCTTCAGCAAGCTCGTCATCTTCTGCTTCCAGCGCATCTAGCGCTTCTTCCGCCCCTTCTTCTGAAACTGCTACTTCCTCTGAATCTGCACAAGCTGAAGTTCCTGCGCAGGACGAAAATTATCCCCAGGCAGAGCAACTCAAAGACGCTAAAACTGTCTCGACTGACGCGGCCGAGGTTAAAGAAGTCAACGGTCTCGTAAACTCCTATGAGCAGACTATGTCTTCTGTTCCAAGCGCGCCTGAAGGTTCAGCAGATACTGCTTCATCAGATTCCGGTCAACCCCGGCAGTTTGTTGATGAGGCAACCATGGACTCCATCAACAAGGTAGCTGTAGACAACGCCGCCGAAGAATACGCGGCATCCGCTGCCGAGTATGCCCAGAACGGTTGGCATTACGAGGGCACCAGCACGGTCGTCGGCAGCCCCAAAGTTGCCGAAGGAACCTACCAGGGCAAGCGTGCACGATTCGTCGAGGTGTGCCTGGATTCCTCCCAAGTCAAGACCAAAGACAGCTCGGGTCGGGAACTCCAGAGCGGAGGCAAACGAGCTCTCAATATATATACGCTGGTCGAATCTGACGGCACGTGGAAAATAGCCCAACACGACTTCCCTAACAATCCCGATTGCTAAGCACATGGTACGTCGTACCTACAGGCATCATAAGGCCGTTTTATCCTTCGGTGTCTGCCCGTGTTTATTCCACTCCTTCAATACGTATTCAGCATTCAACGGAGGTGCAATAAAACCATGAAATTTGCTAGAAAAGCGACTACGGCGGTAGGGCTTGCCCTGACGCTTGGACTTTCCGGGCTAGCCCCGGTAGGTCCCGTAGCCTACGCTGCTGAGGACGCGGTCGTTCACGACGGCTCCTCCAGCGACAAGGCAGCCGCTTCCTGTTATGAAGCTAAACAAATCAACAAGGATGCAAAATCCGGTAAGTACTGGCTGTACACCCCTTCGATGTCAGCTCCACAGCAGTTCTACTGCGACCAGGAGACTAACGGCGGCGGTTGGGTTCTGATTGGTCGCGGCCGTGACGGTTGGACCGAGAACTACCACGGTCGAGGTGCTGCATCTAAGCTGTACACCAGCCCTGAGGGTGACGACGCAATGACTCCGGTACAGCTGCCCTCTACCACTGTTGATGAACTGCTGAACGGTCAGAAGCCGCAGGATCTTGAAGATGGCGTGCGCTTCCGCCGCGCCCTGAATACTGACGGCACGGAATGGCAGAACATCACGGCGCATCGTGATCAGACCGAGCGTTGGACCTGGGCTCTGCGAAGCAACAATATCTGGTCCAATATTGACGTCAGTGCGGATAACCCCCAGTACATGCAGAGGGATCGTACCCACTTCGACAAGACCGAGGGTCATATCCAGCAAAATGGTACCTACTCGGTGCTGAACTTTGATGAGCAGCGTGAGCAGGGATGGAAGCTCGGCTTTAGCTACAGCCGTGATGTTCGTGCTAACGGAAATCGCAATGAGAGCGCAAGCAACTCATATCTGTACCGCCCGAGCGGTTCCAACGCTACTCCCTTCGCTTTCACTCAGGTCTACCTGCGCCCGAAGCTAACCCAGCAGAACATGGGTGCACAGGCTATTGGCGATAACGGTACCGCGGCAAGTAACCGCCGCGCACTGCCCAAGAGCGGTTCTATGCCATGGAAGTGGCGCACAAGCGATAAGTCCGGAACCGGTAACGTCAACGAAATGAACACCTACGTTCAGGCTATTACTCAGGTAGGCGACACTGTCTTCACCGGCGGTGACTTTGCATACCTGGAGTCTGCAGCCGGTGCTCATGTGGATCAGTCTTATCTTGCTGGTTTCAACGTCAATACTGGTGAACTGGTACAGACCTTCAAGCCGAAGTTCAATGGTCAAATTAAGTCTCTTGAGGCTCTGCCGAACAACAAGTTGGCCGTTGGCGGCGAATTCACCGAGGTTAACGGCGAAAAGGTGCCCGGTTTTGCGGTGCTTGACCCCGCAACCGGACAGCTCGACCGCGAACTGAACCTGCAGGTTGAAAACAATGTTTCCGGTTCAGCTCTTGCTGTGAAGACTCTGCAAGCTCAGGGAGATTACCTGTACTTGGGCGGTACGTTCACCCACCTCAAGAGCTCAGGAACCCCCAATAAGGTTTACTCCCGTAACGCTGCTCGCGTGAAGATCTCCACCAACCAGGTTGATCGCACGTGGACCCCGCGTTTCAACGGAACAGTAAATGGTATGAGTGCATCGGCAGATAACTCCGAGGTGTTTGCCGCCGGTTACTTCACCGAGATGAATGACCAACGCGCATTCCGTGTGGCACGTATCCTCGATTCCGCCAAGAAGGTCGGAACATGGGAGGTCACTCCCTCATACCTTCCGGATCCACAAACCCGCGAGAAAAGGGTGTGGGGCTTCCACTTTGACGTTCAAGATGCTGGCAGCTCCGTATGGCTTGGCGGTACTGAGCACATGATTTCTCAGTACACTAAGAACGAACCAATGACCCGTTTGAGCTCGAGTATTACCCGCAACGGCGGTGATTTCCAGGATCTGCATCTCAACGGTAATAACATCTACGGCGCCTGCCACTGTGGTGACTTCCTGTACCAGGGCAGCGGCACCCACGACTACGCATGGCGTGGTTCTACCGTGACCGACAGCATCCGTTTGGTTGCTGCGTTCGATAAGGACAGCGGTAAAACTCTCCCCGAGTTCGCTCCTACTCTTAAGGGTAAGAGTGGTCACGGCATCTGGGAATCCTTCGTGGACTCCAATGGTGTACTGTGGGTTGGCGGCGATTTGAACCGCTCCCTAGGTGAAAATGGTGTGCAGCAGGAATCTGTTGGCTTCGTACGCTACGCACCACGCGATGTTACTCCCCCGCCTGCTCCGAGTAACCTGACCGTTACTCAATCCGGTGATAACGATCAGCTGAACTGGAGCGCATCTGGCGAGGCGGGTGCACGTTACCATGTGCTCCGTAACGATCGCGTGATTGCTACTGTGAACGGCACCAGCTACCGGGTAAAGCACACCGACAACGCTCGTTACTTCGTGCGTGCGGCTGATGCAAACGGTAACTACTCTGCTTCTACTTCGGTTGCTGTATCTGGCAAGAAGGCTGAGCAGCCTAAGCTGGAGAACCCCAAGCAGGAGAATCCGCAGCCTCAGCCGGAAAACCCTAAGCAAGAGAACCCCAAGCAGGAACAGCCTAAGCAGGAGAATCCGCAGCCTCAGCCGGAAAACCCGAAGCAGGACGATCCTAAACAAGAGGATCCCAAGCAGGACAACCCTAAACAGGAACAGCCGAAGCAGGAAGATCCTAAGCAAGAGCAGCCTAAACAGGATGATCCCAAGCAGGATGACAATAAGAATATCGTCAAGCCTCAGCCGGAAAACCCCATCCAGGACGATCCTAAACAGGAACAGCCCAAGCAGGACAACCCGAAGCAGGAAGATCCTAAACAGGATGAACAGCCTCAGCCGGAAAACCCTGCGACAGACGACCAGGTTCAGCCCGCTGATCCCAACGATGATCTGAAGCCGAACGAGCCTAAGCAGCAGGAGAACCCGAAGCAGGAGCAGCCCAAGCAGGAAGATCCTAAACAGGACAACCCCAAGCAGGAGCAGCCCAAGCAGGAAGATCCTAAACAGGAGCAGCCCAAACAAGAGGACCCGAAGCAGGAGCAGAAGCCCCAGGGCGATCAGGTTCTCGTCGATAGCGGTTCTTCATGGGTCTACCGCGTAGGCAGCGACCGCGCCGAAAGCGAATGGAAAACTCGTTCATGGCTCGGTGGCGCATGGTCTCGCGGCAAGGCTCCCCTGGGTGCTGGCTCGGTGAACGTTGAGACCGAGGTGAATACCTTCTTTGGTACTCCGATGAGCATCTACGCCCGTAAGGACGTTACCCTCACGAAGGAACAGGCTCAGCAGTATCTGAAGCTCACCACCTACGCAGATGACGGTACTGTGGTTTATGTCAACGGCAAGGAAGTTGCTCGTAAGAACATGCCGCAGGGTCGTATCTCGGCTAACACCCCCGCAACCCAGCGTCCGGAAAGCCAGAACGCTCAGCTGTTCTCAGTTGACGTTCCTGCTGAGTACCTGCGCGAAGGTCGCAACGCAATCGCCGTTGAGGTTCACGCTAACTCGCACTGGAGCAATAACATCAGCTTTGATATGCAGGTTATTTCCACCGCGCAGCACCAGAACCCCCTTCCTGAAGCGCAGAATCAGGAGGATAACGGTCAGCAGCACCGCCCTCAGGTCTGGTACTGGTACTACCCGGAGTACTACGGCAACTATGGTAACGGTGACTACTACGGTCGCCGTAACCAACGCGTAGCCTACAACTACGATAACCGTGGTTTTGGTTACATGGGTGGCTTCGGTTATGCCCACGGATTCTTCGGTCGTGCATTCTACGACTACGGATTCGGTTGGTAATCACCTAGCCCCTTTGTAGGGACTGCATAAACGCTCCTGTAGCTGAATTTAGTATTCGGCTACGGGGGCGTTTTTCAGCGCGATACCGTCTTCAATGTTTGACTAAGAGTCAGCAAAATAAGGCGCGCCTGGCAAAGTCCTACTTTTTAGAGCATTTTATTTCTATAATCTTTATGACTTACTTTTTGCTCGGACACTCGGTTTTAGATCGCATGTCTTCCGGCGGGCTTAGGTAACAGCAAACGTCGTCATCACCCGCGGCACCACCTCAAACTTTGATCACCGATTAGGATTCTTCACATGGGTCACATCACTACGCCAAGCACAGCAAAACGCCCCGGCTTTTCGGATACTCTGAGAGCGCTTGAGCAGGCGCAAAAACCAGGTATTGGAGTTCCCGCATACACCCGATGGGTAAACCGCAGGATTGCACGCTATTTCGCTGCTGCCGCTGTCTCTCTTGGTATTACGCCCAACGGCGTTACTGCGGTCAGCGCAGCTATCTCAGCGGCAGGTGTTATCGTTCTTCTAACCGCTCCCCCAACAATCCTGACAGGCGTTATCGTTGCGCTTCTGTTTGCCCTCGGTTACGGGCTTGATTCGGCGGACGGGCAGGTAGCCCGCGTGACCGGCGCATCCTCACCTGCCGGAGAATGGCTTGACCATGTAGTAGATTCCATGCGAGTGCCCACCGTACACCTAGCGACGCTGGTAGGTTTCATCCGTTTTCCCGAGTACTTCTCTGTATCACATACCACCGATGGTTTTCCCGGTGGCTGGATTCTTTGGGCACTGCCCATGGCGTTCACAGTACTCACCGCCGGACATTTTATGAGTCAGATTCTCGCTGAGCAGCTGCGCAAAAACCGTAAAACTGCGGCACCTTCGACCGGGGGTAACCTCCGTTCCTTCATCAATCTGCATATGGACGCAGGTACGCTCTGCTGGATCTATATTTTTTGGGGTTTCGGCGTGATCTTCGTCTTCGTCTATGCGCTTCTTTTCTTGGCAAACGCGGCGACCGTTTTGCTGTCTATGCGCCGTAAATACGTCACACTGGCAACCCCCGCATCGTCCCCCTCGCAGGAGGCATAACCATGAAGTTTGAATCTTCAGCTCCCGCCGTAAGCGCAGTGATCGCAACTAACGGTAAACGTCCCGAAACTCTGCGCACTGCGGTACGCTCTATTCTCGATCAAGATTATGCGGGGTTTATCGAGGTTGTCGTGGTGTATGACCGGGTAGAGCCCGATCTGCTGGAAGACGTGCAGGTTCCGGAAAATCGGAAGCTCATTACGATAGCAAACACACGCATGGGCGGTCTTGCGGGCGGTCGTAACAGCGGGATTCTTGCTGCCACTGGAGAAATTATTGGCTTCTGCGACGACGACGATTATTGGATGCCCACCAAGTTGACCGAACAACTCGCACTATGGAATGCTCACCCGGAGGCGGTCGCGGTTTCTTCAGGTATCACCGTTCGCTCGGGTGGGCGTGATATTGAGCGGCTGGCGCCTAAGCGTGCATCCTTCGATGACTTTCTGCTCTCACGCATTACGGAGATTCATCCTTCCGCTATGCTCTATGCGAGGCAAGACCTTGTGACCGACCATCTCGGTTTAGTCGATGAGGAGCTGCCAGCTTCCTACGGCGAAGACTACGATTTACTCTTACGAGCAACCCGCTACGGCGACGTTTTTTCAGTGCAGAAACCGCTTATTCTGGTGCTGTGGGATCGTCCCTCATTTTTTGCCGGTAAGTGGCAGGCTATGGCGGACGGGCTTACCTATATACTGCAAAAATTCCCCGAATTTGAGCGTAGTCCGCGTGGACTGGCACGTATTGCCGGGCAGATAGCTTTTGTGCATGCGGCGCTCGGTCACCGTGATCTTGCTCGTTCCTACGCCCGCTCGGCCCTTAAACGCGATAAAAAGCAATTACGTGCCTGGGCGGCATACGTGGTAGCACTGGGGATTGTGAAACCTCAGCTGCTTCTTGATCTCGTTCAGAAGACAGGAAGAGGCCTGTAATGTCTACTGCTCTAGCTCTTCCAACCCTCGGTGCTTCAAGGAAACTCGCGTCTACGCCCGCGGCGGGCGGTGCATCCGCACAGGCACCCCGTAAACGTCTTCCTGCGTGGCCTCTTCTCACCCTGTTCTATGGGTTCCCGGCATTCTGGGCGTTGGGGCTGCTTCAGATCGTGCCGCTGGTGCTTTCGGTTACGATGGTCATTTACTTAACTATCCGCGGCGGCGTGCGAGTGCCCCGCTCGCTCTGGATATGGGCTGCGTTCATCTTCTGGGTGATTGTCTGTACCGTCTCGTTAGAAGATGTGACAGACTATATCGCCTGGACGCTGCGCTTCGTCAATATTCTCAACGCGGGCGTGTATGCGCTCTACTATTTCAACGCTAAAGAAAGCATCTCGATCAATCAGCTCTTGGGAAGCTTAACCGCCCTGTGGGTTACGGTTGTCGTACTCGGATGGGGCGGCGTGCTCTTCCCGGAAGTGCGCGTTCAAACACCAATGAGCTACGTCGTGCCACAGAGTTTCATGTCGAACTCTTTGGTGAAAGACTATATGCTCCCACCCTTCGCGGAGGTTCAAAACCCTTGGGGCGCACCCGAACCCTACGTGCGCCCCGCCGCTCCTTTCCCCTACGCCAATAGCTGGGGTCTTGCCTTTACCGTGCTTACGCCCGTGATGTTCGCATTCTTTGCTCGCACACGCTCGTGGCTTCTGCGCATCTTTTTGGCGATCGTCCTCGGAGCGTCGGTCGTGCCGCTCGTTGCGACCAGTAACCGCGGTATGTTCATTGGTCTGGGTTTTGCGACTGCATACGTCATTATTCGCCTGATTATTGGTCGCTATTGGGGCTTGGTAACGGCGGCCGGGGTGATGGTTGTCGGGGTGGTGACCGCGTTAATTGCCTCCGGTACAGTGGCGGCTATTTTGGGTCGTCAGCAATATTCTGACTCGACCGGCGGTCGCGCGGCGCTGTACCGCTCAACCTGGGCAGCGTCCTTAGAGTCTCCCATTGTGGGGTATGGAACTCCCCGTATGGAATTGAGCGTGGGTGTTTCGATGGGTACTCAGGGGTATCTATGGACTCTAATGTTCTGTTTCGGATTTGTGGGTCTTGCTATATACGCCCTCTTTATTCTCAGTATTTTGGGGGAAGGGTTGAAGGTGCGCACCCCCGCCGGATTCTGGCTGCATTCCATTCCGGTCTGCAGCTGTGTTGTCATTATTTTCTATAGCTTCGATGTGGCACAGCTGAGCGTTCTTTTGCTCAGCGCCATGGCCTGCATTCGTGCGCAATATTACAGAGAGGAGCTTTAATGGCACGTCATGCTTCTTTAGCACGCAGTGGATCGCTGGCTTCTCTCTGTGTGATGTACGGTGCCGGTATTGCGTTCGTTACAACCCTCGTGGTCTCAAACGGAATCGGCGCCGCCGGTGCCGGTGAATTCTTCCGTCTAATGGCACTCTTTGCGATCGGAACCTCGCTCTCAGTCTTCGGCGCGGATACCGGGCTTGTACGCACGATGTCCGCACAGCGTGCCCTGGGACGATACTCTGCGCTCCCCCAGCTTATCCGCTTCGCTCTTTTCCCCTCGGCACTTCTTGCCGTTGTTGTAGCCCTCGCAGCGCTGGTGTACAGCTTGATCATGCCGGGAAGCGACGAATACGCCACCGCTCTACGGGTGAGCGCTCCGTTCCTGATAATTGCCGCCGCCATGACGGTGGGGTTCGGCGCGTTACGCGGTCTAAACCAGGTAGTGACATTCACCCTCCTGCAGAACGTGGTGCTCCCGACTCTTCGGCTAGCAGGTGTAGCTCTTGCGGTGATTCTTGCGGGTTCTCTGATGGGCTTAGTGTGGGCATGGACTATTCCGGTGATTATCACCACGGCGGTCACCGCATACCTGCTCAACCGCCCTCTTCCCGAAGAAATGAGCCAGGATGCGCCGCCCACCACGAACGAGCATCAGGATGCCCCGGAAGAAACGCTGCGTTCCTTTTGGATGTTCTCATCTGCCCGCGGTGTTGCCGCCATTGTCGAGACCGCACTCGAATGGATTGATGTGCTGGTTATCGCAGCATTCCTCGGACCGGCCGCGGGCGGTGTTTACGGCGCGGTAAACCGGTGTGTGCGTGTTGGCACTATGGTCGAACACACCGGGCGCATCGTGACTGGACCATCGATCAGCGCGGCTCTGGCAACCCAAAACTTGGTTCGTGCCCGTGAAATCTTCCTTGCGACCACCCGCGTGCTCACCGCCCTAGCCTGGCCTTTCTACCTTTCACTTGCTTTCTTCGGCCCGGTTTTGCTGCGTTTCTTTGGTAAAGGTTTCGAGTCTGGCGCCGGTATTCTCTGGGTTATCTGCCCGGCGGCGATGCTCGCGATGAGTGCGGGCGGCGTGCAGTCAGTTCTGCTCATGAGCGGTAAAAGCCGTTGGCAGCTTCTCAATAAGCTCTCGGCTCTGGTTCTGGCGATTATCTTGAACCTTACCTTGGTTCCGTTATGGGGGCTCTATGGAGCCGTCACCGCTTGGGCGGCGGCGCTGCTGATTGATACGTTCTTGGCAAGCTACCAGGTCTTCAAGCTGGTGGGTATTCGCGCTACCGTCAAGGAAATGGCTCCGGCGCTCATCCTTGGCGGTGCGGTACCGACCGTATGCGCCCTTATTCCGCTTGCGGTTCTGGGACAAAGCCTAGTAGCTCTGGTGCTGTACCTGGTTCTTCTGGTCCCAAGCTACGGTTACCTGCTGAAGCGCTTCCGCAAGCCGTTGGGCGTTGAACGTTTCCTCTCGGCACGCAAGAAGCCCGCAACCGCGGAAGAAGTTGTTGCAGCCCAGACCCCGGAAAACGCGCCTACCACGGTGATGGCGATCGTTCGCTCCCCCAGCAAGTTTTCAGCGGTGCGTGCCGCCATTGCTCAGGGGCGACGTGAAGCGTTCCCGCAGTACACCGATTCCGGCGCCGATGCACAGCGCTTGAATGATGCGCTTGCCCACGGGGCAACGATGGTTCAGCTCGTCGGGGTTTCCCCGCAGCATCCTCAGCGCTCCTCCAGCATTGCTTCCGCCGTTACTGCGGCGCTTTCCAAAACACCACCGGCGCAGTCTTCGGCTGCGCAATCTCAGCAACATACCGCAGCTGAGAAACATCTGTCAGCTACGCCTCCCGCCGAGGGAACGGCGGTTCACCACGAACAACTTCACGAGAAGGGACAAGCTCCGCACATGGGGAGAGAACAAGAGTCTGCGCCGCAGGCTAACGCATCGTCGCAGGATCACAGCAACCCCCAGACGGGGAAAACACCGCATATCGAAAAATCGCCAACCGTGCCAATATTCCTGGGTGCAGCGGCTGGTGATGAGCCGGGTTCACCCGATTCTGCGGTTGGTACCCTCAGAAACGCTCTGCCGCAGGATTCTGCACAGCCTGAAGCCGATAAATCTCCCGAGCCAGCTCAGCCCGTGCAAGCCATGAAGAAGCCAAGGCTTCCTGCGATTGCACAGGCTACCGCGAATGGTGCCCCGGATACACCCACGGGCATGATACCCGCGCAGCCCGCCGCTAAGACTCAGGCGACACCAGCGGAAAGTACAGACGCCGAAGCCCCGGCGAAATCTCCTGAAGATACGACAGACTCTCACAACACAACACCGATCACGAACCACGAACGACCCAGGATTATCGTTCAGAAAGAGAACACCATGGAAAATTCGAGCACTTCCGAGAAACAGCCAGCGGCATCCTTGCTTGAGCAGGTTCAGCGCGTATGGCGCCATAAGCTCATTGTTCTTATTCCGATCGTGGTGATGGCGATTCTTGCAGGAACCTACGGAGTGATTTCGCCTGCGTCATACGCCGCGAAATCAACTGTGGTGGTTTATCCGCTCGTGAATGATCCTTCAGGAACCGGCAGTGCAAACTCCGTGAAGGTCGATATTAACACCGAGTCCCGTGCGGCAAGTTCCCGTCAGGTTGCCGAACGTGCCATCATCAAGGCTCAGGCTAACCAAGAGGGCCCCAACTACCAGGAGATGAACGTTGATAAGCTCGTAGCTGCCACAAAGGTAACGGGTACTTCGCAGTCGGCCGTTTTGGATATTGAGGTGACACTGCCTAACGCCAAGCAAGCGGCTGACTACGCGAACGCCCTAGCTGCTGCCTACCTGGAGGTACGCAGTGAAGGCCTCAAGGCTACTGTGGATGACCGACTCAAGAAGCTCGATGAGAAGATTGACGAAGCAAAAAATAGCACTACTATCCCTGCCTCCGAACTTACTCAGCTTCGTGAACGCCGTTCTCAGCTTGAGTTGATTTCTCAGGAGGGCGGTCGTGTTGTATCCTCGGCTCAGGTTCCAAAGAGCCAGAAGGGTCTCTCCCCCATGGTTCTGACGGTCGTTGGCGGTGCCTTCGGTCTGCTGGTGGGTATTGCTGCGGCATACATTTATGACCGTTCGATGCGTACCTTGGGCTACGCTGGTCGTCTCAAGGAAATGGGTATCGATTCGCATGAGCTCAAGCCGAACGACACCGAAGGAGCGCTTTTGCTGCTGCACCGTGTAGGCGCTACGGATGGTGACCTCAAGAAGGCCGGTTATGCCGGTATTACCCTCAGTTCTGCATCCGGCAAACTCGCTTACCGTATGTACCAGGCTCTCTACACCGCGCTGCCAAGCGATCAGGTGCGTTTTATCGACTACAAGTCGCTCAAAGACAGTCACTCGCTGCAGAACCCCGAGAAGTATATTGCGGGTAATTCCATTCCCGTTGTGGTTGATTTGGGGAATTCCGCTACGCTTCCGCAGGTTGTGCGATTCAGCAATGCCACTCGTTTGTGCCTGATTCCGGTGAACAAAGATACTAACCGGGCAAAGCTGCGCGAGCTCTTCTCGTACCTGCAGACTCTTGAAAATACGGTGAGCATCGCAGTATTTATGGAACCGCAGAAGGAGGGGTAAGCGATGACTAATTCGTCGGATAAGTCCGCAAAGTTACTTCTCGTCTCTAGCAGCGGCGGGCATTTGAAGCATCTGACCGAGACCGCTTCTGCATGGGAAAACTACGAGCGAGTGTGGGTGAGTTTCAAACAGCCCGATGTTCAGGCGGCGCTTGAGAACGAGCGTGTGCATTGGGCCTACTACCCTACGACCCGCAATATTAAGAACGCTATTCGGAATTTCTTCTTGGCTCTGAAGGTTATTCCTCAGGAGAAACCGCAGGCCGTGGTGTCTGCGGGGGCCGGGGTTGCGGTTCCGTTCTTCGTGGCGGCAAAGCTGTTTCGGGTCAAGACCATGTACATTGAGTGTTATGACCGCCCAACGCTGCCGACGATGACGGGAAAAATGCTCTATATTCTGGCTGATAGCTTTAACGTTCAGAATGAGGAACAGCAGAAGAATTTTCCGGATTCGACGATTCTGCACCCGATTTTCTAGGGCGCAGCACCGCATTATATGCGCGGGCGTGGGATTAATAATTTTCACCGCTTTCATGACCGTGAGGTTTTACTTTAATCCTACGTCTGCGCGTATATACTTAATACATAACAAACTGATAACAACATCTGCGGGCGAGCATTACCTTCGACTAACCACCGGAGTCAATCGCAGAAACTCTTCCGATTTACCAACCACTCGGGGTTAGCTGGCCTACTTCCACTCTTTAGGCTGACCGATTCCGCACTCACCGATTAGAGTTAGGATCAGACATATATGTCTATTCAGAACGTGCCCCATACTGCGGGGCATAGCATTATTCTCGATCCGGCGAGCTTCACTCTCGCCCAGGCTCCCTCACGTCTTCCGGCGGATACTTATGATCTTGTGGTTTCTCTCGGAACCGACTATCACACCTTTGATCGGCTGCTACGGTGGGTCAAGGCTTATTTGGCGGAGAACCCTCAGATACGGTGCCTCATTCAGCACGGCCATACCTCCCCCATTGAAGGGGCAGATAACGTTAAACTTCTGCCCGCAGACACCCTCAAGCGCCTATATGCCAAGGCGCAGGTTGTGCTGGTTCAGGGTGGTCCGGGGTCTATTCAGGATGCGCGTGCTACCGGCGCTATCCCCCTCGTTGTACCGCGCCGCGTTGAGTTTGATGAAGTTGTCGATAACCACCAGGTCCCTTTCGTTACCATGATGGAGAAGCAGGGCGGCGCCGTTATCGTTGAGAGCCGCGCAGACCTGTTCGACAAGCTTACTCTAGCCTTTGAAAATCCCTCACTTTTTCATGCGGCAAAGCCCTATGTGGCGAACCCAAGTATCGCAGCGGAACAGTTGGCGCAGGGGCTCGATAACCTGCTTTCGGGGAAAACTCGCCGTGCTGAGGGATATATAGCCCGTTTCAAGCAGGCAGCACGTGCTCACGCTGCGGGTAAACAAGAAATGGCTCGAATTAACGCTATTACACCCAGCGAGTAGAATCTAAGTAGCTATCGACGATATAGTGCACATGTATCCGCCGAGTTTTCAGACGTAAGGCTACACCGGAGCATCCGCCACTATATGAGGCAGAAGACCGCACATATGCGCGGGTGTTCCACTCAAGTTGTGCAGCCACGAAGGCTGTTACCTGTTAGGTACGAAAGCCTCGGAGCGCTTATCTTCCGGATAGGATGCCCGGGGCTTCGCACGCGCCATGGAAGGAAAAGAGAAAATATGGCAGTTCAAGAGTCCAACGACGTCAACGTATCAGTTGAGCAGATCGCGGCAGCATACGCGAGCGAAGATTTCGCACGCTTTGTATGCAACGAGGTTGGTGTTAATTTCGTCAGCTTCAACCTTGACGGTGACCCTGCCGGTGAGTACACCATCACCACAGAGCGCACCATCCCCGGAGACCGCGTGCCGGATATTGCGAAGAAGTTCGTCTCTAACGGTGTGGGTATGACCCAGACCGATAAGGTGAGCGCACCCGCTGCCGACGGCACCCGCACCGTGAACACCGAGGTTAAGGTTAGCGGTATGCCTGTAAGCGCACAGGCTACCCAGACCCTCACTCCTGTGAGCGACAGCCAGGCACGTGTGGACGTCAATGGTGAGGTCTCCTGCTCGATTCCGCTGGTGGGCAAGAAGATTGCTGCCGCTGCCGAACCTCAGGTTGGTCGCGTGCTCAAGGTTCTTGGTACCTCGGCTGAGAAGTGGACCGCTCAGCAGGGTTAATTACTGACCTGCTAGTCTACCTGCTAAAAAGGCTCTTTATGTGAATGAAGCGGCGGAAAACCCGCTTTATTCGAATAAAGAGCCTTTTTATGTTGGGTACTGAATGCTAACGACCGATGGGGCTTTAGGATGCTTCGGCTTCTGCCGCTCCCACGGGGGCCTCTGCTTTAGCGGCGACTACCGCCTCATGATAAGCACGGTCGCCAAGAAGTTCGGCGAAGCGACGCATCTCAACACGCAGGTCGTGCTCAGCTTCTAACAGATCAACAACTTTGCGGAGCTTGGTGCTTGAGGTGTGCTCCGTATAGGGGAAGTAGTGCACGCTCACGCCGACCTCTGCAAAGCGTTTTTCGAGGGCGAGACCCTGCGGGGTTCCCTTCCAGTCGTCGCCTTTGAAAAAGACGTTAAAGGGCTTCTGATGCCATGTTTCGATCTTATCGGGGGTGGTCTCGATATAAACTTCGTCCACATAGTCGATATGACTGACGATTGCGGCACGCTCATCAATGGGGATAACGGGGCGACGCCCCTTGGTCTGTTCGAGAACGTCGTCGTGCACAACACCGGCGATAAGGTAGTCGCAGTTTTCCTTCGCCTTGCGCAGGATTTCGAGGTGCCCGTAGTGGAACAGGTCGTAGGCGCCGGCGGCGTATCCAATAATCATAAGAAACCCTCTCTTAGGGTACGTGCTTACGGCAGACGCCTGGGGCACATTCACACGGTGACTGCGCGGTTTTATACCGCACGTATAGCACCATCAGTTTACCAGCCGGGACGCTGTTCAGCTTCCGGTGATGCGGTGAAGGGAAAAAAAGACAGATTACACTGCTTCTGGGCAGAGAACTGTTTTTATCTCTCGGAAACAGGGGGCTAAATTTAAGATTTACTGCTCCGTTGATGTGCTTCTTTCCACGCTTCGTGAGCCTGCCAACTGGGACCTTCGATAATCTGTTCCCGATTTTGTATGATACCCCACGGAGCATTTTCATCTTCGCTCAGGATGCGAATAACCCAGTCCTCACCATGAATATCGCGAACGGTAATAAGCGGATCATAGGCATCTGGTGTATCCGCTTCAACGGCAATTATCATGCCGCCTTGGAGAGCTTTAATAGGCTCTTGCTGATTCTTCGGAAACTCCTCTAGGCGATTTTTCTCTAGTGCTGGAGCGATACGCCAGTCACAATCCACATAGACCTTAAAGGAAGAATTATCTTTATTACCCGTGAAAGAGAAATTCAAATCTCCCACGCTAACCTGTTCAACCGATAATGGCAACAATGCCTGTAGCTCACTCAGACGTAGAGAATCAGCCTGATATTCATCTAAAGGCTCGAATTCATCAGATTTTTCAGGAATAGTCTCATTTGGGGCGTCGGGTCCTGTGTAGTCATTGTTATAGAGAGTGTGTTCATTATCGATAGTATCAAGTGGGGCGCCATAGTCACTGTATAGAAAGTCTATTTTCAACTCTTTACGCGCTTCAGCAGGAGTGAATGGTTTTATTATTTCTGGGTTCTCATTACTGATACACCATTCTGCACGATTTTCATACAATATAGCTGGCCCATCATAAAAATCTATGTTATATGGGTCAATACCCAGTTTTTGGGCGTATTGTAGCATCAGCTCCGGAGTGAAGCGGTCAGTTACCCGTCGTTTTTCGTATATACTAATATCTTCAAAATCAAATGGTTCACCTTTGTTGTAGAAGTCCCATTTTCGTAGACCTTGTCGGCTAAGTGATATCCAGCGGCCCGTACTGTTTCCATGTATGAGCGTGCCGGATGGGTTTGTGTAGCTCAACTCAAGACTCCCGTAAGACTGATGGTAGGTCTCGAGCTCTTTATAGTTTTTGGGTGGATAGATATTAGGAACGTATCGCAAAATAACACTATCCAGTGAAAATAGGCGCCGCATATTCCAAGTGTAGCCGGTGTAATCCACAAATAGTTTAGGGGAGTTAGTAATTACGGCAGTCCAGTTATTGCGGCACTGCACAAAGGTTAACCTTGACCCAGATAGTTGTAGAGGTAGAACACTCCTAAAAGCATATTCTTTTAGGCTGGTAGGGTTCGCTCCATGCATAAAAGGTCGTTTAGATATCTCATTGGTAGTTAGGTGTTTAGTGTCTACACCTCTTAAGGCAAAGCTAGTTTTTAGGTTATTGGCCCATTTTTTAAAGCACTCCGCAACGTAGGTGTAGTCTCCTCGGAAAAAGCAAAGCGTGTACGTAATAGGCTCGTATTTACCGCCAAGCAGGCGGTAACGGTTAACATCCTCAACCATAGGGGTTACCCTTTCAAACATAGTTATTTTTTATACGGATCAACAATACGTAGCTCAATGCCACCATGTGCGGGATCGTTAGCCGCAATACGTTCGGCATGCCCAATTTCACGTCCCGAAGTAGTACGATCCCATTCAACATAGTACCGTTTACCATCTTTGGTAATTTGAAGATCTGGACGATTCGTCACATCATCTCTTCAGAAGATACAACTAACCCTCAGTATCTGTTGGGTCAACCGTTATACCTTTCAAATTACTGATAGCGTCTTCTTTAGTCTTCACATACAAAGGATGCTCCGCCCCAGGATCATTTTCATCGAAATCAGGAATCACAATCGCCCGACCCTCAAAAAACTCTAATACAGTATCAAGCGTATCCCGAGAAACGTCCATAGCATAAAGCACAGGTGTTGGATCATACTCCCCATCCTCATCCTCCGAATACCGGTACCTCAGCTCAGTATCCACAGTCTGCAACAGCTGTGCAGCCCACTTCGCCATATAATAATGAGGATCATGAGGACTCTGGAATAGCGCATCATAATTCTTCAAAACAAAAAAGAACCCCTGACTCAAATCCAACCAATGCAAATCCTCAAGATACTCATGAATCCAATCATCCGGCAACCGAGGAATCTCATCAGGAAACTCAATAGCCTCAAAAACCATCACAGCAGCTTCCGCAGACCCCGAAGACTCCAATAACTTTTCACAGGAGAACTCAATAATCTTCCACCCCGCCTGCCGCAACAACTCCAACTGCCGCTCTAAAACACCATCCTCCCGCACATAAACAACCGGGAAAAAGACGTCATCCCACACATCAGTATAAAAACCCATAATATTTCTACTCCTTAATCAAAATAAACGTCTCATCATGATGCGGAAATAAAAAATTTGAGGGTCATCCATGAAGTGGCAGTATCCCAATCATGGATAACCCTCAATATATGCGAACGTGCTTATATACTATTCTGTATCATCAACATCTTCACTATGCACCAGGTGCACCTTGGAGGCAAGAGCAGGGTCATAAAACGGTGATTCAGGATAATACCGAGGATCAGCAACATAGATACCTGTAGCCTGCGGATCATGGTTTATAACCCCACCAAAGAGCTGACCTGTCTTATCGTAGAGAGGGTCCGGGGCTCCGTTCGGGAAATTCCTCCGTTGTTCTTCCTCAAAATCAGACCAGGGGTATCGCACTCCCTCACCGGCAATCATTACGTTCTCAGCACCCATTAGCTCCTCAAACTGCGGAATATACGAGGTGGGAAGACCAACACCATACCCCACCACCACAGGATACTCTTCATAGATATACCCACGAAGATCGGAGTAGTGATATACCATGTGTTCGATTAGCTGAAGCATGAACTCAGCCCCATACCCCTGGTGCAAATCCGGGTGGGTAGAGAAGATATCTTCAAAATTCTTATAAAAAACAAAGAGACCTTTGCGTATATTAATGCCATAGATATCAGTGATATTACCTTTGACCCCCATAGCATTAATATATCCATGCTCAGGAACTTTAAAATTGAGTTCACGTAGAAGCCTCGTACCGCAATCCTCAATATCCTCTGCCCCAGCACAGTCTACCTCAGCGATATACCACCCCTGCTGCTGTAAACGAGGCTTCATCACCTGTTCCCAGTACCCGCTCTCCCGAGTGAACACCGGAACAACAAACTCATCTTTATATTCACATTTGTATGTCATCACCTTATCCTTAGAGGATTCGGATAAAAATTTCATACTGATTCTTCAGCCGTCGCTGTCATCTCAAACTAGACCCGTCTATTTCAGCCTTATATCGACCAAGTCTAAATTCTCTTCAGTAGACGGTACACCTGACGACCTATTCTGATGGCTAATCAACCATGTAGGTCATCCCCGAGCGCACAACCTCAGTCATACCAGCCTTATCCACCGAATCCATCACCGAACACAACGCAGCTGATAACAACCGCGACTCAGCATAAGGACTAAACCGGTACTGCTGTAGGCTAGGTTCTTTACCCGCAATCAAGGTCAGCATAAAATTCTCAAGCGACCAGTCAGAAGCATCTTTGACGACCTTGACCATATCGGACCCATGAGCCTGCATCCACGCCTGATCTATAGTCTGATTCTCAAACCCAGTACCAGTTGAATTGAGCGGGTACAGGTTAGGTTTTGAAGAATTTTGAGCCTCAAGATCAAGCACCTTTTTAAGAGCTTCTTCTGTCCGTTGCTGGATCTGCTCGGTACCGTCAGAAATCTCTTCAGTATGGTCTTTGGTGCCAGGCAAACTTGCAACGATCTCTTGCTCCGCTAAAGCCTCCTGAGTGTTTGGGAACTCAGGAAGATGATATCCATGTTCTTTCAACCCTTGCGTCAGCTCAAAAATAAACGCAATCAACTTACTGAGTTTTTGCATCAGAACATCCGTCTCAGGACCTTGCGCATCATGATCCAGACCGTGCACAGGCACATAGCCAGGTACCTCGAACTTATGACTATTCCAAAGCTGCGCAAAATTATTGTATCGCGTCAAAATACGAATAAAGTCTGATTCCCACGTAGAACCAAGCAGGTCTGCCCGGTAATCCGGAGTGATTTCCTGACCATGCTGAATAGACGCCGTGATGCGGCTTATGGCTTCAAGAGCCGTAGCAATAGTTTCTAGAGATGCAATATCATCACGCATTTCTGCCAACAACAGCAAATAGTTAGGATAGGTAATCGTAATAGTCTCGGTCGTGCGGGGATCTTCGGTTAGTTTTCCAATAAACCAACTATAGCCGACATCTGTCATGGTAGTGCCTCTCCTGATATATCTTTCTCGGTGATTATTGATAGGTTATGTTCATGATAATTGTGGCACAAGGGTAAAGATAAAACGTAATGCCACTACCCTGCGCCAACTTCTTATGGTAGTTCCAAAATCCTCAAAAGGATTAGGTATATAGGACGCAAAAACCCAGCTTGAACCTCAAGACGACTATTCTTCCACAGGATATCCTGCATCACCCGTAAACGCAGGACTCTCCGGGTACCTTTCAGGATCAAAAATCCAATCCCCCCGCTCATCACACCGAGGAGCCGGGAACCCCTGAGGAAAATATTTTTTCTTCCGCTCCTCATGCCAAGTCCACGGATACTCCACCACCTCCGGACCAGCAATCAGAATCTCATTATTTCCTGTAAAGAACTGCTCCACACGCGGCAAAGAAGCCCGGCTCACCCCGAACCCGTACCCTAAAGTCACCTCATAATCATCCCCAGACCGAGGATATGGGCTAGGACGCATAGGATAGTCCAGACGCATATAATCAACCATATGCACGGCATAGATAGCATATCTATCATTGCCAAGACGATCTGCCATCGACAGTACGTCCTCAAAGTTTTTATAGTACACAAACAGCCCCTGACGCAGATCAAGCCAATCAACCTCAGTAGCATATTCAAAAGCCCAATGGACATCAAACTCATACGGAAAAGAGTCCCAGTCGAAATCCAAAGCTGTTAAAAGACGACGCCCAAATTCCAATGATCCAGTGGCTCCAGCACAGTCAACCTCTGCGATATACCACCCTTCACGCTCAAGATAGGGCTTCATACAATTCTGCCAATACCCATC
>ERZ1036435.109-NODE-109-length-78404-cov-11.567563_pt1 | contig 78404 bp, 31 predicted proteins | sample MGYA00514223_ERZ1036435 | MGnify/ENA primary metagenome ERZ1036435 (study PRJEB33795, sample SAMN09464927) | human gut metagenome | host: Homo sapiens | place: USA: Stanford, California | collected 2016-08 | study: EMG produced TPA metagenomics assembly of the...
TTGTCGGGTTGTCGACGTTCCTGGAGCAAGCGACGAGAGGCAACCCATTCAATTGATTAAAAATAAAATCAGATTGAAACGTTAAAGAAAATATAATCCAGAAAATAAAATAAAGGACTGGAAAGAGAGAACTATAAGAGAGAACTATGGGATGGCTCTTTCTACTGCGATCCTCGCTCGCTTTGTCCAAGTACTATACTCTCCACTCTATTACGTTATAGAGTGTGAAGCACAAAGTGAAAATTCAACAACGACCTCCCAGGTTCGCAGTACCCGTAGCAATCGCAAGTTGATAGGGTAGGGCTACTGTATAGTGTGAGTGGTGAGTGTGATAGCGAGAGCAGTGCGATTCAACAACCTTTCCATTGGTTTCGTCCCATGTCAACCCTCTATCTCTCTCTCTCTCTCTCTCTCTCTCTGGTCGCTCTTCCACTCACTTGGCTTAGTGTGAGTGAGTTCTGCTTCCCTAGAAGGACCACTCTCGCAGCTATCTCTTGCTTTTGGCATGTTGAGGAAGATACTGACGCGTAGTTCTCTGAAACTGAAAGAGAGCCTTGACAAGACACACAAGACACCCTTGGGTTTTGACATGTGAAAAAAAAATTTTTTTTTCACATGTCTTGCCATCTTTGGAGATTTCCTCATGGATTTCTACGTGCTTCTCTGCCTGAGGCCCACAGAGATTTGCCATTTTTCCCATTCCTTGAACCACCGGTACGTGGGATGTTGAGGCAGGGCTTCGGGTACGTGCTTTATGTAGTGCGCGTCTCTGTCTGTGTCTGTGTGTGTGTTAAGTGTTTCTCCGAGCCTTTTGGCCTTCTACGACTTCTCTACCCGGGTTATCTGGCAGTAGCTAAAATACCTCTTTCGCGAGGTTCGTTAGTGTTCCCACTCCGTTTTCACTACTCTCTTGTCGTAGCCCCTAAAATTGCTGGGGCAGTGGAGATTTCCCCTCCAGCTCTGAGAGGACATTACGTGTAGAGAACCTGCACAGCTGGAACCGAGCACAACATTTAACCGGCTTACCTCCATGTGAAGTTCCTTTCTCTTCGTTGTGGTGCTGGGGGCAAGTAGCCAAGATATTACTATACGACACCTCTTCAGTAGATGGACCCGGCACTGTCCTTTCAGTGTTGGATTGTGCGAAACTTGTAAATTGCTTGCGCCTACTTTTTCTCTTGACGGGTTACCCGGTTTTTGGTCTGCCTGTCAACTATGTTCAATAATTTTGTTCAATAATTTTGTTCAACAAAAATTGGGAAGCGCATTCTGTTGTTCGTCACCGATAAAATCTTCCTGGGATCTCTACCTGGGATCTCTCCCCGCCCCCCTACCACCGTCTGGGGAAGCATATTAGCAGTTGCGGACAACACAGATATGGATTGTTTTTTGTTCATTTTTTTGGCGTGGAATCCTTTCCTGGCGGCTGCATTTTTCGGCTTTTTGTTGGGTTTTTTCACACTTCCAGTGACAAAGGGCAGGGGGGGGCCTTGGTGGGATCTCTCGAGATTGATACTCCCCTGCATGACGTATATTAGTCCTCACCGATGTTGAGTTGTTGAGATTCACACCGACGCTAGACTAGAACTAGACATTCCCTTTTCTTGGCCCATCGTGTTCTCTGTTCTGGGATGCCTGATTCGGGTCTAGGTCCTATACAAGTACTGTGCTGATCTTTGTATCTTTGTATCTTTGTATCATTGGCACTGCAGGTACTTCGATGCACATAGTATTCACAATATACACTAGTATTACACGAAAACAGTTACTTAGATTGAAAGTCCGATGATGAATTTCTTCATCGATAAATAGAGTCTGCACTGTAGAATGTGTGCGTGTGGGGGGGAGAGAGAGTGGAAGTTGCAAACCGATAAATGTTTTGATGATATGAAAGACAAAAAAAATTAAAAATAAACTAAAAAGAAAGACATTGGAAGTTGCAAGACTTGCAGTTCTGGAGTTCAAAGGGTTGAATATCACTACCCCCCTCCTAAGAATCACGGCTGCGTCTCCCTAGAATAGCCGATGCAGGGTTGAGCTGGTTCTGCTCGATTGCAAAACTTGAAGCATCGCCGATCTCCATCCCAAAATTCATATCATCTAAATCATCGCAGTTGCCGGTATTACCGATAACTGGCGTATCGCTATTAGAATTCTCAAATCGCTGGTCGGACTGTGCGATGTTTGTAGGATACATACCATTCGTTGAGTTCATGCTGTTTAAAAGTGTGCTCATAGATGTAGGTTCTCCTGGCTGTTCGTTCATCCCAGCATTATCTGATGACAATACTTCTTCCTCTTGCGCACTGTGCTCAATACTCAATGCCAGCTGATTGTGACAGTTCTCTATCAGATCATCACCACGGTTCAGTCCAAAATTGTCAAATCTAAACAGCTGCTCTATCTCCTCACTGTAATATCTATCAAAACTGGAATATTTCGGCCTCAGAACTAACTCAACACTCGAAAGCGTATACATCGGCAGCTCTTCAGAAACACCTCTACTAGAGCCCTCATGGCCTGCATTGAGTTCGTTACCACCGTTAAGGACAGTGCCACCATATATATCAGTGTCACGTGATTTATCGCTGCCGAATAGTTCGTCTATGATCTTGTCCCTGCAGACACTCACGACCAACTCTAGTCGATGTCCATCACGACCTTCGTAGTTGATCCTTGAGCCATGATATATTATACTACTATTCGGTATCTCTACACCTTTGTTAATATCAGGATGTTTGATCCAGAGCATTAACCGCCCTTCAAGGATGTAAACCTCTACTTCTACCTCTTCACCTCTGTCTATGTCTCTTAACAGAAACTCTCTCCCACCACCATATAGAATCAACTTGCCTTCTTTATCATCATAGAGCTCGTTGTTGACCAGCACCTTCGGTTGCTCTAACTGATATCTTTTCCACGGTATCACATGTTCAAGTGTAGGCTTGAAGAACACAAGCTTGCTTTCAGACATCCCAACTGGAAAGAATCTCTATACAAACTTCGGTGAGAATGAATTAGCGAAGATAATACACTATTGTCAACACAGTAGCCCTTAGTGTGCCCATATATAGCAAATCCACATTATATTCCGTTTTCTTTGTTCTTAAACAGCTAGATTTTCAAAATTTTCGGCATTGAACTGTAAATTATCTTAAACAATGGAATTTTTTTTCACTTGTAATGTTAGGGGATGCAAACTGCTCCTTTGATGAACCACCTTCAAAACGAGCACGTAAAGTCCCTGACACTACGGTGAATAAAGGGATAAGAATAAATAGATATTCATGATATGGATGTCTAAATAAGGCATGAAATAATGTACATATGTAAGTTGCATGTATTGGTCAGATACATATAACTAAATGATTATTTGTACTCAAATATGACTCGGGCTTCGATCAATTATTCCTGAAGCTTTCTACTCCATTGCGATGGTCATTACAGTCAGAAGAACCGGATGAGGGCTCCATTGCATCTCATATATTGTCTTGGTTCTCTGAGTTGATGTATATAATATCAGCAGTTTGGTCAAACCCATTGAATGGCGTGGCCGCACTGGAGGTGTAGGCACCCAATCTTGGGAAGTAGAGCCAGTCTCCTACCACTAGGTCATGCTTCATGTAATACTCCTTGGTAATACAGTCTAGACCGTCACAAGTAGGTCCCCACATAGAAACTTTGTATGGGCAAGTTGTGATTGGGTTTGGTGAAGTAGAATCAAAATCATCATAATGATAATTGTTATCATGCCATAGAGTTCTTGGTGTTGGTTCCTGATGGTCAAAAAGAATACAGTTCATGTTTCCATAAACACCGTCGTTGACATAAATCATTGATTCAGCTTCATTTAACTTTCTCTTAGCAATAACATTTGCTGCCAATGTGAAGGCAGAAGCTACGAGATATCTGCCTGGTTCTGCAATAATGTCTACCTTGCTTGACTCTGGGAAATATTCGTCCAATGCCAGTCTTAGAACAGCACTGGATTCCTTAAATGATTCTAATTGGAAGCCACCACCAACATCAAGTGTCTTAAGTTCAGGAAGACCATAGTCGTTGACTGCTTTATCAAAGACGATTCTAGCATCTCTGACAGCTTTATATAAACTTGAGAAATCTGAAGCACCAGAACCAACATGGAAAGAAACACCTACCAGGTTTAGACCCAGTGTTTTGATGCATTCCAATAAGGAGTCGACTCTTTCCATTTCACATCCATACTTGGTAGATAAACGGCATTGTGCTGTAGAATCATCAGTTGCAATCCGCAGGAATAGTTGAGATTCAGGATGAAACTTTTTAATCTTATGAAGTTCTTCAACGTTATCGAACGTGGACTTCATAACTTTGTTCGTGGCAGCATATCTAATGAAAGAAGCTGCTTTGCATGGGTTTGCGTAAATGATCCTTTCTGGGTTGACGTCCATTGATAAGACCTTGTCTATCTCCAATTTAGAGGCACAATCGAAGTTAGCTCCGAGGTCAGCCAATTTTCTTATTATCTTCAAATCTGGGTTACACTTGACAGCGTAAAATGGCTGAACTCTTGGTAGTTCTTTCCACCAGTTAGCGTACAATCTTTCAATTTCACCTAGGTCGCATACAAAGAAAGAGTTTTCTTCACCTGGTTCACAAGTCTCATTGTTGATATCATCGACCCTCTTCTTCAACGCGTTGTATATCTCTAAGTGAGCTTCATTGTGAGGCAGCTTACTGATCTCAGGGTCATTCTTCAACTTATAGAAAAGTTGTTCCAAATATGTGTCGACATTGTCCTCATGTGATTTTTTCTCCTCCTTTGCAGGATAATCAACCAAAGTGGTAGTGGAAGCAAATAAATTCTTAGCAATTTCAGGTTGAGAAGCCATTTTGTATTATCTCTCTTTTGTATTATTATTACTATTTTATGGTATTTTAACCTTTCTCTAATGAAATGGGTTTATCACACAAACAGTTTCTTTCAATTTACTAATCTAAAACTTATTCCTTTTTATTATTAATTTTTTTTTTAAGCCCAAGTTAAAACTTCTAGTTCAGTTGAATGAATTAAATAATTTTCACAAAGGGTCAGAAATAAATAACTCTTATACTTCACAAATTAAAGAAAATTGAGGGAAGTAATGCAATTCCAAGACTTTGATTGATCTGACTTGCTTTCTGCCTTAGTATCTTGTCTTTTTTGCTACCAACACAGCAATCTGATATCTATGGATAGAATCTTTTTTACTTATTCCACTATTCTATTATATATTTGAAGTATATGTCAATCCAAAACAAAACTACTACTAGTGCTTTTATTTTAAATATCAATTTTAATTTTTTTTTTATCATTTTTTTCGCAAAAAGCAATCAAATTTTCAGTGAATTTTTCTTTCAAGAGCTCATCTCGAATTCTAACAGGTCCATGGTTTCCCACCCCCCTCGAATTACCAAACGTATGCGAGTGAGAAAGCCCCCCATTCAAAAGAAGGCCTTCTGAAATCCTTTCTTCGGCTTTTCAATCCTCGCAATTCTCCCCCCCCTCTTTATCTAAGAAAGGTCAGTAGATATCCAGGCATGGAATCCCCCATGAAGGCCTTTATTCTGTCCTGCCAGGGCACTGCAATATCGATTTCTATCTCGTCGCTGTCTAGTCTTATTCAAACTGCCTCGTAGCTTCCACTTGCAGACACTCTCTCTTCTATAAACTTCTCTTACAACGAGGGTAAAAAGAAAAAGAAAGAAATGTGAAACTTTACCCGGCAGATCTCCCCGCTAACTGACGCTGCAGATGAGAAATGATATCATCGTCTCTTCAACTCCCCTTAGCACTAACCCTCTCCGAAATACACAAACCGGTATTTAGTAGGGGGGGGGGGGTGTCTCTGCCCCCATGTAAAGAGAGCTCATTCCTTGACTTCTTCCCTGGAAAAACTAGCCGGGTAAGATTATTTTTGCTTTCTAACAACTTGCACGTATGCCGTTATAGGTTACCAACGTGATTATGGTGGGTATGGGATCAACGCAAGGAGTGTGTCCCTTTTATGTTTTTGTATAAATCTCTGTATCAGAACCAAATAGTTCGGAAATGTTGGGACTTGATGTTATTAGAATTGAAATATGTTAATGATCATTAATATTATTAAGGCCTCTTTATGTAAAAATAAAATATATGTAGAATAAGTTAAATGTAATATGATATAAAAAAAAAATAAAATAAAATGTCAAGACTTGCGCTAGTGTCTTTGAGCACACACAGTGTGCATTTAAAAAATCATAAAGCAGTAATAGAAAATTTACTTGTATAATTGAGTACAATGAATTATAAGAATACCACCAAAATTCTCTAAATTACATTTCGCTCAACACTTACAAGTAAATTTTCTATTCTGCTTTGTTGTGTAGAAATAAAATTTTTGTTACTTTATCAGGAGATCAACTCCCATCTCAAATTGTATTGGAATAGCCATTAGGCCATACCATAAGAATTCTGTTTTGACTTTTCTTTCTATAGATACCTGTATCCACATAGAAAAAAAGAAGCGAAATGTCTTATCTTACCAATTACTGGCTTATGCATGTTATATTAGATTCGATATCTTAGCGTGTCTCAGTTATGTGGTTACAGAACAGACATTTGTAGCCTTCTACTTCACGTTGAAGTTGTGTGTTGTACTCCTTTTCCAATCCCTGTGATTTCATTATATTTAGTTCACCCTTGGTTGGAATTTTCCGACAGCCGTCGTTTAGACAACGAGTCCTCGTCTTCTTGTAACGCAATCCACAAGAGTTACATAATTGCTCAGTCTTCTTACCAGACCAGGATGGTCTCCAACATGGCGAATCACTAGAGTTACACGAAACACACTTCCTTAGATGATACGCACCATTCTTAGGACTGTTGCTTCCGCTTTTACTCTTTGCACCATGGCTAGCAGTTGGAGTGCTTGTGACACTGGTAAACGTTGGGTTCGACTTGCGTCTCTTGGGAGAATTAGAGCCCCCCGATATTTTCTTGCTACTATAATAGTGTTTAGGTGAAGTTGTAACCGAAATGGACGTCGTATGGGCACCAATACTATTGAATGTAGCACTATTTGGAGACTCTGTCGAGGATTGTCCGTATTTTAATGCGGGTGTACTAAATACACTAGCGCTATTGACGTTGTAATTGCTGTTATCCGAATTCTGGAATGTATTTTTGTAAATTGGAGTTTGTTGAGTTGGCGTAGATGGTCTAATTGGGGACCTTGATCTCGAACGAGAAGAATTTATTTTTTGTTTTTGATTATATTCCCTTGGCGTCGATGGTTGTACAAATGTAGTGAACCTTGTAGGGGAGCGTGATAAGCTTCGTTTGCTTGACTTTGGACTGCTACTTGCACTGGAGGAGCTGGAATTGGACGATATTGATTCAAGCTTTGAGGCTATTTGCGTAGATATGCCACTTACAATCACAGAGGACATTGGCCTTCCAGGCTTTGAAACTTTAAAACCACTTTTAGAGTTAATTGAAAGCACATCCCTGTTGTCCAATAATTTCTTAATTTGAAGAGCCTTAAAGCTATTTGTTTTTTTATGGCGGCCAGGTGAAGATTGATAGTAAGTCTCCATTTGTTTCATTTTTACGGTTTGCACCAGCCTCTCGCTGATGATCGGTGTGAAATCCTTAAGATCATCACCGGGTGTTTTAGGTGTCAAATTATAGGTAACACTTTGAAGTTTCGAACTAGATGTGTTGGAGTTTTGTCTCCTCTTGGAAACACTTGGGCTCATAGGCGGAGTTACTGGAGCTTCATAGCTCCAAGGAGAATTTGATAAACTCTCGAATTGATCCTTAGCATTTAATAATGAAGGGATTTTTGGCATATTAGGATTTTTCGTGCTCTCAGGATGACTCCTCAACTGACTGATTGGGAATTGAGTTCTAACTTTTGCAACTTCTTCTTGAACCTTGACATAATCTTCATAAGATTTTTCCTTACACCAGCTAATCACATTTTGTCTCCAAGCACCATTGATTTTCGCAGTGTCTGGATAGAGTTTAGAATGTTCCTGTAGTGAACGATCAGGTAACAATTGTAAATGTCTAAGCGATGGCAGAATAGTTCCGCTTCTAACGCTAGAAATGTGCGTCGTACTATTTCCGGAATAGTGATCAGATAAGGAATTTGTAGTTTCCTGGAAGGTTGGTGAGCACGATATGTTTGGAATGCTTGCGGCTCTTAGTGAAGGTAAATGAGAAAATTGGGCTGTGCTTCCTACCATTCTATTTTCTAAGCCAGCAGGGGACGTCGATGGTGTAATGATAGACACATAGTTGCTGGCGCTAAAATGGTGAGGCGAAGCAGGGGCTGTATTTGATTTTCTGTATGGAAATTCAATTTGTGGACCAAATGAAGAAGATCTAGCCTGATAGCTAATTGATTCCCTGGGCAAATCAGTAGCGGTAATATTTGCTAATCCGGTTTTACCTACATTTAGAGATAATCTGCTAGTGGAAGGAATAGGCGATGAGAAGTAAGAATAATTTTTGGAGATGGGGCTAGTGTGTGCATTAGATTGCAAGCGAAAGCCTTGATTGGATGAGTGAGATGGTGACCTCAATGTTTCACTATTTTCCATTAGGGCAGCATGTCTTTCTGAACCAGCAGAAGAAATGTACGATGATCTGTTTGCAGATGAAAATGAAGTTTTACCTAAAATAGGCACTGGTAACTCATTCAATGGGAGCGACATATAAATTACACCTCCAGTAAAATAGTTTTATCTTGATGAATGTTGTAATTGATTAACTTAAATTTAAAGAAAGGGTTCAAACGAATGTATTATTATTTGCGTTTTTTTTTTTGGGCCCAAAGACGAAAGAATGAATGAATTTCAATGGTAAGGATTAATAATGAATGAATGAAGATTAGTCTTTGGCTTGATTTTTCTATTGATTATAGCTTTTTGTGTACTTAAAATGATTGAAAATTTGGTCAGATCAAAATCTTGAAGTATTTATGGGCCGATATTAAAATGAATGAAATGAGTGAGTGATAAATTTTCAGTTTTTTTAATCCTGATACCAATTGATTTTTAAGTACTAGCGTTTTTTATTCCTGTTATTCTTGTTTTTTCTATTGAGGAGTATAAATATATATAATATAATAATAATAGCATGAAAGAAAAAATAATTAAGGTATATATTAAATCAGATCAAGAAAAAAAAATTGAATCAAAAGGTCTTACGAGATAGATCAAAGCAGATAGTCATAGCACAAATTTGAAAGGTTTACATATAAAACCGTGATGCTTATATAGTATCATTGCGACTGCTGGTATAATATATTGCTAATTCCTAAAATAGAAAGACCAGCATTTTTTTTAGTATTTCTGTTTTTTCCTATATTAGAATAGTAATGCAATTAGGAAAGCTTGTGGAAGGTGGATCAAGGTATTTTGCTGCTCATTTTTTTTTTTTTTCATTCAATTAATTTGTCTTTATTCATGAACGTCATTTAACAAGAAATAAAGCGAGCCTACGCAACTGAGTTATCCTTCCCATTTTGGAACCAGCCTTTCCAAATATTGAATAACACAATTCGTATTTGCCCACCGTTTTTCGGTGAATGCCAATGGTAACTAGGATTTTCTTTTCTGAAAAGGAATGACACAAGACTCGATACTCTGAGTCTAGTATTCATCCGCAAGCTCTGCTTGATCTCTGTGTATCTATGAGAGATAGACTCAATTCAGATTTCATTTTCTTTAAAATGTTGATCAGCTTCCTACAAATAATCACACTAGAAGATAATGAACAGAATACTGTCTATAAAACTAACGCATATACAACTGCCAAATCTCGAGGCCCACAGAGGCACTACTAGCGATAGTTCTGTCTTCGAGAAGTCAGTGGGTGCTCGAGTGTTCTGGTTATCGTCTTGCTTCAAGGGATCTGATCCCCATGTAAATATCCCTTTTGGGACTACTCAAAGGCTGATGTTGAATCAGCGTACGTTCCACCTGAGCTACTACTTGCTTCAGTGAATCTCAACCAAAATGGATATTGCTACAAGAACCCCGGAGATGGTATTAGAACAAATTAGCCCAATCACTAAGGCGTACCGAAGAACCAGCACTTCCCACTACCTAGATTTCTACTACAGACAGATCATATAGTGGAAAAAAAATACAGATGGCTGGGTTCTCTTGTAAATATGGTACAATAGAAAATCTAATCACATTTCCTAAATGGGTAATTGGTCAACTACTTACTTTTCCGAAAAGGGAAATACCGTGTCTTAGCCCACTTCGATTGTGACGAAAAGGAAAATTGCTTAGGGCATCGTACTTGAGTTTGGACAAGTTGTGATTGCTTTTGCGAATTCCAATAACTCTGTATTCCCATGTACTAGCGATTCAGGATTTGTATTGTTATGTTCGTGTATCACAGTTACGAGTAAAGAAGGAATGCGACTAAAAGAAGAATAGCAATATCTGTGCGTTTAAGGTTTAGCTTAGAAAAAGGCTTTGAATATACAACAATTGTACATATATATGTTTTTTTTTTCGACAGAGAGTATTCTGAATTCTTCTTATAACCTCCATAACGAATTGTAATTTGGTGTAGGTTCTAATTATACTAATGGCGCATCTTGCACGTTCAAAATATTTTACTTTGGGCATGTATGTGAAGGCTCCAAACAAAAATCAAGATGATATTCTACATGGAGATAATGCAAACAGCGCTATGAAACATGTACCGTTGTATTCTATATATTAAAAAATGATGAATTGCAAAAATATCCACTGAGGAAATATTAAGTAAGAAAATGAATAAAAAAATGTCATCTTGGCAGAGTCTACTTTGGTGGGGACATACAATAAAGATTCTATTGTTCTTGATATCTGATAATGGAAGTAAATAAATAGCTAAGTGTTCATCTTTTTGTATCACTACATGAATTACTATATGAGATAGAATAGACCAACTTTTGGACATCTTTATATGTTTCTAAGATTGCAGGTATCATCTTACACGTAAATAACATGCCCTTTTTTTTTATTACAAAAAATTCATCAGAAGTTCCAAAACGCTGAAATTTCAATTTCAATAGTTTCTGAGCGACGTGCTTGCTGGAAATTCAGGTGTAAGAGACCCTCAAAACTAAAATTGGCTATATATCCGCTAAGCTTGACTATTTTGTTCAACTACAACTAAAAATAGGTCTAAAATAGGTGGACCGAACCTCGAAACAACATGAACAGCAATAGTAACAATAACAGCCAGTATCATCTGATAGACATCTTCGTCAAGAAAGTGCTAGCGCACTTAGATGAACAGGATCCAAACAAATTAATGAACTTTCTACAACTGTTCCAATCGAGCAAGAACATGCCACCCTCGCCAACTGTGAGCAAAGTTGTGTACAACTCGATGCCCTTCGCGGACCCATCGATCTTCTTGACTATGTGGTCGCAGCAGGTGGTACAAACGCAGCACATCATTTCTGCTCTAGATTTCCACGTGATACCCACGGGCGCATCCAACACGATAATATGCAACGTGAACTGCAAAGTGCGGTTTGATGAGAGTGGGCGTGACAAGATGGGCCAGGACAGTGTGATACCGATGGGACCCAGTGGTGCCAAGAGGATGAACAACAATAGACCGCTGTGGGGCTCATACTTTGGCGTGTCCTTGCAGCTATGTCTCGACGACCGTATATTCCGCAATGACATCAACGGTGTGATAACGTCGTTGAACTACAAGATAGTGTACAAGCCAGAGGACTCTCTCATCAAGATCAATTGAGATAATCGTCGATTTATATTCTACATGCGGAGATTAAGAGATAGATACAACGTCATAATTTTCTATTTTTATCCATATGTTGTGTACTATGGGACGCAATTGAAGAGAAAACTCAACAATTGAAGTTGAAGAAATATATATATACATAATATCCTCAACCCGATAAAAAAATAAATAGGATTTAAAATGCATTATCAGCATCATCAGCATCATCATAAGCATCATCATCAATAACATTACCATGCAGGAAAAGAATTTGCACATAACACGAAGTAAGGAACGATGACAATACCATCATGGTATCCAACCACTTTCATAAACCCACACCACGATGTCCAGTGTAAGGAGTCCCCTAGTGTGAGAGACACGACATCTCTCGTTGCGACAAATCACGATTGACACCATTTGAAGTCATGTGCCATAACAGGATGTGACAGCGTGAGTATCAGCAGGAGCAAACGGCAGAAATACATGGCGTGTGTGAATGATGAGATGAGATGAGATGGGAGGGGGGGAGTGTATCTATCACTATTCCTAATCGGGTAGTTTCTTGAATTGTGGGTTTGAGACGGAAATGCAATTTTTGTTGAGTTTTCCCAGTAATCCTTGCGCTCTGTGGGATTACTTAAAACCCCGAATCTGATTTCACCCAGGGACCATCTGTGCCGCAGGACAGCACAGTACAGACTGGGTTTCTCAACAGAATATGTTTGTCTAAGAGAAGTGGAGTTCCCAAATAAGGTAACAAAAGGTGGCCCCCAAAGGTGGTCCCCAAAGGTAGTTCCCCAAAGAAGGCACAGTCAAGAACTTCCCTACCTTATCTCTCTGATCGTCTCTGATCCGCCAAATTCCTTCCCCTTTTTTTTCTTTTCCTCGCCCCCCAACTCCTCGCTCGTTCTTCGACATTACATCACCGCGACGGCATTACAGACAATTTACCAACGATTGCCATTTTGCCAGTCCCTTGCTCTCCAATCCCCCCTCCCCCGAAAAGCTTCTACAGAGATTGCACACAGAGATCACAAACAGATATCGTGCAGAGATCGTTTCCTGCCTTTCCCCCGAGTAACAAATCACTTTCCTTCTACCTGATAGTCCTTCCCCGCTTTCTCGTCTAATCTTCCAGAGACTGAGTGGAAGGGTCACACACGCACCGTAGAGATGACTCTCCCCCCCCAGGCACCCTCCGAGCATCCTTTCAGCAAGCTACAAACTTTCTACGAAGCTCTCTGCTTGACCCAATTCAACAAAAAACAGTATTCCCATTCTCCGCTCTACAGTAAATCTTCATCCCGACTCCCGACTCGTTTCTGTTGGGGTTCTTGGGGCATCGGTATCAACCAAAAACAGCATCCCCTTCCACTAAAAAAACCCTAACCCTAAAACGGAAACTACTTTTACAAGAGACTTGCACAGAGATGTACGCAAGCTGATACGCAAGGGTGATACACAAGTACAAAACTAGAAACCCCAACCTCGGTTGCTACGAGTCAGATCCAACAAACAGAGATCCTGTAGTGAGAAACACTTGCCCCCTCCTATACTCCTCGGCAAGTGAACTCAACAACAAGCACAACCAAAGTACTTACCGAAGAACTTGACGAAGAACTTCTACAAGACATCTCACAGAGGATGAAGGACACTTAATTCGAAGCCCTAAACCACTTGCCCTGCCCGAGCAGATCATACAAACACCAACTCTACCTGCCACTTGCCGACTCCAAGCTGAGTTGTAGAGAACTGTGTGATACTGCCAAAATTTGAACAAAGAAATGGGACGGGATGCAACTGTGCAACACATAGGGCAACTTCCCATCTAAATGAAGTATAAAAAGAATAGGCAAATGGTACCCCATCGCTGTAAACACTTATCCCCGACTTCTCCAAATATTCTCTTGCAAGAAAGATACCAAAATACCAATATCTAGAAGGATAGCCATTATTCTCTTGACGCTTAAGTTGAACTGAACTCCGACTCTCCAACTTGTGAGAAAAAAAAAACTGACAACCAAGACACCATTTTTTATTGAAACTTGCCTGCAACAAAAACAATTTTGAAGATAACTTGGCTTTAGAAAGGAAAAAAAAAACTAGTATAAAATAGTAACTCTTTTCATCTGGCACTCCAATATATTTTTCAACTTCCCTTTTAATCAACCCTTGTTATTTGGTTTCAGTCTACAATATTACAATTAAAGAAATAGGACAAAATGGTTAATCTAGCAGTCCACCGTAGTGCACACCGTGCTGCAAAAAAATATACTCATCCGGATACTTATCCTAACGCAAAACAGTTGAAAAGATCCACTGAAGTGTTGCTGTTCTCAGTGTGCATCTTGTTCCTATTCACCACATTCATCACTTTCATCGTCGCTACAGCAGGTTCCACTGCTAATTACTCCCCAATCCATAACATCTACATCGGTGATGCCGACATCAAGCATATTAACGTCACTAAAGTCTTGCCACAGATTGCTCCTATCCTAACAGTGCTGGGTACAGCTCTGTCAGCCCCAAACAGCTCTTTGTCTGAAGTTTTCAACTCATTGAAAGCTATCGCCGATACTCCAGCTCTGACCCCACTGCTAAACTTGCTAAAGAACGCCAAGAACACTTCGGACTCCGTAGTGGCCTTGACTGAGTTGGCTCCTTTAGCTATCAGCAGCGACAGCTCCTCGTCTACTAAGGAACTGATCGCAATCAGCGGCCTGCTCTCGTTCTCCAACAACACTAACCAAACTTTGGAATCCCTAGGTAACCTGGTCATGCCAACCCTAGCACAATTGAAGAGCGGCCAACCTTCCGATAACTCGACTTCCATTGTACTAAGTATCCTACAAGGATCAGACAACAAAGTTGCCTCTGTTGACTCTTTGATTACCTTGAACAACATGACCTTGGCAGAAAAAACCAAGCTACTACCAGTGTTCCAACTATTTGGCTACACTACAAACATTAACAACACTGTCGATGCCTTGGGTGACCTGATGAACGCTAATGTGCCAACTCAATTAGGTGTCACTCTACTAACAACCATTCAAAGTTCTTTGAACGGTGAGGCTGACCAAGATCTATCGCCACTGTTTGACAGAATCGGAGGATCTGTCCCAGAAGATAACAAACAATCAGTAGAAGCGGTAGAAGCTTTATTAAACGACTCCAGCAACAAGAACGGTACCATCAACAACTTACTAAGTTTGTTAAGACAAAATGTTACTACCTCCCCATCTGCAAAAGCAGCTTTCCAAGCCATGTCTACCTTGCTTGATCACTCCAACAACCAAACTATGGTTCTACAAAGTTTGCCAATTCTTGCTGCTGTTCGGAACACTACATTGGCTCAAGCTCAGTTGGAAGGTCTACAAGGAATGCTACAGGTCAGTACTAACCCAGTTCAAACTCTGGGCATCATTGCAGCTTTGCAAGCGGGTATGGCCGATCCAAACACTAACACTGATGCAGTCCCAGCTCTGTTCAACTTACTTTCAGCTTCTGACAACCCTGCAAACTCATTCACATCCTTAGTTGCCTTAACATCCTGGGCTACAAGTAACCCAGATACTTTCAGACCAATTGTCAGCATTCTAGAGGATGCAAACTCCGTCGAACCTGTTACCCAGGAACAACTGAAGGCAATGACACCTGCTTTACTTGACTTCCTGCATGTTCCTGTTGACTTTAGACTATCTATCTTCACACTTTGCCACGTTAATGGACAGGGAGAAATTACCGACTGTAACTCTCCACACGCTGTTCAAAATCTGGATTTCAGGTCTATCATCTATGATGCATTATTGGACTCCGATTTCCAACCTTATTTGAAAGCATTGAACATTAGCAAATATGACTTGTACCTAGAAGGCAAATTACTACACAGACAACACGAATATGTACCTGCTGTCAAGGCTGTTCTTGCTATGAATATCTTAACCATTATCACCTCATTCTTTGGCATTATTGGTTTTATTCTGTTAATGGTTCCAAAGTATAACAGAAAACTAGGTCTGTGGATTTACACAGTTGTATTGACCCTATCCACTGCCTTATTCAGTTGTCTGGGTGCTGGTATTATCGCCATTATGATCTCTATCATTAAATCTGGTACAAGCCATGATAAATTCAATGTCGTTTTCAGCACTGGTGGTGCTTACTCTGGATGTGTATGGGCAGGTTTTGCAGTGGCATTCTTTGCATGCTTGATAGTTCTATATTGCGCCTTCTACGCAAGAGTTGGTAAACCTCGTGGTCAACCATTTGGTGACGAGAAAGGATATGATAATGATATGTCCAGTATATCCAATAGTAGTGAGAATAACAATTATGAATCTGAGAAGGTTGTTCAAACCGTTGATGTTGCAGACGTCGATGAGGACGATAGCTCTTCGCCAGCGCAAGTTAACAAACAACAACCAAAGGACACAGACATTATTGTTTGAAATATGAATCGTGTTCTCTTTGTTTCCTCTTAGTATTGTGATTACATTGCATCCAAATTTGTAAAAATACGGTACACTTTTACATCTTTCTGAATTTTAGTGGTTCAGTTAAAAAGTTTGACAAACTCTTTTATTGTCATCATACATCATCGTCTCTACTTTTTGTCCATCCATTGAGCAAGTCAGTTTGTCGTACTTCTATTATAACATTTATTCAGAAGGATAATTGTGACACTAATAATGACCAGAAAATTACCCCGTCCCTGCCCATAGTCAAATATCTTTCTCTTGCATTTCATTATCTGATAATTTTAATTTTATTTTTATTAACCTCTTCTTTCCGTGAAGTTAATTGGTATAAATGTGCATTGATTGTATCATTTATTTTCCACATAATCCGAAGTTCTTTAAGGTGCCGCTGATGTTATTCGCTATTATTTTATAATTGCGAATACACAATTAATGGGACCTCACTGTTTAATTTTAATTTCTACAATAATATTTTTTATAATCTTTTCTCGTAACGAAGATACGATACTAGTTAATTGATACTTCAGCTCAGGTAATGTGTACCCTTTTCATATGACGCGAATCATATGGTCTCTTCTCGAAAGAAAAAAAGAGAGTGTTCACCTGATCTGAACTTGATGATAATATAATTCAACCATTAGTCGTTAGAGCTTTCAACAATACCCTGTTAACCATAAAAGACAACACTAACAAAGTTATCCGTGCTGATGCCCCATATATCTGAATTAATAGCTTATCTCTCTATCAATTTGTTTTAGAAAGATACTATATGTCACTCTATCAATCTGGGCTATCTATTAGTATATCAAATTTTATTTAAGTACTTAAAAAAATCGATTTAACATAATTATTATTGAAAACAAGATCTGCAGGATTATGAATATATCCGCTTCTTATATATATATTGCTGTTGCTAAGTGAATTAATAGGTCCCTAACGCTGTTAATTTTTCAAAACCCGAGATTTACAGCAACTTTTGTTCTTTAAGAAGTATGTAATCGAGACCTTGTGGAACTCTGAATTTAGTCTTTGGGCATAAGGCTATTCGTTTAGAGCTGCGAAGGTAAAGTGGGCTTTTAATTCACTGAGATGATAGACATGCGTTCGGTGAATGTTGGCTAAAGATAAAAGGAACACGGGCCTTGAAACAATGTCTCGAGACTATGATTCCGGGGTTAGTTCCACAAGAAAATCATAATGAACACAGCACCTCATGCTACGGTTTCTACCAAGACGCAGTCTCGATTCACTCATAAAATACAGTATCCACGCATAGCACCCAAACCATACAGAGAGAATAACTGGCCTGATCTCGCTCTTGGTAGAATATTCTACGTAGAAGCAATTTTGAAGAACGTCTTCACAAGACCACATTGTAGCTTTTTGAAACCAATTGCAACTAGATACATAGAACGTCCAAGAGACTACGGTGCACTTTGACCTACAAGAGAGATATCTTTCTCATAGAATAGTACACATTTCGGCGATAATTATTTAAACCGAAACACATCTTCTTGACTGACGAGCAAATAATTGGCCCTACAAAAGTAGCTTCCATGAAAGACTTAATGGGGACATCAAAGTGGGACTTGCTGACCGGTGATAATTTTCCCAACCGAGATGAAACAGTAAGGGCACCCTTTACAGTAGAAGCCTTACAAATCCACTACTATGGGATGTTTTTTCTTCTATTCAAACTAATTGTTCTACCTTAAGTTAAGATGACATCAGGTTTTTCGTTTTCATCAGAATACAGTTCCTTTTGTGTTGCTCTGGTATGATGACTTACTCTCTACATTCGGTTCCACCTGGCTCTTGACCCCACCATATCGTCTTTGGAAAATGGAGAGTATGGAGAGTGCTTTGGGCATCTTTGATGTTTGGTGTGTGTTGGTGCTTGTCTTAATTTTGGTCCGCTCTTTAAGTTAAGAATGAAGGTCTTCCCCACAACTACGTCTTTGGTGATCAAATCCTTCCTCATAATAACCGAGAGTCATCGCTTCCCTATTCTTGATTTCTTATTCACTATATAAATAGAGATGTGGTTTCTAAGTTGCGCCTATCATAATAGCTCTTTGAAAGGTGGTAAACTGTATTATCAGGTAAAGCTATAGATTAGTAACCTAGACCAAAGGATAAGAACACTTACAGCTCTACCCAGAAATATTATTATTGCTCGGAGTTCTTTACGGGACCTTTTTCTGTACAATACTTACTACCAAGTATGACACTTCTCACTGCATATAAAAATCATAGAGTGAACATTCTGAGGACTTCATATATACTCCTGCTTTTTGTTTCGCTGTATGGGTCCGGTTCCAGTTCTGGATCTACAAAACAGAAGAAAACATCATCTAATAGAGACAGGAGCGAAACTTTATCGGAGAAGAGCACTTTAAGTAGACTAAGTGAGAAATTAAGAGACAGGAAGGACTCTATTTCAAGTCCCGATGAGCTGGCATCTGATGTTAGCAGCGATGAACAGTCTGACTCCAAGAGTGACGAGATTGTACTCAAAACAAGAGGAACGAGAAGCCTAAGTCTTCGAAGATCTTCTAATGTCCAGGAGAACACCAATGTAGTAGAACAAACCTCTCCTGTTGAAAAGTCTACAGATGTGAATTTGAAGAGAACTGACTTTTTGATGAAGTTATTACTGGGGGATAAGAAAGTCATGATTTTGTTCATGACTCAGGCTTTCTTACTGGTATTACGAACATTTCTTTCCCTGCATGTTGCAACCCTTGATGGTAGATTAGTATCGTCATTAGTCAAAGCCCAGTATGGAAAATTTCTAAAGATTCTGTTAGGTCAATGGATGGTATTAGGTATACCTGCAAGTTTTATCAATTCACTGATTAACTATGTCACTAAACTTTGTTCTGTCTCCATAAATAGATTGGTGACTAACCATTTAATGGGGAAGTACCTTTCTAACCACCGCACTTTTTATGCCGTGGCTGCAGCAGACAGCGCCTCTGAAGTACAAGATAATTTAACCAAGGATATTAGCAAGTTTTCAAACAATACTTCGGTTTTACTGAATCAACTTTTGAAACCAATGTTAGATTTGATTTTATGCTCATTTAAACTGCTGATGTCTGGCTCTGGAGTTATGGGAGAAGGTACATTAGTTTTAGGATTGATTGTTTACATATCTAATTCCATGCTAAAGCTAATTCAACCAAATTTCACTAAGATTACAATGATGAGATCATCTCTTGAAAGTTGGTTCCGATCCTTACATTCTAGTGTTCACAGAAACAATGAGGAAATAGCGTTGCTTCGTGGCCAATCTAGGGAGCTCACCTCATTAGACTTCTCTTTTTACCGATTGGCGTTTTTTATGGGGCGCGAGATAAAAGCAAGGGCCTTTTATGATCTAGCTTCTACGTTTGTGATTAAATACACATGGGGTGCAGCTGGCTTAGCTTTATGTTCAATACCAATATTCTTCAAAGGTAAGGTTCAAAATGGGGATCAACCTGATGCTACAGATGCGACTGCTGACTTTATCACAAATAGAAGATTGCTTTTGACAGCATCCAGTTCTGTAGGAAGATTTGTCGAATTAAAGAAAAATATACAAGAATTGCGCGGTACAAGCTTAAGACTCAATTACCTAAACGATTTACTTGACAAGTATGCAGTTGGGAATATCGATAAGAAAGATGAGGACGTTTTAGATCTTGTTGAGTATAATGAAAATTTGATAAAGTTCGAGCACGTTCCCCTAATTACCCCAGCTAACCAAGTATTAGTTCCTGAACTGAACTTCGAACTAAAACATGGAGACCATTTACTTATTATTGGCCCAAATGGATGTGGTAAATCATCGTTATTCAGATTATTAGGAGGATTATGGCCAATAAGACAAATTGAGACTGGTGTTCAAACGAAATTAACTGTACCTCCACGCAAGATAGGACAAGACTGTGCAATTTTTTACTTGCCACAGAAACCTTATATGGGTAATGGTTCAACTTTCCGCGAACAGATAATTTATCCTGACACTATCGAAGATTTCGAAGAGAGATTTAACGGGGATTACAATATGGGTGACGAGAAGCTGATTTCTGTTCTTGAGCTTTTGGATTTGACTGATTTAATTACTGAAAACCTATCTCTAGTTTTGGCTGGAAAGGGGACCAAGAAGTCTGACAACTTGGATGAGGAAAATCTTACTGAAATTAGAGCGGCCTTCGACTTAAAAAGAAATTGGTCAGAAGAATTGTCCATTGGTGTTCAGCAAAGATTAGCAATGGCAAGAATGTATTACCACAAACCAAAATTTGCAGTTTTAGATGAGTGTACCTCTGCAGTCTCACCAGAAATGGAACAAAAAATGTATGAAAATGCACAGAACTTAGGTATCTCGGTTATATCTGTCTGTCATAGGACAACTCTGTGGCATTTCCACAATTATCTACTTAAGTTTGATGGTAAGGGTAGTTATCAATTCGGTGAATTCGATGCTACAACTCGACTCGAAACTGAGAAAAGGTTGAATGAATTGAATAGCTTATTAGACCAGCAAGTTCCTCTTTGGGAAAAAAGACTAAGGGATTTGCTAGATGCTAAGAAATCTAATGTTATTCGGAAATCAGAAACAGATTTGCAAACTCTGCAAAAAATGGCAAATGCAACTACTGACTCTGATATACCAGAGTTGACAAGAGCTGATACAGAGAAGTTCACTAGCAAATCAGCGACTAGAAAGATTAATCACAATGGAAGACTTCCCCTACTATCTTCAAAAGGCAGTGAAAATTCAAAACTTTTAAAAAAAAAGCAGAAAAAGAAAACATAACATGATCTGCATCTGTAATTAATATTCTTCAGTGAAAAATCATTCATTTATATATTCATTAATATCATACTTGCATCTAATTTATATCTACCTACAAAATTAGTCTGATTTATGTATGGGGTTTCAAAATAAGCTTGCCTTAAGAAGAGGAAAAAATACTTATTATAAAGCTCAACAGAAGCAGGTTGCGGTTAGTTAGCAAAACCTTTCTATGCTTGTATTTAAGCTACATTCACTCATTAGCCTATTGATGCTAAGCTTTTCGTAACATTACCAGAAGAATTGTTACCAGATAGTTCATTATTATTCTCATTAAACTGCTGACTTGATGCAGTTTTTTTCTGATCCGAATGTAATAAACCTTTTGGTGGTGAGTTGGACATGTTAATGTTATGTTCATTTGTATTTGGCTTAATTCTTGGCAGACTTTCAATTTCCCTCATAATAAATTCTTTTTCATCCAAAAAGGTTGAGTCTTGAACTTCTTTGCCAAACAGTTCTAAATAAGCCAGTAATTTATCTCTGTTCTTTACTAAAATATCAAAGACCAGCTTTGATTTTTTTGGATTTGCTACCATTACTTTGAAAATGTTAAATGCCTCTAATTGTAGATTTCTTGATTTATCAGTCAGCAAAGTCATAATCAGCTTTAAATTTTCTGGTGCATTAATGTATGTCATCATAAGAACATTATGAGCTCTGATAATTATCAATGAAGCTAAAAGCTTTGAACTCTGTCTTTTTGTCACATAACTACCGTGAGCCATCAACTTATTAATATGCCTGATAAATAAATTAATATTCTTCTCTTGACTAAAGAACTCCCTTGCAACCAGTTTGGGATGGGTAGTTAGTACAGAATTTAAAATTTGCATTGACTGAGTACTAATTTCAAAGTTAGCAATTCCAGCAAATTCAAACAAACTCCACAATTGAGTATCTGTTAAAAAGATATGACACAGTTGCTCATACTTTATGCATTCAATAATCATGTTCCCTACAATAATAAAGATATCATACGTATCTCTTCTTTGAAGGGTCAAGCCCATTGTTCGTAGCATTAATGATAGTGTTTTGGATTGAGACACCAGATAATCTACAGTGACAAACTTATTATCCTTCGAATAGTTTAAGCAAATAGAAAGTATTAAAAGAACTTCCTTTCGCGACTCAAAATCAAGGTCTGCAATATGTACCAAAAGATTATGGAATATATCTGAAGATAGCATTGCAGAATAAAATTCGTCTATTGCCTCTGATGTCGGCTTGGGGTCCACATCACCCAGAATATAATGCTTCATTCCAACCAAATACTTAGCAACCTCTTCCTGTGCTTTTCGCTTATTATCTGAGGAAGACGAAGTTATATTGGTACCATTAGGAAGAGGTGTTGGTTCTATCTTATTCAACTGTTCATTTATCAATTTCACATAGTCAGATGGGGTTTTTGGATTTTTCTTCCACCAGAATGAAACATCCAAGTCCTGGTTTTTGTACTTCTTGAACATGATATCAATTTCAAATTCTGATTATGCTTATTATAGCAATGTCTTATATAAGAGCAATGTAATTGATCGAGAACTTTGCGTAAGGTATTATTTTGCTTGATGGAAAGCAAAGAAAAATATCCAAATCCTTTGTCTTCCACTAAATATCAAACTATTCTAGTTTTATAATACCATTAATGGTAAAATAAACCTAACAAATAGATAGATGGCTGCTCAGCAAAACTCTTGAAATCGCAAAATCTAAAAAGGATGGCTATCGAATAGATTAACAACTGGGCAACCTCGTAATAGGAACTCCTTTTAAGGAATTGAATTAATTAGGATATTTGCTTGTAAAATGACAATCACTTAAATTTAATCACAATTATCAAAACTGCTCTTAGAATCGACTACTTTGGTAATCAGCAGTATTTGTGTCTCGCGATGAGGTGGTGAAAAGATTGCCATTCATAAATTTCAGAAAGAAATTGAAAAATTTCAAGATTTTCGTGCCTCCTTATAGTGAAATCAAGAAAGATTTGTAAAACCCAGCAATTTATTTCTAGATAATCAAAACAGACAACAGGCCATTTTGATGACCTCCGCACTTTCCATTAAGGCTAAAATTTATATAATATCTTTGATAGATCAACTACATGTGACTTTGTTTATCTAGATCTTAGTTTCTTGAAGCACAAATTAGTCCAATTTTTACTACCTATGAAGTTCTGAGTCTAGCGATCTATCATTCAAGAGAAAAACAGTAACCACTAATACCTTAACGTAATTATAGAACCAACGACTATAGCAATGTACAAATATAAGTGACGCCTGTATTCATTGTTTATAGCAACAATCTCTGAACTCCTAAGGACATTTCTTGAACGGAAGACATTTATGGTCAAGTTTCATTTCTGCTCTACAGAATCGTTTGCTATGAGTAAGAGAGTTGAAACGTGTCCCTTTCAGTATGAATATGTAGATGGGGTGCAATGTCTACTACTAATCGGGGATGGAAAGCCGACTCTTTTACACTAGTACAGGATGTTTTATCATTAGACAAGAAATAAATATAAACATAATAGTGCTTGTCTTTACAATTCTTGACTTTAGATTTTCGTGCAAGGATAACTGTCTGAGAGGAAAACAGTCCGCATTTGAACCTGATTCTAAGTTCTTCCAAGTTCACCGATAATGTACGCTTAAATTTCATAGAAACGAAGTCGTTTCCTAACTTTTCATTAACTTCTCGTCTTTATGTTAGTGTTCTCTTTCATTATAGAAATGTCCCAAAATAAAAAAAAAATTAATGAAGGATGCGAGGTTCGAACTCGCGCGGACAACCGTCCAACAGATCTTAAGTCTGCCGCCTTAGACCACTCGGCCAACCCTCCAATTTAGAATTTCTAACGAACAAGGGTTTGTAGAGCTTTATATACTTAGTCTTCCAGATTATTCCGGGTAATGAAGCACATTTTTGTATACTATATCAATTCTCTATAATTCTTCCCTTATGCTGGGCCAGTGTACTCAATAATTGAGGAATGATTAAGATACTTATACTCGGCTATTTGTCAATGTCCAAATTAGCGATCATAAGAAATTCTTTAGACGATGCTTGTATGTTACTTTGTGTATAAATACCAATGCAATTTATATATATATATATAGTTCAGCTATGTGACTTGCTGTATTCTTCACAATAGTTTCTTAAATGCTTTCTAAAACATACCCCACCAAGTTCTATTCTATCCTCCAAACCAGAACTTTCCCAGTCCATATTATTGTTAAGACCTTCCTTGGTGTATGATTGTAGAATGAAATCCAGCACGCCTTTCATTTTTATTACATAACTTCCCTTATCTGATTGGCTTACTGATATCTGCATATAATCATCATAAGATTTAGTTTCGGTGTTTTGGCTTAGCACATCCCAAGAAATGACACTGTTTGGTGAAAGGACATTATAACCATCAGCTTTGAAATTCTTCTCGGACCACCCAAGCACCTCAGTATTGAAATGGAGAGTATCCGTTATTAAATTGAAAAAGTATTTGCCATTTTCCTCTTCTAATATAGCAAGAGATGGTCTGTAAAGACGATCCGATATTCCACATTCCTTTATATGTCCTTTCATCAAACCAAACCAAAGATTTCTTCCTTTCAGTTGAGGAACGACTGGCGGTAGTTTTATTAAAGGAGTGCCTCCCCTGATTTCATTGGGTTCAAAATCTTTCTTGGAGTATTCTGCAGCATCAAAAACAAACTTACAATAACCAGTATCAAGTGAACACTTAACAATTTGTAAAGGAGCTGCTCTTGAAAACATGTGTAAACTACCTCTTGAGATTTGGCCACCAGCATCTTCATCTTGAATAAATGGAGTCCAGTTTTTTTGACGGCCAACAACTATAGCATCCTGTTCTATTAGAGGTATGACCGGACTAATTTTTCTGTGAGGCAATACTACTTGCATCATACGTTCTTGATGTGTAGGATCATAAATATTGTACACAACAATTGGTTCCTGAATGCCATCTTTATTAGTTCTTAGTATCAACTTCGGATCTTCTGGTCCTTTGTAAAACCACTTCTTTTCCATTGCAAAAGGAATTTTCAAAATTGTTGGATATACTCTATAATAGTTACCCAATAGTTCATCTTTCTCTTCCTCTGCCTTTTCTTTCATGTATTGCTTACTTTGAACGCATACTTGATACTGGTAGGTTGTCTTATCTTCTTCATCACAATTCTTGAATAAATCATACTTCTTGTCAATGGCAATTAGTTGTTGTTCTAGATCATCTGGTATTTCAGTATCAATGAATGGAATACGTTTACCTTTGATTTCATTCCAATCTTTATCAAATGCCTGAGCGCTCACCAGTGACATTTTACCAGCACCTTTAAATCCCCCCTCTGTTACAATAATCCTACTAAACACTAAATAACATTGGTGATCCTCCAGCCACTGCGCTGATGATCCAAATCTTAGCCATTGCTTCTTTACACTTTCCTCTATAGTTTCTTTCTTACTGGCGTTATGTAATTCTTCCACAATTTTACCAAGGTGCTTATCCTCTTTTACAAATTTTATTCTCGCTGCCACTAAGTCTTCCTCTATCGGTAATCTCTCTTGTGAATAATGTATTCTTGACTTCCAACTTATGGCATCGCATTTATCAGACTCACTACCAGTCAAGTTGTACATGTTTGATTGATAAGAGGTCAATTCGAAGGGCAGAAAAGTATTATTTGGGAATCCGTTGGCTGTTGCCATCAGGTCAAACCTTTGCATTTTTATAAATTTTGATGTATCATATTGGGACATTTCTGATTTATCGTTTACTTGAGGAACGCCTTGTAATATTTTATTCAGATTTCTATTATAATCCTTTATCCTTCCTTTCACTGACACGGAATTCTCCAAACCATGTCCGATGGAAATATCCAAACCTGCAATAGATTCTTCATTGCCTTGCTCTTCTATACCACCATTTCCTATATTGGCCTCATTCTTCAAGTGGTGACTTCTAAAGCTGCTGAAATGTATAAATATTAGGAAAAGTACAACATTAACCACCAGCAGCCTAATAATAATATTCTTAGTTGAGGTTAAACCGGTCCTATTGGCTAGTAATCGCGAGCGCTGGCGAACCTGCTGTATAATGTCGTTCAAGGAAGTTTTTATGTGAGTTTTGTTCCTCTTACTATTAGTGTCATCTTTGCCGTCAATGAGCCCGCTCTCAATATCATCGAATTGTGAGCTCTCAAAGTCCTCCATCGGGAGACTCTCCGTTTTAGCGTCTGCATATAGTTGGTCGCTACTGGACTCACTACTGAGCCCACTGATATTACTGTTTTTCCTACTCATATTATTCTTTCTAATTTTATTTTTTTGTTCTAGTAAAGTTCCTATATTTATTTTGTTGTATTTTAATAGTACGTCTGAAAGACTTTTTATTAGAAGCTAAACGCCAGCAAGAATCAACAACGCAAAATATTTATATCAAGAATAGAGAGAGTTGTATACACGAGAATCTCAAAAAAGGCATCTGAATTTATATATAAATGGGTATGGGTAAGGAAGAACCCGTAATCACTTCACGATGGTGGAATATTCTATTTTAGTTTATTTATCTTTTCTCTCAGGACTCTCTGACGGCCCTCTTTAGAATCACCTATTGCCTCTGCGATCCAGAACCTAGAATCGAGGAAGTAACACAGCAATGCAGACTCAGTACCAATTTCGATTGCAAGAGGACCCTCACTCGTTGCCTTTTCCCTTTGTACTGTAGATTGCAGTTGTTCTGATTAGAGTTTTTACAATGAGCAGTTCAACAACTGGCACAGCAATTGACAGGAGGCAGACAATGGGGGAGGAAGAGATAGCAGCTGAGAGGGAAATGCACAAGAGATCTGTAGCAGGAACATATAATAGCCATTTAGCTACGCTAGTGCAATGCCCTTCCGACCTCTCTAGTGGGAAGTGGGGAGGGAAAGGGTATCTTGCTACTGGCCGTGTCAAGCTTTAATGGCTGCCATTTCAGATGAATTTAGGCATTCAGCACTAGACGTGCAGCTAGTCTCCCAGCTGGCCTCCCTTAGTAGTCAACCCACTTTGTAGTCTCTTCCAGTACCTTCATTGTTACTCGGAGGTGGAAGTTAGGCTAGAACGTATTTTTGGCGTGGTTCTAGCTGCAGTGGTGCATCTGCAGGATGATATAGGCTCCCAAGAGTAGGTCTCTACGCATTTTGAGGGTTCTAGAGGAGTTATACCTAGAAAGGCACAGAGAGAGGGCATATGGGGTCGCCTTGGAATGACGTATTTATGTGCATTGGTCCTTCAGTAACAGGTCAATGGCCAGAGGGCAGCGGGTGGGTTAGAAAGACTGTAAGTGGTGCGTGAGAGGGGTGGAGGGTGGGGTAGGAAGAACAGAGCATAAATACTGTGCGGCGTTTACTGTGCTAGGACACATCCTAATTGCGCACTTGGTTCAATGACTCCCCATGAGAAAATTCCAGATTCTTATGAGTTTGCGGTAGAGGTCTGGGAAGTAATAAAAGTCGCAGAGCTGCAGGTTGTGATAACAAGGAGAGAATCAAACAAGAAGTTCCGCAGCCCACCTTCGTGTTCAGTGTACTTCTGGAGGCAACCTTAAAAATAGGGCAAAAAAGAAAGGAAAAAATAGCTGTTCAGTCATTCATTTCGTGCAGAGAGTCTTCTCTTGTACCTCTGTCTACTGACCCTGTTGGTGGTCATTATCTTTTTCCTTCCTCTATTTGTGTGCTCTCCTGTGACTCTTGCCAAACACCGGCCAGAGCCAGGTAAGATACACGCTGCGACGACCTCTATAGTGAGAGACCTCTATAGTGAGAAAGAGCTGAACTGTGTACGGGCAACACTGCAACACTGCAACAGTCTAACTGAAATGTAGGAATACACGATGAAATGCATATGCGACCAAAATTAGGAAACTCTTAATGGAATCCTCACCTCACATGCCCGTACGCTCATCGATCACATTATCCTCATAGCAAGGATCCCACATCCTCGCTATTTGTAGCCAGCATGAAAGGGCGATGATAACGCAAAAAGAAAGGTTTACCCGGATGCAACCAATTGGTAACCTTTGATATCACTATTTGCTCATATTGGGATGAGACAGTCCCCAACCACTCTTTCTTCTAATGTGGGTGGGTAAAATAAATAGGTAAAGAAAAGTTGCTATTATTTAGCAACTCCCCAATGATATATTTGTTACGTTAATCACTGCACTTGCATATGGCATTTATATTGTGCCAACCACATTAATACAATATGTTTAATGACGTTGAAATAATCAATATATCGGATTGTTTTTATTTGTTATATTATTGATCACTGTCTATTAGTAGAAATGCGAACTCTGAAATGTAGATCAAGGATTATTCTGTCCTTGAAATGGGTGTTGATGTCCCTCACTAGGAAAGACAACCACTTTACTATTGTAAGGGGTGATTTTATATTTCCTTTACCATTAGATATTTTGTGATCAATTCCTTTTATTCATCGAGTCCTTTAATAATAAATATCATGATATTCATAGATACATAAATACTTAGTCGCCCTAAGTTACATCTCTCCTCGTTAAGTTTCTTGCCTGAACTACACGCTGTACTGAAGGGTCAGGCTCTTTGCTACTTCGGTAGTTTCAATAGCACTCTTGAATTCTTCAAAACTTAGTTGACCATCACCATCTAAATCATTCTCCATGATAGTACGGTCAACAATCTGTTGCAATTGCTTGTCATCAAGGTTTGAGCCCACCATAATCTTTAACACAATGAAAAGCTCACCGTTGGATATCAGACCATCCTTGTCTATATCATATATTTTGAATGCAAACTTTAACTTCTCGTCTTTTGAACCTCTTCCACTGAATATAGAAAGCCCAGTAATAAACTCTTGAAAATCAACATCACCACTATTGTCAGCGTCAAAGACTTCCATAATACGTCCAGCTAATGGGTTTGCAGACACGCCAGGTATACTCATAAACTCATTTTTGTCTATAGACCCTGAACTATCTCTGTCTAATTTCATAAACCGTTTACGTAGCCTTTCTATCTCATCTCTGTCAAAATTGGTGTCCTCCAATAGAGTCTCTACAATTTTAGATGGTGCAGCTCCCATTTCCCTTGATTAATACTTCTCTTGAATTAGATTTCTGATAGTTATAACTATGATATTGATAAATTGTTATCAAACCTGTATGTGCACTATGCTAAATAATATGCCGTCTGCTAAGTTTCTAAAACAAAACCCTCAAAATAAAAACTATGCTTCTCCTTCTTCCGTTATTTTCACCCTTCAACCAAAGAGAATATGATAAGTTTTGCCAGCAGATCTCGAGTATATATATTTACTTCTGTATTTCACTATGAAACGGAGTAGGTAATTATTATCGAAAATGTTGTTCACTTATATTGCATGCTCTTGGGATGTTCTGGCTAAGTTCCGCTGCACTAGGTAAGGAACTGCTAACTTTAGAAATTAATGAAAAATGAAGGACAAGTATACCGTAGTTAGGTACATCAAAGAGAAAGCATGATTTAATCGTGAACCTGAACATTTACTATGACTCTCAAGCGATGGTATGTAACCGTCTGAACCCTGTGAGAAGCATCACATACAGTTTGACCATATGAATTACTATTACTACACATCTAACACTACAGAGACTTTCTTAAAAGTCTAGTCTACCGATACAAGCTTCAAGGGAAATAATAGAAACTAAAGTAGTGTAGCACTGCATGATATGTACGATGTCCCTGAATTTTTACCTAATTTGAATAACCACATAATTTCACAAGTTTGATCTGGTTAAACCACACAACTAATACATAGAGTCTAAATTCAATATATATAGTCTTTATTGGATATACATGTTTGATATGCAATAGTGAGTCTCTTAAAGGTTGATAATGTCATCTAACTTAGTGTATAAAAAAAGCTAAGCTATTTTGAATGAACACAAACTAAGCTGTCTGTAAATGCTGAAAGACTAACCTGTTTGCTGCAGAATCAAGAGTGTAGCCATCCAACAAAACGTTTGGAGGTGTACGGGCAAATTAATTTTTTTCGCTGGGACTTTTTATGGTGTACCTAGCTGATTGAAAGATATAGAAAAGTAAAGTATATGACTTCGAGTTATGGAAGAAGACCCTACAGCAAGTAACGTTTGGCACTGGGTTACTTATACTCAATCGCTATACTAATAACGTACTTCGATTTCCTCTGATAGTACTCTTTCTTTCAGCTTTTTTCTTTTTCCTTTTTTTTCACCTTCATCTATTCTATTCACCCAAGCAGTCCAAACGCTGCACACCTATGTCTAACGTTGGAAAGTCTGATAAGTGCTTTTCCAATTCATAACATCCTACTAACACCATGAATCAGACTTCCCTAAGGGTTGCACCTACAATGGAATCGGCAAATAGTAAGAGCCCTCTGAACTATCCTTTCTTTTTCCTCTTTTCTTTTCCAACCGTCTCGTTTCCATACGCCTTTCTCCATGGGCAGTTGAGAAGAAGTTTTTTTCCCGCCTTTTTACAGCAGAAAGGGTTACCAAATACTGTGTTGCCTGATTTTCAGTTTCCTAATTCGGAAAGGAGAAGATAAGTTTGGAGGTTCCCAAGAGTTCAAAAATATTGCATTCACTGTGTAATAAAGGGAAGGAGAAGGTGTTCCAGCAGATGGCGGTATGTAGAAGGGGAGAGGTCTCTGAAAAGAAGAAATGAAGGGGTCGAATCGCAATTCATCGGTTCGAAAGTTCTTTCTTTCCTTTTACCAATGCTGTTCCAGGAGGTTAGTATTGCTATATAAGAGTTTACTCTTTGAGATGAAGACGAGGTTTGTAATTCTTGGCATATAGATGATTTTAACAATATTTTTTTCTGGTAATAGTCTTTGCTATTTTCTATGGTGATCAAGTATCTTTGCGTTTGTAAAGGTTGTTGGCGGGATCACATCTAAGCATAGTACTGGCCAAAAAAAAAAAAAAAAAATAAATAAAAATATGACGAGAAAATGGAAAAAGAGCTATTTCCAGTAACTAGAACTTTCATTGGTAAAAGTAAATAAACCAATATTGCTATAAATGTAACTTCAGTTTCTAATGTGGCTAAAGTGAGTCACAGAATAAATTAACTATGAGATATGAGCATCAGTGGGTTTTTTAGGCAGCTTTAGGAATGTGTTTGTTGGTATAAACAATATTCGATTTGTTATAATATGGTTGAAAACTTTGCCTCCATATAAGGCGGTTGTTCTGATGGAAGCAATACCATATACCTATTAAGCGTTTATGTTTTATCAAATAAGAGTGATTCCGCTCTTTAAAATTAAACTTGTTGATGGGATAGGGTTTTGAGCTCCAATTAACTATATTCAATCCGTTGAAGGACAAAATTATCCCCTCAGATAAACCACTGCTGTTTGTCTAAAAGAGACTATGTGCAAAATATATTAGCACCCTTTTAGAAATCTATATGACACAATTTATGGTTTAACACTGATGCTAATGAAGCAGTCTAGAAAATCCTAAAATGTTACAGAGACTAGAATCAAATAATGAAAGTAAGTCAGTAAGCTTATTTCAATGCTAATAATGATACGTATTACTATATGCGGAGAGTATAATGGCAAGGCTTAAATTAAATGGCATTCATCTAAGTGATAATGTAATTTAACTTTAGTCTAGATGTAGAGGCGTCATCGTCAGAACTATCAGTTGCACGACTTTCAGGTGCTGATGTCTTTTGGTCAGTCGTAATAATTTCTGGTACCCTGTCTGCAAAACTCGTCGAGTTATTGTCTGGCTTATTTTTAATATCCAAGTTATTTTTGTCATTTCTAATGTTTGGTCTAGGATGGTTATAATTATTATTCAATTCATGCAATTTCTCATAACTATGTTGCCTCTTTTTACTTGATGGGTTAGGACACCTATATGAAGAGGGTGACGTTGTTCGGAATGTATTGTTGTTCGTATTGTTACTGAACGATTGACCATATTGGGCAAAATTAGGAGTAATCAAAATTTCATTGTGGGAAATAGCCGGTTCAGGATAAGTTTTTGTTCTTTCATATCCAAATGCGTGTGGAAATACAGCTATTTTGCTATTATCATTATTAAAATACGCAAATCCACGATTATCATTAAAACGCCTCTCTTGGTTATGTGTCGGGAGCGGTTGCATTGGAAATTGTTGACTGTTGGCTTGTGAGTGCAATAATGGCGCAAATTGATTTGGAGGATTAGAAACATTCAACTGAAAGATCGGATGAGTTTGTTGATATTGAGGCACACTCTTAAAGCTAACATTTCTCTCATTGGGTATATTTCCCTCATTGTTACTGGATAGTCGAGGTACAACTGACGATTGTGATATTGATGAGCTAGAAAAAGAGGTATTGTAGCTATCGTTGTTATCGGAATTCGAGAAAATAGAAGAAGCATAGGATTTGCGTGTGGATTTTTCAAATCTATTTTCTTGAGTTTTCCGATCAAGATTGTTTGAATTGGCCGAATTACTATTCTTGAAAGATTGTGATTTTGATGAAGAATCTGAGTCTGGGGAACTATATTGGCCTAACTTACTAATAATGCTATCTGGAGAAGATGACTCTGATTTTTTATTTTGTTTAACCTTTTTCTGGCCATAATAGACAGAATTGAATCCCTTTGCCTTATTTGCTGAATGAACGGAATCTTTGTGTTGTTTTAGATTGTCGATACGACTAAAAAACTTCATACAAATGTCACATTGAAATGGTTTTTCCCCTGTGTGCTTACGTATATGTCTAGCAAGGTGTTCAGCCCTTGTGAATGCCATAGAACAATCCTCATAACCTTCACACTTAAAGATCTTTTTGTTTTGAGTTTGTTGTGTAGCAGCAAAACTGTTGTATTTTTTTCGACCGTTCGAAAGTCGATTTATTTCGTTTGATGAATTACTTTGATTGCTTTTATTATTCTGCATCATAGTGAAGAAATTTAATATTCTAGGTAGCCTTAAAACTTATGTCCTATGAGTTGGCGTTTGGTTCAAATAGAAACAGTTATTATCGTCAAGTAGACATTCAAATGAAGAGCAGGTTCTAAACTGATACGCAAAAGACGTGAAGCTAAATGGTTGATAATGGATAGATAGTCCTTTTGTTAAATATATGAGTTAGCCTTTTGGAATAAAGTCTGAGTGTGATATATCCCTAGTGGTTCTCAGAAGATAAACGACTATTAATTTCACTTTATGGTGCTATTATTTTTGACTAATGGATATTAATCAACCTATCTGAAAGCTATGATACACCATACAAATAATGTACCAGACTATTATTGTACCAGGGTTGCAAAACTATGCCTTGTATTTTGCCTTTATTTTTCCTGAAAGTAAAAAGATTGTCAAATTGCTGCGCTCGATAATGGAATCAGTAGGCAAGTTATTATGAAACCTCCAATTGTTTGTTGTATGAGTTATCAGTATAAAATCTTCTTGGAGGGGCTATAATTCTCAATTTTTATTTGAATGGGGTTTCAAATATAGCTAACTTCAGATGAAAGGGTTTCTCTTCGAAATCTTTCCCACCAAAGTGTAATGAACAGTGGGAATGTGATTGTTTGCAAGAATATTATTATATGCTTGCGACTTTGATGATCAGTCTAAAAAAAAATGTGGATATTGAGTGTATGTGTTGACTAGCTCCTACGGCGGGACGTAATCAAATATCAAATGCAGGGAGATTCGGTTATATGGTTCAATACTTTATAAACAATTGGAAAGGGTTCTGGGAACCGAATCCAAAGGCCATGCTTATATTATAACAGCTGGTCTTAGGTTCAGAGAACGTTAAAAAAAGATAGAGTCAAGGGTAAGCAGAAACACTGAAATCAAGTGAAGAGTTGGTAGATTTTCACTAGCGAAAAAAGAAAAAAAGAAATAATTTATGAGTTTGTTCTACGCTAGATATATTATGTGTAAGGAAAAACAGCATTACTAGAGCAAGAATAACAATATAGATCGATATATTAGAACTGTGCAAAGAATACACTTGGGAAGAAAAAAAAATACAACAGAGAGTACAAAGTTATTAGGTGGAAAAATTTTGGACCCCCCTTTACGCATGGAAGCATCTCATTTTCCAGACACCGTTCCCCCTTCAAATCTTTGCGTTCTTTTCTGAAGGATCCGTAGCAATGTTATTCCGAAATCTGGTCGATTTCATCACCTACTTAGTGATTCGAAGTTCAATGTTCGCTACTTCTCTGTATGAGGGACGTACAGTGCGCTCTTTGGCAAATGATAGATTAAGTCCCAGTTGAATGCTCTAATTGTGTTCTACTACAAGTTCATCGCTTTCAAAGGGACGAAATAACAAAATCGAAGACTTGGAGTGAATTGTAACAATGCACAGATGTGCCCGCAGCAGAAACCGTAGATTAGTTTCTTTTTTTTTTCCCTTCTTCGCAAAGGTATAGAAACTTCCATTTTTGTTCCCACTGGGCTGTGCAGTGTTTTCTACGGGTGACTCTCTTCAGATTTTCTATTTCGTAGGCTGCGAAAAAAAACTAAAAGGTGAGAGAGAATTGAGGGAGGGGGGAAAGAGAGGGGATGGTGGAGGAAGAGAGTGGAGAGGAATGGTCCGCACGACACCATCTGGGACATTCTGGCCACTTTCCGGTGGCTAATGTACATTGAGAAGTTACAAAATCTGTGGTATGAGTATGCGTGCGGGGATTTAGTGGGTATACTTTTGGTCTCTTGTTCTTTCGTTCTTTTGTTCTTTATTTCAATTTTTTTTAATCATTTGAAAAAGGATCACCATAAAAGAACCGTAGGAGACTGGGAGTGTAGGAGGAGAAAAAGGAGGCAGCACCAAGGAAAAAATCGTAAATTGTTTTTCTCTTACTGGTTTTTCCGCTGTTTTGTCGCATAATGACAATCAATGGCCCTACTGCATTGGGAACTATCTTACGTTCCAAGATATTGTAAGGAACAAAAAACTGCACCTTGCACAAATATGGGTTTTAGAGAGGGGCAAAGAGGGGCAGAGGAAGCTAGTCACACGACAGCCTGCAAAGATAAATGATTGGTTAGCCGCTGCTGGCTGCAGAGTTGGTATCTTTTTGACTGCTGTGGAATTGATTGGCCCTATGTCCTCTGTATATAAGTTAATGAAATACTCGTTGCATAATTATGCACATACTTCAGAGGATGATAAAACGGAAATCGGGATAGAAATACTTCCAAACGGTTTCTGTTTAAGTTTTACGATCTGCTATACAATTAACTTGCGGTACCCATGCTTTTCGACTGTGCAGTTCTGAAGATGTATCATATTCTTCACGGCTTCGTATAGTCTTGGAACAGCAGCAATCCCTAGCTTGTGATACCCAAATACATTGAGTTAGCGTAGAAGAAAAGTCGCAAACGTATATTACAACGCAACTTTCGTTAAAATCTGAGGAGTTATAAGATTACATACAAAATTGCACAAAAACAAAAGCTAAAATAAAAAAAAATAATGCTGTGCCTTTCTCTGTTGTCTTTCCATAATATGGAGAAGAACAATGAGTTAGTATTTTAAATCTTGCTTTTGTGAAAGTTTGAGAGCAGAAGTGGTCAGAACACATATATAATTCAAGGAGAATAAAAAATTGATAGTGGTCAAAACTCAGGTTCAGTAAGATACCGAACTCACTTTTCTTATGCCAAGATGTTAGAATCTACAATAGTGTAGCAAAATTGTACTAGCTAGTAAGCAGTTTGGATTTTCTTGTAAATTTACTTGTTGTTTCTTATTTTTTATTGCAATGTGTTTATTAAGTGACGGCGTAGCGGGAGACAAAAGAAAACGTCCTTCCCCTCTTGAAGACCATTTAGTTTCTTTTTCTGGTTGATTTATAATTAGAATCGGATCCTGTTTACATAGCAGCACAAGGTAAACCCTATGTAGAAAAGCAAACACACCTTTATTGAATGGAGTTTAAGAATACAAATAATGGTAATATTGCTAGTAGAGGGGAAAAAAGAAAAATCTCTCATTACAACGCAATATGTAGTCTTGATTCAAGGAAGAAATAACACGAGTTCTCGAAAACAACTGAACACATTAACATGTTACTTTTTCATATTTACATCATTTCAACTTCACTCAGACGGCTTCTAGCGGGTCTGAGCCTTGGAATATCGACAGATACAAGAATCGGAAAAAAGCAGAGAATTTGAAAACCAAAAAGCTTCCATTTTCCTAATTAGGAAAGAGTTATTTATGCAACGTCATTTTCTGTCTCCATAATATTCTGTGGTTTATATTCCTAATCTTCCCCTAGCTAAGGTATTTATTTAACGTCCTCAGAACGTTAAGACCCTTTCCCTCCACAATATTATCAAATGCCAGTTTTGTTAGTATAGTTAGCTTAGTGGTAGCTCGAGTTGAATCCTTTTGCTAGTACGATACTTTATGTTTGAAGAGTTTAGGTGGTAAGCAAATACAATATCACATATTATCATCATATTTCATAATGTTTAGGTTTTTGTCTCGTCCTATTTCATCTTGGTAAGCATTGTACTCTGAACTCAGTTATTCCCGGTAATATACGGACGACACATGGTAGTCATACAGATTATTTGACTAAATAAAACACTTATTAAATCTAGTTCGCATTGACTGCTGTAGATTACTCAGGGTTCCTACTCTTGAACTACGGTCTACTATTCACCACTAATAAGCTTAGTACATCTCGGTTGTTTGATAATAGGCTTCTTATGTTAACTACTTCTTATTAGATATACTCCATATTAGTATTGTAGTACTAGAACCTTTTCTCTTACAAACTAAAGTAGAACATTTTTTAAAAGTTGAACTATTAAAATCTAAGAAACAGTGTCAATTGCTACCATAGCGAAATAAAGGAGAATTATGCAATATCAAATTAGTTCAATATTTTCCGAGTCCAAGTACTTCCCCCAATATCATTCGATCTTTCATGATCATCCTCTATGGGGGGTTCGGAAGTATGAATCTGCCAGAAATTGTCCAGCTACCTCGGTAAGAAAATATCATACCCGATTGATTTATGCTTCGATGAGATAGTGAGAACAGCGACGTGATTCTTGATCTATAGTACTGCATAAAACACTTCTTAGATTCTAATGAATTGATTTCAGTTTAAGGGAGAGACAGCAACCAGTTGATGCATTTGAAGATCCCTTTTCGATCAAATCGTCGCCTCTTACAAGACAGTTACTTGAGGGTCTAGCGTATTTGTGCCAAGATGTAAATACATATATAGGAAAATCCGTCATATACCTGATCTAATTAATGGGTAGAGAAGAGTCACTCGTATTGTATGTTTGTTAAAGTGAAGGTTAGCGTATATTATTGTGAAAGTGGGTCTGTAGACGGTGAAAATCCATGTAGATGCTGAACTTGATACATTTAAAATAAGTGTTCTCTAATTGACATTTAACGTAATCACGCGTCAGTTTTATTTATTGCCAGCGTATGTTGCTTGTAAAGATATATTTATGAAATAGCTGTGCATAGCATAATGATTAAATCAGTTTGTTTCAGTACAGTCTCATTGAAAATACAATGTGTTTCAGATTTGTTAAAAATTCGATCATCATAGTGGCACTGAATACCTATTTTCGTGAAGTTAATCTCAAGCCCTATAAAGATAATTTCCAGTATCAGCACTATACCGATAAACGAATGGCGTAGCCTGTGAAGAAAATTTTCATGAATATTGGAAAACTTGTGGCAGCACACTGCAGACTTTTTAACTATAAATAAATGAGTCTTCTTGATTCATCCTTGAATAAATAAGTTCTCTTACTCATTTTTTTCTCATTTCCTTTCACATTAAAGAAAACACGCCAAAAACTTAAGCCTTCCAATGCAATGCTCTCTACATCCTCAGTCTTGTTTCAGGATTGATACGAGTGGAGAATTCAATTAACGCGGTTGCGATCGCACCAATTGTCTTGTTCCGTCAACGTTCTATTGGAAACTAGTTTGTTAATCAATTAATTTGGCATAGCAATATCCCTGATTCCACCCTAATTTCTGTATGCAATGAAATTTGTTTCATTGTTTTCCATTATGTTCTTAGGACTATTTTTATCTGGGGAGATATTTTCAGAAAATTACTTTGTGAAGTACTCTATGTATATCAATTCTTGAAGTACAATAATCTAAATACTTTAAGCGTTATTATCACGCCTCTTAACTATTCGAATGTCATCTCAATGAAGACTGACTGTGACTATTATTGCAACAAAGATTGACAGGAGCAGTATAGCACAAACGTAAAAAATAATTGATATTAGCAGTTTCTTGTTTTTCCTCTTCTGTTCCGCGATATGAATTGCTTGTTCAGTATGCGTTATACCAGATTCAAGATCGACTACCACTTTCTCAACATTGGTGTCTATTTTGTCTATTGGCTCTTCTTGTTGAACAACGAGCTCCTCCATTTCTTTGAATAAGATTGCCAAATCATTCACTCGCTTCTCAAGATTCTTAATTTCTTTCATCCTGTGCTCAACTTCATTCAGAGCCATTTTTGCATCTTCATTGCTCAACAAATATCTTTTAAAAATGCTCTGATATATTTCGTTTTCTGGGTCTGCTAAGTAATCATCGATCTGAGCGTCTGATAAATCGAGGCTCATTAAATCAATCTGTCTCTTGACTTCATTTCTGCAGGACAATTTCCAGTTATATTCTATTAGTCTCTGTTTTCTAATTAAAGAGAGAAATTGATCCCTTATGGCACTATAATGGACATAGTGTTCATTGTCATGAAATTTAATTTTTGTGCTCAGTTGTTTGATTTTATTTGCAACTCCTTGTTGTAATTTTGCAATTTCTGCCGCTAAGTTATCTAATTTGCCTTTATTTACTTCAGAATTTTCATCAATTTGTGAATATATTACATTATGTAAATTAGATATATTCTGTAACAGCTGGTCATATATTCTTAACTGTGTTTGTATATTTTGTACATCAGATAGTATGGCTTGGTATTCTTGTGACATAGTGGTTGTATACTTACCCTAGCTGTATTATTACTGCTGATAATATGTAATGTTAAAGAGAAGGTATTTGAGGATCATATCAGGAATTGGGTACCACAGAAGTCATTTTCATAGGTACTGATATGTGCATATCATTCCTAGGAAGCAATGCATCACTAACAAGCATCAGGAGTTCTTCACTTGGTGTAGAGACACAAAAGCATAGTATTTGAAATTTTGAACGTTAGATACCCAACATTACTTCCCTAAGGTCTTGGGATTTTGTTTGTGGCAGAAAATTATTCATCTATTGTAGTCATGTTTTTTGAGTCACAAACTTCAAGAAATTGATAGTAATAGTATGTGCGTGAGATACTCATTGGGAATTAAATGCTATCTATATAGTTATATTGAAAACAGAGAGATAGCTACTATGGGAGGATTAATAATTGCAACTCAGTTGTATTATAGTTGTGTCATGATATGTTTTTAATAGTAAGGACACCTAAAGTTTTTTTATGTTTCTTTCAAACTGGCATATTGCTTGGGAGAAAACACCTCAAAAACTATACACCCTCCACCAGTAGTTCTAGTTCTTTTCAGTTTCCATGTTATATGATGTTTTATGAAATCTTTATGCATATTCTTGCCTTAATGCAAATTAATGGGGCTTTACACCAATGGTTCCTTTATTTTGGCATACATCCACTAATGGTAAAAATTGAAGTGGTAATATTTATTGAACAGCTAATTGTAATTTCAGCCGCGACTACTAACGAAGGTTTACGAATGCCGAGATTCTGTAGTGTTATATAAATTTCCTTGATTCATTTCACTAACAATATCATCATGTCTTACTACAATTGCACAGATACTTTAAAAACTAACAAAGAACAAGGTATGCCGATTCATGCCGACGGTAGCATAAACTGCTACATATGTGACTATATTTAATATTGGAGCAACTAAAACTAACCTGTTTTTCACATGGTTTCTGTTTCTAAGAATAGAATTCTAATATAAGCTATTTCACTTCTTTTCTTTTGCCCCCAGGATAAAAGCAGCAGAAAGATCAACTTATCGTGTCCTACAGGTTCTTCCTTGCATATGATTTTTTTCAAATAAGATCGGCTTACGTAGCTTCACAGACTGAAAATCCTTGAGGAACAGGCTGGAAGATCCTTTTTCGTCTCTTGAGGAAAGTATACGTAGGCTGACGAGGTTCAGTGCGTAGGGCAGGCACTAAGAAGATGAGGTGTCAGTGAGAGGAGAGTGCAACTGAGAGTAAGTCCTAAATCTGGGTTAGGCCGCAAGCTCCTATAAGGCTCCATACTTTGCAAGATAGACTCTCTCCCTCACCATCAGAGGCAAGGATATGTATGTTGCAATTGGATGATACATTTTGTATATGTAGGAGTGCGGGTGTCTACTGGGGACACCAGTCAAATTTCGGATGTTTTGTATGAATTGGTGAATAAGTCTTGTGCTTTCTTTTAGCCAATACCGAAGTGCGTTCAATGGGGGTAGGGCCCGATAATTGTCACTATCCTAGTGCAGAGGATAATACTTTACTCCCAGTTATTAGTGCATGTTTAAGGGATTTGCTTATAAAACTAGAGAGAATAGAAGAACCAGGAAGGTTACCTCATCTATGATATTGCGCGTGTGTGCAATTGTTGACATTAAATTTATGAACAACTCGATAAATTAGGGACCCCTCTTAATTTGCATTTCTCTGTTATATAAAGAAAAATAATTTGTGTAGAAAAGCTTTATCCCAATGTCTTGATTTTGCAATTGCCAGGGTGTACACTTTCTATGTCGTTTGCTTTTCCAGTATCTTTTATTTTGCGTTCGATAGTTAGGTTGTGTTGGCTATTTTAAAAAATTGCAACTAAGACAAACTTCATATAATACTCATAGCTACATATCCTAATTGAGAGTTTAATACTTTTGCGGTTCCCCTTTTAGGACTTAATATATCTTTTACAGCGAGCTGAGAAACACCTAATACGCTAAGGCAATTCAAATTTCTATTTTTATCCTGATACGTAGTATCAAGCGGATTGCGAACTTATATTAAAAACATAAACAGCCATCAAAGGAGCATAAGACTTTTAAAAACAATACACAGTTATTTTCCGTTATTAGTTTTACCAGAAACTATATAAGCAACCATACAGACAATTTTGTTATTATATCATTTTGAGAAACCAAAAATAAAAGTCCTCAACATTGACTGGTTGATAATCACAAGAGCTTGAAACGTTGAATTTAGCTCCTTGGTGTCATTAAAGGAACTCTGCACTATATAAGGTTCTAAGAGTTGCATTTCAACGTATCGCATTGTGCTGAAAATTATACGTTTTCTTCAGTTCATTAAAAGCCCGTACAACTGGAACCTGCATAAGAAAAGCAGCTTAAATTCAAACGAGTTTTTGATCCTCGAGACTTCGTGTTACTCACAGTTGTGATCCCACATTGCAGGTAGTATATCCCACTTTGTTATCAGTATCAAGCAGAAGCAGTTTGTCTGTCTGATATTATTTCGGTTGGTTACTATTTAGAGTAATACGGCGTAGCCGTCCCATTGATCGACATTTGTGAAACATCCCCGTGAACTATCCAGAATCAAACTAAAGAAACAAACATCATATAAAGAAAGCAAGATCTGAACTATCTTACAATCTTATTGAATCGATCGGAACTAAACATTTAAAGCAGGGATTATATTTTATTGTTGTCTTTTTTTAAGGTGCTTTCCAATATAGCTCATAAAGTGGATCAGATAACTTCAAGAAAATACTATCAGCATTTGAAATTATAAAAAAGCATACTGAAAAACACAATAATAAGATAGTAAATTGGGGCCATTCATAATACGAAAATAAAGCAAGTCTAAAACATAATCGCGATGACAAACACTATGCCTGTCAGAAGTTATCAGAATTGTTCAGAGAACGATGTCGTTGGCTACAACGATTGTCCTGAATCTCTTTTCGTTATGCCAGCGGTAAAGGCAGCCAAGAAAATAAGACCAAGGCGTATCCCTGTTAGTGTGAATACTGATACTCAATCAAGTAAAATAAACGAGGGTGTTTCTTCAGAATCAGCAAGCAAAGATGATGACGTGTTAAATTTACCAAAGTCAAGGTTAGCCAAAGCGAGTGCAGTGCCGCCTCCGCCAATTGGACGGAGATCTACATCTTCATCTGTATCATCGTTGATGTGTGACTCGCCAACACCTCTTCAATCGAGGTCATCTAGCATGTCAACCTTAGACAATGTGTCACTATTAGATGAGAATGAATTGATGAAAAAAGTGGCTAATATATTGAATGCTGAGTCAAAGTTATCAAATAAAGAATATGAATATTACAAGGGCAAAATCGATAGCAATTTAGAGGAGAGTTTAAAAAATGATAAAGTGAGGATATTCCTATCTAGATTTTTTAGCGAGCTAGAATCTTCAAAAAATAAGGAATTCGCTCAGAAAATACTACTTCGAGGTATGACATCTGATACAACAATCAATAGCTGGTGTCCAGCCTTTCATAAGATTTTTGATAATGCCAGCTTTTGCTGATATCTCTATACTACCGTATCAATTTTGTTCAGCTTGTAGACAAGTATTTTGTATTTAATACTTACATTAATGACATTTAACAATTTTAATTGCAAATTTTGGCGTGTTCTTTTCTTCTTATATTTTGATTGACACTAAACATGTATATTTAGTTATCTTTTTTTTTTTATTTTTGAGATTCTAAATTCTTTCTATAGGAGTATTGGCAGCAATCATCAGTTAAATCAAGTACATAATGGTAGCATTGGGGTAGATAAGTCGGGACATACCAGGATTCAAATGTTACATTTTATCTTGTACGCAATAGTAATCTGCACTGATTATGTAATATTGTCCATAACATAAGGCGGCTCTGTGTAGTATTTATAGTATAATTACATTATATCTTTGATGTGATTTTTTAAAATTTTACTCATTATGCTAAAATCTAGTACCTCGTTCTACATACTATTGTATATACCTATCTCTGATGCTTACTATTGTTCTGCAAATCACTAGTAGAACGGCTAAAAGCGGAATTTTCTAAAGAAGAAAAAGAGCGATGAGGGAATAGTGACCATGTTAGGTATGGCAGTGTAACTTATATAGAGTAGACTCTGCATTGTTCTTTTGGCAAATTCTTTTGAGCTGACGGATATGTATTTCTTCAGTTTAGTAGAAACTGCATAACGGCAGACAGAACATTTGGTATTGGCGTGCTTAGCTGCTTTTGTTATAGGATATGAGCTCTGCACAAGATAATATGGTCCAACATAATAATACTAAGCAATCAATAGCAGCACTACTTGACCGAGGACCTGATTTTACAAATGATACGCCAATCGATACGTTTTTCAGTAAACTGGAAAATAATTTGATAGACAAACTTAGAAAGTTTGACGATGAAGGAGAGAGCCCGCAGTTATTTGAATATTTGGGATTTGGTAGTCAGAAGTTATTTGTTGCATATCTTATTGAGCAATTACAGGAAATTCATAACATATTACAGTCAAATAGTAAACATCTTGATGTACAGAAAGATGTCATACCTATTTCACTAAATGATATGAAATATTTAGACGATTTGATAAATTTACTCATTGTCCATGGTATAGATGCATATCTTCCAAGTGACTGTAGAATTCCTCTTAATGAAAAGTTAGCCAGTAAGTTCAGTCAGAATCAAATAGAAAAGAAATTTACTATCTCTGGGGTTGAAAGTATAGATGATGACGAACTTAGTGTAATTGTAAATCGGGTTTTGGAAATCATGTTGAAGAAATATTCCATAGATGGGCAAAAGAATTACATTTCGATAGTGTTGTTAAATGGTGTAATGTACAGTAATATATTTTTGGCAGCAACTTATTTAATAGACATGAAAAACTACACCTTAGAATGTACTGTTGAAGATATAGAAAACTTACAGGAGACATACTCACTGTTTGAGCTTTACAATAATTATTCTCAGACTATAGCAAATCATAAGCTAAAGTCTATATTCCTTGTCAGATTATCCACTTTAACTTATAGGCGGGAGAATAATGGTTTAATTACCCTAGTTGACTTCATATTAGGTGTTAGGGAACAGGAACAAATAGACATCGAGAAATTCTCCAGATTAAATCAAATATTATTGACCAGACCAAAGACGATACGGAATATTGACTATCTGAAAAACCTGTTTAATCAAATATACGATTGTATGAGCTTTATTAATAGGCCCTTATTGGTTAGTGGGATTAATGGCGTGATTACCGAATTTTATTTCAAGAATAAGCGTATAGTTCAGGATTTCCTCTTTCAAAGAGTATACAATATTTTCTTTAACGATTCAGCCACAGAGTATACATACAAGGAGCTTAACGATTGTATTAATGTTATATTGTCTTTATCCAAAAACACATCTAAGGAACTATTAATGGATTTTGCTTCAAGAAATACCATATCAAGTGAGAAAACAGATATCTCATTCTTTCAGTATTTGTGGGTATATGCAGTATTTTTGAAATCAAAAGGCGCTTCAACAGATATTAGAATAGAGGAGTCTGGCAAAAACGAGCAGTTGGATATACAGGAGTATTGTAATGTTATTCTTTCCTTAATGAAGACTTTTCTGCTGGTTTTTGACTCTGAGACTACTATACTGAACCAAATATGTCAGAATATACTGAATTATGAGCATGAAAAATGGAGGTTTTCTATTGATATTAAATCAGGATTGCCTTTAATTGAAGTCAAGAGGAATGATTTAGATAAAGATTTGGCGTATGCAACATCGAATGACTATAAAACTGAGGAATTAACCACTTTATTTAAAGATATGGATAAGGTTTGTGATCTATTCATTGAATTGCTGAGAATTATCGATGATCCTAAACAAACTCGTTCAGTATTCCTTCACGTCTTTAAGAAATGGATTGAGGACACGGCTGTAAAGAGTCAGAAGAGCCAGCAATTGTCTTTCCTTAGTGAAACAGTGAATGACGCCACAACAAGTAATCTTTTAGCGTTGGTCAATTTAAAACTCTCGCAGCACATTATTAAAGAGTTTAGATCGGAAATTATTAGTAGTGTCGCAGATATTTTGATTGTTGTTGCTGAGTTATTTGATATTCTTGATGATGGCGATAAAGTAACAAAAATAGAGGGTGTAATATCTTCAGTCAGGGATTCAGATGATGAGGATAGTGATGATGAGGAACAACCAAACGGTGATCAGCAGCATGAAAAACCTGACAACATTGAGAATGAATTGACAAATTTCTCAGATAACGCCATTGACATCGTTATTGCTCTATTAGAGTCTGTGATTGGTGATTGTTCGGTCGAAACGTTGCACCAATTCCGACCTACTATTGAACGCCTGTTGAATAAACTAGAAGCAGCATTTCCTAACGATTATGAAGATATAAAGAAACAATTACGGGAGGTCTTAATGTATAAAGGTTCAAATGGTGCAGCCCAGAATTCGAAGAAAGAAAACGACGAAGAAAGACTGACTAAAGCGATTGCAAGTCTTGCTGATCCCTTGGTACCTATTCGGGCACATGGTCTAGCAGAGCTGCGAAACCTGGTACTGCAACATACCAAAGTGATAACAATAGAGAAAGTTGTTAATATTCACTTAGAATTTTTGAGCAATGAAGATCCCTTCTTGTACTTGAATGTAATAAAGGGCTTGACGTATTTGATAGAGGTTGATAGCAGTGGTAAAACACTGGAACAATTATTTGATAAATATCAATCATGCAGAACAAAATTGGACCTATGTCTACGTCTGGGAGAAGTTTTCATCAATTACGTGCAAGTGAGGAATGAACTTGTGACTGAGCCTCAGATGAGCCGATTGGTCGACCTCTGTCTAGAAAAGATCAGAGTCAATTCATCGACCGCAAGAGCAGTGGATGATCGTTTACGGATGTCAGCTTTGTCTATCTTAGGTATTTGTATCAAGAGCAACGTCGACGCCATCACTGATTCCAGGATGCGAGACATCTTCGACTGTGTCTTCGGTGTACTGCAATTGGAGACCAGTGAGCCCAAGAGTATCCTGAGAAGAGCCGCAATACACCTTGTCCACGACTACCTCATCTCCAAGCTCGGCGACTCAGATCAAGAAATGCACGTTACATTACCGGAGCCTTACACAGTCGAGAAACTGACAGCCACACTGGACTACTTGAAGCTACACGACAACGATTACTTGGTCCACCAGCAATGCTCCACCATCGTCGAGGAGCTATCCGCATTTACACAACTATAGACTAAAGAGATACGAATATCAAGGTATATAGCCAAAAGCCCAAGTCTCTGCTACTATCACACACTACATAGTATAAGTATATACCCACACACGTAATGCACATGCACACCCAAATGTAATTAATCGTTCTGCGCAGAAACTTCCAGAAACGAAAATTCTCAAATCTTTTTTTTGTCTATTTCTACTGAGTGTTCTGTCACACCGCAGTGAAAATCTGCTTTGATTTCCTTTTGTTAGAGCAAGTAGTGACCTACGACTTGATTCCACCAGCTTCCACCAGCTTCCATCGGCTTCTGAACACTAAAGCACTCTGGTCAAGAGGTTGGTCCTGCGTTATTCTTTGTACTGCGGTTTGTTAGCGTTTGTTAGCCCTGCAAAATAAGTGTTGGGGGGAGGGAAGCACAGGGCGTTCTCTTCTGGTGGAAGCTCATGGAACCTACAGAAGTTCTATAACCTGGGCAGTTGGGAAAAAAGTATAAAAGGGATGAGGAATTGTCGTTCTTCTTCCCCGGTTCCTGGCTGTTGGCATGTTGCGTTCTTTCCTCACTTAGACTAATCAGATCAGGAACAAATAGCTGCACTTTCGAAGATATTGTTATTGCCTCTTCTAAGTGATTTTTTTTAGATTGGGACTGTTATATATTTTTTAAACTTCTGATCTTCACTTCACTTTAATTTATTCGAATCGATCAAGAACTAAACTAAAAGAGAAAGTTTTCATTTCATTAACCTTAACTTTTTTTTGGGGGGGAAAAAAGAACGGAAAATTATACATATACACAAGCAATTACCATGTCTGAAACTTTTGAATTTCAAGCTGAGATTACTCAATTGATGAGTTTGATCATCAACACAGTTTACTCTAACAAGGAAATTTTCCTAAGAGAACTGATCTCTAACGCTTCCGATGCCATCGACAAGATTAGATACCAAGCTTTGTCTGATCCAAAGCAATTGGAAACTGAACCAGAATTGTTCATCAGAATCACTCCAAGACCAGAAGAGAAAGTTCTAGAAATCAGAGACTCTGGTATCGGTATGACCAAGGCCGAACTGATTAACAACTTGGGTACCATCGCCAAGTCCGGTACCAAGGCTTTCATGGAAGCTCTATCCGCAGGCGCTGATGTTTCTATGATCGGTCAATTCGGTGTCGGTTTCTACTCCCTTTTCTTGGTTGCTGACAGAGTCCAAGTTATCTCCAAGAACAACGACGACGAACAATACATTTGGGAATCCAATGCCGGTGGTTCTTTCACTGTTACCTTGGACACCGTCAATGAAAAGATCGGCAGAGGTACCATCCTAAGACTTTTCATGAAGGAAGACCAATTGGAATACTTGGAAGAAAAGAGAATTAAGGAAGTCGTCAAGAAACACTCTGAATTCGTCGCTTACCCAATCCAATTGATGGTCACTAAAGAAGTCGAAAAGGAAGTCCCAGTCACTGAAGAAGAAAAGAAGGACGAAGAAAAGAAGGACGAAGACGACAAGAAGCCAAAGCTAGAAGAAGTAGACGAAGACGAAGAGAAGAAAGATGAAAAGAAGACAAAGACTGTTAAGGAAACCGTCAAGGAACTTGAAGAACTTAACAAGACCAAGCCATTGTGGACCAGAAACCCATCTGAGATCACCCAAGAAGAATACAACGCTTTCTACAAGTCTATTTCCAACGACTGGGAAGACCCACTATACGTCAAGCACTTCTCTGTTGAAGGTCAACTAGAATTCAAGGCTATCTTGTTCATTCCAAAGAGAGCTCCATTCGACTTGTTCGAAAGCAAGAAGAAGAAGAACAACATCAAGCTTTACGTCCGTCGTGTCTTCATTACAGATGAAGCCGAAGAGTTGATTCCAGAATGGTTATCCTTTGTCAAGGGTGTTGTTGACTCTGAAGACTTGCCATTGAACTTGTCCAGAGAAATGTTGCAACAGAACAAGATCATGAAGGTCATTAGAAAGAACATTGTCAAGAAGTTGATTGAATCCTTCAACGAAATTGCTGAAGATTCTGAACAATTTGACAAGTTCTACAGCGCATTCGCTAAGAACATCAAGCTTGGTATCCACGAAGACACTCAAAACAGAGCTGCTCTAGCCAAGTTGCTACGTTACAACTCCACCAAGTCTGTTGATGAGTTGACATCTTTGTCTGACTACGTTACCAGAATGCCAGAACACCAAAAGAACATCTATTTCATCACTGGTGAGTCTCTAAAGGCTGTTCAAAACTCTCCATTCTTGGATGCTTTGAAGGCAAAGGACTTTGAAGTTTTATTCTTAGTTGATCCAATTGACGAATATGCTTTCACTCAAATGAAGGAATTCGAAGGTAAGCAATTAGTTGACATTACAAAGGACTTCGAATTAGAAGAAACTGAAGAAGAAAAGGCCGAAAGAGAGAAGGAAATTAAGGAATACGAACCTTTGACTAAGGCTTTGAAGGAAGTTTTGGGTGAACAAGTGGAAAAGGTTGTTGTTTCTCACAAGCTTGTTGACTCTCCAGCTGCCATCAGAACCGGTCAATTTGGTTGGTCCGCTAACATGGAAAGAATCATGAAGGCTCAAGCCTTGAGAGACTCCAGCATGTCCTCTTACATGTCCTCCAAGAAGATCTTTGAAATTTCTCCAAAGTCTCCAATCATTAAGGAATTGAAGAAGAGAGTCGACGAAGGTGGTGCTCAAGACAAGACTGTTAAGGATTTGACTAACTTGTTATTTGAGACTGCTTTGTTGACTTCCGGTTTCACTCTAGAAGAACCATCTTCTTTCGCTTCCAGAATTAACAGATTGATTTCTCTAGGTTTGAACATCGATGAAGACGAAGAAGAACAAGCTGCTCCAGAAGTCAAGGCTGAAGCTGAGGTCGAAGAAGTCCCAGCTGACACCGAAATGGAAGAAGTTGACTAAGCATAATAGAAGCATCCATATTATTATAGATGAAATGCCATTTTTTTTGGTCGATGCTTACGTTTCTATATGTTCAACTTAATAACCTCATTTCTCATTCAGTTCATTAAATATCTATGTAAATTTCTAATTTTTTTATACAGCAAAATATTTTAAATTCTTAGTATCTGTTCTTAATATTTTGGGCATACCTAATAATGTTTTCAGAACTGACACATATATAATATTGTCCCGGCTTATAAATTGCATATCAAATAAAAACATTTCTATCGTAATTACATTTCTTACAAGTGAGACTTACAAAAAACCATCGATACTAAGATAATTGAAATCGAATAACCCGGGAACTATATATCGAGTTGGTCAATCTCATAAGTATCAGATGCTTTCTGTAGTTCTTTTATCTCTTTAATTCGCAGTTTTGTTAAATAGAGATGGAATGCTTTTTGGGCAACAAAAGATAATCCGAACCCTAATATATTTGCTATACCGTGGATTTCAGCAGGGCTATAATTTGCAAGATAGTCGACTGTTGTACATTTTCGTACTAAAGAGTACAAATACCTCAAACCTCGGCCCACCATATTAGCGCTGAAAGGTGTAATAACTGAGCGCAGGCAATGCTCAAATATTTCATCTCTTATTAGTATATTCTCATTACTGACATTGCTATCCAATATTTCAAAAATCACTTCGTCGGAATTATAAAATGACCCGTATATTTCATTTAAGATTCGATTGTAGTAACCAGAAAGCATTTCAGATAGGTATTTTCTATAGACGATCAAAAAAACTTTCATTGAAAGCATAGCAACTATTAATGGATCATTTTGCTTGAAATTATACAAAGACAAATTCATGTAAGCCATAGCAGGCCATGCAAAAAATGCAATAGAAGGATTTGTATCAGTGTTGAGTGCTTCGTAGATGTAAATGGGGAATAATGATAAAACTGAGCTTGTCCTTTGTGGAATTGACATGATTCCTGGCACTGATTGTAAATACACGTCCAAAGCTTTGGTAGTACTAATATTTAATAGTTTTCGCAATAAAGTTTCAGGGAATATGCATTGGAGCTGCCAAAGTGACAGCTTTAACCACCACTTGCAGATATTGAAAGGAGTTAATAGAGGGAAGGAAAGAAGAGAAATAATTCTGAGATTTGTTCTCAGTTTGTAAATGACATCTAAAATCCAGGACTTTGACTTATATTCAACATTTTTAACAAATGGATCCATTTTACATTGGGGACAGGGGCCAGATTTTATTGGAGGCAACCTATTCAAATAGTTGATAATTAAAGAACCGTCTTCGTGTGAGGATAAACTCCTATAATAGGCGGGCATGAAAGGTGAGAATATCTTGGTTAACAAAGGATTGGTAAGAATAAGTAAGGGGATTGAGGTAGGTTTATGGAAGTCTCTATGCCCATCAAAATAACAATAGAAGCTTCTCTTCACTTCTTTGCTAATTTCTTCATCAATTACATCCTGGTATCTGTTTGCTGTTTCTCCGATATTTTCTTGCAGCAAGGTTCTGAACACCTTTTGACTCAAATCGAAATTCCTATTATATAACCATTTCAAATAGCATTTCTTGTGTAGTTGTAAATTACAATCACAATTTTGGATCAGCCAGTTATCATCAATCTCTTCTTCCTCCAAACACACCCAACAAAGACCAAGCTTCACTCTTTGTCTTCCTTTCCATTTTTGTTTTAACCACATCACCAATATTCTGTTAGGTTGTTTGGACTTTTAAGAACAAGAATGCTAGTCGTAGAATTGACCGTTCAATATTAAAGTATCTGTGTCGTTTTCTGTTCAACTCTCAAGAATCTAATTGGCAATACTATCCATTTTCAATATTTATTTTATATATTTTGGTTTAATGTATTGTATATATAATTTAGGGGAGTCGCCATCAGACACTGAAATTTTGGGCATCGTTTTCAAAATTTAAAAAGCGAGCGAATCGATGGGCACCAGTTATTTGACATGTGATATAAATGGTCCTAATCTAATTCCTATAATAACTAAAAATGAATGCTCTCTTATATTTACATGACATGTCAGAGATAGATACTAAGTACAATATTTACTTTTTCTGTTTGGCGATATCAGGCCTGAAGAAAGCAAAATGCAAAAAAAAGACTCACTATTACAATGCTTGCATCTCAATATTTGCTTCAACGCTCTCAAGTTCGAGTTTATAGTTCCTTTAAGACGTGCTTCCGTACAAGGTTTTTCATTATATTTTTCTGCAATAGTTCTGGGGACTCAACACCTCTTTGTTTAAGATATTCTATACATCTTGAAGGTTCTTGCAATAGGTCGTTGAGTTTGTCCTGCATGGCATCTATCTTAGACTTTTGCTCTATTAAATCTTCTTCGACTCCTTGAATATCTAATTTTATCAGTTGCTTAACTGTATTGGGGGTGAACTCTTGTACACCGTATCTTTCCTTTATCTTTTCCAATTCCTGCTTCAACTCATTTGCTTGTGCCTCATTTCCACCTTGACTGTTGACTTTCCCAAAATATGACTGTAAAAACTTGACATCCTTTAGAAGTTGGCTATCCGTGTGGCCTAGTCTGGCTTCTCTTCTCTCCAAGAACTCTTTTGTTTTTTGCATTTCCTCTTTTAAGACGTCATCCTTGGCTTGTGATTCAAAAAGAGCAAATTGTTGACCTTTGTTTCTGATAATCTCTGCAATGGCAAAAGACTTCCATTTAGATAAAGGTCTGGTAGCCTCTATACGGACCAAGTCACCTTCACGAGTGATTTCACCTTCATCGTGGACAAGGAAATCCTTTCTTTTCATCAATTCCTTATTAATTCTCTTGTCAAACACTTTCCTCTCCACTCTGACTTTGACCGTCTTTTGCATCTTCCCTTGAGACACCACCAAACCAATGAAATTCTGTCTTGCCATATTTACTGTGTTTGTTGTACGGTGATGATATTTGCTTTATTCAATCTAAACTTTAAGAGCACTATTTGTAGCGGCAATTTACTATTGTTGGTCTTGGGTGTTATTATTGTTAAATACCAGTTGATAATCTGAGAGAAAAAATTCAGCTCAATACGTTCAGGATACCTATTTGCAGAGTAACGTTCCCAGTTGAGGAATTCTGTGAAAGCGACAATTAGTTGAAGAGGCGGCAATATAGCTATGGACTCAGGAACAGAATAGAGCTACTCTTCTTGGTATTGAATCCCTGAACGTCAAAGCAAATCTCAGCACTAATATTCCATCTGTAACTGATAGCTTGCCGCATTACTGCCCAGCAACTGAATCGAGAACACTGTCCTGAGAGTTTGTTCCCGAGTTTCTCGCCAGTGGAAGAGAGTCGCGGGCTGCTGCTGCAGTGACATATCACGAGACTAGGATGCTAAGCTCTCAAGAGAACATCATAGGCATAGTGCTTTGGTTCTGTTGCCCATGATAATTGGGCATACATTTTAGTGAGATCGATAGTTTCGATGTTCCAAGGACTGGGTATATATGGTATAAACTACGATGTGCTGAGATAGTTGATTTTGTAGGAGGGTAGGCTGGCACACAAGTGCTTTCGTTGGGGGTAGTATTGAGAAGAGGAGAGGCTCTCCTAAGTTCATACAGGCTTAATCCCGAGGCCAAGGAGATGTTATCACACTGGCGAATGCACAAATGTGTAGATGGTGAGATTATATAAGAGATAAGATTAGAAAAATGGTGCTTATCTATGCATCTTCAACATAGCAGGATCTCAGTAGATATAGCCAACTCCTTAGGAACTTAAACCTTCGGTTCCTGTTGTAGTGTGCAAGCACAACTTTGTAGCCAGGAAAATATATATCCCTTGTGTTGTATACTTTCCACTCTTTCCTTGCCTTGGTGATTTTTGAACCAGAGCAACCAGCTTTGTCAAAGATAAGGCTTAATCATCTGTGTGATATGCTCAAAAGCAACTACCGAGAATGAGAGATATAGTACGATGGGACACGCAGAGGGAGTCAAACATTTTCCATAAATTTACGATGATTCCAACAAAGAAGTCACCATCGTATTATAAGGAGTCAACTTTCTTGTTGACGAGATTTTGTACTACTGATAAGTGACTTTCCCCTGTTTGTCGATGGAGGGAGGTTGGTAGTTGTGAGTGTGGGATGGATGCCATACGAACACGATCCTGAACCTCTTTCGAAAGCTTGCCTTCTCTTTCCCTCTCTTACTATGTATATTATACACTACAGTGAGGGTATCCGAGAGAGGGCCTACGTGAACATGAATGGATCGGATGGATGGTAAAGCTACTTTTTTGCCTACCTTATCTGCAAACTTTAGTTGATGGCCGAATGGAGAAGGAAATAACTCTGTACTCTAACTTCTCTCTATTCCACACTTTCTTTTAACATTTTGCAAAGGGAGGGAGCATACCGTTTCGGGCTGTAGAGCATCTCGATTGCATCTCCGTATATTCCAGTTACCACATTGGATGCCAAAAGAGTTAAAAAAATAAAATAAGAAACATGCACCAGACAGAGTCATAATGAGTTCAGCTTCTAAGAGTCGCGATGAGCTATGAACTCCAACACAAGTGACTTTCTGTGAGTATAGGATAAGGACGTGAAACAACGTGAAACTTTAACCTCTAATAGGATAGTGGTGCTATCTGCCCTTGAAAGAAAGAGTAAAATTAGAAGAGAAATAAATAAATAAGAGAAAGAGTTCAGTTGTCAGATAAACAGAACGATTTGTATATAAACAATGTACGTTTTTGGTTAATTCAAGTGACTTGGGAGTCTAGGTGTCTCTTACTCTTTTTTGTAACCTTCTATAGTTCTATTCATGTGGCTATTCACCAAATAGAAACTATTTTGTGGTACTACTCTAACACCGGCGATAGCTAATAGGAAGACAGTGGATTGAGAGACACTTCATAATTTAGATAATACTACTTGCACTTCAAAGTACTGCAAATCAAAACTAAGAACTGCAAAAAAAATCAAAACCAAAAACTTAACTATATATACCCGACATGTTGAAAGGAACCGCTATTAAGCGTTCTTGGACCGGTCTAAGAAGACTATATGCCACAGACGTTTCCAGCACTAAATTCAAACAGATATATCATGCTGATCCATTGGATAGCAAGAATGATAGATTGGATACATTTCAAAGAAGGCACCTCGGACCTAATCCTAAAGATGTGGACGAAATGCTCAAGACAGTCAATTCTAATTATAACGATCTAAGCGATTTTGTCAACGACATGGTTCCTAGCAAAATTTTAGGCATGAAAGATGGTTTAAAATTTAAGTCCTCGCCAAAGGGTGTCTTTAATGAGACTGCTATGTTAAACCATTTGGCTCAAATAGCTGAGAAAAATAACTATAAAGTTAAGAACTATATTGGTAAGGGCTACTATGATACAATTCTGCCACCAGTGATTCAAAGAAATGTCTTAGAGTGTCCAGAATGGTATACTTCATACACACCATATCAACCCGAAATATCTCAGGGTAGATTGGAATCTCTTTTAAATTTCCAAACTGTGGTGAGTGATTTGACGGGTTTGCCTGTTGCAAATTCCTCTTTACTGGATGAAGGTACTGCAGCCGGTGAAGCGATGCTGTTATCATACCATTCCTTGAAATCTAAAAAGATCAAAAAGTCATCTCCAAATCAAAAATTAAATTTCATTATAGATAAGAATTTGCATCCACAAACGAAATCTGTTCTGAAAACTAGAGCAAAACCGTTCAATATCGAGCTTTTGGAAATCGACTTTAATGAGCTGTCCAATAAAGAGATCGAGGATAAGCTTTCTAAAGAACTGTTGGATAATTCATTTGGTGGTCTTGTTCAATATCCTGATACCAATGGTAACATACCAACTACTGATAAATTAAACACTATATCTGGTCTTTTGCATTCCAGTAACTGTTTGTTTTCTGTCGCAACGGACTTACTTGCGTTGACCCTCCTAGAACCTCCATCTACTTTTGGTGCCGATATATGTCTTGGCTCATCACAAAGATTTGGTGTGCCTCTAGCTTATGGTGGGCCACATGCTGCCTTCTTTTCTGTTACAGAAAAGCTAAACAGAAAAATTCCTGGTAGAATTGTTGGTGTTTCGAAAGACAGACTCGGTAATACTGCTCTTAGATTGGCACTGCAGACCAGAGAGCAACACATTAAGCGTGATAAGGCCACTTCAAATATTTGCACAGCACAAGCTTTGTTAGCCAATGTGTCTGCTAACTACTGTGTGTATCACGGCCCCGAAGGACTAAAAAATATTGCTAAGCGTGTGTACGGTATGACCACGGTTTTAGCAAATGCCATTAGTGAACATTCTGAACATAAGCTGTTGAACAATAGTTGGTTTGATACATTAACAATTGAACTTAAGGAAGGTACCACTGCTGACCAGTTTTTGGAATTAGCGCTTTCAGAATTCAATACCAATGTATTTGCTGTCAATAATAGGACGGTATCCATCTCTTTTGATGAAAAGAAAACCATAGATGACTTGGAGGACATGATAAGGCTATTTTGCAATCTAAAGAAGAATTCATCAATAAGTAGCTCTATTAGGGATTCTGGAATTCTTCCAGAATTTCCTAAGGAATTGCAAAGAAAGTCTCAATTCCTACAAAATCCTGTCTTTAATAGATATCACACAGAGACAGCTATGCTAAGATATTTGCATCATTTGCAAAGTAGGGATCTTTCCTTAGCAAACTCTATGATCCCTCTGGGGTCATGTACAATGAAGTTGAACAGCACCGTTGAAATGATGCCTATTACATGGCCACAATTTGCTAATATCCATCCATTCCAACCAGTTGACCAGGTTCAAGGATATAAGGAATTAATAGCGGCAATAGAGGAAGATTTTAGCTCCATTACTGGATTTCATAGTGTATCTCTTCAGCCAAATTCGGGAGCTCAAGGTGAGTATACTGGTTTGAGAGTTATTAGATCCTATCTCGAGGATATTGGAGAAGGACATAGAAATTTGTGTCTAATACCAATTTCCGCACATGGTACCAATCCTGCATCAGCAGCAATGTGCGGCTTGAAGGTTATTCCTATCAATTGTTTGCAGAACGGTGCGTTGGATTTGGCTGATTTAAAGGAGAAGGCCGAGAAATACAAGGACGATATTGCTGCAGTCATGATTACATATCCTTCCACATATGGTCTTTATGAACCTGATATCAAGGAGGCATTTGATATTGTTCATTCTTGCGGCGGTCAGGTGTATCTAGATGGTGCTAACATGAATGCACAAGTTGGTTTAACATCTCCAGGTGATCTAGGAGCTGATGTTTGTCATCTGAACTTGCATAAAACATTTGCTATTCCTCATGGCGGTGGTGGACCTGCTGGTGCTCCAATTTGTGTTAAAGAACATCTGGCCCCTTTCTTACCAAGACATGATGTTACAGATATGATTACTGAGATTGGATCAAACAAATCTATTGACTCTGTTTCGTCTGCGCCATATGGTAACGCATTAGTTTTGCCTATTTCCTATGCGTATGTAAATATGATGGGGGAAGAAGGTCTACCATTTTCTACAGTGATTGCAACGTTGAATTCGAACTATATGATGGCTAGATTAAAAGAGCACTATAAGATAATGTTTGTAAATGGTGAAGATGTGAAGCATTGTGCTCACGAGTTCATCATAGATTTGAGAGAATTTAAGGCAAAGGGAATAGAGGCTATTGATGTTGCTAAGAGACTACAGGATTATGGATTCCATGCTCCCACTTTGGCTTTCCCAGTACCTGGTACTCTTATGGTTGAACCTACTGAATCTGAAAATCGAGAAGAACTTGACAGATTTGTTGATTCTATGATTTCTATTAGAAAAGAAATTGATGACTATATTGCGGGTAAACCGGAAGGAATGGTGATAAAAAATGCTCCACATCCTTTATCAGATTTAATCTCCTCTACAGATTGGGAAACTAGAGGATATACAAGAGAGCAAGCTGCCTTTCCACTTGCTTTCCTAAAGACTAGCAAATTCTGGCCAACTGTTGCTCGTGTAGATGACAAGTTTGGGGACACTCATTTGATTTGCACATGTCCGTCTGTTGAAGAGATGGCCGAGGAATGATCAGGATATCACCCATTTTGATTTTTATGTAGTAAGTATAACCTGGAGGCTGATTATAATAATAATAAGATTAAGAATATAATAATAATATGCACTGATTAATAGTATTTGTATTTAGCAGGCAAGAACGAAAAATATAGGAGAGTGTTATAACGAGATTTAGACTGTACCTTTAACTTTTTCTATTTATATGCGCTATTTAGATCATTAAAAATATAAAATGTCTATTTCTTCCATTTATTGTAGTTTCTATATCTCTTATAGTTAAAATTCCTCTTGTACTTTTTCCCGCCTGCTGTCCTAGCGTTAACACCTTTAGATACTTGAGTACTTTGTTCATAAGGTGTTAGGGAGACTAGATTCTTGTTTTCATCGGTATTGTTAAAAAACCTAGATGTTGTCTGGATTTCCATTGTATCAATCTGGCTTTGTCCCTCCTCATTAAAAGCAAAATTGGAAGACAAATTACACATCCTCTCAATTCTTCTTTTACGCAAATCAATGAAAATATCTTTGAAATACTTATACTTCTTAGAATCAGTGCTGTTATTGCCAACTATTCCAATGAACTCCTCTTCTGTGGCAGGTAGAATTGCAGCCAGTCGTCTAAGAACATTATCGTCCATGAATTTATTTACTGCTGGAACCATTCTTGATCCCCAACTTATTGCTGCATTTCTTAGACGATCATATGCGGATTTTAGGTCATTCACCTCTTGAGTGGAACCGGTATGTTTTGAGCTTTCTGCTCGCATGCGTTCAGAATTAGAGGGACTATATGCATAATTTCTAAGATGTTGTTCAGAATCATTATTTGCAGTAATGTATTTAGTTAAAGATCTGTCGTAATTATTGGTATTTGATGAATTAGATTTAGGAAGTCCTGCGGACGATCTGGAATTCCCTTCCGACACTGAAAACTGGATTTTTAGTTGAAGTTTTCCATTTAACAGATCTCTACACCCATCACCAACTTTGACATAACTGGAAGAAAACCCTGCGTTGTTAACTTTTGAATATTCTTGTAAAATTCGTTTAGTAATCAAATGAAAGAATATTCTTTCTATTTCAGACTTAGTCAAGTTTTTTCCAGCACCGTGCTGTGGAAGCATATCATGACCTGCCTGAACAATCTTGGAATTTCTAGACCCTTTGAATATATTTTGACAGTAGATTAAAGTAACCTTTTGATTTTGAATTGATTGTACTAATTTTACAATAGAAATTGCGGTCGACGTAACATCTCTCTCTTCTTTAGTTACACTACTGCTGTTACGGCAATTATCACAATTCTTATTACAATTTATTGGATCAAACTCTTCACTAAAATATGATAAAACGAGCTTTCGTCTGCAATCCGTATCATTTTCACAGTATGCTGTTACTTGCTGTAGCTTATCGAGATGTTTCTGTTTGTTGATGCCATCTAAGTTTTTATCCTTTTGAATCATTGTTTGCATTGTACGCACGTCACGGAATGAATAATAAGTAATACAATATGAATAGTTCCCATCTCTACCTGCTCTGCCTGTCTCTTGGTAATAACCTTCTAGTGTTCTTGGAACTGTAAAATGAAATACAAACCGAACATCTGCCTTATCGATCCCCATTCCAAAAGCAACAGTAGCGCAAATGACTTGAAGATTGTCATTCTGCCATTCTCGCTGGACTTGAAGTCTTTCATCAGCCTCCATCCCTGCATGATAGTATGCACATTTGATACCATTACGCTGCATTTGCTGGGCAGTTTGCTCACAGGAATTCTTAGAATGGCAGTATATTATACCGGTCTGATTTCTAAACTGTTGTTTTATAGTATCACAGATTTCAAAAATGGTATTTTTGGTTTTTTTACGAACCTCATAATATAAATTGGTTCTATTGAAGCTTTGACGCAGAAATAGGTTATCCTTTAATTTCAGATTGAATACAATATCCATTTGAACCTGTTCACTGGCGGTTGCAGTGAGAGCCATCATTGGAATGTCAGGATATTGTACCTTGAAGTATGACAGCTGTTTGTAGTCGGGTCTAAAATCGTGACCCCAGTTAGAAACACAGTGAGCCTCATCAACCACAATTCTGGCTAGTTGCTTATTTTGATACAATTTTTCTATAGCTGTCTTACACTTCTCTGAAACACTAATCATTTCAGGAGACAAGTAAATAAGATCTAAGAAGCCATTGATGAATAGATTGAATGTATGATTTTTTTCATCTATTCCTCCCTTCGAACTTAACATTCTTGCCTTAACGTTTAATTTTTGTAAATGTTCGACTTGGTCTTGCATTAATGAGATTAAAGGAGAAATGACTATAGTTGTTCCTTTGGTGTATCCGCCTTTCACAATTGCAGGTAATTGATAACAAAGAGATTTACCTCCACCAGTAGGCATTAGAACAAATACATCTTTTCCACTAAGAGTCGCATTTATAGCCTCCTCTTGATTAGATCTAAAACTCGTTAGATTGAAAACAGTCTTTAACTTTTTATACACCTCTTTAGTCCAAGAGTTTGGTGAGACCACATCTGTTATATGTGTATGTGGTGGGGATTCAGCGTTTTCAGCTACTCCTAATAGAGAAATATCCTCTTCAAGCTCGTCATCAGTTAATGAGGTAGGATGGCTTTCTGATAGTGATACGATAGCAGATTCTTCTTTCTTTACACTAGTTAACATGAAACCGTCACCATTACCAATTTTCCTTTCAGTAATAATCTCTAGTTCATTATCTAATTCTTCAATATCTGATACTCTGGTTTTATTTTCTCGTTCTTCATCAAAACTCTCAGCATCATAATCAGTAAGGTTCTCGACTTCTCCCCAATTATCTGAGTCCGTACTTAAGTTTTCTATAACTTCGGTATGTTTAGTGTTTGTAGCTCCTGTATTTATATTGAAGTCACTTTCTCCAATGTATTCCATTTTATAACCGACATTATGATTTGAATCTAACGAATCACCAGACAAGTCGATTTGAGATTGTACTGAAGGACCATATTCATCTAAACGATTAGGAGATGACATTATAATTTGTATTCTACTGGAAGTCTCATTATTGTTTGTTTCCACATAAGCAGTATCGTGGGTAATTTCTGATGGACTATCCTCTATAAAATCTAGATCACTTTGATGTACATCAGAATGTTTTTCGCCATCTTGGGTGGTCAAGTATCCGTCTTCATCTGGGTTATCAGTATTTTCAGCATCATATGTGGTGTCATCAGAAGCGATAGTCGGTTGCAGTTTACCTACCCTATATTCAAATGGTTCATCGGCTTCAGGTATTCTATAATTAATTTGATGTCGGTCACGCATCTGTCTGGTATATGGCGCCCTTGACTGTGTGTTCGGTTCGTTGTAGGAGTCAATGTACAGAGATTCTTCTTGAAATGAAGACATGTTTACTTGCTGTCCTCTAATAACACTATTATCGGGTATGGGGTTGAAGTCTCTATTATTTTTTGTGATATTATTGTTAAACCCTTCATTGATTTGCAAATCAGTTAGACTATTATTTGCTGTGATGGAGGCTCTTTGGGAGTCAAATTTTTGTGATTTAATGTTTTTGAAGACATTTTCATTGCTGATGTCAGAAAGTATATGGGAGATATTTTTGATTTCTTGTGATAAAGTTTCGAGCTTTAGTTCCATTTTTTCGATTTCTGATTGTTTGGATTTGATTTTCGGATTAATGACAGTATTTATTTGAGTTCTCTTATAATCCTCAGATAGGGAAGTGGATTCCATGATATCAATTTTAGAAGTCATCGTTTTATTTAAGTCTTTGAGTTTTTCAATCAGTTCTTTTTGGGCTTTCAACACTGGTATAGAGCCGTCTATGGTCTTATTTGATCTCTTATCTCTATATACTACTGGTAATGTGCTCTGTTGCAAGTTATCTGAAGAGTTGCATACATTTTTTGGTGAGATATCTTTGCTAATGAATGGATAAGAGTTTGAGCCACTATAGGTACTAACTACACGACTCGATGTCGATACATCCCTTTGGATTTCATTCATGGCGTTAGGATTCATGTTATTTTTTGGTGACGATGTAGCTGTTTGCGCTTTTGATAATTCATTTGGTTTGGATATGTTCGTTAATATGATGTCGTCGTCGTCATCATCATCAAGGACTTCTATTGTCTCATTGCGATCTATACTTCCCACATTATGCAATATCAAGCTTCCTTTGTTATATTCATTAGTAGATTTCTTGTTGCTGAATTGTTTGCTTAGTGTGCTTAACAATATGTCGTTGTCATTATCAAATATATTCGATTCCTTTAGCCATGCATGCTCTCTTCTTAAATTATTTGAAGGTTTGGTAACCATATCACTTTGGTGGATTATTAATTGAATAAAAAGAGGATCCCTCCTGATTTATTATGAATTCTCTTTCGATTGGTGTACCATATAAAAGTAGATCAAGTAGAAGTAACCGGAATAATGTGTTTCAGAAATGGTGCACACTTGTGATGAGTTTAAGCAATATGTTTATGCCTATAATCCAGCTGTGTTAGTATATATTGGCCACAGATCTCGTATGTAAAACGTACATCTGTTTACTACTGTAGGAACAATGTGGAGTATAGAATTCATATGTAATTCTGCTTATTTCCTGATCCATCACGTCAATCTCATCGAGGAACTTGCCTCGCGCATTCCAAAGAAAAATGAAGAGCGAGCTGATAGTTTCACTTGAGAGAAATAGTAAATAGTGTCAATGTTATGTAAGAAATGTTTTCATGAAAATATAAAACTATTACAAGTTCCCTCAAAATTTGATGATGATCTATAAACTGGTATCAATCGCAGCATATATTCCTCTCTTTGTATTTAAGTGATGCGCACTTAGCCATAGTTTAAGAAATATTGATGACGGTGCCGCATTATTTAATCTATGCCTTTGTTTCATTTGCCTTGCTTTGTTCATGACGTGTAAACGCAGCTTGTCTGATTTGGTTTTCCAATAATAATGATGTTTGACTCTTTTCCTTTATAATATTTTGAATTTGAACAGATTCAGTGTTCAATTTGTCAATTTTCTTTTGGTAGAATGCTATAGCTTCTTCATCGGTCTTTTCCACGTAGTAACCGGTTCCGATATCGACCATGAAAGATTTACTCTCAACAATCTCACCAGGAATATATAAGGAGGACGATCCAGGAACCAAAATTGGTTGTTTTTTGCTCTCCGATATCGATGATACCTGTTTCACATCCTCTATGCATTCCGTAAACTTCGTCTTCGCCATATTTAGTGCTTGGAGAGATTGGCTAAAATGCTGAATCTCTTGATCCAACTGCTGCTTCACAACAGCTAGTTGTTCGGGACTTAGTGTGCTCAGATCAACTGCAAGTATTATGTCAGGATAATCAAAACAAAATTGGGACAAGATTTCCTGGAGCTTTCCAGCGAGGAATCTCCGTCAGTCAATGTAAGCTAGCAGCTCCAATTCCATGTTGAATATGAGATATGAATTTCGTTAGTAAAATGGTCACTGAGCTACTAAGTTGCATGTATTTTCAAAGGGCAACTATGAATAATTATAATGGAATTAGTTATGGAAAATATTCTAACATACTCTTTTGGGAGCTAGACATCTTTCTTGGGAGTTTTGGTGTTGACCTGTTGTTCTACTATCGGTATTACCAATTCAATTTACCCAATGAGAAACTATAGTATACTTATGTCTGTCTCTATGAGAGTCGATTGCATTTAATTTACATTGAAGTAAAGTCATTTTGCACATTTTTTTTTTTTGATTTTGTACACTGTTCAAGGGCTTCCATAAAAATGTACAATGCCTACCTGTCTTATGCAATATTAGAAAACTGGTAACATTGATGGCATTTCATAGGTGTATTAATCTGAACAAAGTATATCTAACAATAGGCCTGCTTTGTTGTTTGAAAGCCAATATAAAGAAAAACTCCTAAATAACTTCCTAGTGTGGGATCAGTCTGATTGAATTCTACCGAGGATTGATCAAAAGTTGTACTTTAATATAAGACGATATGAAGGGAGACCTCCTTAGAAGTGTTGATTTACTAGAAAAGTGTGAGAAGGTAGGGTAATAAAACAACTTAATAAGGTATTAAGATCTATCTGAAGTATAAGATGAATAATACAGACAGCACATCATTCCAAAGTATTCTTGCTGGCGTTGAGAGGCTGAGAAAACAGAAAGAGGGTGCTGCTGATAAGGACAGGAACAACGACCTAGTAACTAAGGATAAAGATACAAATTTTAGTGAGAGGAAGCAGACGGCCCATGTACAAGATGCTAATAAAGTACCCCCCAGAAATAAAAATGTCATTAATGCATTTAATCAACAAAGATATGATGATGATTCAACAAAGCCTGAAGAGAATGGGAAAAAGCGGCCATTTATAACTACACAATCGGGTTCCACTAACGTAGGAAAGACAGTATTGGTAAGTACAACGCAGAAAGAGAATCCGCTATTGAATCACTTGAAGAACACTAATTGGAGATATAGTAAGCCACAACCTGGACAAAAAATCTATTATGATTATAAAGTCAAGAATAGGTCAATATTATTCTTGACTTTGTCTTACCATAAGTTGTATGTTGATTACATTGAAAGAAGAATGTTACCGCTCAAACAGAATAATGATAATATTCTCATCTTTGTAGTAGATGACACAAACTCAGAGGAGATATTGACCACAATAACTAAGATTTGTTTATTCAACGGATTCACATTACTACTTGCATTCAATTTCCAGCAGGCTGCCAAGTATTTGGAGGGACTTAACTCATTTTAAGTTCAAAAAATCACAATCTACATAGATTATTTTGAATTCGAATATCTACCATAGCGAAGGAATGAAGGACATGATAAATAGTTCTAAGTTCTTGCCATGTACATTGTCTCACAATTCGGTATTGTGTTTTGAACTAAGTAGTAAAACATGATGATTCTTATAATCACTAACCATAACTTTTTAGATGCACAATTATCTCTTCATTGTTATATGTCTGTACTTATACCCACAACCTCTCTTTGTCACACTTGATCATCTATCTGTACAGCTTACAAGTGAGTTTTTTAGATGCCCTAGGGCTTAACAACCGATTTTGAAACTTGTACGGAAATGCTCTGAAGTGAAAGCGAAAATTTTGTGAAAATTTTATTTTCAAGAAATTCAAAATGAGATGCTCATCGCAATTTTTTTTTCACCTTGTATGGTAAGACAACATGTAATAGTAAATTCTTATATAACATTGCTGTTATTGCAAACCATAACTGTAGCTGTCCCTATACATACATTTTTGGAATCTTCTTTTACACTATATCTGTGTTGCCATTTGTACTCAGTCTACTAGTTAGTTATTATAGAGATAATAGGTATCATTGAGAAACTAAAAAAAGACAGCATGGCTAAAGGTTTCAAGTTGAAAGAGCTGCTGGCTCATGAGAAAGGCAAAGTTAATGAGAAGAAAACAACGCAAGCTTCTCAAAAACGTATTGAAGGAAAGCAACCTGAATTAAAGCCAGAATCAGAATCAGAATCAGAATCGGACGAAGAAAAGAACGATAATGAAGAGTATGTAAGTCAGACGCTATCAAAGAAAGAGAAGCGAAAGTTGAAGAAAGCCTTGAAGAAGAGTGGTGATAATGAAAGCTTAATTACGGATGATGCAAATGCTGACCAACAGGATGTGTCTAAGTCCAGAATTGATCTAGATAGATTGGAAAATAGTGATTCAGAGGAAGAAGACTTTGCCATTTCTAAGCCAGACGATGCTTCAATGGATTCAGAAAATGATGAAGATAAAGAAGATGAAGAAGAAGATGTACCATTATCAGATGTCGAATTCGATTCTGACGCAGACGTTGTACCTCACCATAAATTGACGATTAATAACACTAAAGCACTAAAACATTCATTAGAACGTATACAACTTCCTTGGGCAAAACATTCATTTGAAGAGCATCAGTCTGTCACATCTGAGACTAATACTGATGAGGGTATGAAAGATATCTATGATGACACTGAGAGAGAATTAGCCTTCTATAAGCAAAGTTTGGATGCGGTTAACATAGCTAAGGAAAAATTAAAGAAGTTAAAAGTTCCATTTAAGAGACCATTGGACTACTTTGCCGAAATGGTTAAGAATGATGAGCACATGGATAAGATTAAACATAAATTAGTTCAGGAAGCTAGCGAAAAGAAGGCCCGTGAGGATGCCAGGAAGCAAAGGCAATTGAAAAAGTTTGGTAAACAAGTTCAAGTTGCGACGCTACAGAAACGTCAATTGGAGAAGAGAGAAACTTTGGACAGAATTAAAAACCTGAAGAAAAAGAGAAAGCATAACGAGATTGGAGATATGGATTTCAATGTTGGTATCGAAGAAGCAACAGAATCTGAGGATACCAAGAGAAGGAAGCCTAACTCCAAAAGACAGGCCAAGAATTCGAAATACGGTCAAGGAGGCATGAAACGATTCAAGAGAAAGAATGATGCACAATCATCTGCTGATATAACTGGTTTTTCTAACAGAAAGAAGAGCAGACCAGGCAAGAGTAGACGGAAATAAGCAAAATTACGAACTGAATTTAACTCGGTTTTGATTTCTCTTTTTTTTTCTTATTCAAATCATGAAAGGAAGATGAGAGGAAAATAAATCTGAATCTTGTATGATGCTATACTGTATCATGAATACTAATATTTTTAATAAAGGTGTATAATATAATATTTAAAAGCGATTCGCAAATGTACATGTTATGTCTTCAAGACGTGGGTGGGCTTAGTCATTAAATGAGTTAGTTTGAACTATCGTCAACAGCAATTCTTTATTCTTAACTGGTGAGGAGGAAGTAAATGGCTTTGCTAAAATAGTGATCCCATAATATATACTTACTTCAAAGCTGCGTTGTATTTAGTTCGATATCGGTTTTGTTCCTTTAGCTAAATGAAATTGGGCCCTCGATATAAAATAAAAACGTCTTAACTCCGATTGCAGCGTACGAACAAAAATTCGAAATATATAAAAGCTGAACGACATGGAAATATTGTTTCGAGAGAAACGGTAACTTGTAAATACAATTAATTGCTATAATTGAATATATTATTAATCTATAAATTGAGATTTTTAATAAGCCAAAGTCAATTGTGCGGCCAGAACGCTTACTAATATCGATAGGATAATTTAATATAATCAGCAAAGAAACAAGTAGCCATGTCAAAAGAAGCAAGTAGACAAAAATTTGTTGATGAATTCCCATCATTGGTCCAAGAATTGAGAGTTGTGCTTGAGGGTTATGGTATGCCTAAGGAGGCTATTGAGTGGTACGAATCTTCACTAAACTACAACACACCTGGTGGTAAGTTGAACCGAGGCTTGTCAGTGGTTGATACTTATGCCATTCTTAAAGGATATGAGTCCGTTGATGATATGAAAGATGATGAATATAAGAAGGTTGCTCTATTGGGATGGTGCATTGAGTTATTACAAGCCTACTTTTTAGTAGCCGATGATATGATGGACAAGTCCATTACAAGAAGAGGTCAACCATGTTGGTACCGTGTTAAAAATGTCAATGAGATAGCAATTAATGATGCTTTTATGCTCGAGGCTGCCATATATGTACTATTGAAGAAACATTTCAGAAATGACTCATATTATGTTGATTTGTTAGAATTGTTCCATGATGTTACTTTCCAAACTGAGTTGGGTCAATTGTTAGACTTAATTACTGCGCCAGAAGATCATGTTGACTTATCTAAATTTTCGCTTTCCAAACATTCCTTTATTGTGATCTTCAAAACTGCTTACTACTCCTTTTATCTTCCAGTTGCTCTTGCTATGTATGCCGCTGGTGTTAACGATTCGAAGGATCTGAAGCAGGCCCAAGATGTTCTGATTCCATTGGGGGAATACTTCCAAATTCAGGATGATTATTTGGATTGTTTCGGTACACCAGAGCAAATTGGAAAAATTGGTACAGATATTCAAGATAATAAGTGTTCATGGATTATTAATAAAGCTTTGGAATTGGCAAATGAGAAGCAAAGAAAGATCTTAGATGAAAATTATGGCCGCAAGGATTCAAAATGTGAAGCTAACTGTAAGGCTGTTTTCAGTGAATTAAAAATTGATATTCATTACCGTGAATATGAGGAAGCTGTTGCAAACGAGCTAAAAGATAAAATTAGTCAAGTTGATGAAAGTCGTGGTTTTAAGAAAGAAGTATTGACTGCGTTCTTGAATAAGGTGTACAAAAGATCTAAATAAGGCTAAATAGTAATTCTGCTATATGTATCCCTGTAATTCATTTAAAAAGTGAACCATTCAGCCTAACTTTTAACTTATCTCTTATAAACAGGCCATGCTCATTGTTATATTTGGTTCTTTGGTTTGGTCTTTATTTTAAGTTGAAATGTCCTTTTGTTAACCTTTAAGAATTCAATATTCTTGCTGAAGGGAACAGACGAAAGTTCTACATTCTCACCGCTAATTTTAACAAATCGAATGGGAAGTAAACCTACCCTATTGATTGTGGGTTTCTTTGCTTTCTTTGCCGGTTTTGAAGCTACGACGGAGTTTTTGATGGTATTGATTGAAATATTTGGCTTTGATCCGGTTTTCAGTTTGATTTTATTAGATGTAGGTGCATTAGAACTTTTGTTATATGAAGCTGCATTTGTGTTGATATGAAGTCTAAGAGCACCTTTTCTCTTAATTACAACTTTATGATCTTCCAATGTTGTGGCGGTCAATTTCTTAGCTCGAGGTAATGATAGTGTTACTTTGTACTCGTCTTCTTGAGTATACATGATATTGACAATATCAAATAGTACCTTTCTTTGGTAGGTTGTAATCAATGGATTATGCAAAACTTCCCATAAAATTTCTTGTAACGGTAAGTATGATTCAAATTGATGTATAAACCAGGGAAGAACACCATAGATTCCGCTTTTGAAGGCCCTCTTTCTCTTCTCCGTTCTTTCTTCTGCAAAATCATCTACTACACGCATGGTTGATAATTCTTCTTCGTCACTTAATTGCTCAATATTATCTTCTGGGCAGCATGACTCACAAATTTCTTTAAAATCATCAATTATATCCTGGTTTTTCATTGTCGTTATGCATGTATTCATAGCAAAGATGAATGAATGCACAAAACCCTCTTTGAGATACGCATCTTTCTCAAATGCAAGGAACATAGCAAAGAGCTGTAATATATCTTGGTTTTTCAAAGAGCAGCAAACCAGTAAACTTTTCATTGCAGCGAGTGAGGCATCTTGTGTTCCTTCTCTGAAATGTATAACCTTATCTCCACCAAAAGTAGATATTCTAACCGGGTTAATTTTATTATGAAAATCCTTTGCGATACCGAAGTTTGAGTAACAGATCAGGGATTCACCCATCCATCTTTCTCCAGCTAGTCGGGTCAAAATTTCATAATCAATTGGCTCAAAAAGTAATATTCCCTTTGTATGTAGCCTGCATTTAATTTCTATAAGTTTTGATGTTAGGGCTAAATTATAGCTAGGAGACCAATATTCTAAATGTTCATATCTTCGTATTTGTTCCATAAGTTTTGTTACATGGTTTCTGTTTCCGCCATTACAACAATTGACAGTGAATTCAAAAATCTCACACAAGTAGTAAGTATCATAATAAGAGTTTTCAGAGTTGTCATTATAACTCAGGATGTCGAGAAGAAAATCTCCAATATAGTCAGGTGTGTCACCGTAATGATCTTTAATTTCAGCAATTAAGGATGGGAAGGACATCTGAAGAAAGTAGTCTTGAAAACTGGAGAAGTTATTTGACTTGGGAATATTTGAGTTATCATGACAATACAACTTTTTAAATGCGGTAAGGAGAAAATGTTCTTTGTCAGTTGGTTTACAAATATATCTTGAGAGTGCTTTCGCAGCCTGAATTCGAATTCCATAAAAATACCGATCATCCATTAAGGTCCGAACCAATTGAGATGCATATATTTTTGACGCCATATTATCTCTTAGATTATCACCATAATACCAAACACTCTCCAGTTGAGCTTCGATGTCACTATCTCTCTGCAATTGCGTAGCAAACATATAGTCTGGCTGGTTGAGATAAAAGGTTGAGAGCCATTCAAAATCTGAATCAATTCTAATCCATTCAATAGTACTTTCATTGGCCCTCTGTATTTCATCCCCACTAAGGTTAGCTACAGCAGTGCTTGGGTGAACAATACCCCAATCTTGACACTCAGTATCACTATCAAGTATATTCCCAAGAAAAGAAATGTCACTACCTGAAGTACCATATCTAATTTCGTTTGTTTTCTCATCTTCGTTATTTTTCCTTGTTCTAGTTTTCTTATGTTTGGTGTTGTACTGAATATCTACTTTAGTATAGATATCTTTAATTTCTACTAAATGTTCATAAGGTGTACCATCAGAATCATGAATCCTTATTGTAATCGAACCTGTAAATATAGATGTTTTGTTGACATTTGGTGCTTCAAGTGAATTTAGTGCTTTGTTGAAGAAATCTTCCATCTTACTCTTATCGCGCTCATTGAACTCGTCGGTATCATTAGGATACTGTCTGATACCCATTTCTACCACCATTCTCTTCTTATTATAACGTTGAGTAACTCTAAACAATGGTACACCTGAACCAAAAACCCACTGCTGAAAAAAGCTCTCTAGTTTACTCTTATTCACTTTTTCACAGACATGCTGAAAATGGGATGATGTGAGAGCATTGTTTGGCAAATCCCCAGACATTGCCTGTAGAAATATTTTTGGAAGTACCCTGGACATGCCAAAGGATCTTTCGGTTTTAGTCATTCTACGGTCAAGAATATGTAACACCATGGGGCTTTTCAACTCCATAAAATCAAAAGCTGAAGATCGTAATGAAATTGGCCTAGATGACAGTTGGCTGAATGAGTTTCCCAATGGCGGTCTCCCTATATCTTCCTCGATGATCTTGGTTGTATTCATTTTCAGTTTGTAATGAAACATGTTGTTACCAAAAATGCTCTTTATGACCCTTAAAAGCATATACCCAGCAATACCTTTACAGCACCAAAAGTCATTTAAGGTTGCTGGAGTGATATTTACTCCAGACCACTGGTTCGCCAACGCTATTGCTAGCTTTTCTGTTGTTGGTAGCATCTGGTCAATAATTTCTGGTGGATACAACAAACGGGTGTTAAAAATACTAAATCCAGCAAAATCTAGAGTGTTTTGTGAAGCACACGGAAGAAATAGGAGGGAATATGATGAAAATGGGAAGGACCCAAACTCTTTTGAGTAGAAGTCCATAATTCTCTGTAATATCAGACAGCTATTCATGATTAATGTTTCCGTGACATCAGATTGGGGGAGTGTAAAGACTTGAATCCCAATATTATCTTCGCCGGAATTGCTATTCTCAGTAATTTTTCTGATCTCATCTAAATCTTCGTCATAGTCAAGCTTTTTAGATAATTGCGGTAACTGCCATGTATCAAATGCACCAACAGACCATCCTATAAACTGTGCTGATATGGGGTTGAAAATTTGAAACGAAAATATCTTCTTGCTAATATCAGTGGGATGAAGCAGCTGTTTCACTGTAGAATATTCACTACAAACTACCATGATCTCTCTACTCAATGGGTTTTGATTATCATTTTCACTTTCCTCGTTAGCTAGGTTTTCTTCAACATCATACTCTTCTTGAGCTGCTTTGGATAATAACGTATTTGTATCATCACTTCCAAATTTATTCCGTGCTAACCTTTCACTTAACCTACTCTCTTTAATAAGGTCATGAACAGTTTTTGGGATACTAATTTCGATCTCCCAAGTACATTTTTCATCTAAAGTATCTATGCATGGCATCCAATTAGATCCCCCACAGCCCAATTCTGAGTTAGTTGTAAAAACATTCCACAGTTCAGGTTCAGTTTTGGATACAGTATCAAAAACCAAACCAGAAGTGGGCTGGTCTACATTGTAGTCTATTTTTATTGTCAAAGGAGTATAGACCGCCTCTTGAGAAGCTGGTGTTCCTTTGATGGTAGGAGTTATTGGTGTATAATTTGAGAGTAGATCTGTGTTCTGTAAGGTTATCTTGATATTCGACGGTATTTTTATTGTTATTTGCGACCTTGTTTCTTCAGATGGTGCAAAATTAAATTCTCCAATTCGTTCCTTATAAAATTCGGTTTGATGTACAGAGTTATTTTTCAGTAAAAGGTTGTCATTGAAAGAATTTAGGTATACCTCATGCTGAGTTCTTTGTTGATCATCATATATATAGTTAGCGGACCTTCTTGACTCAATTGTGACGTCTGTTATTTCTAAGCCTTTACTGTCAAATGTGACATATTCCAGGTGCTGAATAAGAGGAATCAGAATAATAGTAGCTGATCCCTTTATGCAATGATTATAAATATCCACATCAAGAGAAACTGATTGATGAGCAATTTTGTATGGCCTATATTGGGTCTCTTCAAAATTAGACAATAGATTGATTTGGGTGCTGTTTACTCCATATGCCATTTGATGTTTGATTAGTCAATCTATCTCGGTGTGTAATGTTATCTTTTAGTAAAGGATGGTTAGCAATTTTTGGTAAATTCTGACAATAGTGGTATATAGCTCTATGAGTGAAGAGAATATCAATCGAAATGGTTTTTAAACCCAATTATTTTACCTAATCGATGACCTTGTGGTTATTATGTTCATTCTTCATTTACAAAATTAGAATTGATTTTTCAGAGCCATTGTAAGATACAATTACCCGGCTAAAAATTGCTGTGATGCTGTCAGGTTTATCTTATAAAATGAAGCGCTGGATCCGTCTAAATTAGTCACATATAGTTAGAGATGTAGAGTTATAGCTTTAACAAATTATCAAGTTTTTAAACTGGGAAAGATATCAAAACAGTCATACAGTCTAGAAACTGTAACTTAATAATAGCATGGATAGAATTAATCAATCTAGAAAAATAATGCATGAAAAGGAATAATAATAGGTTAGTGTTCTGGATAGCAATAATACTATTGATGATTTATTTGATATTTAGTTAATCAACATTGATAATGTAGGATTAATATATTAAAGTTCATTCTCATCATTATAGTTTAAAATTTAAATCACAAGCCGTTTCTATGTAAAATTGAACAAATTAACCAAAACATTAAAAATAATTTAATAAAAACCAAAATAAACAATAAAATTAAAAAAGTCATTTGAACCTGCAAGCTATCACTCCTTTATTTCTTACAGTAAAAAAGAGTGTAACAGAGACATATAAAGTTGAACTTTAAAACAACTATATTTCTTCATAGTGCAGAAAGACCGGATATAAAAAATACTACAGTATACTTTTTGGATGTCCATAATTGAGTCAAGTTAATGTACGCATTGGTATTAAATTTTATGTAGTAGTAACCATATAATGGAGAAAAAACAAAAAAATGTAAAAAACTATACAGACTGCAATAACTGCTATAAATTTCTTCACTAGAAAGGCGAAATGACTGTTTATTCAATGTTTCATTACCCAATAACTAGCTGATAAACTCTCCTTCAGAAGCTACCATACTTAAAGCTCATAAATATCTTACTTTATCTGTGGAACTTTCGTCACGAACAAACAATGATTCGATGAACACGCTTATAGTACTCCGATATATTATTCCTGACAACTATATAATAGTAATGTCCAAAATTATTTCAATGAAATAACTGTATAATCTCTAATCGGGCAAATATTGTTTGGTTTCCAATAGAGGATCTAAAATGAAATTAAAGCAGGGATTAGAAAGCTACTACGCTAAATCTTCACATCATAACCTTATTCATAAGTATTCAATTTTACTGTTCCATATGCTACATCTACAAATAAATTTATACGTGCATGTTCTAAACCTTCACATGTAACAATTAAAATCAGTAATTTACGCTATCATTAAACATACGTTGAAATAGACCAACTAAACAACATGATATACCATTTTTTTTACAGCTTATAGGTGTTAAATTTAACCACCATGTTAGTCAATTTGCTCATACCTTTTTTTTTCAAGAAATGAGGAAATAAACAAGCAACTACAATAATGGTTTTCACCAGAGTCAATTGTAAGTTACTTACTGATCATTTACTATAACATCAAAATTTCAATATCGCTAAATCCTTTCAAACTTTCAAGTACCAATATTTCAATCCAATCAGTTGTCTATCAATTTAATTCGAAGAGAATATTTCGAGTCGGACGCAAATAACCCTATCAATGGTAGTACATTTATATCCCCCATTTTATTTACTCTCAAGTCATGATAGTTATATTGAGCCGCATGTAGTATTCTTTGATACTCGGATTGAGTATTTTTGTATAGTCGATCAGTATGTACTCAAAAAGTCACGAAATATCAATGACTGTACAAATTGAAGATGATTTTGCTATTGTAAAATTGGAATGGAAAATTTTTAGAAAATTTGCTACCTTATTATTACAATAATTTCAACAAATATCAGAGATGTGGAATCAAGTATATAAGCTGACAAAAAATATGCCTATGACATACCCACGATTTATTCTAAGTATATGATATTTCGCGTTTTTTTGAAGATTAAACAATGGACCGCGCAATCTCAAGCCTATCAAATTTTAAAGTAATTTTACCAAGTTTATTTCTTTATCAAGGGTGATGATAGAACAAATGTGGAGTTAGAACAAATGAGGACTTTTTATAGTTTAGTATTGGAGTTGAATAAATAAAGAAAGCCCATATGATTCGTTATTTGGAGATATTCTTTAATATTTCAGAAACAATATGATGACAATCCAGATCCCAAAAATAGGTATTGAGAGGCCAATAGCACTATTTTCCTAAAATCACAAAAAGTTATTTACAAAATGCCATAATTTACTTTGCTTTTCAATTTTTAATTGTGACTAAGAACCAAAAATTTAGGCAATAGCTAAAAATAAAATAGCTAGTCAAGAGCGACTCCAGTAGATGTTCAACAATTTTTTTTAAGTAATACAAACCTTCAATAATATGTTAAAGAAACAAACAAGCACTATTTGAATTACTTCACCCTTGGAAAGAATAACTGTTTTTAAAACCTTTCCGTATTTGATATATAATCAAAATCTACATTTGTAATTAAAAATCATTGTGTTGTAGCATTTTCCCAGTTAGTAAGATTTCACCTAAAGTACACGTAGTGCGATGTAGGTAAATCATGCTAAAGAAAAATAATCCAAAAAAATAGATGTCTTGAAAATTATATACCGATAGATTTCAAGTCCTTTCTGTAAGTCCGACCTAATTTTGTTAGTACATATTTCTCATAATCATGTTTTTCTCTTCTATATGTTTGGAATATACACGACTAGCCAATTAATTTATTTTATTGAAAGATATGACACAGATATGTAACGTTTTTTTTTGCAATTAGGTATTTCAACGGTTCAATTTTACAGGTGTCCTATCCAACATTTCATCTAATTATTAAAGCACCTAATAATAGGCTTACCGCATTGATACAGTTAAGAACATTTTGAATGCCGTAAGCTATTCTTCCCGAAAAGAACAACTGCATCAACTATTTTGGAAAATCTTACAAAATTGAAATATGAGACATTCCGCTGGTCCAGTCCTTTTCCTTATGCGGCGATAACTGAGATATTAGAGACTTACACAAGAAATTGGCTAAAATATACTGCAACTTATATCTTCCCTTTTAAGTGATTATGTACTGCAAAAGAGAAATAGTGAGCCAGATTAGTGCATCGCCCCTCTGAGTCCAGTACTGCGCATGTGTTTCCATTAAATTCAATCAGCTCCTTGCTCTTTCGAGAACAGAAAACGTAGAACAGGACGAATCTGATTGTACTTCTTTTTCTTGGAAATCTTGGTTGTAAGTCATCATCGCTCGGTTTTGTAAGTTGGAAAAAGGATTTGCACATTAAAGCTAAGTTGAAAAGGATCATCCCCTAAGAACACAACTTCCCTAGCGAAGGAAGAATCAGGGACGGCTCGTAGGAAACAGGAGACAACAAATGGGGAAAGGACAAGTGGCAACAACATTGTTTCCAGTTTGAGCAGCCTTTTAGTTTGTTGTGTAGATTTCTGTGGGCCTGCAATGTGCCGTCGATTTACCAAATAAATTATTATGTAAAGGCTGAAGATATTGTAGGGAGTGGCAGGTATACTTGGCCTTCTCTGTAGAGAGGGACACGAAGACAGTGATTTCAGTTGTCTTCTTTTTTTTTTCGTTTACCTATTGAAGCAACGCCAATGTCTAACATTAAAATGATTTGCTTCCTATCGTGGATGCTGGTAGCCTCTATGACTTTCTTGAAGGAGGAATGATTGAATTGAACACATATTCAGGACACATATACTCGAATATCTCGGTTTGTCATGGTAATTTAAAAAACAATATGGAAGACAGTAATGTATCACAATTAAGATTGAGATAATAGATTGTGCACTGAAATAGTTACTACAGTTAAACCCACTAAACAATGCTGGTTTGTGAGGGTAGACATTCCGCCGCGATATTGTTTTGAATATTGAATGCAAATCCTGTATTAAAGGGCTGCGTGTTCTTATTAAAAAAGACTAGTTACATGCTGTTAAGACTTAGAACAAGACAATTTTAGAGTACCCAGCGATTGTGGTTCTTGAATGACATTTACTAAGAACTGGGGATTTACCTTTTCAGTGTGACACATTGCCGAGAGCTGAAATACGAATATGCCTTGCGTATTCATTTTCCTTGTTTACGCATTTTGTGTTAAGAGGATCAAAATTGTATTTGGTGTCGTGTACAACTTGAAATAACGCCAGATGGCTACTCAAGAATAACTCGCAAGTTAAACTGTGCAGAGGGCTTAAAATGAATTTTAGAATGCCACTATTTTTGAGCACTTACGGCAATTACAATAGACGTTACATCTAGCCAGCTTGGTTGAAAATTAGTAGCTAGCCAAGAGCTATCTGGCAATTTGAGTTCTACCAACTACTTATTACCGAGAACTGTTTTCTTTCTTGTTTCTTCAGCATTCATATGACGAGGAGACTAGTGTAACACACACGCTTATAGCCATCCTAACAAACATTATGAGATTTCTACATGAGTTTTAATGTGGTGTGTTTGTTAGAAGTATCATTTCCCCTCCAAAAACTGTACATTAGAACAGAACATTTTAATGAATAAACCTAGTTCATTGTGGGAGCAAAAAGTATAAAAGGTGAGCAATTTTCAAATATATTATCCAACATTAATCGTCAATTCTAATTCATAACATAAATACAATACCAACTTAGTAACACAAACTAGTTTTCAAACACATCAATTGTTTGAAATTTTGATCTTTGAACTAGAATTACTTTCAAGGATAAAAAAGAAAATTATACTTCGCTAAAACTTCCGTGTTTGCTAATTTAAGGTGGTTTTCAATATGAAGACGAGATCACCATTGCCCCCATGGATTACATGGTTAACAGGATTTTTCTTCCTTGTTACTCATGCTGTTTCACAAGCTGTTGTGCAAAGGAACACTATTACTACAGGAAATAACCCTGTTGGATATGACAAAGGTTATATTGTTTTAGATGGAGCATATCTTGCTTTTCAAGATATGAATACTGTGCCACTGTATCAAAACATTAGAGTCAATAAAGGTGGTGCTCTTTACTATATCAATAATAACTTGGAAGGTTTCAATATTAACTCTGCTCATGCTTTTTTTGTCGACTTTGTTTTCCAAAATGATGGTACAGTTGTCGTTGATGACAGAAAGAGTGCATCTGCTGGTCATTTCAAGATTTATGATGGTAGTTTTACTAATACAGGTAGCATAATGTTTGCATCTAGCCAAGGTGACACCTTTGATATATCTGGTACATCGGTTACAAATACCGGTCTTATCTATTCTTTGGGTACCGATTCTCTAAAACCTCAACAGTTAAAAATCGGTAACAATGTCAAGACCTGGTACAATACCGGTACCATTTGTTTGACGAACACTAGCTTCGACTTGGTCAACCCAATTCAAGGTGTTGGCTGTGTTTCTATTGGTGCTCATTCCTTATTCAACATTCACGACATAAACGTTCAACAACAAACTGTTTATCTTACCGAAAGATCTTCCGTTTTGGCTGTCAGCAACGGTCAAAACATGCCAATCGCTGGTCTTGGTAATGGTAATGGTTTACTATATCCTGATTACCCAATTCAGTCATTCTCATACAATAGTATTACCGGTATTTTAACATTCACAACTGGTTATGTTGGTTTACAAAGTTTTACTGTTGTTGTGGGTACAGGTTACAACGAAACATTATTTGAGAAAGTAGGTGAGACTTATATTCAGGGTAAGCGTTACAGAAACAACTTTATTAGATACAATGGTGCCCCACCACAGGGCCCTCCATCCATTTGTCAACCTTGTGTCGAGATCCCACTATACACATTCAAAGTTCCTGATGCATACGAGACAACCAACGAATACGGTTTCACTCAAACAATCTCCTTCTACTCTACATACGATAAGAGCAAAGTGCCCATTATTGGTACAACTACAATCTACACTCCACCACCTCTCTACACAATTACGAGAAAGGACGATACAACAACAGAAACTGATATCATTAGCAGGGTTGTTGCTGTTGATGTTAATGGTAATCCAATCACATACTACTCAACAATCAAATACGTTGCACCAGAACAACCTGGTGAAGGTGGATCTGGATCTGGATCTGAAGGTGGATCTGGTTCCAACCCAGGTGGCTCTGGCTCTGGTGGTTCCGGTTCTGAAGGTGGCTCTGGTTCCAACCCAGGTGGCTCTGGTTCCGGTTCTGAAGGTGGATCTGGTTCCAACCCAGGTGGCTCTGGTTCCGGTTCTGAAGGTGGATCTGGTTCCA
>ERZ1036435.110-NODE-110-length-77890-cov-11.682598_pt1 | contig 77890 bp, 51 predicted proteins | sample MGYA00514223_ERZ1036435 | MGnify/ENA primary metagenome ERZ1036435 (study PRJEB33795, sample SAMN09464927) | human gut metagenome | host: Homo sapiens | place: USA: Stanford, California | collected 2016-08 | study: EMG produced TPA metagenomics assembly of the...
CAACTTGGCCGCTATCCACGCTAAGCGTGTTACCATCCAAAAGAAGGATATCAAGTTGGCTAGAAGATTGAGAGGTGAAAGATCCTAAGCACACAGGGATTGTTGTACAATTACTTTTTATGATTTTAGATACACACAAATCTTTTCTACGATTACCTTTCATTTATTTTCGTTTCATGTTTTATTAATCATTCTTTTTGTATATTTCACATCGGGTGGGGTTTTTATATTAAATTCTAATAACATAATCTTTTAAAGTTTCTACTTTCTATCCTGTATATTATTTCTATATCTCTATCTATAATTTCAAGCTTTTTCACATCCTTATCGGAATTATTCCAGCGTTTTTGTACAGAAAATGATCTTATGGTAGCGAACTATATCAGACCCACTAGTCTTATAGAGCTGTACAGAGTCTTGGAAACATAACCAACACACCAACAAGATGTCATTTGATTCGTTACTCGACAAGAATAATAAGCTGGTAAAAGTTTGCGGGATTCAAACCGTCGAGGCTGCCGAAACTGCGCTTCAAGCAGGCGCTGATTTGATAGGGATCATATGTGTCCCCAACAGGAAGCGGACTATCGAGAGCGCTGTGGCTCGTGAAATATCCAAATTGATTCACAAATCAGATACTACAAAGCTGGTGGGGGTGTTCAGGAATCAATCTGTTGAGGACGTACATCGGCTTTCTGAGGAATATGACCTTGACATAATCCAATTACATGGTGATGAATCATGGCCAGAGTACTATAACGTCATTAAGAAACCAATAATCAAAAGAGTCATATTCCCTAGAGATGTCGATGTTGTAACACAAGTGTGTCAAAGAAAACCCTTGGTATGTCTACCATTGTTCGACTCCGAGGCAGGCGGTACAGGTGAAAAGCTGGACTGGTCCAGTATTTCCTCCTGGGCAAGCGAACAGAATAACGTATTTTATATACTAGCGGGTGGACTAACTGCAGAAAACGTCATGGAGGCGGTGGGGTTGCCTGGTGTAATTGGTGTTGACGTCTCAGGTGGTGTAGAGACTGACGGCGTCAAAGACAATGACAAGATAATTAAGTATGTACAAAATGCAAAGAAACAATGAATTACGAAGAGAAGTCTCAATGAGGTTTTACAAACAATCCTATAATACATATATGCCACTATGATATACTTTGAATACTGAGTATACTGACTCATTATATTCTTTAATTGTAGTTTCTCAAAAATATTCATACAGGCTAGCTATGAATTCATGCTATAATTTCCATTTTGTTCATGTAAGATACACATAGGGATAAATTGTGATAACTAATCAGCTGACTTCCGGGTACCGTTAATATTATGCGTACTTGTTTTCATGCGTTGCGTTATTCACCCTCTTTTTAAATCGTCAGTCGAATTCGTAAACTTCTTAAATAATATCGATATTGATTACATCTGTTTAGTAATCAAAACATTCGATAAGTCAGAATTCATTCAATGCATAAAAATCTGTGAATACTGAGGAACAATTGGAGTTTCAGTAAAAAGTCTTGCAAAGCATGCCAAGTTCAGTGACTGTCTTACACATATTACCACAGAAGTATCTTCACCAAATTTAGTCAATTAATATAAGTGGATGTAATTGTTATATAGTATTTCAGGAGTAACATATGCGATTCGAATCTTCACATCCAAATAGCCTCTCATTCACGGCAGTAAGAAAATGTGCTATTTGCCTCAGTAGAGAAGTATAGTCTACATAAACCGAATACTTGATATAGACCGATACCCAGGTATTCTATTCTTTGGCATTAGCTGGTTAATTTGATACTGTTGTCTAAATATTTTATTCATGAGGAGAGTTGGTAAGCTCTAGTCTTGATTTTCTGAGGCGGTATAAGTGCTGCTAAGATATCGATTCAACAATAGAGATTCTCATACAAAATTTAGTCCCAACCAATATTACTTTCATCAATTGGGATATTGGGAAAATCAAGGCTACCAATCAAGTGCTACAGCGAGACGAGTCACCATCTGCTTCTCTGTCATCGTCATCTATTGAATTGCTCTCTTAAGTTATCCTTGTTAATTTCAAGTGTACTAATATGGGTTTTATTGGCACTAAACAAAGAACTCAATCTCAAAGTAAGATATATATTTTTAGTTATTCTTCTTTTCATTTTTCTACTATATACATTTGTCTAACTCTTCAAGTATTATTCCATACATATATTTCAATCGGGAGGTTATTGATTTTGGACCATTATTCTACGATCCCCAAGAACATGTAACTGCTTCCCTTTTATTATTATTTCAGTTATCTGACCTTTGCAGGAACTATTTACCAAGTTCTTGTTAATTATATAAAGACGGTACTGTAGAAATGCCAATGGGGAGGGGGCTTACAGTTTTAACCCATTTCATCAATTTGACAACCTTAACTGTCGAATATCGCGCTTTATAAATGGGATCAAACCGTCCCACTCCATCTAGCGGCTTTAAAGTACTACTGGCACTGTACTCAGCCATTATTATCCCACTTCTAGTTGAGCACTGCAGGTTTATCAAGCACAACCTTCATGCTTATACAACTGCTCTGAGCAATGCCATGAGGCGCCAAACTTGAAAGTGAGCCATCGTTAAATTATTAAGCTTCTATGGCCAAGTTGGTAAGGCGCCACACTAGTAATGTGGAGATCATCAGTTCAAATCTGGTTGGAAGCATTTATTCTTTTTCGTTTGTGCCGTTTTCCTGCATTTCTTTTTCCCAGATAATGGAAGGCCCCCTACGGTCCTCATAATATTATACACATGCCAAAGCAACACAAGACAACATGGGATTCCTACACTTGATGCAAGGAGCACAAAAATGGTTCTCCCTGTTATTGCCCACTCCAATCCCATGTTTACTCTCCTATTTGGGAGTTTGATGTACAGTTGATGAACCCATTCACGGTAATCTGGAATCACGAAGGAGTTTCAACCAATTTTCTGTTCAAATTAATCTGCGAAGCAAGCTGCACCAGCCTGCATTCCCTAGCACTACATGTTTTGAAAAGTTTTTCCTAGTCATCCCTGTTGCTCATTAATTTTTTTTATTTCGTGTTGCAGCGTACCATCCGGAAAGCACAGAAGTTAATTAAAATAATATAAAAACATCTGCCATTATTCACTACCTCTGCTAATTATCTTTTATGTCCTGGGCAAGTACAAGGGCCCAACGAAACACATTAACGACCATTTAGGCATGAATCGCAGGACTAAGAGTCTGCTGAGAAGGTACATTTTAGCGATTATAGTGATCTTGTCACTGACGTTTGTCTTCTACAGCAATACTCTCACAACTGTTGTAAGTACTGTGAATGTGGCCGATACCCAAGATTACACTTCCGGATTGAAGCACGCTTCTCCAGTTTCGCCTTTCAGCTATGTGAACAACTATCTTCTGAACTCAGAGAAGACCCGTGCTAGCACCGTGAAGAAACTGCTGCCATTTCTGAATAAGCCAAAGGATGGTCTTGTCGATTGGAACAGCAGTTCCAAGTATCAAAAGTGTCTACTGTTGGTGAAGAGCATGTATAAGGCACACCCTCATTGGAGTAACCGTGATATTATGACTGCATATGATAACGAAAGCGTAGAAGATCTGAATCTACAACTAGCGGGAGAAAGGATAAAAATCTACAAGCAGTGCTTCCTGGATAACGACATTGAACCTATAGAATTTTTCAAAAGACTGAGTATACCTGACGTTGACGCATATGATTTTCAAAAGAGGATGTTCTATTTCTTCAGAGATATCACTGCTAGCAACACCGACTACTTCCACCCAGTCATAAAGAACGTGAAAAGTGGTGAAGTTGTCTCCAAACCTAAGACCAAGCTGACACCTCAAGAATATAACGCAAACATCATTGGTAATTGGCGTAAGCTATCCCGCGGGAAAGGTATCGTTTTAACTGTAAGCCAATCGGATGTCCCTCTTTTACGTCAACAGTTCAGAGTTTGGAAGGAACTCGGTAACAAATTGCCTATTCAGGTTGTGCACAAAGGTACAGAAATTAATGCCGAGTTGGAGCAAAAGATCAAAGAATATGCTATAGAGATGGAGCAAGATGTTTATGTTGTTGATTTGAGCCCAGTTATCGATCCAGATTTTGCTGAACACTCTATCCAGAACTTTCATAACAAGTGGTACGCTGCCATCTTCAATACTTTCGAAGAACTAATTCTGATAGATGCCGATGCTATCCCATACGTGCCTGCTGAAGATTTCCTGAAATCAAAGTCATACAAAAAGACCGGTTTGAGATTATGGAGAGACAGGGATATTACACATGAACGTACGTTACACTTCTGTGTAGAGATGGCACCATACTTTGAACCAACTCTTGAAGAACACAATCTCATAGGCACAACTTTGAGCTACAGACTAACAGATTCGGGGCTCAAGGATGCTAAGGATTCCGAAGGGAGAGCCCTGTACGAGTTTTTCCAGAAGATGTACCTGCACCATGTTGACAGTGGTCTGGTGGTTATTGACAAGAAAGACAAGATACACAGTTTAATCATGTCCGAGATCTTGCATAGTCATACCAGGTTCGGAAGATGCACTTACGGTGATAAAGAGCTTTTCATGCTTGGTGCCTATATGGTTGGGGAGAGTTACACGTTAGAAGCTCAGAGTGCAGCGATTATAGGTACCGTTGGCTACGAGAAGGAGTTCTCTAGGCATTACATATGCGCAACACAAATGGGACACAGTGACGAAGACAATAGACTTCTGTGGTCTAATGGTGGTCTAAGAACTTGTAAATTTGACTGCGCAGAGGAAGATTTTAATAAGGATGAAGAATACTACAAAAAAAGATACCAGAACCTAGACAATCTAAAGGCCGTCTACTCTTCTAGGTTAAACATAGATGGTTTCATTATTCCTGATACAACAGTAAACAAGTGGCTACAACTGAGTGAATGTAGGCAGTATATGTATTGCGCCCACGTTGACGATAATAGAGAGAAAGATAAGGGGACTCTTGTCAGATTGACCGACGAGGAAAAGCAAAAAGTGAACAGAATCTCTGAATTTTGGAACTCAGCAAAAATTTGAAAACCCCATCCATTTGCACTCAGCATCATTGTATTTTTCTTTGTATCATCCATCAATACCCATAATTTAATTTATATATACTTTTAAATCACGCTTTCTAACAGTAAAGCCACCTATACAACTAATAGTAACTTAATATACGAAACTAAATCACAACTATGATCTTGCTAAAATTCAAATACTTGCAATAGAAACACAGTGTGCTTAGCACTGAAAGCATCTTTATCCATATGGCATTGCATTTTCTGAGACATTTTGAAGATGGTCCATAGGAACGTTTTGTCTCTACACAGAAGTTCCCGTACACTTCACATTCTATTGTTGCAAAAATCGAAAATCTCTCGAGGCATGGAACCTTTCGCTGCATAGGATTTACCTCAATGATGTTTCAGCGATCGTTGCAAGAAATCATGAAGGGTGGTTTGGAAAGGAATAGTCCCGTATTTGTCACATATTTCATACAAGACTCTGAGTATTAGACGCTTTTGTATCAGCATAAGGTAAAACACGGCATGCACCATGGAAAAGCTGTATATGAAGAAGAGCCTGCTTGTGTACAGGACTAAGAAGGTCTTGAGGCAACATTGCGTGACTATTTCTCTTTGCGTTTCGTTGCTGTTCATTATATTTACTGTTTTTGGTGGTTCTTCTGTCGATGATAGACAAGGATACGACTTGCTGAACTTGAGTCTGGAGCAAGGGTCCACATTTGCTTCTAAATACTCAGTCTTCAAATATGTCTCTTCCAGGATATATGAAAATGAGAAGAAGCCAGGCAGATTGATGTTCTTGAAGAAACTATTCCCATTCGGTAACAATGGGAGAGATTTACATGAGCGTTCCGTGCTCTCCAACTGGGATAAAGCTAGTAAGGCTGACCAATGTGCGTTGCTTCTACAAGGGTTTTATTTGGATCCCAAGTGGGACAACGCTGACATTTTGACTGAGAGAGAAGAAAAAGAAGATTACAGAAATATGCAATTGGCCATTGAACGTATGAGAACATACAAGTACTGCTTCATGGACGAAGATATTGACATCTTGGATACTTTCAAGGCGGCAGGGTTCTCCCCCAATGAAGCATATGTCTTCCAAAAAAAACTGTTTATGTTTTTGAAGCAGACTGACGGGAGTACCACAGAATACTTGTATCCAAGAATTGAAAACTTACGTACAGGTGTTATTACAGAAGAACCAACCACTGATTTATCTGTAAGTGAGTATAATGCAAAGTTCATTCCTACTTGGAGGAATATGGCAAAGGGTAAAGGTATCGCGGTATCAGTTTCCCCAAAGGAAATTAGAATGTTACATTCTTTATTTGCTGTGTTGAATCAACAAGGTAACAAACTACCTATTCAGATTATTGATAAGGGCGAAACATTAACTTTGGCAGACAAAGAACTGATAAAGTCTTACGCAGTAAAAACTAACCAGGATGTTTCAGTTGTTGATCTCAGCCCTATAATTGATGCTGAATATGCAGATGAAAATATTATAGGAATGCATAATAAATGGTTTGCTGCAATGTTTAATACCTTTGAAGAAGTTCTATTGCTAGATGTAGATGTAATACCATTTGTTGGAACAGAAAAGTTTTTTCAACTTGAACCTTACACTTCAAGACATATCTTGTTCTGGAGGAACAGAGATATCAAGAAAAAGAATCCAAAATACTGTCCTGAAGCAGCTATTTTCTTGGAACCAACTACTGAAGAGCACCAGGTGTTGAAAACTGATCTACATCACAAACTATTTACAAAACAAGTGAGAAACCCTGCCACTTCTGAAGACAAAGCTCTTTCCGAGTTCTGCTTTCAAAGGAAGTCAAACCATGTTGATCCTGGCTTAATTGTGTTCAATAAGAAGCTCAGATTCCAGACATTTGCTATCACAGAGTTATTGCACCAACACGATACATTTAGGGCATGCGTCGGTACCGGTGCTGATGCGCTCATATTAGGTGCTTTTGCTGCTGGCGAAACATTTAGACTAGACCCAAGAGACGCTGGTATCGTTGGTTCTATAAGTTACTCGGAAGCAGACAAGATGAACTTTGTCTGTGGTACTCAAATCGCACACAATGATGACAAGGACAATTTGCTATGGATATCTGGTGGAGGCAGGACGTGCAAAAACCCTGATCTGCTGGTGGAAGATTTTGCAGCTGATGAAGAGTATTACGAGGTGCGTTATGGTAACTACGGTAATGCTGAAACTATTTACAAATCCAAGATACGGATCGATGGCTACTTAGCACCGAAGGTCAGCCAGAAGGAATGGGTTGTCATCCCTGACTGTGGCAACACTATGAGATGTGCCTTTGTGGACCCCAACGTCAAGGACTTTAGTGGTAGATCCATTAAGTATAACGACGAGACCAAATCGAGAGTCACCAATCTAATAGATATTTGGTACAATGCCGAGTAAGACACCTCTTCATACTAATACTATATTTCCTATTTCTTTAGGCCTCAATGTAAATAATTAAACTAATATAAGATTGTAATTTTACCTTCAGTTGACATAAAAGGGCGATAGTCGACTAGTACAAATATTATTCCTCTACTCTACAGCAAATAGTGGACAGACTTTTGACAGTTATCGAGATTATGTAAATAAATGGCTCAGAAATGTCGTTAGGGGTTCTCAATGACGAATGTCCAACATACTTTCTTGCAGCCAGTTTCTCGAGGCATTTTTGTGCAAATCATCAGATTGGTCAGACCAAGAAACCTCTCGCAGGGCCAATAGTGACTTACACTATATGCTTACTGAAAGCTGACAATCCTTAACTTTATTCACCAGGGTCTCTTGTATTGCCAAGGCAAAATCTTGGGGTTTGCTATGGCAGTGCAGCCACTTGTCATCCTATGCTGGCTTTACTGTGTACAATTCGTAGTAGTGTCTCGATAGAATTTCTCTTTGGTATGTCTATTCGGTATGTTTCTTTGGAATGTCCCTAAGGAATTGGAATGTCTTTGTAGAATATCTCAAAGACAGATGAAAGTCTTGAGTGGGATTCTTCAAAAGAACTTTACATCCTTTATATAAAGAGTGGCTGATTAAAATAATCAGTGGCAGCTAGATTTTTACTCTACTTTGCGTGCTCTATATATAAGCAGCACTTCACGACGTGGAAATTCTACCGAGAGCTTATAATCTGCTAGCAAAAGTACAGGGCCAATTTTTGTGCTTTAATTACTGCTGAGGGTTAGATATGCAACCTATTATGAAGTTTAGGTTGAGAAGACAGTCAAGAAAATACGTCCTGATTTTCTTGGCTGCTTGTACTCTTATTTTCATATTGTATCCCACAAAGCAGACATTTCAAGAACAACATTCTACTTCTGATTTCAGGAAAAAAAGCACTTCAAGTGATTATAGCTTGAAGTTGAAGCAAGTTTTCGATAAATCACCATTTAGTGATCTGTCGAAGAGAATTGAGATAGCAGAAGAAGAAGCTAACTCGTTCTCATTACTGAAGCTAATACCTTTCTTGGGAAACGGTAAGGATGCTAGGGAAAGAAAAGTGCTTGCACACTGGGCGCAAGCTAATAGGAAAGACCAATGCCCTCAATTAATCAAGGGTCTTTACGCAACGCCTGATTGGTCGAACAATGAAATTGTGGCCGCGCACAAGAAAGTTAGGGTTGATGAAATTAATATGCAAGTTTCAGTTGAGAGAATTAGAATCTACAATTACTGTTTCCTAGAGGGTGGTCTTGACGTAACCGAAGTCTTAAAGGATGCCGGACTATCTTCATATGATGCTTTTGACTTCCAAAGTAGGATGTTCATCTTCTTAAAGCAAGTAACAAAAACTGACGCCAAATATTTGTATCCGATAATACAGAATTTGAACACAGAAGAAATAATCAGTGAACCAACTACAACTAAGTCACCACAAGATTTCAATGCGAACTTTATGGCTAATTGGAGGCAATTAGCTAATGGTAAAGGTATAGCGATCACTGTCAACCCTGATGATGTGGAGTTTATGATTCGTCTATTTAGAGTGTTAAAAGAACTTGGAAACACATACCCTATTCAAGTCATACAAAAGGGGGGAGAGCTGACTTCACCACTAATTGAGCAAATTAAGAAAACTGCTATTGAAACAAACCAAGCAGTGTCTATTGTTGATCTGAGTCCTATACTTGATGAGAAGTTTGCAAGGGAACAAATTACATCATTCCACAATAAATTTTTTGCTGCAATGTTTAATACTTTTGAAGAAGTCCTGTTGCTCGATGCTGACGTAGTACCTTATGTGTCTTTGGATGAATTTTTCAATCTCAAGGGATATAAGGATACAGGGCTCCAATTCTGGAGAGATAGAAATAGAGGTTCTGATACACATAAGTTCTGCTCAAATTTAGGTGTTTATCTTGAACCATCTTTGGAAGAGCATAATTTATTAGGCACTGAGTTGAAATTCAGAATCAATAGTCTGGCCAAGAAAAAGGTGAGGTCATCAGAAGAAAGAGCTTTCCATCGTTTTTTCAATGAACTGAAAGTTCACAACATCGATAGTGGTATAATAGTGTTCAACAAGAAACAGAAGTTGCACAGCATAATTATGGGTGAGATTTTCTATACTAACGGTAGATTTGGTAGATGCGCTTACGGAGATAAGGAGATGTTTATGATGGGAGCATTTGCTACTGGCGCAGATTTTATAATTGATCCACGTGATGCCGGTATTATTGGACCAATAGGATATAATATAGATCAAAGAGTGAACTTTATTTGTTCAGCCCAAATGGGTCACTTGGATGAAAATAACAGGGTACTATGGTCTAATGGTGGTTTAAGATTCTGCAAATTCCCTGATTTTGCTAAAAAGGACTACACTCCAAAAAATCAAGACTACTTCATTCAAAAATACCAATCATTTGATAATATGGCTAGAATATACAAGACTAAAGTGGAGATAACAGGATTTATTATACCTGAAGTCGAGAAAAATGAATGGATGCAAATACCTGATTGTCAATCATACATGTACTGCGGTCTTGCTAAGAAAGTTGACACTAAAGCTCTGATCTTAAAGTTTGAAGGTGAGGAAAAGGAGAGGTTGAACAGAATATCAGATGTATGGAACAATCCAATCTAGAATATATAGAGGCAATGCCAACATCATATCATATCTTATGAGCATTTCCTTAACATTTAGGGAATGAATAACAGTAAATAACATCAGACTGGCTATTGAGTCATTATAAACCAATGAAATAAACTTACTCTATTATTAATGACACACCTGCTAAAAAAGCAAACAAGGTGCTTTTGTGTGATGGAATAGTTTCTATCGCGAGAAATATATATTTGAGGTATTCCATCATGCAAAAAGTCGATTACTCAATAATTGAAGCTCCACCACTTATCAGGAGCTAGGCTGAGACATAATGTCTAGAATCTTAGACTATATTATGATCACGATTATTACGTAATTTCGATCAAAAAAATATCAAGAATGATATTGCACATCCTGTTTATTACACACCAAGATACAAGACAGAAAAAATTATATACTTTGATAAAAACAGTCCCATAGAACACTAGTGTTTTGCTATAATTATTTTATGACTTGTTGATGGGAACATCCAGGACAGCTTCATCGCACATCACCAGTCGATGGAAGTCCTCGAGGTTACCAGAGAAACAGCGCAGACCCTGGTGAAAAAAGTTAGTTTACAAAGGATTTACCGAAAGCGACCTGCTAGCGTGAGTCTCGAGGGAACAATGGGAAGGGTGTTGTGGTAGTGAGAGATTGCTGGCGGGAGAGTGTTATGAGAACATTTCTGAAGTGAGATAAGTGGTTGTTTAAGTATTGCTGTAGTCATTGTATCTGTGTGGGTTAGGAATGCACAGTAACCGAGCGGGGACGTTGACAGAAGCGATCGGGTACTAGGTGTATAAGAGTATGTCGCTACTAGCACGGTACTTGCTTCAAAGGCGAGTAAAACGATATAGTGTTCTATTTGTGCTATTTGTGGGTCTGTTTATATTCATTGCCAGACACACACTAAGAAGAAATGACACAATCATATCTGTATTTGCAGAAGAAAAGTTTCCCTATAAGGAAGGGCTTTTACATTCTGAAGGCAATTCAGCTTATACATTTATGAGCCAAAAGCTCCAAAGAGTTAGTGAAAACTGGGAAAAAGAACCGATCTACAAAAGAATATTTTCAAGCGTTGATTCTGATTATAAAATTTTAATGCACTGGAACACAAGCTCAAGACCAGATAAGTGTAAGTGGCTAATTAGTTCACTATATTCAGATCCCAACTGGGACAATCGTGATATATTCGAATACTCAAAAAATGGGCAATATAACAATACGTTTAAAGTAGCTGCGGAGAATTTAAGAATATATAATTATTGTTTTCTAAATGGAAACATTAATCCCATACAGTTTTTTGATGACTTGAGTATACCATTCACAGATGCATACGATTTCCAAAAAAGGATGGTAATATTTTTAAGAAAGACTTCTTCTGATGATGAGGCATATTTATATCCATTAATCAAAAACGTCCGTAATGGTGAAATAATTGCCAAACCGCCAACAAAACTATCTCCAAGAGAGTACAATTCAAACTTCATGGGCCATTGGAAGCGAGAATCAAAGGGAAAGGGAATCACACTAACCATAGCACCAGGTGATATTAAGCTTCTGCGATCTTTATTTAAAGTACTGCAAAGACATGGGAATGAATATCCTGTCCAGATAATTCAAAAGGGAGGTGAAATGACACCTAAAATGGAATCACTTATTAAAAAATATGCATTAGAGACAGAGCAAGATGTATATATAATTGACCTAGCTCCAATCCTAGATCCTGCTTTTGCTATTCAGAGAATTACAAAGTTTCAAAATAAATGGTTTGCATCTATGTTCAATACTTTTGAAGAAGCTTTATTATTGGATGCCGATGTTGTTCTTTACACTAAACCTGAAAATTTCTTCAAAATGAAAGGCTATCAAGATACAGGGCTTTTGTTATGGAGAGATAGAGAGTTGACTGCATTAGAGACACCAGATAGATGTGCAGCGCTAGCTCCCCATTTAGAACCCTCTTTAGAGGAATATAGCTTGCTAGGCACTAGACAGAAATATAGACTAACAGAACCATCCTTAAAAATTCACAATGAACCAGAAGCAAGTACGCTTTATGAATATTTCCATAAAAAAATTGTTACAATCATTGATAGTGGCGTTGTAGTGTATAACAAAAGGCAAAAACTACATGCTCTCATGACTGCGGAATACTTCCATATTAGTCGTAAGTTTGCAGGCTGTGTTTATGGTGACAAGGAATACTTTGAATTTGGTGCTTTTGCTGCAGGAGAAGATTACCACATAGAAAAAGAAAAGGCTTCTGCAATTGGATCAATAGAATATCATTCCGCTAAAGATAAGTACTATATATGTTCCGCACAGATGGGGCATGCTGATGAAAATAATAATTTGTTGTGGTCAAATGGGGGTTTAATGAACTGTAAAGCAAACTCTGCAGCCGATGATTTTAAAGAAAATCCGAAGTACTTCAAAGCTAAGTATGGCGATGTTAAGACACTCGAAGACCATTATAGCAAACCAATAGATATTCAAGGATTTATTATACCAGATATAAGCAAGCATAATTGGATTCAATATCCAGAGTGTAAACGTTATGTTTACTGTGCTTTCGTTGCCGATCCTCCAGTAGATAGCAATACCGGAAAGCTTGTCAGATTCAGCAGAAAGAACAGGCAAATATATGAGGATATTGCTAGTGTATGGTTTGAAGGCACCAAAAATGTATGAAAACCAAAACCCTATATCCTGTTTATAGTGACAATATAGATGAGTTATTCAATGAAAACCGTAACATATTGATAAAATACTTAGTAATCTTCATACACCAAGAAAACAACGCAGCACAGAGGGTAGTCCATAAAATAAAAGTAGATATTAATGAATGAAAGTATTCGAGTTACAAATTCTATATTAGCCACGCTTCATCAATAAAACATCTATCGCCTTAATGGCGTATATCAGTTCCGTCAAAAAATAGAGTCTATCACACTATTCATAAATGTATTAACAGGCACCAAACTACTTAAATGAGATGCAGAGTACTGCATGATTTTGACCATGAGATAAATCAAACCCACCTTAGTGTTCATCTAGTAGCATTGCCTTTAAATCATGATTAAGTCGAACACGCCATATTTCCGACAAATGACAATGTCTAAAAAGATTTATGTCCAAATTTCGAACTCCAATTTCTTGAACTCATGAATGTCATCATTCTGGAATGACAAGTGGCTTGTCAAGTTGCAACGTAGTTGGCAATTTTGAACATTGAAGTCGTATTTTTAATCATTTGGGAGATTCAAGTAAAGATACGCAGGAAGAATCAGACATTTTCCAAGATTTACACAATTTAGACTTTTCTGTAAATTACTACTTAAAAGGAGTAGTGATCCCTTCTTGGCTTAAGAGCAGGAAAGCCATTGAATCTATATATAACCGGATGGTTGCAGTGCAACAAAGTTATAAGAGGGTGGCTGCTCAATTCAATGCCTTATTGTATACCTATGAGCCTATGCATTTCAGTGATAAAAACTTAGTCTGATTTTACAATATGCATTTACTGCACATACAATACTATAAGCGATTGCGTTATAGCATAATTTTCCTGGCAATTATATCTTTGCTACTGTTGCTCTATAAATCAAATTCGATAGGGCAGTTACCCAAGTCAATATATGTCGATGACCAATTCCCTTATGCAGAAGGTTTGCTACATTCAGGCCAGAATTCCGCATTTACACTAATTACTAGTGAGATGAACAAGACTCAATCAAAGAATAAACCATCTCTATCGGAAAAGCTAACGGATTTCTTTGATCGGGATTCCAAAGTTCTTAAAAATTGGGACTATAGTTCGAGAAAAGACAAATGCAAGTGGCTTATAAGAGGCATTTATGCGGACTCCAATTGGACTAATATCGATATCTTAGAATGGACAAATGATGTGGCTGATAAAAACAAGTTCCAAGTATCTTCTGAGCGTGTAAGAATCTACAATTACTGCTTCATGAATGGTAATATCGACCCCGTTGAGGTATTTGACGAGTTGAACATACCATTTGCAGACCCGTATGACTTCCAAAGTCGGATGTTCATGTTCTTGAAGAAGGTGAATAGGAATGACAAAGCGTACATGTACCCACTAATCAAGAATGTGCGTAATGGAGATATTATAGCGAAGCCACGGACTAAGATGACTGCTAAGGAGTACAATGCTAATTTCATGGGGCACTGGAAAGCTGAGGCCCGCGGGCGAGGTATTACGTTGACAGTAGCGCCTGATGATATAAAGCTATTACGATCATTATTCAAGGTTTTGGAGAAGTTAGGGAATGAATATCCTGTGGAGGTTGTCCATAAGGGTGGTGAGATGACACCCAAGATGGAAGATCTGATCAGACAATATGCTGAGGAGACAAACCAGGAAGTATATTTAATTGATCTTTCGCCAATCCTCGATTCTGACTTTGCAGAAGAGAGAATTAAGTCATTTGGAAACAAATGGCTTGCAGCCATGTTCAACACATTTGAAGAAGTAATGCTTCTAGATGCTGATGTAGTTATATACAACACTCCCGATCATTTTTTTGAGCTAAAGGGATATAAAGATACAGGATTGATGCTATGGAAAGATAGGGAGATCATCGACAATGAGATTTATGACAAATGTACTGCAATGGCTCCTTTCTTTGAGCCATCATTAGAGGAGCATGAATTATTGGGAACAACCCAAAAATACCGATTAACAGGTCCTTCTCTAGAAACACATAATGAGCCTGAAGCTACCACCTTGATAGATTACTTTCGCAAAAAACGTCTTTCCATTATTGATAGTGGTCTTGTTATCTTCAACAAGAAGCAAAAGCTTCATGCATTGGTGCTCTCGAATTATTATCATATCAATCGAAAATTTTTAGGTTGTGTCTATGGCGATAAGGAGTTTTTTGAATTTGGTGCATTGGCTGCAGGCGAGGATTATCATATTGCACCACAGAAGGCTGCCGCTCTTGGGCCACTTGGTTTTCATTCCGGAAGGCAAAAGTATTACGTGTGTTCCACTCAAATGGGACATCCTGATGAAAATAATAATATTTTATGGTCAAACGGGGGTTTAATGAATTGTAAATCTAACTGTGCTGAGGCGGATATTAAAAGACATCCAGAATATTTCAAGGCCAAATACGGAAATTTAGATACCTTGAAAGTATATTATACTTACCGAGTTGAAATTCAAGGGTTTATCACCCCCGATGTAAAAAAACAGGAATGGTTTCAGTACCCCGATTGTGCACACTTTATGTTTTGCGCCTTCTTAGAAGAGACATCTGATCCACTCTCCGGAGGTAAGCTAGTGAAGTTCACTGAAAAAGAAGTGGAGAGGTACAATGACATTGGAAAGGCTTGGTACCATGGTACTAAGTAATAAAGCACTCCATGAAGGTGCTCATTAAAACTTGTATATACTACTATCTTTCAATAATGCAACATTCTTTTATATATGTCATCACAAAATATGTTAAAAACATCATTCATAAAGATAATTAACGACAAAAGGATCGAAACTTACTCGTAAAGCAAAATAGTTTTTATCAATCATTATATATGGTATATATCACTGAAGTTTGTTATTCCACTTCGCTGGTTAGTTAAAATTTGTCAATCATTTTAGAATAGTGGCAATAAAGATGACACTGGGAATAGAAAATCTTAGGCTCCATCTATACTGTTTAAATCATATACATCCAAATATATACATCGGGAGAGCATTGAATTGCATTTCTTCTCCTGAAGAAGACAGGTGGCTATTTGAGTTGCAACGTCAATATCCAAGTTTTCATAACGGCTTCGCAAATCATGTTACGGAGATAACTACACAGAAACTGCGTAGGAAAGTTTTTGAACTGTTAACGATTTACAGAAATTGAGACATTCTCGTAAATTAGTCTTCTCGAAGGAAGAGACAGTGACCTTAATAGAGACACTAATTTCTCTCGACTGGATAAGCCTTTTCTTTATATATAACAGTAGACCAACAGGTGAGATCTAATAGCATTGATAATTTCCTTCTTCTTTAATATTGACAGTTCAATATGCCGTTAAAACTTCGGTTTATATCGATGATATTGCAACTGAGAAGGTTCGTTGGTGCAAAAGTGAATACACGACATAGACTATATCTAATTCCGCTGGTAGCAGTTTTGTTATTTTTTGTTAACTGGTCTCGTTCTACCACGCCCCCTGTGGTCTCTATATATGAAGGTGAGTATCCATTTAATGAGGATTTGCTACATTCAAGTGCTGAGTCAGCCTTTACAGTTATTTCTGATAAAATCAATAACCTTAATGATGAGTACGAAAACAGATCGCTAAAACAAAAATTATTTTCATTCTTTGATAGAGATGAGAAGATTCTTAAGAATTGGGAAAGTAGTTCTTTGAATGATAAATGCAAATGGTTAGTCAGAGGTATATACTCCAGCTCAGCATGGAATAATTTTGATATAACAAAAAATTACAAATTTGAAACTGCCTATGAAAAATTTCAAGCAGTTTCTGAGCGTGTAAGAATCTACAATTACTGCTTCATGAATGGTAATATCGACCCCGTTGAGGTATTTGACGAGTTGAACATACCATTTGCAGACCCGTATGACTTCCAAAGTCGGATGTTCATGTTCTTGAAGAAGGTGAATAGGAATGACAAAGCGTACATGTACCCACTAATCAAGAATGTGCGTAATGGAGATATTATAGCGAAGCCACGGACTAAGATGACTGCTAAGGAGTACAATGCTAATTTCATGGGGCACTGGAAAGCTGAGGCCCGCGGGCGAGGTATTACGTTGACAGTAGCGCCTGATGATATAAAGCTATTACGATCATTATTCAAGGTTTTGGAGAAGTTAGGGAATGAATATCCTGTGGAGGTTGTCCATAAGGGTGGTGAGATGACACCCAAGATGGAAGATCTGATCAGACAATATGCTGAGGAGACAAACCAGGAAGTATATGTCATCAACCTCTCACCAATACTTGATCCAGATTTTGCTAGTCAGAATATCAAGTCATTCAAAAATAAATGGTTTGCAGCTATGTTCAATACCTTTGAAGAAGCTATTTTGCTAGACGTAGATGTTGTTCTTTACGCATCTCCAGAGTATTTCTTCGAACTGGATGGTTATAAAAAAACAGGACTCATGCTATGGAAGGATAGAGAATATACTGAGGTTGAAACTAGTGATCGCTGCGCTTCAATGGCTCCATATTTTGAACCTTCAGAAGAAGAACATGAATTGTTGGGTACAATACAAAAGTATAGACTAACTGGACCTGATTTAGAAACACATAATGAATCCGAAGCCACTACACTTAATGACTTTTTTAACAATAAATTAGCCACTATAATTGATAGCGGAGTTGTCCTTATTAATAAGAAACAAAAATTAAATGCTCTCTTACTTGCTGCATATTATCATATGAGCAAATACTTTGGAGGCTGCACATACGGTGACAAAGAATTATTTGAAATTGCAGCATTGGCTGCTGGCGAAGATTATTATGTTGATCCAAACAAAGCAGGAGCAATAGGGCCAATTGGATACCATCCACCAAGAGAGAAATATTATGTTTGTTCCGCCCAAATGGGACATCCGGATGAAAACAACAACCTACTTTGGTCTAATGGTGGGCTAAAGAATTGTAAGTTAGATAGTGCAGAAGCTGACTTCAAGAAATTACCAAAATATTTTAAGGCCAAATACGGCAGTCTGGATACTGTCAAACTATATTACAAAGGTCGGTCAGAAATTCAAGGCTTTATTGTTCCTGATATCGTTAAACAAAAGTGGATACAATACCCAGACTGTCAACATTATTTATATTGTGCTTTCATAACAGATCCACCAGAGGCTGATAATACTGGAAAACTTGTAAGATTTAGTGAGGAGGAGATGGAGAAGTATAACGAGATAGGAAGAGCTTGGTATGCGGGTACTATATATTAGTACCGCTAATTGCTACATTACAGAGATCTAAAATTAAATATAGAGCTGTAGTATTTGTTTATTTGATCAATTACCCAGGTTAAAATTTTTAGTCCCGAAGTGAGTTTTTAATAAACACCAGGTATAATATTATAAGCTGTCAGGAACAGTGCGTAAATTTGACTATCTTTTTTATTTTCTGCTATGTTAGATTATGTTTCAGTCCGGTTAGCAAACCTATGACTGTCAGTAGATTTGATTTTTATTCAGTGAAATGCAGACAATATATATTCAATTATTTAGTTAATCAATTCAATGCTTAATTCATTGCTAGGGACATCTGACTTAATACTTTTAGTTTGGATAACTCAACAGGAGTATGAAAGCATCTAACGTCTGATTTTAAGATATGAAATGATGTAAGACTGTTGTTAATTCTTAAAAGAGGCTTTACAAACTTACTGCAGATCACTGAGTTGGTATTTGATCAACTGACGAAGTATTCAGGGCAGCTTCATCGCACATCACCAGTCGACGGTAGTCGTCGAGGTTGCCAGAGAAACAGCGCAGACCCTGGTGAAAAAAGTTAGTTTACAAAGGATTTACCGAAAGCGACCTGCTAGCGTGAGTCTCGAGGGAACAATGGGAAGGGTGTTGTGGTAGTGAGAGATTGCTGGCGGGAGAGTGTTATGAGAACATTTCTGAAGTGAGATAAGTGGTTGTTTAAGTATTGCTGTAGTCATTGTATCTGTGTGGGTTAGGAATGCACAGTAACCGAGCGGGGACGTTGACAGAAGCGATCGGGTACTAGGTGTATAAGAGTATGTCGCTACTAGCACGGTACTTGCTTCAAAGGCGAGTAAAACGATATAGTGTTTTATTTGTGCTATTTGTGGGTCTGTTTATATTCATTGCCAGACATCTTACAAATGAAGAAGAATCCGACAATGGTATATACAAAGATGATAAATTCCCATACGAAGATGGATTATTGCACTCTAGTAGCAATTCAGCGTACACATTCATAACAGATGCAATGAACAAATTAACTAAAAAGAAGAAAAATAGCTTTTTATCACCCAAAGGTCTGTCATATTTCAAAAATGATGAGAGAATATTAAAGAATTGGAATACTAGCTCTAGAGTGGACAAATGCAAATGGCTCATAAGAGGTATCTACGCTGATCCAAATTGGAATAACAGGGACATTTTGATAGGTTCAGATGAGACAAATGATAAAAATAAATTCCATTTATCTTCCGAACGTATTCGAATTCATAACTACTGCTTCATGAAGGAACGTATTGACCCGGTGCAAATGTTCAATGAATTGAACATATCATCAACTGATGCATATGATTTCCAAGGTAGAATGTTTATGTTTTTAAGAAATGTGACCTCTACTGATGAAGCATATATCTATCCCATAATTAAAAATGTGCGTAATGGCCAAGTGACCACTAAACCACATACTAAGTTGTCACCAATGCAATACAATTCAAATTTCATAGCCTACTGGAAACAGGAATCAAAAGGAAGAGGGATAGCTTTAACAGCAGCCCCTAAGGATGTAAAGCTCTTAAGGTCACTATTTAAGGTATTCGAGAAGTTGGGAAATACTTATCCAATACAAATAGTTCAGAAAGGAGGAGAGATGTCACCGACAATGGAAAGCCTGATCAAAGATTACGCGATTGAAACTAATCAAAATGTGTTTATTGTAGATTTGTCTCCAGTTCTTGACCCTGATTTTGCTACTGGTCACATAAGGAAATTCCAAAACAAATGGTTTGCTTCTATATTCAATACTTTCGAAGAGGTAATGCTGATTGACGCAGACGTGGTAATATATACGGAGCCAGAGAGCTTCTTCAACCTTGAAGGGTACAAAAATACTGGATTATTACTTTGGAGAGATAGAGAGATTGTAGACGCTAAGACACATGAAAGGTGCACTGATATGGCACCATACTTTGAGCCGGCGCTAGAGGAGCATAGGTTACTAGGAACTGTACAAAAATACCGGCTCACTGGTCCCTCTTTAGAGACACATGATGAACCTGAAGCGGAGACACTTTACGATTTTTTCCATAGACGCATCGTGACTATTATAGATAGTGGTGTTGTCATATACAATAAGAAGCAAAAATTACATGGTTTGATTTTAGCAGAGTATTTTCATAATAGTAAGCAATTTGCCGGTTGTGTGTATGGCGATAAAGAATATTTTGAGTTTGGTGCTTTAGTCGCCGGGGAGGATTATCATGTAGAGGCAGAAAAGGCTGTTGCCATTGGAGCAGTTGGATATCACCCTCCAAGAGAGAAATATTACGTATGTTCGGGTCAAATGGGTCATGTTGACAGAAATAACAATTTGTTGTGGTCTAACGGTGGGCTAAAGAACTGTAAATCCGATTGTGCTGAAGCAGATTTCGAGAAAATGCCTAAATATTTCAAAGCTAAATATGGGACACTAAAGGCTGTTAAAGAGTACTATAACGGTTTGATGGACATTCAGGGGTTTGTGTTACCAGATGTACAGAAGCAGAAATGGGTACAGTACCCTGATTGTCAGCAATTCTTGTATTGCGCATTTATTACTGATCCACCTGAACCTGACAATAAGGGAAAATTAGTTAGGTTCAGTGATGAAGAAAAGATGAGATACAATGAGATTGGTAAAGCCTGGTATTCCGGAGCAAATGATTAAAGTCTTGTAAGTATATCCTTTAAATGATCACTAATGTAATTTTTATCTTTTGACGCACTTGTAATTAGACAAACTATAGTTAATCTCTAAGAATATTGTAATACTATACTTCACATTCCATATATACTGCAATATCAGAATGGCACACCAACAAAATAATACACTAGGCCCTAAAAGAACTTCAGTATACCTCTGGAATTCCAAGACGATATTTCATTGATTAGCTATATGATTTATGAATATTTGCTATATTTAACTACATTCCATTAATATATTGAGCAGATTTTGAAATGATCTTCTACGGCAATTTTAGTGGAGAGAGGGCACTTATGCTTTTGGAGGAAAAATAATCACGGGCTCAAGAACACAAACGTCATAATCAATGGGATCAAGCTTGAGTAGGATACACACGCCAGGGTCTTTCTACTCAGAATGAATACATTCTGGATAGGCGCATGCTGAATATAATCAGTTAAAGTTCTAACGATTTAATATCTGGAATAGATTTCTAGGAGTGACCGGAAAGTATCCTCATACTGTTTAAGATAAAACTAATAAAGTGGAGGATAATTTGATAGCTTGCTTTTCGAAATGTTATCCAAACTATCAATGATACAGGGCAGGTTACCTGTTAGTCGGAGACCAATAGTTTTAGTTTTGACACTTCTTGGAGCTATATTTCTGTTGACACAGTTTAACAATGATGATGAAATAGTCTTACAGCCAGAACAATTGGGCCTTGGCAAATATAAAGGAGCGAGAAAGGCTTTACCAAACTCAGTGTATAAGAAGACTGCTACCATATTAAAGAGGAATAGAGGAAATGATCAGAATACGAAATCTCAGTATGAAATAGATTGGGAAGAAGGAAGAATCTCCCGAGTTGAGATGTGCAGGACCATGATTCATGAAATCTATAATATTGGTATAAATAATAAGCCCCATGTGTTGTCTTCACCCATGAAGAATTTTGCTAGTGTAGCGGCCATGGCAGAATCCATAAGACTGTACAATTTTTGTTTTATTGATGGAAATATCAATAGTTTTGAACTTTATGGTCAAGAAAACAATGCAGGTGCTACTGTTCTATTGAATGACTTCTTTCCTTTTTTGAAGGCGCATACGGATGGTGAGCATATGTGGCCAGAAGTTACACATTTGAATAAGGATAAAATAATACTGCCAAACTTTGATCTGGAAGCAGTAGATACTTTTAACGCAAATTTTTGGATTAACTGGAAGAAGCATGCACGAGGAAGAGGTATAGTTGTTACATTCAAGGAGGAGGAAGCAAATATGATGATGAAATTAATTGCTGTGTTAGGCCATCTAAAAAATAGATTACCTATTCAGATCGTGATTCAAGGTAATAAATTTGGTGGCAGAACAATTGAGATGTTGAAGGAAAAGGCGATTGAAAAGAAACAGCAGATATACATTGTAGATGCCACAAAGCTGCTGATGGAGAAATATGCAGAAGTTCATATACAGGGCTATACCAACAAATGGATTGCTTCTATATTTAATACTTTTGAAGAGTTCATTCTTTTGGATGTAGACACTGTACCGTTCATAAATCCCAAGAAGTTTTTCGAAAAGAAAGGATACAGGACAACAGGATTTTATATGTATCAGGATAGAAACTTGGTGAATGAGAAACTTGGCAGAAAGTGTGTCGACATAATATCTGGGGCACAACTTTCTGGATATGAGGCTCGTGTTCTGAACACAGGCTTTTTGTACAGTCCTTATTTTGCAAGGGAGGATGATTACACCACTGCTTCTGCTCGCGCGTATTACAAACTGTTCAATAACTGGACATTACACCAAGCTGAAAGTGGTCTAGTGGTGATAAACAAAAAGCAGAAGTTAGGTGGGTTGTTGATGTCATTTATGTTAAACACGCAGATAGCTCTGAAGCAATGCTTTTTGGGTGACAAGGAATTCTTCTGGATAGGTCAGTTGATGAACAACAGTCCGTACTATATAGATGAAAGGCCGGCCACTATCGTCGGACCTTTGTCCTCACCTACTGATGAGCAAAGCAATTACTACAAGATTTGCTCCGCACAACTGGGCCATCTTGGGGAAGACGGTAAACTCGATTGGGTTAACGGAGGCATGCAGGTCTGCAAGTTCAAAAACGCAGCTATGAAGGACTTTACCGACGACCCCGAGTTTTTTAAATCTAGACATAAGGACGCGGCGGTTCTTCAGAATTTTTACGACTCGACTGTGACGCTCGATGGTTACATGACAGCGGATCCGCCAAGTTGCCAATGGATGAACATCAGGGAGTGCCAGAAGTACATGTACTGCATTATCTGCGACAAGAAGCCCAGCCTGGGGACAGCCGCGCCCGGAGACATGACCCCCTCAGTGCAGTTTACTGATAAGTACCACGCGCAAGTTAACGACATCGCCCGCATATGGTCCGAAGAGTCCACAAGCGACACAAACGCTTTCGGTGTCTAGGTGTATTTGTTTATTTTTTTTGGGCACAGCCAGTTTTGAATGGCGTTGTAGTGGCCAGTCCCATACACGGTAGATATATAACTTTAAGCTCTGTGCTTACACAACGCACAACACGAAATAATATGTATATGCGTAAAGAAGCAATAGGTGGCTATGATCAATCATTCTCCTATACGATAGTGATCACCGTACAATGTAAGCATCCGAATGTTACGTGTGATGGAATCCCAACCACTGTACGTAGGTTTTACTGAGAATTGTCTTCCCAACAGAACCCCTCGTACTAATAAAAAGACAAGAAACGCACAAGACCCAAAGAGGAAAGATTCTCGAAGGTGTCTGTTGCCGTTCAGTCGCACGGCAATATCTAGGCGAGAGGGGAGCAAGGAGTCGTTTAAATTAAGTTCCTGTATTTTCCCGTAGGGGGCTTCCCCCCTCCCCTTAAGCGAGAGGGTCCCCCCCATTGTTCCATTGTCTCTCTCACACGCAGAGGCTCGTATTAGTTCCAGTTGCCTAGACAAAGTCGCACAGAATTGACACCTTCCTCTGAAATTATTATGGAGAACGCTAGGTCCGTTTAAGGGCCCAGCATGAGACAGAGTGTGCCGTAGCGGCCTTGGCTGCGAGATCCGCCAGATGTGCAGAGAATATTCGTTGCTTTTTTTTTCGCACGTACTGTAGTCTCGAGCCACCGCTTGAGGAGAGGTCGAATGGAAATTAGTGAGGAGTATACGAAATAGCCCATTGTTTGAGGAGCTTGAAGGGTTTCATTTTAATTCGTTTGGTTGCAATTTAATTGCATATGGACGCTTGGGACTGAGGAGTTATTTCGTTTACTTCGAAGGAATGACTTTTTTGTTCTTTAAACGTAATTTAAACTAAAAAGGGATTCTGTTTTGGCAATAATAAAATTCTCCATTTGACCGTTTTAGGTGGACGTGTCTCTGCGCGCTGTACTGTTGTTCTTCATATTTGGAATTAACCTCCCCTATGCCATATGCAAATTGTATCTTAATAATGTGAATAATCAGAGGGATCGATAATAAATGAAAAAAATTATTAATTGAATGAAAAAAAAATGAAAAAAAAAATCTCGATTCATTGACTTGGTAATAATTCGGATCTCCCTATATAAGATTGACACCTCATCTTTGTTTTAGTTTGGTTATAACTCTTTCCCCTTCAATTGTGCTTTTTCTTCGAATATTGAAACCAATCCTAACATCACACATATATTTTTAACAATGGCTTACAACAAGGTTGCTCTAATTCTATCTGCTGCTATCGCTGCCACCAAGGTCGCTGCTATCAGTAACAATGAAATCTCTGAATTCAACGTTATTTTGAGTGATGTTATGGGTCACTTGACTGATTACATTTCCTACGCTGAAAACGATCCAAACTTCACCCTACCAGACCACGTTTTGGATCTATACATGGCTATGACCACCGCCACTGACGACTCCTACACTACCATGTACGACCAAATCAACTTCTCTCAAGTCACTGACGCTATGACTAGATTGCCATGGTACTCCAGCAGAATCTTGCCAAACGTCTCCCCATTCTTGGAAGACAACGCCGCTTCTGCCGCTGCCTCCTCCGCTGCTTCTTCTGCTTCCTCTTCTGCTGCTTCCTCCGTTTCTTCTGAAGCTTCTGAAGCCTCCTCTTCCGTTTCTTCTGCCTCCTCTGCTTCCGTTTCTTCTTCATCTGCTGCTTCTTCTTCTGCTTCCTCCGCATCTTCCGCTGCCTCTTCTGAAGCCTCTTCCGCTTCCTCTGAAGCTTCTTCCAGAGCCTCTTCTGTCTCTTCTGCTGCTTCTTCTGCTGCTTCTTCCATCTCTGCCTCTGCTTCCAGAGCCGCCTCTTCTGCCTCTTCCTCCGCTTCTTCCGCTTCTGCCGCTAGAAACGGTACCTCCACTTCTTCTCACAAGAACGCTGCTGGTAAGGAATACGGTTCTGCCGCTGCCGGTATGGGTGCTATGTTCGTTGGTGCCGCTGCTTTGTTGTTGTAAGTATGATATTCAATCATTAAATATTCTACATCAAATGAACTAAAACTATGCCAATAGCTTATATTATAGAGGATAGATACCTCAGCTTTTGTAACTAATTTTTCAATACATTTTACTGGGTCAAGATAATTACTAAACAAACTTACCTTAACGACTTCATAGCACTATATAGCTTATGTAATGATAAAAAAAATCTAATGAGCAACTCACAAATATGACATTCTTGAACAAAAGCTTGTGACTGAGCACCCCCCAGACTAATATCAAGCATCCCGACTGCTTACTAAAAATTGGCTAGTCCACTTATATTTTGATTCTAATACTAGGAGCTTCGCTCTAAAGCACCCTTTATTCAGTTGAGTAATAATATCAAGAAAAACGATAGTCAGCATGTGACTTATATAGGTGCTGTTCTGGCTAGAGGTTTTGTTCAGCCAAAGTAGTATTAAGGCACCATTTAATAGAAATTATCAATTGTGCTGATATCTAGCCCGGAAACAATTTGGGGCTGGCTCAATCGTACATCCTAGAGATAGAATGTCGTTCCACCTTGTCGTAACTGGTACTTACATAAGTATGTTATCACTTTATTATTATGTTTAGGAACTGGATTGTTGAATGTTCTTCTCCGTTTGAACCTGGTGGGGGAGACCTGCCTCCGTGGGCCATCTCCTTCTGCTTGATCCGATTGATTTACTCCCCTTTCACCCGTTTGAACAAGATGAGATATCGAGGTGATATCATCGCTATCTGGTGGATTGGGCATCCTCAGTGCCCAGAGAGGTTACCTCAACGATTATCCTAATATATTCTATCAGGGTTTGTAACAATGTCGAAAGTATATAAATAGTTAAATAAGAAAAACATTAATATCTTCCACTAGTAGTATACTCAAATAGATAACACTACTCAGGATGGAGCTACGTAGATCAACTAGATTATCTGCCAAACATGGCAATGAGGTCAAAGACGAAGGCCCAATTAAAAAGAAAGCTAAGTCTGTTTTGAAGGAGAAAGTAAACACCAAGGAACCTGTTAAAAAGCCAAACACTAAGGAAGAGAAGGTCTCCAGTGATGAAGCTATTTTGGAAGTTGGTGACGATATTCCAGATATTACCTTACAAAACCAAGATGGTAAGGATGTCTCATTGAAGGCATTGGCTAAGGAGAATAAAGTAATAATAATATTTCTTTACCCTAAGGCCAGCACCCCAGGTTGTACCAGACAGGCTTGTGGCTTCAGGGACAATTTTGATGACTTAAAGGAGCATGGCCTTGTACTTGGTCTTAGTCATGATACCCCTGCTGCTCAATTGAAATTCAAGGAGAAGTATTCATTGCCTTATGATCTACTTTGTGACCCTACTAGAGAGTTTATCGGGATGCTTGGTGCAAAGAAAACACCTGCCTCGGGTTCCATTAGATCTCACTTTGTTTTTGCAGATGGTAAGCTTAAGTTTAAGAGATTAAAGATATCACCAGAGATAAGTGTTGCTGATGGTAAAAAAGAAGTCTTGGAACTAGCTAAGCAGTACAGTAACTAAGTGAATTACAGTCTTCCATTTCGAAGCATTTCCATTATAACAGCCAACTTAGTATTCATAACAGATCAATTATTGTCGAAGTAACACCGATACCAGTCTCGGAATGCTTCTCAGAAGAGACTATTCTTGAAGTTTTTAATTTAATTTGTAATATGTTGTCCTTTCCATTTATGTAGAGAAAAACATCTTAATTTTGAAATATAGCACTTTGAGCACTAGTTGATTCATAATGACGGAGTTTAAGTTGACTTAAATGTATTGATAGACAAAAGGTGTCATTTTAAAGGCTTCAACTTGGTCATAGTCCAATATAAAAGCCTGATTAATGATTAGATATGGAATATAGGGCATATCTAACCCATTGAATAAAGTTACGATCTTTTCACCAAAGTACTGCCTTAGTTCATCAACAACCATAATACCCAACTTTACATCACCTATCATAAACAATGTGTTTACAGTATCAGAAGTTATTCTTGATCTATTCCTACTTTCAAATTCAGAAACGCATTTGGGAGTGAATTGAACTAAGTATCTGGTGTTGTGAATCCTTTACCGATGCATAGACCGAATAATTATGTACTTGAAAGAATTTAGTTATTTTAACAAAATGACGCCTGTTAGCGTAGATTCTTCTGCTGAGTAAAGGTATAGAGGCTTCATCAGGGTCGACTCTTGGTATTACTGCAATGTTTTGAGAGGTCTTTGACTCTAGCAACATGTCTCGGACCCATCCATGCAAATATACAGATTCGACAGCATTGCTGCGTGATTTGGGTATAAATGGGGGCATTTATTATTGATTAGTTATTATGTGAATAGTTATAGCTTAACTTGACCCACTTGCCAAAACAGACAAAAAAACAGAACTTAAACTGTAATAGTTTTAAGATTTGAATGTAACTACTTTCTTTTAGACTTCAAATATTGGTGAATAAAAGTATAAAAAAAGCACTCACGATGGGGGTCGAACCCATAATCTTCTGATTAGAAGTCAGACGCGTTGCCATTACGCCACGCGAGCTTACTATTTGTTGTAATCTTCTCCTAAAAACTGTGAACATATTCTTAATATGTATGTCACATGCCTTACGTATTATACAACATTGATGTATGGAGATAATAGTCAATCAGCGAAATTGCATATTAAGATCGAAGAGTTTAACTGAACAAAAAATTTGCAAGTATGCTAATAAACCTCAACAAATTGAATACAAATAGATATACCAATATGAATTAAAATTAAGACATTTTTATCAAAGTATTTGCTATTTTGAAATCCTTGTTAATCGCTTACATGCTTTATTTGAGGACATGTCAGCAAAAACCTCTATTTAGATAACTTGTCTAAGCCCACCAATACGTAATATCTTGTTTTAATATGACATTCGTAATTTTTTTGTAATGCGTTATTATTTCGATTCGAATTGGAGCATGGAATGTTGTTTTTTTCTTTTTTTTTGATCTCTGTATCTCTTCGATATAATATATTTCATTATATGTCCTTGATAAATTCTTCATATCTTTTTTGCCCTCTGACTGTATACCGACCGATTGAGTCTTGGATCAAAAAAGTTCAAATTTATAACGCCGATCTCAATCTCACATAATCTACAAGGAGTTCTCAGACGTGCAGACACAGATTTGTCTTTTTTCGCCGTCCTATAGCAAATACCCCCAGCCAGGGATGAAACACCTCCCTATTTACAAAATAGTAGTATATCATAATTCGGCTATCATTATTACATCATCGTTAACTCTATGCAGAAGGAACAAAAAAACACTGAATACATGTAACAACTGATCGTATACATCAGAATGAAGCCCCTCTATCGGTTGTTAAACAAAGAATTAAATTAAAATTGTGTCAAAATCTTTCACCTTTTATGCACGGCACAGAAAATCACGTATATCGTTTCCCGGGATAGTTACCGAAAAAAGTCATCCCACCGCATTATCTAATACATAAATAAATTTCTTGGCAAAAAGTAAAAAAAAATTTGCTGCCTTGTAATACATATGTCGAAGATAATAACCCAGTACTTCGATCCCTGAGATCAAACGCAGAACTATTAGTATCCCTATCATGCAGCCATTTTTTGAAGAATTACCTAGTATAGGCGAATTTTGTTTATTTTGCCTTGCCATATCGTACAAGCCCATAGCACAAGACGTTGTATTTCTTGTAAATTAAGAAGCATTCTAAACTCCAGTTTCTTATCGTTTTTTAGTTTATTATTCTCATATATCCCTCACACAAGTACACATACCAATAACTGCCCTTTCACTGATTCTACATTTGTTCATTAACTAAACACACACTAACGCCGACACTGGGTGAAATGTCCACCCACTTGTGTTCCATAGAGCCCGTAGGAGAGGGGGGGGGCAGTACATGCAAGATTCAAACTGCCCTCTTGTTGCTATGACTTTCAGGGACATTTCATTTGTCCCAGTATATATCACAAGCGCATCATGTGAGTGTTTGTAGCTGGTGAGCAACGGGCCTAGGGCTTGACAAAATCTGTTGAACTTGGAAAGTTGGGAAATTTCACATTGCGATGCGATGAGCTTCTGGGATTCCTGCTTTTAATTAATAAGCTGTGCAAATTACCACATAAACTTTGAAGGGAACAGGGTTTTATTGGCGGTTAAAGGGTATTTATATTTCGAAGCTGGTCAAAGGGGCATTGTGTTATATATAAAAGTTAGTATGGTCAAAGTGAGAGTCGAATTTTTGGGTGGACTGGATGTTATTGTGAACAAGCAACGTGTCTACGATCTAGATGTTCCGAGTCAAGTAGAAAACGTTGGGGATCTGATTGATTACATTATAGAAAACCTTATAACAAACAAGAAAGATGTCGAAGTATTCATCGAGAATGACTCTATCAGGCCTGGTATCATTACCTTGATTAATGATACTGATTGGGAATTAGAGAACGAGAAAGAGTACGTCATTGAAGATGGAGATGTCATCTCATTCACTTCTACATTGCATGGTGGTTGAGCTAAGAACTGTTATTACAAATATATGTATACATATCTAGAACAAAATTTTATACGTTTAGCAAAATATATTTCATTACAAGTGCAATTGCATATTACTTTGTTTAAGAAGTGAGTCAGTGAAACTTTGGTTTTATATTTCTTGTAGCCTACAGCCTAATAAGCCTTGGCCCGGCCAGTTGCGTGAAGGTCTCAACGTTACGTTATGCAACTGTTGAGCTTCCCCACGTTTCAACGTGATTTTTACATCGGAATTTTCACATGACGCTATTAGTCCTGGAATGGCCTTTAGACTGTTGTGATTAGTTGCGTCAATGGTGCCAATTGTACACAAAAGGTCACCAACATTTATGCCAGCCACACTTACAGGGCTCTCCGGTGTCACCTCGGTAACACGAGCAAACGGTACCGCTCTTGCTGCTGCATCTATATTTCCATTGCCCTGATCCGGCGTTCTTCCGTCATTACCATCCATGGTCATCGCATTAAGCTTTGAATCAATGGATTGTGATACAAAATGGCTTGACAGCGCAGTGTGCAACTGATCCATCACCTTAACTAGATCATTTCGCAGCATGTTAACCTTCTGTCTTACATACCGCACTTGATACACATCAATGTCGTTGCGAGGGAACCCATCCCCAGTGAGTAACGGAGAAGTCATATCACTATTCAGATCATTTGCTAATACAGTTAGGAACTTCTCGATCTCGGCCTCGATCGAGTCCTTGCACTGCATCAACTGGGGTAAGGGCAACTGTTGGTAGTCATCAATCTGCTTCTGCAGCAAAGGGTCTATTGCTATGCGTGAGACATCATTGATGTCACTCATGTTTTTTTGGAGTGTATTTGTAGATTTGTGTAGCAAGTTCGGTCGATAAGGAAAAACTTTACTAAAGTAATAAGCTCTGACCTGAAGTGCTACTTCCACAAATTTTTTAAATTTTATGCTATGAAGTTGGAAAACCTAGAACTCAGGTTCTAACGACTATCAATATTCCTATGGCTTGCGAAGCAGAGCTGTCACACGCTGACCTGAATTCAGTCTCGTTCACAACTTAGTTCGAGGTACAATGTCCACTCTATAGTGCTCCCCTGTTACTGTTGAACCTTATCAATATGTCAAAAACTAATGTAGAGCTTCTGTGAACAACGATCGAAAAAGCTTCGATGCAAAGAAAAACCTTGCGTAATCACACAGATAAACGCGTACAAAAACTATGAAAGAAGGAATTATAGCTCGTTTTAAAGAAGAATACAAAAATCTTCTTCGACCAAACCTGAGGCAAAGAACCAGATAAGGTGCTTGTCCCAGCAGTCTAGATGTACCCTGCAAGGATTTGTATATCCATCACATAGAACTGTTAGCAAGAGGAAACTGGGATTTGAAGACACTTGCGGAAATAAGTGAGGAGGGCCCTGTTGTGCCTGTGCACACTGCAACGATAGAATTATTTCCCCTTTCCGAAGGTGATAATGAGAGAGTCTTTTCTTTTCATCTGAGAGATAGATGGCTGCTTTCCACTGAAATGTATACGGAGTTGCTACAATGTCGGTGTGAAACAGTTGTTACTGTAATTGTAATTGCGATCGTAATCGCAGAAAACCCAATTATTGTACGTGGGGAGGGAACTGGAAGAGGGGGGCACAGTGAGGAGATACAGAGAATTATGACGACAACTTGTTTTGAACAGTTCCCGCAAGTAACAAATTCAGTAGAGGTATTTTTTTTTGTGTTTCTTACATCAATATACTATTTTTTATTTTTTTCGTGAGCACTAATATCTTCCATTGGTTGGGACTAAGATATACCGGAATAACTTCCAATAAATGAAAAAAAATCACTGATTGTTCTGCAAGGTTAATTTTCTTTATTGACATTTCTCTTGCTTTTATTCCATTATGAGTGAATTTTCTCACAACTACTTTGGTTAATTAGCAATTTAATAACAGCTCCACCCCACTTCCCAAATGGCTATTGTATATCCTTGGCATTTCTTTTTCTTCTTCATCTTAAAACCTATTTTATTTTATCATAAACAAAAAAAAAATACGTAATTTCATGCCAGCTATAATCATGCTGTCACATTCAGAACCTAGAAGCAAAATAAGAGGGGGGAGGAAAGAGGATGGGAGGAGCATGTAATAGTAGTATGGTATGAGTTGGCAGAAAGAGGCGGATAACATTTAGTACAGACAATTGTAGAGGAAAAAATTGACTCAAATCTTGATGTAGAAGTTAACACCGACCGTTTCAGACATTGTGTTCATTTGTCTAAAAGGTACAGTATTTCTCTTTTATGTGATGAGAGCCTAGGTCCCTTGTGTTATTATTTCTAAAGACACAAAAACCACTGTGCGATAGTATAATATTTTGGTAGGTGAGAATTCCTGAAATGTCTTCATCCAGATCGACTTTATGATGAGAGAATTAACATTTTTAGTTTTTTTAGAGCTACTAAACTCAAAGAAAAATAAAATACAAAAATATATAAAGTAATCAAGTTCACCTCCCATTCGAAGCATCTCTTTAACGTTCGACTTTAATTCTTATTACATTTTATTCTTTTTAAGAGTTGTATAATATACAAAAACAACAAAATTAAATAATTTAAACGATATTTGACTTTGGCGGATTAATTTTCTCAGATGGGAATATAGATTTAGTTGGATAATCACCACTATTAAATAGAACCTAGATCAGAGAATATCATTACATCTAGGAAACGCATTACAAGAACTCAGGTACGTTGATAAATATATCGAGTACCATATCTGGAGTAATAATTGGGTAGGTAACAATTAATTCTTTCATTGATAAGAAGACGAAAATGCACATTGCACCAACTTTTAAAGGCTACTTAGAGTCTGAGATGGATGCACTTATCGTGCTTCAGGGCTGCTTGGATGGGAAGTTAAAGTTTGTGAACAGAAGGCCCTCAGATATTGAGAGACCATATTTGATTGCACCAGGCAACATATTTGTTTTCAGGGAAACACAGTCTGGGATCAAAAGATGGACAGATGGTATCACTTGGTCTCCTTCAAGAATATCCGGTAGATTCTTGATATATAAGGAGTTGAATAAGAGAGCGCCCAGACTGTCTATGGGTATGGGCGCTGATCCGTCGATGATGTCTGGTGCAATGCCAGGTAGATTTGACGAGAAGGCAATCTTACCAGTGGTATACACTGGTTTTGTCAAGAAGACGTTCTCTTTCAAGATGAAGATTGAGAAACTAGACAAGGAGACGGACTCCTCTGTCTCAGGAAATGAGAAGAATAAGAAAGCCAATAATGGTACAGAAACATTTCACATTGTTTCTTATTATTTTGAGAATGATGTCAAAGATAAATTAATGGTAAGACCAACCCAAACGGCGTTGAATGATGAAGTAACTGTTGATGAAGAAATATTAAAAGTAGTTGACAGTTTGCCACAAAACAATGGTAAAAGTGGCCACTCCAATTCCCCACACACATCTAACATATCATCTCCAAATGTTACGAATAACTCATCAGCTTTATCGTCTGGTATGGGATCTCCAATTACTACCAACTCATCCATTTCGCATTTGAAGAGGAAGAGTAGATCAGAGGAAAATGGCAACGGAATGCCAGATGGATATGACTATTCAAAAAGATTTAAGTATGAACCCAATGCTTTGTCACAGCCTCTGACCACAGCTACTACCGTTGCTACGACACCTGTTTACAACCATTTACAAGCACCCATGATCAAGAGGTCGCCATATTTTGTAGATGTTGGTAACAACAACGTCCCAAGCGCAGGTGTGTTAGAGAAGAGTTACTCTGATAGTAACATAATTTACTTACCTAAACCTATCAGTAGTAACCAACATGAAAATAACCAGAATAGAGTCCTGTTGCTACCATGCTATGAATCAATAATCCCTCCTCAAATGAAGAAGGCTCCTCATCCTGAGCAACTTTACATGCCCTTCAATGGGCACGAGAGGGTTATTAACATGACGCAACAATATGAACCATTGGAAAAATGTTACGACTCCCAATACAGAAATATTACGGATTCTGTTAATTTGGCCATTCCAAAGGATGTCGTCACTCAAGGTACGGACTTGTGTTTACCAAGGTTCATCCCTCCTCTCTCGGTTGCTAGAGGCAAAGGAGACCAAAGCTCTCAGTTATTCATGCAATCTCAATCATCGTAAAATATGAAGGTAACGTAACAATGTATCAGTAATTTTTCAAATAGCAGAGTTACAAGAAGGTGTTTAACGGGTTTTCTTGACAACTCTCATTTTATCTCTCAAGTGAATCATAACTCATCGGCTTAATATATGGATGTTGTACTTGAGGAAAAATAATAATTTGCTATCGATTACCGGAATCGATATAACAAAATAATCCCCTCCCCTCAAACTGCCGCTTTGTACCCATCCATTTTCTTCCAATTAATATATGCTACATAAAATATTATATTTCCAATTTAGATGTATAAAACAAATTATTGTTAGAGTTAAAAAAAAATTAGTAAATCTGTAAAGATAGATGATGTTATCTTTATTTATAATCAAGTAACTTGTACTGTTACTTGGACTAATCAAGTATTTATTGCTATTAGATACTGTCTGCAAGAATTTAAAAAAAAAAGAAAATCTCCGCGACGGGGAATTGAACCCCGATCTGGCACGCGACAAGCGCCCATTCTGACCATTAAACTATCGCGGATTAGTGATTTTGTTGTATGTTAGTGAAAAAGTGCTGACCATCATTAATCCATTAATAAGCACGTGACTCTTCTATTTTAATTTTTTTTCTGTGTATTCGGTTTTTTCCTGCTACTTTGTTATTCATTTCAGAACAATTCCTTACAATCCACCGTAGAAGTTCCGAAATTCCGAAATTCCTTCTCTTGTACATAACCCCTTCGCTGGGTGCCTTCCCGAAGGCCGTTTCTCTCGAAATGCATACCAACAATATAACCTCGAAGATAATAATTAGGTGCACCAAAAGTTCTTTCAGAGACCTCTATAAGTATTCAATGACTTCTTCCTGATCTAACTTTGATTGGTTATTTCAATTAAGTTCTTTGTAAAAACTGCGGTAACGAGAGAAAGCTCGAAAAAGGTACTAGCAAACTTTGGATACGGGTGTATTTCGATATAACCTTCATTATCATTGGGTTGACACTTGTATATTTAATAACTTTGGATAGATTGATTTACCATTTCTGAAAGTGGCCTTCACTGCCCCACCCCTTGACGATTTTTGAACTTTTGGCTTCAACATCAGCAATAAACCGCAGAGGTGGCTCAGAAGTAAAAGACCAGGTTCAGGTAGGATGAAATTTGGCAGCCAGATATTGGACAAATCAGTGCCTGACTGGAAGCTGAACAACATTGACTATGAGGAGTTGAAGAAGATAATAAAACAGGTAACTTCGAAGAAGACGGCGCCCAACTCAAATGACTTCGAAGGCCTTGAAGTGAGTTTTAAGCAGAACATTGTGCAGATAAACCTGTTTGTGTCCTTGAAATTGAAAGAGATATCTAGCAAGTTGGTTTCGATTGAACATTCAATAACAAAACTGCTGGATAATGAAATCAATGACAACAGGAAGGTCTTGAGAAGGATAAAAACCATTAAGAACTATTTGGAGACTTGTAATGATCTTTTGCAAAAATTATCCAGATTTGTAATTGTGCAAAGAATAGCACTGAGGAAACTTTTCAAGAAAATCACTAAACATTATGGAGACAAAGAAATTGCACAACAGTTTATCAGCTCCATCCAGAACTGCAACGAGCTGCGTGATGGATATGAAGGTGTGTCTTTTAAGAACCTTGATCTCCAGTCTTATCTAGTAGAGGTCTCACTTATTATGGATATCCTAACAGATATGACGAACGCAATTAAAAGCACTGGTAACTTTAAAGATCTTCCGAGCGAGTTGTTCGAGAAATCGAAACTAATAACGAATGCGACAGATAACAAAAAGCCCTTGGTGTCCTTTACAACAAACCAGCAATTTGACCAGGTATTATGGGATAAAGGTGAATTAATCCAGTCATTACTGGTCAGATCAGACAACAATGAGCAATTGAAGTTTTTATTAATCACTTTGGGCTTTCAGGTTTTCGACCAAAACCTGCAGGGTATTTCGAGGGACATTATTGCATCAGAACCCAATTCAGAAGTAAGATCTTTAAGATCAAAAAAATCCTTCTATGAGAGTGATAGGCCAGCTTTGAAGAGACTGCACACTAGTTCAACTGAATACCTTAACAATGCAGAAGAAATGGAGCAAAGTAAATGTAAGGCTGTTATGTTAACACCATCGGGGAAAGTTGACTCAAGCATATATGACTCAAAGAAAATTACAAGCTATCCGTCAGTTTTATTAGAATATGAGAAGAATAATGTAATCGCTAATGAATGCATTGTAATTTGTCATGTTGGTGGTTTGAGAGGAAAAGTAGTTACCGATAAATTACATATTAACGAAATCTCGGAATATTTAAAAAACAGTAATAAACAGGCTATTAGTGATCCACTAGCTAAAATAGCGCTTGATTGGATATGCGATCATGGCATGAAGGAATGTGGTATAGAGATAGGTTTCAAAAGAACACGCTATTTTTGCAATAAACATAGCAACTTATATATGATCACAATAGATGAAGAATTTACTCTTTCCGATTCTAATGGTCAAACAGAAAAACTAATGGATCATTCTATTATTGACCTAAGAGTAGTCACTACTAACTTCTCTTCAGATAACAAATCTTTGGCAAAAAAATCACAGGAAATATATGAAAAAATAATCAGCTCAAAGATACAATGCTTCCCATTCCAGCCTGACTTCCATCCAGTGAAACTATTACTCTCTATCCATGAAAACAATGGTAGCAAGGATGTGATTCATAGACTCATGCTGGAGAACATATACGAACTTAATGAGAATAATAAAATTACTGAAGATGAATTCTTTGGTATAGGATTTGACTTGTTGTTAGATATATGCTCTTCTGAGTTTAAAGACAACTATTACCAAAAAGTTGAGTCTCCGACAAGAACACCTAATGACTGGAAAAAAAATAATCTTCTATCAAAGAACAAAAATACGGAGAATAACAAACCTGCAATCAGGTATTGGAATGAATTTGATGATTTAGAAGAAGAAAATGGTGGAGGTGGTTTTTATATTCAAGATAGAACTGACGATTTAGAATCCAATGAGCTCCAACAAAAAAGAGACTACGGGTTCATCCATTTTAGCAAAGATTTCATTGAATCCACCTATTCCTCGTTACAGTCATTTAGGGACTTCTTAGGCTTTAAAGATAATAACCGCACAGCGATAGATCCAGCTTTGCTTGACCTTTCAGAACGTTTTGGTAACTCAAATTATGGATCGATTAGTTCTAAAGGAAGCATATTGTCTAATTCTGTGGAAGATATACGTAAATTGATTGAACATCAAATGAAAGAAATTGAAAACTCAGAGTCGGTATATGTTTACAAACACGACCAAGTTCTCTCCCTCATGTACCTATTTGCATTACTTATGGCTTGTGCCACTTCAGGAATATGTATGGGAATTGTTCTTTCAGTGTTCAATGGGGACAATTCGGATATAGAAATCGACGTTGGCAAAACTCTAATAATAACAGTTATATTATCTCTTGGCATTTCTTTGGGTCTGATTACATTATGCCTTTTGCTGTTATTCAGCCGTTACACTTACGCACCCATTTGGCACTATGCTTTAAGTTTTGCAATATTCATAATGATAATGAGTACAGTATGCTACGGGCTCGTTGAAATTTTCTTGTAGATAAAAAACATGACATTATAAAACATATATTCATACATTATACATAATACACAATACATTTTGCACCTATGATCTTTGTAATAACTATATTCAACTATTTTATCTGTAGGACAGAAATCATATATCACGTGATGACCACAACCCTAGGACAATATAAACTGGCTTGGCTAATACCTATACAAACACTAGCAGTCTCAAGCCGATCAAACGCAAGTCTAAGTTACATCCACATCATTAGTCTTAACTCATACCCTCGGGAGAATATTTCACCAATGGCAAAGGTCTCTTTTTCTAAGTTAATAGCATCACTGGTGTCCAAGGGAAGGCCCGAGGTAATTTACTCATATAAGACTTCACCGTTAGTCAAATACGGATCTAAGGGGCTGTCGCTAGTATTCTTCCTCTATGGTGTCTCATTCACAGATTTTACTGTGAGTTCATCAACTAAAATATTGAATTCTGCGTCAGAGGAGCAAAAATCAGATGCCTGGTTCATGTTCAAGACGGTAGGTCCTATAGGGCTGTGTGTTTTACCATTTGCGTTATCAGCTGCCTCATTATATGTCACCTCCAGAGTTGTTAACAAAGTAATTTACATTCCAAAGCATAATGCGACCCCTTCTTGTCAGTTGATTCGGAAGTCGATGTTTCTGGGGCGTGAGATAAAGTTGACTAGGTCCTTAAAGTACATAAATAGGCCCAAGAAGCCCAGAGTATTCACTGGTAAAGGTATTCAAGGAATAGATGACAACGGGTCATTTGTATTTTACCTAACTGACAGCCACCCAGATGTTAGAACTAGATTGCAGAAATTCTATTTGCTTCCAAGATCAGGCCATGTTTGGGGCTCTGATGGTAGGATAATAGATGCTATGTTCGGAGGTGAATCTATAAAGGAACTCGATCTTCTGGACTTTGAGAATTCCGATAAAGAAGGGAACACTTCAGGAGACTTAAGTAAACAACGTAATATTGAACTTGAGAAGGATTCGAGTATACTGGATGAGTTGATAAGAGTGAATGCTGAGAAAGTGAAATTTCATTCCGATGACATAAAGATGAGTAGTTCAAAGATTATAGACATAGTAAACTCCAAGAACACACACAAGAATAATCATAAAATTACCAAATCTAACTAATATTCCTTCATTTAGGTAAGGATGTGGTTTTATTTTATCATGTAAATATGTTATTGGCCAACAATCTTCAAGATTCATAAAAGTCATTGGACCTTATACCACATCTTGTAACTATAATAAATTTTCTATACACACCTAAATCATTAAAGCTATTTACAGCAGTTAAATATTGTCTTTAGTATCGTATTCGTTATCAATGAATGCCATTATAACCATCCCATCAATCTCAACAAGTAATCAAAGAATAAAGCATAGGAGAAATACAAACCTGTATTGATATTACTGATGAAATGCTTCCAGCAATCCTTTGGGTTATTCAAGTCAACTGTCCTAATCATTTTGAAGACTCTGTAAGCAAACAATGAGAGCCCACCTATGAAGCCCGGACCCCAAAACAGACCACTATTAATACCTGCTAAAGCGTAAAGTGAGAACTGTGCGACTGACATTGTATTACAGATTGCCTTTGTCTTATCACCCCAAGCTAAAGCTGTTGATTTAATACCTGCCTTAATATCAAACATTTTATCCTGATGGGCATAAATAGTATCATAGGTCATGCACCAAAGGAAACTACCAACATATAGAGGAATCATCGCTGACCAGTTAGTCAGACCCATCGCTGGATAGCCCAGAAGGGCACCCCACGTAAAGCAAGCACTTAGGGCAGCTTGCGGATAGTAAGTAAATCTCTTAAACAATGGGTATGTAAAGACGATTGGCAAGGATGCCAGTCCCAGCCACCAACATTGAGCAGGGAGTTGTGTCAGTATTCCCATACCAACGGCAGTTTGGGCTCCTAAAAATAGCACTGCATTCTTAGGAGAAACCCTACCAGCAGCAATTGGCCTCTCCACGGATCTTATTACTTTGTTATCCAGGTTTCTATCTAGTAGGTCGTTGATTGTACAACCAGCACCTCTCATTATGAGCGAGCCCACCCCGAATAGCCCTAACATCCATGCTGTGCTCCCCAGAGATGCAGAGGTTTCCATAGCTGCCATGATAATCGCCCAGGATCCAGGCAAGTATAGCAGCCACGTACCCACTGGTTTCTCTAATCTCATCAACTCAGCATAAGGTATCCACTTGGTAGGCAACTTTGAAACGTAAGGACCAAGTCCCTTCAACCTATCCTCACGAGCCTGTTTCAACTCTTGCTCAGTAAAAGGCTTACCCATATTTAGTAAACGGGTTGTACGGAGATTCCTGGAAATACTACTGGACACTGCAAGCTGTAGCCGGCGTTGCATCAGGTTCCGCACACCTTGGTTACCAATATTCAGCAGCAAACTCATTATAATAGCGTGTTTTTCCCAGTAACTGGTATGTCTAGAAAGCGAGAGAGTCCGAAAGCTATACTAGTTCAAGTCACTAACGTAAATATCCAAAAATTGAGACACCAATGGCTGATTTATCAAGTCCCATTGTTCCCAATATTAGGCACTTATCGGTGTTTATTTCGCTAAGTTCGAGAAAGTGAAAAATTCTTGCGATGAGGTGCTTCGGAAAGTGGAAAAAGTATATAAAGGCAGTCACCATCAAGTGCGTTTCGTAGCTGTTTCATCACCTTACTGGGCCCAATTGGAATCGTTTCAGTAAAGTCTAATTGCTACTAATTAATTCGATAACTATGACATACGTTGCTTCTACCACTGCTCCTGTGAACATCGCAACTTTGAAATACTGGGGGAAGCGTGATGCTAAGCTGAACCTGCCAACCAACTCATCCATCTCTGTTACTTTGGCTCAAGAGGATTTGAGGACATTGACCTCTGCTGCAACCTCTAGCGAGTTCAAGGAGGACAAGTTGTGGCTGAATGGTAAAGAAGAGTCCCTAGCCAGTGAGCGGACTCAAAACTGTCTTGCGGACCTTAGAGCTTTGAGACGTCAGTTGGAGGAGAAGGACAGTAGTCTGCCACCAATGTCTCAGTGGAAGCTTCACATTGTCTCTGAGAACAACTTTCCAACTGCTGCAGGTCTAGCTTCTTCAGCTGCAGGCTTTGCTGCCTTAGTCATGGCTATCGCTAAGCTATACGAGCTACCTCAATCTGCATCCGATATATCCAAGATTGCGAGAAAGGGTTCTGGATCCGCCTGTAGGTCTCTATTTGGTGGCTATGTTGCTTGGGAAATGGGTGAGAAGGCTGATGGTTCTGACTCTAAGGCAGTTGAAGTTGCACCTTTGGAACATTGGCCAAACATGAAGGCCGCTGTACTTGTGGTAAGTGCTGACAAGAAGGATACACCATCCACCAGTGGTATGCAATTGACCGTTAACACATCTGATCTATTCAAGGAGAGAATTACCAACGTGGTACCAAAGAGATTTGAGGCCATGAAGAAAGCCATTCTTGATAAGGACTTCCCAACTTTCGCTGAATTGACTATGAAGGACTCTAACTCATTCCATGCTACTTGCTTAGACTCATTCCCACCAATTTTCTACATTAACGATACATCAAAGAAGATCATAAAACTTTGCCATTTGATCAATGAATTTTACGGTGAGACCATCGTTGCTTACACTTACGATGCTGGTCCAAACAGTGTCCTATACTATCTAGAAGAGAACGAAGAGAAGCTGTTTGCTTTCATTTATACTCTATTCTCTAAAGTAGACGGATGGCAATCAAAATACAACAGCGAAGAATTGTCCAAATTTACTTCAACTTTCAATAACCAAGTCAAAGGCAAATTCCAATTTGATCTGGACGACACCATTCAAGAAAATGTTTCCAGAGTTATTCTAACAAGAGTTGGTCCTGGCCCACAGGATACCAAGGAATGTTTGATTAATGAGGAGACTGGATTGCCTAAATAAACTGAAACATGTGAACTTTGACAGTAAAACAGGTTGTGACTCTATAATATAAACATCTTATCAGCTATTCCATTCCAGAGAAAATATTCACGCCACCAGCATACAAGAAAATATTAACCGGAAACGTTCTATTTTACCTTATAATGTTAGTTTAATATAAAATTTAGTATGTATATAATAATATATCGCCTGAGCTATTAAAAAAGTAGTAAAATAGGGTAGGCATAATGTTTAAAATAAGAAATATCACAGTACTTGAATGGGTATTTCCAGCATTCAATAAAAGTAGTTGAAATGAAATTGTAGAAAATAAAAAACAATTAAGATAAAGCGTCATTAGATGGCGTTTTAGTGTACACGTTTTGCGACTATGGTATCTCAAAATTTTGTTTTGTACAGTGTTTGAGGCTTACACCAACAATTGTTGAATAATACATCTGAGTCCATATAGAGTCATTTTATCCAAGTGGAAATTCAATAACATAAGAAAAGAAAGAGAAACAAAGTAGATGATATAGCTATCATCATGATATTAGCATTATCATGTTTATGACACGAATTATTTTCTAATTGTTTGGAATTTCCAAATTTTTGCCTTGCAATCACCACTACCAGTTGCGAAAACATTGTAATTAGCACCTAGAGGCTTACCATTTGCAACAGCTACAGAGATTACAGAGTTTCTGTGACCTTGCAACATCAACAATGGGACACCCGAGACCTTATCCCAGAATATAACACCACGATCCTTGGAACCCGATAAAATGTATTGGTCATTTTCTGTGGTTGTCACAGAAAGTACGAAGTCCTTGTGGCCAATATATGTCATTTCACAGTTGCCTTCTGTCTTTGGCTGTGGACTAGTAGAAGCTCCGTTGATGTTGCGCAAATTCCACAACTTCACAGATCTGTCCAAGGAACCGGAGACGATATTTTTACCATCTCTGGTGAAGACAACACTGTATACCGAGTCCTTGTGGCCCACGCCGGTTTCACCTTCTGAGTCCAGTCTTTCGACCAAGAAACCAGAGTTAGAGTCCCAGACACGTACTGTTCTGTCTAGAGAACCTGCGGCGACATAGTTACCGTTACCTGGAGAAACTGCGACGGTGGTAACACCATCCTCGATCGACAAAGTCAAAGAGCATTGACCAGTGTGCAAGTCCCAGATACGAATAGTTCTATCACCAGAACCAGAGACCAATTTGTTACCGGATTGGAAGTAATCCAAAGAGTAGATATCTTGTTCATGGCCTCTTAGCACCATCACGATCTTACGTTGAGCGATATCCCAGATACGGATTAACTTATCTTCAGCACCAGTGGCCAAGAACTTGCCATCTGGAGAGAAACACACGGAACGAATGTACAGGTCCGCAGAGCTGGCGCTGTTAGCGTCCTCAGTGCCGGTCTTGGTGTCGTCAACCAGTTCTGTGACCAAGTTACCTGTAGCGACTTCGAAAATTTTCGTGGTCTTGTTGCAACCGGTAGCCAAGTACTCACCATTGTTGCTGAACTTCACACAGCAGACCACAGAGTCGTGCAACAGAGTTCTGTGCAGTTCGATGTCGATGTCCTTTGGTTGAGTAGGGTTGTACAGCACGTAGTAGTCCTCGGTCTGCTTCTTGAACTCAGCAGGGGTGTTTTCAGCGTCGAGATCTAGCAAGAAAGGTGGGATAGGCTTTGCCTGGTTAGCCCACTGGTTGTATGCTGTTTCTTGTTTTTCAGCTGTTGCGGTGGTGGTAGCCACCTGGGTCTCTGGTTTCTTATCAACTGGCTCGGTCTTCGCCTGCTGTGGAGACATGGAGTTCAATTGGTACCCTTGCTGGTACTGCTGAGGTTGCTGCATTGGTGGTAGTGTCATCTGGTACTGTGCTGCAGGTGTCTGTTGTGCGACCTGAGCCGCGTGTACAGCTTGGGCCTGAGCCTGAGCCTGAGCCTGTGCTTGGGCCTGTGCCTGGGCCTGAGCCTGTGCCTGGGCCTGAGCCTGTGCCTGGGCTTGAGCCTGAGCCTGAGCCTGTGCCTGGGCTTGAGCTTGAGCTTGGGCCTGTGCTTGGGCCTGGGCCTGTGCCTGGTTCTGGCTAGACAACACGCTCACCAGAGGCGTCAACCCGGCCTTGCTGTCCTGCAAGTGGGTGCCCTCCGCAGTGATCTGTGGAGCCGGCAACGCCGGCTGTGGTGGCGCCGCGGAGTGCGCGCCGAACTCGCTCAGCTGCTGGTCGCGCTTCTCTATCTCGGCCTTCAACCGCCCGATCTCCTCCTCGTACACGTCCTTCATCTTCCGGTGCGTCAGCTCCAGCTCATACACCGTGTTCCGGATCTGCTGCATCTCCGCAAGCTGCTGGTTGATCTTGAAGTCGTAGTTCTTCTGGTTCTGCTGCTGGTAGCTGCTCACCTCCTGCGAAACAGCCTCAAACTCCCGCCGAACTGCCCCCAGCAGCTCCTCCAGCTTCGCAGCATGCCCGCCTATAACATCCTTCTCCTTAGCCATAGCGCCTTGCCCCCCATCCAGGCCATCCCAACTACTACACTTGCAACTTGGACTACTTTTATTTGTTTTCCTCGAGCTGCCAACGTCCAGGGCTCTTGTCGTCGCACGCGATATCAAATTCCAGCAGTATAAAAGGGATGAGTGAAGCACCAAGCAGCATCTGGCACTGAGCTGGTGGGGGGAAGAGGGCCAACAACTAAGTGACAGATGGCTTTGGAACCGGTTAAGTACGGTGCGTTTGGTAGTGAGATTGAGAGTGCGTGGCAGGGTGTTGTGCGCGGCGGCGAGGAGTGGGTGGTGCTGAGTGCGCGCGGTGACGGGGAGCTGGAGCCCCGTGTTGGCGACGGGTTCGGTGCGTTCCTCGGGGAGTTCGGGGACCAGGTTGCGTACGGGCTGGCGCGTGTGACGCCGCCGGGCTCTGACGTGGAGAAGCTGCTGCTGGTCGGGTGGTGTCCCGACACCGCGCCGATGAAGGCGCGGGCGTCGTTCGCTGCCAACTTCGGCACGGTTGCGAACAATGTGCTGAAGGGCTACCATGTGCAGGTCACCGCCAGGGACGAGGACGACCTCGACGAGCAGGAGCTGCTGATGAAGATCAGCAACGCCGCGGGCGCGCGCTACTCCATCCAGGCGCAGCCCTCGGCGACCCCTAAAGCCGCACCTCCAAAGGCAGCTCCAAAGGCAGCTCCAAAGGCAATTGCTACTCCAGCAAAGACGTCGGCCACACAAGCTACACCAGCTGCAAGTGCGAACGCCAAGAGTGGCGGCGACGACGACGACTGGAGCGAGCCTGAGTTAAAGGAGCGCGACTTCGATAGCGAGCCCCTGAAGCCCAACCAGTCCACTTTCAAGCCAATTGGCAAAGTGGACCTGCAGAAGCACATCGCCGAGGAGGCAGCCAAGGAGGACCCTCGTCTAGTGAACAAGATAGACCCTGCAAGCGACATCAAGCATCTCAAGGAGCAGTCCAAGATGCAGAGAGACTCTGAGATGAACAAGTTTATCGGCGGCACCAAGCCACCAATGGGCTCTACCCAGTTCAAGGACGACGACAAGGTCATCAAGGGTTTCAAAAACGAGAAGACCCCAGCTCAATTGTGGGCCGAGAAGAAGGCAAAGCAACAAGGCAATGCCCCAGCCGAGAAACCTGCCGCTGAAGTTTCAAAGAGCAACGCGGAAGACGAAGACGACGATGACGACAAACAAGAAGACATCAAAGACATAAAGTCTAAGTTCGAGAGCTTGTCCACCAACTCTGAACCTCCTATCATCCAACCAAGAAAAATTGTGCAGAGAACAACCGAGCCAGAAATTGAAGCTCCATCGATGAAGAAAGACCCAAAGAAGTTCGGCAATCCATTGCCAGGTATGCACAGCGAAGAGCCAGAACCAGAAGCTGATGAAGACAACGATGACGACTGGGATGATGACGAAGAAGAGTCCAAGCCAGCTCAAAGAAGTCTACCACCATTGCCTTCTAGAGACCAAGAGAAGGACGCTTCTCCTGCACCTATCCTACCTTCCAGAAGTGTGGATAAGGAGGACTCTCCAGCTCCACCATCGTTGCCTTCCAGGGCTAAGGAAGAAGAACAAGAACAAGAAGAGGAAGAGGAAGAGCCAGAACAAGAGCAAGAAGAGGAAGAAGAAGCTCCAGCACCATCTCTACCAACCAGAGAAACCAATGCTGTGCCACCTCCACCTCCAAGAAGAGCCACCGAAGAAAAGAAGGAAGAAAAGCCATGGGCCACTGCTGAATATGATTATGAAGCAGCTGAGGACAATGAGCTAACTTTTGAAGAGAATGATAAGATCATCAACATCGAGTTTGTTGACGACGACTGGTGGCTAGGTGAATTAGAGAAGACTGGTGAAAAGGGTTTATTCCCAAGCAACTACGGCTCCTTGGGAAACCAGTAAACATATATATTTCCCTCTTTTTATGACTTGTTTGATAGTAATACACTCCCATGAGTAAATCGTGTACACCTCTCCTTTGTATAGAAGAAACTATCTAGTAAACCTCGATGATAAATGTATCAAACACAAAGTAATACACACCAGTTTTGGAGCTAAAACAGCATAACAGAATTGCTCAAATGCTCTACATCATCTGACATAAGACACTCATGAAACAATTTCTGAAACTCATTACTATGCCTCCGCGTTTCAAGTAGAATATCATTGCGATAAAGTATAGTAGTATATGGTTTCAAGTTATGATCTAAAATGTACTATTAGAAACAGTCTGAATCAGATAAAGATACAATTCAATTCCTTTTCTAGAAATTGTATATAAGGCCAGCGCTTCATTAATTACACGCATTATATGTATTTATAGAATGATTAGTTTTTAACTATTGAATTCTTGACTAATACCAGCTAATACCTATAGAAACTAGTCATAAACATTGTTCACACGCCATTAATCTGTAAAAGTCATGAAGGCAATTCCGCTCGCTTATTATCTAGCCGCTGTTATGACCTTAGCAGCCGCTCAGTATACCAATTCCTCAGCAAAACTAGAAGCTCCAACGATACAGACTGAGAATACAATTCTGCAAACGTTAGGTATTGAACTCACCTCAATTGTAGCTGGTACTGAAAGACCATTTCCATCTATAACATCGGAAGGTAAGCCCAGCCTAACTGAATCCAACACCATTGATTTACCACATATTCCTATAGCTAACAGCTCTCAGGGCGAAATGTCAGATTCGACAAGCTCAACCACAACAATTACTCTTACTACTACAGTTACACACCCATGGAGGTCTTCAAAAGTGTCTGAAACAACTATTTTGTACACAACTTCTTTGGCTCCAGAGGAGTCGCTAATTATTGATACTAGTGTCCCTGATACACATTTTAATGAGGAATATGATGATATTGAGCTGATACAATTGGCTGACGAGAATCATACAATTGTGACACCTACATCAACCAGGATTGCTAGTTCACAACCAAATATCCGTGAAGCTTACATCACCACAGTCGATATTACCACAAAAGACCTTCAAGGAAACCTGGTACCTTCAAGAACATCCTACTTGATATCTTATACTACTGAAACAAGAGGAAATATAGTCACTGTCTACACAACTTGGTGTCCAATTGAGACTACTACTACACCACCGCCCTCGTTGTCTGTATCGGCATCAAGTACTCTTGTTCTCTCTACAGTGACCACCACAACAAGAGGTGTAATTACAATATATACTACATGGTGCCCATATACTGATACCAAGTCCATAACGACAAGTTCCAAGACAACAACTGCTTCCACTTCGTCGCCAAGTTCAGTATTATCGACTGTTACCACGACAACGAATGGTAAAACAACGGTATATACTACCTGGTGCCCTCCAACTAGTAATTTGCCCTCCAGCTCATTGCCAACCACAACTAAAAAGATTACCACAGTATTTACATCAAAAGTTTGTTTGCTTTGCTCCACAACTACTACCACTTCTCAAAAGAGCTCTACGGTTTCAATATCCAGCTCAATACACACCCCTACAACTTCGATAAGCAGTGTAACCTCATCGAAATCTTCCTCCTCAAAGTCAAGTATCAGCAGTTCATCAAGTTCAAGGCCTTCCATTGTTACAACCACGATAATATGCTCTACATGCCACAGGAATAGCGTTTCCAGCAGTACCATATCCAGTTCTTCTACATCTATTAGGCCTCAGATTAGTAGTTCACATAGTAGTTCACATAGTAGTTCACGTAGCAGTTCTCACAGTAGTACTCCAACGACTACTATAAGATCCACCTCAACACAAACAATATCAATATGTCACAGCTGCCTAATACCTACCACAACCACATATTTCTCATTATCGACTGTCACCACAACAACCCAAGGTATCGTTACCATCTATACCACGTACTGTCCAATTACATCTACAATGATAACATGGAATACCTCAATTACTACTGTGCCTCCAGCAATCAAGCATACACAGTCAACGGTCCATAATTCATCATACAGTTCTTCAATAGAATCACGCAATATTCCGTCAACTGCCCTTACGCCAACACTTCCAACAGTAGTGGCAACCACACTTACCACAACACCAGCCCAATCAAATGAACCGCCTCTATCATCCATTCCTTCATTAACGATGTCTTCCGGAACTACTTCTCCGTACCCATCACCCGCTTCTATGCCTCAGCCTCCGACGGTAGCCACTACACCAGTCATATTACAACCGCTGTTCAGTGCAATCACAACAACCATTCAGCCCAGTTCATCTCTCAAAGCTGTCGAGGCCTGTGCAACATGTACTCCTATACCTTCCCAAGACAGCACCAGCTACACAACGGTCACTTCGAGAGTAACCTCATATCTGCCATCCCACACAATGCCACAGTACACAGCAGCAGCAAACACATTGACCAACTCGAGACTGTTGCTAGCAGTCCTTCTAGTCCTTTTATAAAGTATCCATGGATGACTTGTTGTGCTTATTATCGACGAGCTCATCGCGGGCCAATCCGCTGCGAGCGAATCCTTAGAAGGGCATAACATATAAGGAAGCTTGAAGCTAATGCTGGTAAAACCAACTATTTGGAGGGTAGTACATAAGGACAGCAATAGCTGGCACTGATGAAGAAGTATAATATCTGCAAGTTTTGGACGCGGTTCTACTCGAGTCCGCAGTTCTTCAATGCCCGAGTGCGTGCGGGAGGGCTGCTAAACGAGAGTCAGCCTCGAGGGAACCTTTGGAGCTTCTTTCGGACCCCCGGGAACATAACGTTTGTTACCACCAATATAGTTACCTTTGTCGGGATAGTTACGTATGACACATTTGTCTCAGCTAATGAGGAGCGAATATTTGAGGAGCGGTTGGCAGTTGCCCGCCTGAGTGTTGAGAAGAGCGGGAGAGAAGGTATAATACTGGAAGACACAGTGCCGATGCTGCCCCAGCGGAGGCCCAGCGGGGAGGAATACATGGACAAGCAAGCACAGGACAAAGAGCTGGCGAAGCTGGACGACCAGATCGAAATACTGCGGAAAGAGCTCGAGGAGAGGAAGAAGCTTGACTTGCAACTGAGGCAGATGGAGGCCAATATCGAGGAAGAGGCTGTGGATAGCCCATTGCAGACATACACGGCGAGCGAGGTGACGCTGCGGGACAAAGGCAAGGTCAAGAACCTGGTGTCGCAGCGGGTGAAGATGTCGCTGTTCCAGATGGTGTATTCATTTTACTCCTACAAGTCAGCGCTGCTGTCTCAGAACAAGGATATAGAGCCTGAGATGGACGAGTTTTACCACTTTTGGAGCGAGAAGTACGGGCAAGTGAACTGCGACATGGAGAAAGTCAAGGAGTTCAAGCTGCCGGACTGGCAAAAGTACCCCAACCTGATGAAGAAGTTCTGCTACCAGCTCTACGACCGGGAGATCCGCCGGCTCTCGGACTTCGAACATATATACTACTCTGCGGACTCGCGAGAGCTCAAGCAGTTGCTGCGCCTGTGGCTCTACGACAACTGGTACCTCCTGAAGCCCACCTTGCGGTCAGACGAGGTGCTGCAGAGGCGCGACGGCAGGTTCTTCAAGGACCTGGTGAGGGACTCGCGCGGCGACCACGCCCTGTTCAGCAAGTACATGTCTATTGTGACCCAGGACAATCCGCGCAGCGTGCTGTTCTTCCAGCAGGACAAGTTCAACCTGCCGAGCATCTCCCTGGCCACATACGTCTCCTTACTGGAGACCAGCGAGCGCACACACCACAACCTGACCACGGTGCGGCTCATACAGCTCCTCAAGACCAACTGCTACCTGGACAAGAACCAGCACGTCCGCATCCTCCTCGCACCGCCAGACGGACTACAGACGCCGCAGATGGCCAAGAGCAGAAGGATATGCTACAGATACCTCAGCAAGGACCGCAGGCTCACAGCACTGCTGGACACCATCAGCAAGTAGCAATTATATATTCAAAATGCCTAAATACTATTTATTCTTTTAAAATTGAGCACCCGCACAGCCAAACTGAAAAAAAAAATTTTTGAAAAATTCTGCGATGAGCTGTATATAAGAAGGAAGTTTTGATTTGGACTATTGATACACAGGGCAAAGCAGTTCGATAACTGGACGATGAAGTTTTTGACTACCAATTTTCTAAAGTGTTCTGTGAAGGGTTGCGACACCAGCAATGACAACTTCCCGCTGGCGTACGGTGAGTGCCAGCTGGTGCAGGACGAGAGCATAGAGTTCAACCCAGAGTTTCTGATCAACATCCTGGACCGTGTGGACTGGCCTGCTGTGGTGCGTGTGGCGCATGACCTGGGCAACGACGCGCTTCCGATGGAGAAGCCCGAGTTCCAGGTGAACAGCGAAGGGGAGTTCGATGCGGACCAGGTAGCTGTGCTAAGGGACCTGCACACGCTGCTGCTGCAAACCTCGATAGTGGAGGGCCAGATGTCCTGCAGAAACTGCGGCCACATATACTACATCAAGAATAGCATCCCAAACCTGCTGCTGCCACCACACCTGGCTTGAGTCCGCGAAAGCAGGTTTGAGGCACAATGCATCACAATAAAATAGTACTCAACCACAGTTTAACAAGCAACGACTTGCATTTGGAAGATTGCACAATAGCACAAGACACAGCACAAGACACAGCACAAGACACAGCACAAGACACAGCACAGGAGCACATTAGCGTATTGTGCAATATAACTAGCAAAAGTCCCAGAGCTCAGAGTTTCGAGCCCAAGGAGGGGCTCAGAATAGTATGCTAACGCTCAACTCTATATACATGTAGAATACGTATCTATAACACCTATTAGCCAATATAATCCCAAAATATGTACGACATGTGACTCCAGTCGGGGAACGTCATCCATTATGTGAATCGTTTATCACTTCGTTGCTCATCTCCTTGATCCTCTCCTCTTAAAAGAGTATGAGAAGGCTTTGCTGGGCTGGGGAACGTGTATAGTTGTGGGATGCTGTTCTAACCAGGACTAGACTAGACGCCGTCGGATATAGCTGTAGCCAGTGGGCAGACTTAGAGAGTTTTAGAGGGAAGCAGACAGAGGAGATTGAGACAGAGAGAGAAGGACCATTTGGGAAGGAGATACACGTATTGCATAGTCAGGATAGGATGGAGCAGCAAGGAGTATTGGCACCGCCTAGTATCAATGAGAGGAACAGGAGTCTATCGTTTTCGAAGCTGCTGTCCCGCTCCTGGAGGAAGAACAGCACAAGTGCGGTCGCCAGCGATAACAGCACTGACACCGAGAACAATGCGGCCAACCCTAACATGATAGCGTTACAGAAGAAGATTTTGAGTTCTAAGACTGATAGTTGGAGCGAGGCTGTCGATGATGAGCCAGTACCCAGCGGTGGCAGTCAATCTCGTTTCACAAAACTGAAGAATATCTTCAACAACAATAATAGTAACCACAACACAAGTAACTCTACGAGGTCAGGCTCCTCATGTGCCTCAACTGCGAGTGGGAAGAGTAGCTTTGAGAAGTTACCCAAGGATATAAGCCAAGTGAGGTCGAACAGTATTCCAAGTCCCCAAAAGTCACCATACTCCGATAAAAAGGGGCATAATGCCACCAGCGATGTAGAGATCGGTTTGGTGAGTCCTGTCTCAGATAAAATGAACATTGATCTCCCGCAGGTACCCACATCTGTTCACGCTAGTACACTTACAGGTGAACACTTGAAGGAACTGCATGAGTATGAAATAGCTAAACCAAAACAGGAAGCATATGCGCTGAATTCAGGAAAAAATGCGAATAGACGGAGATCACCATCAACACCTATTAAGCCAAGTCCCAGTTTAGTGTCCTCACAGAGTGCCAATGGCCAGTTCTCATCTACAAATCCATTCAACACAGGCACAGGCTATGCTAACTATAAGGAAAGAGGCACTGTGCAGACTACAAATAGCTATTTCAACTACCAAGGGCTACCGCCGCATGCCAGAAATGAAAATGACTCTAACTTAAACGCATTCCAAAATGGATCTAAATATGCAGCTGGCCAAGAGATGCTATCATTGCCAACCACACCGTCTTCGATGAACACCTCATTGACAACTCACAACAAAGAAGGAAGAAATTTAAGCAATGTATCTTTAAATGAAATCAAGGAGAATGAAGAAGTGAGTGAGTTCTATGGTATGGATGAGGTTCCTAACCTCGATTCCATGGGAAATAAGAAAATGGCATCATCTTCTCCATTGAGAGCTAGATCCGGTAGTCCCAAGGCATCAAATGTAATGGATAGTGCACAACCATTTCCCTCTATTGTAGTTGGCTATGATGACGCAGATGCAGAAACAGATGAGCAGTCTGCAAACCCTTCGCGTGGATCGCACATTTCTTCTGAGCAGAAGGGTAAGCCAGAATTGAACCCGCCAAAAAATGCTAAGTTTCCATTACGTAGAGCCGCATCAGAGACTGATGCAATAGACCTGAATATTTTGAAATCTGTAAAGGCAGCTAGTGGAGACCTGTCTGATACAACAGATCAGCATACCAAACTGGAAGAAATTAAAGAACCAAGACGCTCAAGCAGACTGAGAAATAAATCTTTTAGTAACAAGTTCCAAGATATCACTGTTGGACCACAATCATTTGAAAAGATTAGACTGCTTGGACAAGGTGATGTTGGCAAGGTTTATTTAGTGAAAGAAAAGAGGACGAACAGACTGTATGCGTTGAAGATTTTCAGTAAATCAGAAATGATCAAGAGGAAGAAGATCAAGAGGATCCTGGCCGAGCAAGAAATTCTTGCTACTAGCAACCACCCATTTGTTGTAACATTATATCATTCGTTTCAATCGGAAGATTACTTGTATCTGTGTATGGAATACTGTATGGGTGGTGAGTTTTTTAGAGCGTTGCAAACTCGTAAAAGTAAATGTATCTCAGAAGAAGATGCCAAATTTTATGCTAGTGAAGTCACAGCTGCATTAGAATATTTACATCTGCTTGGGTTCATATACAGAGACTTGAAGCCGGAAAATATTCTATTGCACCAATCGGGCCACATTATGTTGTCAGATTTTGATCTATCTATCCAGGCGAAGGACGCAAAAGTGCCAGTAGTTAAAGGTAATGCCCAGTCCACGGTGGTCGATACTAAGATTTGTTCTGATGGCTTCAGAACCAACTCATTTGTTGGGACCGAGGAGTATATTGCGCCCGAGGTGATAAGAGGCAACGGCCACACGGCAGCGGTTGATTGGTGGACACTAGGTATTCTTATTTATGAGATGTTGTTTGGCTTCACACCTTTCAAAGGAGAGAACACAAATGAGACATTTAGCAATATACTGAAAAAGGATGTCACATTCCCAAACAACAATGAGGTCTCCAGAAATTGTAAAGACCTGATAAAGAAGCTACTGATAAAGAACGAGTCCAAGCGTCTAGGATCTAAGATGGGTGCGGCAGATATCAAGAAACATCCATTCTTCAAAAAGGTTAATTGGACTCTGTTGAGAAATCAAGAGCCACCGTTAATCCCAGTTTTGACTGAGAATGGTTATGATTTCACAAAATTGTCATCCAACAAGAACAAAAACCGTGCTAATGGTACCGAGAAGGACTCCATAGATGAACAAGAGCGCATCATGTTTGAAGAACGCGTTGAGTATGACGATGAGGTTTCAGAGGACGACCCATTCCATGACTTTAACTCAATGAGTCTCATGAAGCAGGATAACAACTCCCTGATATACGGTGACAACAACTCCTATGGTAAAATTGCATATACTCCAAACGCTAATAGATCAAGAAGTAACAGCCACAGAGCATTCTTCAAAAGATGAGGGACTACCTCACCCATGTGAGTCACCTGCAAAGGCACTGGACCACAGTTCGACATCTATACTCTTTTCCCAACGATTATATTCTCAGATAAGAGTAAAAACTTTAACGATTTTCATGATTACTTGGGGGATTATGGTTTTCCCAAACTTTTATATACACTATATTATACTTATTCTACACTGTTTTTTTTTTCAATTATTATTAACTTTATATTATTAGTTGTTACTACTTGTGTACAATCATATTTAAAGCTCTTTTGACTACTTTTATCAGCACTTATGATATATCGGTCTTTAGTAGCCTGCAATCGTATGTTACGTTTCTTAAAGTGGCTCCCATTGTTCCCCCAGAATTTCCTCATCGCAATGGATCACCGGTATATAAGAGGAATAATCGGTTGTCCAGACTAGTTCTTGACTTACAACGGGACCAGGGAATAATAATCCCAGCAAACTACGTATGGTGCTTTGGTGGAGACGGATAAAGAAGGTGAGTGAGTCTAAGAAGACTTCTCGCAAGCCCAAGAACACTGCGTTCAGGCAGCAGAGACTGAAGGCATGGCAGCCAATACTGTCACCGCAGAGTGTGCTCCCGTTACTTATCATGGTTGCGTGCATATTTGCCCCCATCGGTGTGGGTCTGCTTGTGAGTGCGTTCAATGTGCAGAAGTTAGAGATAGACTACACTGATTGCGATCAATTGGTAGCTGGCAATGACTACACGTTCATTCCACATGACAAAGTAAAGCACCAATTCAAGAGGAAGCTGTCCGTTTATCCTCAATGGAAGCTGGAAAGTGGGACCGATGGCGACGTTTGCAAGTTGCAGTTCGAAGTGCCGCATCAGATGAAGAAATCCATATACATGTACTATAAGATGACTAGATATCACCAGAATCATAGGAAGATGGTTGAAGCGTTTGATAAGAAACAGCTGAAGGGCAAAGCAATCTCAGGGTCGAAACTGGACAAGAAATGTGATCCACTGAGAACCATTGGTGATAAGATAGTATATCCATGTGGACTTACAGCTAATGCCTTGTTTAATGACACTTTCTCAGAAACTCTCGCCGGCGTTAAAGGCTCCTCAGACTATGAAATGACCAAGAACGGTACTGCTTGGGGTACAGATAGACACCGTTACGGTAAGACTGAATACGACGCTTCTGAAATAGTACCACCTCCAAATTGGGCACACATGTTTCCCAATGGATATACCAATGACAACATTCCTAATCTTGGTCAATGGCCAGAGTTTCAAATATGGATGAGAACTGCGGCGCTGCCAAGTTTTTACAAGTTATACATGAAGAATGACGATGATGACCTGCCTAGAGGCACTTACGAGATTAGTATTGGCATGAATTACCTGGTCAGATCTTTTGGTGGTACCAAGTCAATTTTACTGACAGACAATAGTATAATTGGTGCCACAAACATTGCTTTGGGGATCATATACCTCGTAGTAGCAGTGATTGCGACATTGTTTGCAGTGATATTCTTGCTGAAAGTACTGATCCAGCCAACAAATGTTAAGGGTCACATGTATTTAGACTTTGACTCAATTGATCAGTCATCCTTTTACTCAAGAAACTCTGCTAATACTCCATTGAGAGAGATTCTGTGAAGCATTCTCTTGATTGCCCAGTCCAGGACTTAGAACACATATTCTTAAGGTTGAGACGAAAACAAACTAACACTGCATCTAAAATACAACTATACGTTTTCATAATTATTGTACATATTTATATTTGTAATTTTATAATATTTTGCATTTACACCTCAGCTCATCTTTTCCCAGTTGCAGCATTATATCATATATTGTTCAATGGCCTGGTATTTCTACGTAACAGCCTAGCTCTCATCATATTTTGAGGGTCCATAGCGCTGCCGTTATTGGATTCAGCAGTACTGTTAGTGCCAGCACTACTTATCTTGGCACTATCAGCTTCTGAACTCCAAGTGCTTCTTGCTCTCAGTGGACTCCTAACGCTTGGTGAGGCCATGGAGGATAAGTCAGTAGAAGAGGTTGGTTTATCGTAGATACTGTGGAAGGACATACCTGCTGTCGTTCTTTGGCTAGCAGCATCAGGCCTTTCCTCTCTTTTCTCGCTGAAGCCACCACGAAGACTATCAAATTTGGATGTTATAGAGTCGCCTGTTCTGCTAGACTTGGATTGATGGTTTTGCTGTTTCTTGAGGATCTTTTGCTCATCAGGCAGGTCCTCCTTGTGACCCAACCAGCCAGGAAACCCTTGGAATGGCTCCTGATGCTTGTAAAACTTCACCAACGCCTTGTGAACTACCGTAGAGGTAGGCGTACTCCCATCGGTCTCAGGTTTTATCGATAATTGCGACAAGGAGCTCGATAGAGACTTGGTGGACGTCTTGAACTTGTCCCACATCCTCGTGGACCCATGCTCAGAACTTGCACTCATCTTGTTTCACCTATGTTTGAGATTTGGTGTTCAAAGTACGCTATTGCTCTGGTTTGTTCAGTCGTTTAGCTAATATATGCCAGGCTTTTTCTTTGGCTAATTGTATAGGGACCTGGACAAGAGCAATGTGAATTCGCAATACATACACTTCCAGTGACCAGAAGTTGGCAAGATTGACTTATCTTGGTAGGGATTCGATTCTAGTTTATGGTTAGAGGTGTTATATACATTATTATGTACTAATACTCATTCCGAGTTTTTGACGTAAATCAGTGTTTATTCCTTAAAATTTAATGTTTTGGCCATGAATTGCACATTCTCACAATGCCATGATGATAATCCTGACCATCGAAAGCAATATTGACTAGTTGTAATAAGTATTGTGTATTTCTATGCTTAAATAACTCTATATCATTGCCATGGGTTAAATAATTGTGGACATACGAGTGGATCTACAGGATTTTATTTATGTTGATTAAGAAGCCAGTTCTTGTGTAAAATTAATCTTCAACAGTTCAAAACTAAAAATCTATCTCAAGCGATGGTCTTTTCTTTCAGGTACAGACCGTATTTATCCTTTAGTTCCTTCATGATAGGGTCGTTAATCTCTGGGGAGTATGGAGCCAATAGACCAGGTCCCTTTATTGTCCCGTTTAGGACAAACTTGGTAGCGATGGCTACTGGGTACCCCACGGTGGCAGCCATGGAGCTGTAACCACCGACCTTACCGTAATCGATCATGGTGGAGGTTCTGACTTCGGTGGTACCATCTGCCCATTCAATACCGAACTTGTGTTGTAGGGCGACCATATCACGCTCGCCGTCTTCATATTGCATCAATTCTTCAAGACGTGCACATAGAGTATCCAGAGCGTTACCTCTTGGTGTAATCTTAGTGTCGCTGAACAGACCCAACCATGCGAAACCAGACAGGATTCTATCTCTGTCCTCTTGTGATTTCCAGTTGGTTTTAGAGTCTATGGAGGCCACTAGATCTTCTCTTGATGTGGACTTGGCACCCAAGTATTGCTTTAGAGCGTCATTCCATGGGATAGCGCTGCTGAAGATGGCATTCTCGTCATCCTTTAGCATGCCCATATCCACTAGGGCTTTTACGAACTCTGGGAAACCTTGGTATCTCAAAGTACCTCTGATAACAGTGTCAGCTTCGGGGATGTGGTATAGCTCCTTGAACAAAGTAGAGTCTCTGTTAGGGTAGCACACGAAGGCGTAACCTGGGTAGATGAAGTATGGCTTGGCGGAGGCCATCAAGTCTTCAGAAGAGATGGTCTCGATCTTACCGTCCTTCCAGTACTTGGCAGAGTTTCTTAGTGCCAATAGGACACCACGGGAGGACCAGGAGAACTTGTAACCCAATGGATTATCGGAGTCTTCTGGGGCTGGCAGACCACCACAGTATGACAAGAAGGACTTGATCTTACCGCCCGCTCTGTGGACCTCATCGATTGTCTTCACGGCGTACAAGTGGTCGATACCTGGGTCCAAACCGATCTCATTCATAACAGTGATACCTGCTTTGTTGATCTCAGGCTCCAACTCCCTCAATGCTGGGGAAATGTAAGAGGAAGTGACGACGTCTTTCTTCAACCTGATGGCACTTCTGACCACATTTGGGTGGAAAGTGTATGGGATCAACGAGATAACTAGGTCGTGCTGGCCCAAAGCTGCGTCCAGCGCGCTGTCATCGGTAACATCCAAGGAGATGGCATCCGAACCAGAGGCACTAGCCAACTGCTTGGCGTTAGCCAATGTTCTACAAGCAACAGTAACTTCAATGCCTTCAGTGGCAGCCAAGGTGTCAATAACCGGCTGCGCAACAAAACCAGAACCCAGCAACAATACACGTTTAGTCATTTTCTATCTTTCCCACTATATTTAATTCTTATCTTAGTGCTATTGGTATAGGGCTCCAATGGCATTGGACTGCCTTGTACATGCTCCTAAAGTGCTTGCTTTATATATTGATTTTACTAAGAAGAGTCATTATCAAAGGGTCATTGACCACAGCTCATCGAGGTCCAAGCACCACCATCTCTAAGGGAAAGATTGCAACGCCTGCGCTTCTCGAATACCTGAGGAATTTCCTTCCACCGTTTCGCAATGGCACTTTGCTAATAACAGCTCCAAGCTTGGCTATTATATCCAGTCTCGATTACTCACTGGTAATCCCATCGGAATTTCCCACCAAAACTATTTCGCGGTGGAAGAATTCCCGACGGAATTTCAATACGCATATTCCCAAAGCACCGGAGATCGAGTCCCGCAAGTATTACAACTTCTACATACGTCCAAGGAGCATACCTTTAGCCTATTCACCAGTTTGCAATGTGCTTTTAATGGGCATCGAGAAACGGTCCACATTTATATCCCAATTTCAGCTATTATGCCCTAACTGCGCTGTTCCGTACGAGGGCAGTGAAAAATTGTTGTTGCGGAATTGGAAAAAGTATAAAAGGGCATCGAGTTTTGCTACTCTGGCAGTGTTTTCCCACTTGAGAAGGACCAATTTTGGGACTTTATCTCCATGGCTATGCCGGAAGTGTTTGCTTCCAAACAGGTAGTCTTGGTAAACGAATCCCGCATACTAAAACTATGGTCCTAAGAGGAGAGGTGCGGCCTTCTCTCTGGTTTTGTGCTTTCGGGTGCTTTGCCAGTGGGGGGAGGTTGTGCTTCTTCTCTTAATCTGAGTGGAATGAACAGCCCGTAACTTCATGCCATTTTGAAGCCATATGACATCTCTTATGCCTTATCTTATCTTAATCTGATACGATATTACTAAAAAATGCTGTGAATTTATTATATACATACTTAAAAGTCATTAAAAAAGGAGGGTACGGTCGTAGGTGTAGGAATTGCTTTATGTTGCGCCATTGGAATGGGCGCTGGATATCTTCTATCAGGGGGAGTGCTGCAGTGCCTTCTCGCTCAAAAAGTCATTACTGTTGCAAAGCTTCCTGAGTTCTATGTTTTTATTTTTTTCGTTTTATGATTTTTTTTTCATATATTAAAGTTTTTGTTTCCTTGATGGGTATATTTTGGACTAATCATCTCTTTTACAAGCAAAATTTTTAATTCTTTAGTCCTTCTTCTTTACTGCATGCTTCTTGTATACTTTGGAGACATTGGTGAATCCCTGCGATGATGATGACGAAGACGCCGTGGAAGTTGGACTCTTCTTGATGGTCTTTCTCTCCATATATATCTCAATACCATCAATGGTGATCTTTTTAGTCTCTATGGCTTCGGTTTGACTCTTTTGTAACTCAAAATCAACCACAGAGAAGTTCTCCGCCATGGTAATCTTCTTGACTGGTCCGTAGTTGGTCTCCAAGGTGTTCCTTAATCTGTCCTCTTTTAAACCGGCAGTTCCTCTGATGTAGATTGGGAAAAAACCATCCTCATTAACAGTACAGAAGATTGGCTTTTTCTTAGTCTTAGTACTGCTACTATTCTCTCTTCTGCCAGCAAGCTCGAACTTGCGGTCGCCATTGCTGGACTTCTTTGAACTAGATGGTTCTTGTTCTTCGCTTGGTTCAATCTTGACAGTCTGAATTGGCTCGTTTTTAACAAACCCAGCCTTTGTGTTAACCGCAGTATCTTGAGATAGCTTACTAGCCCATGTCATTTTGACTGGTCCAGACGATTGCTCTTGATTTGGAGTTTGAGATGGTGTGGTAGATGAACTAGAAGGACGGGAACTCACCGAGTTGTTTTCCTGCACAGGCTTTGGCTCAGTTACCTCCTTGACTACCTTATTATTTTCTTTAACAGTTTCCTTGGTTGTAGCCGATTCCTTCTTAGTAGCATCAATTTCTTCCTTTTCTGGTGATGCCTGAGTCTGAGCTTCCTTTGTTACATTGTTGGTGACAGGGTGCGTGGTTTCCTTTTTCAATACCGGCGTGACTGGCTTAGGGACACTTGGTTCTGATGCTGATGTGGGTGCTGGTGCTGGTGCTGGTGCCTCCTTAGCCGCCTTGGGAGATACTGGTGCTATCTTTTCTTGTTCCTTTGGCTCCTCCTTTGGCTTCTCTTCTACCTTCTTCTCCTTGGCTGGCTGACTCTCCTTTGATTTCTCAACAGACTTATTCTCTTCTTTCTTGTGACCATTGTTTTGTCTGGCCGCCTTAATGGATTGGAAGTTGTCACCCAAGAATCTGATGATATCATTGGTAATATCATATGAGTCACTGCTTGGCGATGTTGGTGTTAGAATAAAACTTTGACAGAATCTATAAGTGGGAGTACCAGTCCAAAACAGTTCACCAGTGACCACAATAAATATACTCTTGTGATTGACACCCGTGGTCTGAAAATCACAACTGTCCAACTTGACTTTCAAATCGTTGACCTTGGCCTCATTTCTGACAAAGAACTTGCTGATATTCTCCTTACCGGTCAACTTCACTGTGGCCAGAACATCGGAGTTCTCATCGACCTTCTGTTGATAGCCTATGTGCGTCAACTCGGCGGTGTTCGAGTACAGATTAGACATCTTGGAAGGATTGTTGTTCATCCTCTCATAATATGTACGCACAAATGCGTAACTGATCTCCTGAATGGTAGGTGTGCCCATGCTTGTACAATGAATAATTCAACAACAAATAACCAAAAAATAAAACAAAACCTTACAAGTCTAGTATACAGGATTAAAATGCAACAATCTTAACTGAAAAACAAATTTAAAGTAAACGAATTTCTAAATTCTAATGATATTACTCCCAATAATGTGCTGTGTATGTGACTATGCCTTGCCTCGCTCCTTCCCGTTACAGTTATATGTTCCAGCTGTAAAATCACAATAAATCAACGTCCGCTCCGCGGTTTTAAATCGTTCCTTCTTGTACGTACTGTATTCCAAAAACTTAGGTCCACGCAACCAAAGTTCAATACCTACCTGTCCATTAACAGCCGCAATTACTACTCAAATAATGAACACTATTCCTCGCAATCCATGAGAAGCTCTATCTTCGAAAGTTTTCCAGTTTCGGTGGGAATTTGTTCTCGGAAAGGCACAATACGTATGTAGTGACAATAATAATCTATCTTATCTGAGTAAGTGGCAAGTGACTCATTGATGTATGTTATAGAGATTGTAAAGATATCAGTGTTTATAGTATTAACGTTACATGAAGTCTTGTCCATTGCGGCAAGAGTTAGGTGCTATTTTTTTGAGTTTCAGGAATGTGAGTGGAAAGCTACTCTCCATCGATGCCGTAGATTATGTTACGGTAGGATATCAAGTCAGCGCCATTTGGTAGTTTGTTGAGTGAGACTTTTGCCAATTGGCAGAAAGATAGAAGCATCAGCAAGCTCTGACCACCTGTAGTTGTAAAAATGGAGAACCTTGGAATACCTAGGTCGTCTGCCAGTGAGGTAAGTGTATACTGTTGTTGCTGGTTTGGTTGCTTGAAGTCCTGAATGGCTTTGTAGACTAGATTCAAGTCGTAGAAGTTTGGCAGATACTTATGCACCCACCACTCGAAATCATCCTTGTTATTTGGCATCGAGTTGTTCATTAGGATGTTGATTAGGAAGCCGAGGTCGTAGGCAGCATGGTATGTGACCCAAGTAACTTCAGGGTCCAAGACCAATCCTGAATCCATTAGTAACTGACCAAACTCTAGTTGATCTATACCCATGGTTTGATGCTGTTCGAAATTAATGCCAGACTTTGTAAGAAGCTCAAGAGAGTCCTTTGACACCATTTCTTTCTCTGGATTAAACTCGAAGTTGAATTGCCATGTAGATGGTCCGTTATCTGGCTTATTACCATTTTCGTCACTTAGGGATAAACCTAGTTGAATTGGATTCAGGAAATCCACATTAGCTCTCATAGTCTGATAGTGATAATCTGCCTTCGATCTAAAGTTACCAATAGGACGTGCAGTGGTGCCGACAAATTCTGTACTTATTGAAATATGGTTGTATTGTTGAACAAGGCGTCTAATAGAAGCAAATTCACGGTATAAATTGCCCTTCCATACATCTCTGACGAACAAGTGGTTTGGCGGTGGGAGGATCATAGGTGGCAGTGCGGATGCAGCTCCTGGCAGAGTGTTTGCTGCCGCACCCATTTGCTTTGGCACATTGGTCAATGCAGGATTGACACCAATAGAGCCTTGATTCTGAGATTGTTGTGGGATTTGTTGTTGACCAAGTTGTTGCTGTTGTTGCTGCTGCTGATTCTGCTGATTCTGCTGACCCTGACCTTGACCTTGTCGTTGCTGTTGCTGTTGCTGCTGTTGTTGCTGTTGCTGCTGTTGTTGCTGTTGCTGTTGCTGTTGCTGTTGGTATAGATTTAGACCAGGTGGCATGGAAGCGTTCACAGGAGTACTAATATTGAAATTCTGATTCTGGTGTTGCATCTGTAGCTGTGGCTGTATATTCATAGGCATATTCTGCTGCATCTGTCTCTTGTTCATATCCTGCTCCTGCGCATTCAAATATGGATTCCCAACATCCTGCATCATACTTTGCATAGGAAAGTTAGGCTGCTGTACATTCATGCGCGCCCTGCCCATGTGTGGCGAGTAGTTCTGCATCATATTCATGTTCTGAGGATCTCTCTGCGGCATCATCTGCTCATGGCCAGGCATTACCTGATGCTGTACATTCATTGATTGCATCATAGCCAAGCGTACTCTTTTATAACTATTCGAATTGCAATATGCGTCTAGCGAAAGCTCGGATCAAGCAAAAGGGAATTCGATTGCGCCTATTAAAAGTAGTCCTCAAAATGATTAGCTCTGCTGGATGTCTGTATCCTAACTCCCAGTCCAACCCAGAAGCAATGCTCTTATTAACATCGCTACAGCTGTGATTGAAAGGCCCAAATTGGCCTCCAAAGGAAGATTGTTCGTTAGAAGAAATTTCAGAGGGAAGAAATTAAAGAAGCCGGGTAAAGGTTTCTTTGGGCCCATAATAGAGAGCTTGATGGTCCTATGGCACAAGAACGCATATATGGTAGGAGAGCTAGTTCTTATTGATTGAGGTTTCTATCGGGGGGTTCTTTAATTTAGTAATATACAGTTTTAAATGGTAAGTTTATAAAATGCAAAAAAATAGTAAATTGAAAGTAATAATATAACTATGTCGAAAATGAGCGAGAACTATAACACCGGGTCTTAAAAAAATTGAATATTGAAAGAGGAAGCGTGTAGGAGTGAAGTCTTATTATTCAGTCCTTGACCTTTTGCATCTTGGCACTTTTCACTTCTTCGTCATCTAGCTTTCTTTTTTTGTCCTCTTCCTTTTCTGGCGGTATAACAAACCATGGAATCTTACCTCTGTTGAAATCGTTCAGGATTTGCTTGGAGACACCGGATTCGTCTGGCTCACCACCTTTCAGCAATCTACCTTGCTTTCTCGCAAGCATCTCTATGAAGTCGGTGGCATCCTTCCATCCAGAGATCTCGTAGGTTCTCTCCAGATGCTTGGTCTGACAACGCTTCAGGACACCAGGTATATATTGCTCAGGGTGAGACACATGCTCGACTCTGACAACACCACGGAATAGAATATCCTCTTCGCTATCCTTGGTGGATGGGGGAACGATACCAGGACAGTCGATCAAAAATATTCTCTTCATCAAAGTAATGTATTGCCACACCTTAGTTTCACCAGGAATAGGTGCCACTTGACAGACTTTCTTCTTTCTCAACGTGTTAATAATGGATGACTTACCGGTGTTTGGGTAACCGATGAAACCAACAGAAATTTGCTTTCTGTCGGTATGCAATTGGGAGAATTGACGCAGTAATTGAATCAACGAACCCTTACCAAAAGAATTTGTAATAGAAGCGTGGAACGCCAAAGTTGGACGGTCCTTGGATAGATGCTTAACCCATGCAGCCTGAATAAATAATATAATTCGACAACTAAAATCACTGAAGTCGAGTTCATAATAAAAGATGTTAGTATTATTGGTCTTTCATATGGTGTTTTCTTCCACATATAACAACTTTCATGAAACCCCAAGGGCCCAATTTGCCAGATAATAATGGAAACAATATAAGAAAATAGTAATAAAAATGTGAGTTCTCCAACTACGAAAAGATGGTAGATTTATTCAACAACTACGTTGTTGAAAAAAGTCATCTCTTCAACTCATAGAGTCCTCGCTATTCAAAAAAGGCGAAGGTACACCATCAGAACGATGGCCATGCTTCTAGTTTTATCCCCGAACGACTTCAGAACGAAGCCAAGAGATAGGAATAGTATTAATTTCCCAAAACTGTAACAGGCATCATTGTATAATCAGTAAACAAACCAAAATCAAAAAAAGATAAAAGTGAAGTTCAGCAATGACACCCTGACAAAGAGTTTTGGAATTCCCATAGTTTTATCTGGCAGAATTGGATCTCATATTCATGTCCATGAAAATTGTTAGTAAAATTTAGAAAATAAAAATTAAAGTTTAACATACAGCAACCCAAGTAGGTACTAAATCACACTTGTTCAAAACGTAAATAAGATGCTTGTGAGGAGTTTCTTTTTTCATGTATTCTTCAACAGACTTACAACGTGTTCCGAGAGGGTCTCTGGCATCCAAGACATGTATCACCACATCAGAGGAATCGATGACTTTATAAAGTTCATTCCATATACGCTTGGATTGACCTTTGCTGAAAATGGCTTCCTTAGTGACCTGAGTCCAACCATTTTCTTCATCTTCTTGCTTACCCATCAGACCTAAAGTGGCCTTGAGCTCCTCCTTCTCTTCATAGGTCTTGTTTTCTTCCTCGGTAGCTTGCACTAGTTCTTCCAAACTGGAGGCAGCAACACGAGGCTTCTTTCTCTGAGCCTTTGGACCAAATGTCTGATCGAAGCTCTCAGTTTCCAGGATACGTGCTCTTGGGGACTCCGTGGAGTCCTTCTCATCCAACAGGGACATAGGCAGCTTGTTCCTCCTCAGAAGCACTTGGTAAGTATCCTTCTGTGTCTCACCCAGAGCGTCTCTGAAATGTTGCAGAGCATCCTGGGAGATCACACGAGTGTTACCAAACCAACGCCTGTCAGGCTGAACCCTGGCATCAGGAATAGTGGTGTCCTGATAATCCGCAGCACGGATCACATCACCATGCTTGTTCTTGATAGCCTTACCACTCTTGTACATGTTCAGAAACTGAACACGCTTGGAGTCCCTGTAGAAATTCTCACCTTTCACTCTGATGTTACCATCCTTGGTGGTACCCTCACGGATACGTCTCTGCTTCTCCTTCTTACCAGTACCCATTTGCTATATCAATACGTCGCTGTCTCACTTACAAGAGTCTCCCACACTACATATACAAACACTACTCCTTCTTATACTTCTCCATGCTATACTCCCATACTGAAGGAAATTTTTCATCGATGCTCATCGCATTGGAGCTCATCGCAAAATTTTTGGCAAAAAAAAAATTTTACTTCACAACGTAGAATGCGATCTTTCACGTTCAGGGTATAGTGCCATAGGTAGCAAATGGTACTTATGTGATGGTTGGGCCCTGGATTGGGGGCCCAATGTTGCCTGCGGATGAGTTTTGATCATAGCAGTGATGATAGGACGTCCTTGACTGAGGTTTCAGACTTGTTCTTGATGCTGGACGGAGCGTCGGCTCTGTTGGTTGAGACCTTGTGCTGCTTGAACTGTCTTCTTGCGTCTTGGTCGCGGTCCTCGTGGTCCTTCCGTTTCCTCATGTTCTGCAGCATCTTGCTCTGCTCCACGTTGCGGATGTACTCGGCGTTCAGCTTGTTCGATTGCGAAATTTCCAACTCAAGCTTGGCTTGTCTGACATCGTTTTCTCTGGCGATCTGCTCTGTTAAGTCGGCCCACTTGAATCCCGGAAGATACTTCACGTTGAGAATATCGTCGTGGTAAAACGAACCTTTCTTACCACCAATAATGTTACCATTTAAGGTCTCTGCACATAATTTGGCGTCTCTTTTACGGATAAACTCCGCCCAGCCCTCTTCATACATGATCTTCTTGTTACCACCACCACGCGTTCTCTGCTTGTGCTTGGCCTCATCTTCACGTTTCAAGAACAACCTGTCTATTTCACCAAACCTGCTCAAAATCTGCCTCATCTTGGCCGGCTTCATGTATGGTGGTATCCTAGACAAATACACCACACCTGTCTTATGCTTAAGTTTTTGGCCTGCTTTTCTTTGAATGATCTTGTCAATCTTAGATTGCTTCCTCTTCTCTTCGGACACTGGCTCAGCAACACCAGCTTGTTGTTCATTCGTTTGTTCCGCTTTGTTTTGTTCCAATTGAGCCTCAGCGGACTCTTCCTTATCCTCACTGTGTGGCTGCTCTGCCACATCAGCTTCCTCATCGGAAATTCCTTCTTCAACATCACTGTCCTCCTTGGAGAAAGCATCTCTTACTACTTTCTTCTTTTGTAACAGGATCCCATCTTCCTGGTCACTGAAGTCATCCTCAGAAAAATCGTCGTGCTTGTTAGATACCATTCTCGATTCACTGTCCCAGTACGCTCTAATTGACTTGGAAAAAGTCCCACAGTATTATTGGGCATAGAATACCAATTGGAACTAGTCAGATTAACTTTATAGATGCTAATAGTAGCTCATAACTTCATGGATCAACTGGCTCATCTCATCGCAAAAATTTTCTGCCGTGACACGGTTAGCCGTTATGTGCGATGATAATACAGTCAGGGCAAGACTGTCGCTCCCCAACATATCACTTAGTTGTATCACAGTACTAATTATCTATCTGTACATAATTATTAGACAAATTTTGAATGCAAACACAATGATCAGGAATATCAATTATTAGAAAAAACGTTAAATGCAAATTTATAAAAACTAATTTCAATTACCAGCATTGAAACTCTTCGAAGTAGCCAATGGTAGTTTCAGAATTGGCCATTCTTTCAGCACAATGGCTGCGGATATTGTCAACCAAAACGGGTGGTCCACAAGTGACCACAGCAAGAGATCTTGTCTTTTCCTTGCAATGGCCATCTATAATCTTAGCTATGTTGGGCCGACCGTAATGTATAGGAATGAAAGACAACAACTCTACAAGCATCGAGGAAGATTCCTGTAGCAAAGGTGTAGATGAATCTGGCACATCAAATTTCTGTATCCTGTGGTTATTGTACTTTGTTGTTAGATACAAAGTTACGGTAACCGGTGAATTTTTCAACTTCAGAAGGTCCTTAGCGTATGCCTTTAAAATGTTAGTATCTCTAGCAATAATAACAAGCTCTACGAATTTGGAAGCAGATGTCTTCACCATTGGTAAGCACTCTATCGCATGAGCCAATGGACCCGGTATACCACTTCCTCCTGATACCAAAATGACATCATCATAGTGCTTTAGAGGTAAAGAACAGCCATATGGACCTTCGATGGATAGCCAAACAGACATCTCACCATCCACACCGTTCTTCAGAACATAGTTGACAAGTTTGTTAGTCAATCCGTCCTTGGGTCTAATCACGATTCTGAGGTAATCACCATCATCCTCAATAGTGAATGGGTGAGATTGCCAGAAGAATCTGGGTATTAAGAAGTAAACGAAGCCGTATTGTCCTGCCTTTGCGTTCCAATTCTTGAGCTTCTCGCCTTTGTAAATAGTGACTTGAACATATTCTGGTGCACCTACATCATCGAAGAATAGTTTGAGTTTAGCGGTACGTACTCCGAAAGTGCACAATTTGTAGACCCTAGTCAATTTCTCGACTACCCAGAAAAATATAGCAAAGCAGAGCCATTGGCCCCAGCCTATTTTTTCTACATGCTTCCAACAGCAGATAAATAGGAGAACCGCTAATATAATATGCAAGATTAAAAATGTCTCGTAATAATGAATTCTCATATAAGCCAAAGAGAATATGCAGATGCTAATGAGTGCGACAATTGCGAAAGTACCAAATTGCCAGTATGCTTGTTTTCTTGAATTTTCGAACGTGTGATAACACAGGGAATAAATGACGTAAAATACTGAGTGCAGAATAGCATCTAATGTCATGAATCTGCCCAACCATTTATGAAATGCTATGAATGAACTGTAGTGCAACCCTGTGAGAGATTCAAAGATATTGTTTCTAGTAGAGAAGATTATAATTATGGGGAAATGAGCAAACGCCAGGATACCTGTTCTATCAGCGAAGTATCGTACCAACTGTAAATTTTTTGACTTAAACAAGACGTTGTTCGGGTCGATTATGTAATCGTAGGAGAGTAAAACTGTATGCAATATCGCATAACCCAACAGAATGATGAACTCTATTCTTGATGGTAACAGTGCACAGTAGCTAACGCAAAACTTCTTGCCCCTTAGGTACTGGGCATGCTTACCTTTGAAGATAGCTGGTACCAGGTATGATCCCTTGATCTTATTGAAGAATTTGAAAAAGAGGTTTCTCCTTTGATCCAGCCCAATATGGTTGAAAAAATTCCCAATTGCCAACAATGCCATGACAATCAAGAAGTAATAATTTATCACTGCACCAAAAGTGTTTGATCTATCCAAATTATAGCTGTGCGCGTGGTATGCGAACAAGTTCTTGGTCCTTATCGATTCATCGATTATTATCGGGTAAGTCAGCCTGTCAATGCTGCCCACAGGCCTATCACTTCTGTTATTGTTCAGGAAGAGTGAGGCGTTGGTCAGTGTTTGATAAAACTCAGTGATGTTAGTGAACTTGTCTGCGATCATGGGGAATTGACTCGTAGTGTTAGTGAAACTCACCAGTTTGCAAATCTTTTGCACAGCATTGAAACTTCTCTCGAATGCTCTCGCGTCCATCTTCCTGTCTTCAAATATTACATCGTGTATGCAACCTACCCACGTACCCATTGCTGGCTCGTAGTTGCATATGGGCTCGTAGAAAGAGGGCCCCATACTGGTATACTCCCAACCGAGCCTCGTCACATAAGTACCACACGACATCACAGCATTGACCTCCCAGACATCACGCTTCTGAAACCCTCCCTGCAGTGCCAAACTCAGTCCCATACAGAACGGCACAATAAGCACAGCGATCATCATTTTCCAGTATTGCGTTTTCGTATTCTATCGTTTATTTTTTTGTAGTTTCTTCCTTGTAATTCGTAGTAAAACAGTATCTTATTTCTTGTTGTAGTCAATACATTGCAGTATGTTGTTGCCGTCGCCACGCTACCGAGAAATGCTTAGAAAGAAAATAGAAAGAAAAGGGAACTAATGCACAACCGCCGAACCGAAGCTTCGAATATTCCACGCCAAACCGCCCAGGAAAGAGTACTACCAACAAGAAAGGGTGCTGTTAAGGCGGCTATTTCTATGATCTCGCACTCGGGACTGGAAGCCAAAGGAAAGTTTCTCAGTTTACCGATGACTATTTATACTTTATTTATGCTTTCATGGATTCTCCGGGTGGGTTGATACCCTCTTCCTGCGGACCTGTCTAAGTAAACGAATGCTACATAAACTGGGCGCTCCCTTCTGATGTTTAACTGCACCCGTTTTTCCTCTGCCTACGCCGCTTTCTCTCCGGTCTCTGCCTACGCTAGTTTCTTAGAAGAGAGAGACGAGGAAGAAGGCGAGTCGCAGCTCTTCCCGCCTATTCCCAAAAGAGGAAACTGTTAATCTCTGCGTGTTTTACCCGGATGGAACACCAAAAAAAGAAAAAATCAAAAATCCGGGTAAATCTACTTGCATTTACACACTATGTACGTACGGCACCTGACACGCCGTACAACCACACTACATATACGGTTTTACGAGAAAAGGTAACGTGACCTCTCCCTGTGTGATCAATAAATGCTCGTTAGCTTCTCTCTCTTGTGCAACTCTCTGTGTATACCATACTACCTTGGCTGTCTAGAGAGCTGCACTATGGGTCCAGGTCTATTGTGCTTTCAACACGTACGCCTTCCAACAAGATGGCTGCACTCCTGTGTTTGGCATTTCAACCGGGTCCACAAGTACTTGACTATCTCTCCCTCACAACACAAACCTTGATGCTACACGCCCGCGAAAGCCCGGAGGACGTCTCGCTCGGGGCACGGTTAGCTCACCTCGAGAGCTTGATAGGCACCGAGGCAATTGATCTGGATAAATTCAGCCACAGCAATACCACATTATCGGCTGTCCTAGATGCAGTTACATTAAAACTCAATAGCTGGATCAATACCGCGACCGTGGAGTCACGGCTACTGATGGAGTTACTGATGAACCATCAGGAATCGGCTCTCTTAGCAAAACAACAGCAAGACGAAGGTGATAACCCATACGAGATAGTGGTCATCGAAAGATTAGAAGTCATGGCCAGATCGCTCATACAACTAGAGACTCTTTATAGAGACTCACTACGATTGGATACAACCGAATCTCTTGCATTGGACACCGATATAATCTCCCAAATAAATCAATTGTTCACAAACTGTAACGTATGCATCAAACGCACAATAGTACTAGCTTATAGATTGAAACTGCGACATAGGAAACACCAACAATACGTAAAATATCTTGAAGACAGACTAATGATCAGAGATGATCAGAGATGATCAGAGATGATCAACGACAAATGAATGACATAAACAAATGACAACTTGAAAAAAAGAAAAGATATGTGTATTATAATGAAAATATTAATGAATATAATAATAATGCAATTTAAATAAATACAAATGAAATAGGATAATGATCTTATTTCTTGGAATCAGAGTTCAATCTCGAAATGAACGACTTCTTGGCCAGGTCTATCAGAACATCCAACTCTCCACTATCCTCACACATATTGTAGAAAATACTTTTCTTTTCTAATAGTAAGGAATATGGATGATCAAATTCTTTCACTTCACCTGCATCCATAACAAGAATCTTGTCATAGTCGACAATAGAACGCAAACGGTGGGCGATTGTCAAAACCGTGCTGTTGTTAAACTCCTGTCTAATCGTTTCTTGGATCTTAGCATCAGAGTTGTAATCAATTGATGCAGTAGCTTCATCTAATAAGATAACCTTAGGCATACGAAGCAATGATCTCGCTAAACACATCAATTGCCTTTGACCTTGTGAAAAGTTACTACCACCTTCGGCAATTTCACTTTCCAGGTTCAAAAACTTATTAACATTCTTAGAAGAGTTGCTTTGAATTTCACTTGTACTAGCTTCCATCTCCTCAGTACTAACCAAATTGACACGCTTTAGTGCAGTAAATATCTCTTCATCAGAGTATTCGTCATATGGATCTAAGTTGCTCCGAATGCTACCCGCAAACAAAGTAGGATCCTGAGGAATTATAGTAATCGAACGACGTAACCTTTTCAAACCAATATTGGCAATATTAACACCATCAAGCTTGATTGAACCTGTGTCAGCTTCCAAGAATCTAAACAAGGCAGTAATAATAGTAGACTTACCTGCACCAGTACGTCCTACAATACCGACCTTTTCTAATGGTTCAATGGTAAATGTCACATCTTTTATCACATAAGGCAAATGTGGTGCATATTTCAATGATAGATTATTAACTTCCACCTTACCACTGTCAGGCCATTGCGGTGGCGGTGTCACTGCATTGGCAGGATCAGCAATAAGTGGTTCTTGTTCAATATTCATGTACTCAAGGACACGTTCTACTGAGTTCATATTCATTTCAAGTTCTGAGTATTGACGGACTAACCACAATGCAGCCTCAGTGAACGAGATAGCATAGGTTAAAGAAATACCCGCCAAACCAGCATCAATGTTGTTAATGTTTAAAAGTATGAAAACACCAGAAGAAAATATAACCAAAGCACCTATCAAATCAATTCTGAAAGACAGCCATCTATTGACTACCCACAAGTAAAAAAATGGCATACTATTTTGATCTATCATGGATAAGTTCTCCTTAATAAATCTTTGCTCGTCACCAAAAGCACGAATTGTGGTTACCCCAACAAGGGTCTCAGAGAAATGCTGGAAAATAGGCGATTTACTAATTGAATCTAACCGTTTCAGTTCCCTTGATGTAGTCAAATAAAAGAATCCAACAATTGAGTAGCCTAGAACAATAATAATCGCAACTGGGAAAAATGCAGGTGTAATGTAAGATATCAACAACAAAGTTGCAAAAACTTCAATGGCTGAGTAGAACACACTTTGGATGTTAGGTGGAATTTCTTGATCAATGGATTCAATGTCCTTTGAAAATCTATTCATAATTCTACCGATTGGAGTTGAATCAAAAAATCTAACCCTAGCATGTAAAACTCTATCTAACAAAGAATCAAAAATCAGTTTAGAGGCTCTAATACCGAATAAAGAGTTCACGAATGTCTTAATGGATCCAATAATAGAAGACATAACACCTATTAAACAGTAAACTACCAGAAATTTGGCTATTCCTGCATTCTGATTTTCTGATTCTTTCTTACCAGCTTCATTAGTTAAAAGCACTCTATTTCTGCTTTCTACAATAAATGTACTTGCTGGTAGATTATAATTGCTCTCATCGACGTCTGAAAACCTCTTCACAGTCCAGTTACGTATCCACCAGGCCTGTGTAATTTGCAAACACAAAATTGCAGTAAAGACGGATGCTAAGGCAACAATTGTATACCAACCACCATACATCTTTATGTACCATTTGTAAATTTCCTTTCCAACAAATCCCATTGCTTTACCTTCTTCTTCAATCAATTTACCATCATCATTAACAGGCGTACTGTCTTGTACAATTTCAACAGGAGCTGGTGTAGTACCCAGAGACCTCTCTGATTTACCCTTTAATGAGGCGGAAGAAGCACTTCTTGAAATAATTGATTTCTTCATATTTTCATCCTCACCTAGTAGTCCTTTGGCAAGAAGCTCAATGGGTGTACCCTTTTCTTTAACCTTACCATCTTCAATCATGACAACGAAATCTGCATTCTTCATTGTCAATGCAATATTATGTGTTACTAAGATACAGGTTCTACCCTCCATCAATGGACCACTGATGCATTTATCATAAATCCATAACGCAGTATGTGAATCAACAGCACTTAGACAATCATCTAGAAGCAAATGACCTGCACTGGAGTAAAGAGCTCTGGCTAAGGATACTCTTTGCTTTTGACCACCTGACAAGGTAATACCCTTTTCACCAATTTCAGTACTGTCTCCAGCTTTTAATATCTGGAAATCTCTTTTCAAACTGCATGCTTCTACGACAGCATCATAACGGGCTTGATCGAATGGAGCGTTGAACAAAATATTATTACGGACAGTGTCGTTTAATAACCAGGCAGCTTGTGAACAATAGGCAATAGAATCATTAATCACACCCGCTTGTGATTGATATTCGTGTCTAGGAGACAAACTTGGAACAATTATTTTACCCTCAGACAATTGCATTTCACCCAATAAACCCATAAGTATCGAAGTTTTACCAGAGCCTGTAGCACCAACAATAACATTAAGCTTACCAGTCATAAACTCAATATCCAAGTTTCTCAATACAAACGAATCCTTATCGCTGTCCCATCTCAATGTTACATTTTCAAATGCCAACCGCTTACCGTTTTTATCTACGGTAAGTTGATCGTACTTATCAGTCTCTTCTGTTTCCAAGAAACGTTGAACTCTGTCCAAAGATATTTTTGATTGAATCAGATAACTTAACATATCGGAAATTCTATCCAATGGATCTCTCAATAAAGTAAATAAAGAAAGTGCAGTGAAAGCGACAGGTGTTGTTAGTTGCTTTTTCTCAATTAAAATAGAATAAGCAAAGGTACAACCAGTAATTAATGTTGGAGTGATAAACCATGAGAATGCGAGTACACACCAGACCATACATCTTTTCAACAGCAAAGCCAATTCCTTTTCTCTAACAAGCATGATACCTTCCTTGAACTTGTCTTCCCAAGAGAAGTATTTGATGATTCTAATGGCTTGGAAAGATTCATTCAATTTTTCGACTCTTTTATCTGTGCATGCTAAGTTACCTGCTTGCAATGTGCCTACAACGGCGTACAACTTGGAATTAATAGGAATGATAATAATAGTGATTAAAATACCAACAAAAGCAGCTGTACCAATAACCTTGTACAGCAAAATCAAGGAAACCGTCAACATAATAGCTGTTTCCAAAAAATAATGTAAGTAAGCACACAATTCTGATATCTTGAAGGCGTCAACTGACATTAGGTTAATAATGGATCCTAAATTGGAAGAGTAGGATTCCTCATCTGCATTAACATGCGTGGTGTCATTTACCTCCTGGGGTGACACTTCGTCATGCTTTATCATATCATTCTCATTATTTTCGTCAGCTGGTTTTGATTGTTTAGTAATCTTTCTTTTCAAAGCTTTACTGTAGATTTCTGAAATAATGATACTTTTCATTCGAACACAGACTCTTCTCCCCAAGAACAAGTTACAATGGTCACAAATTGCAACAATGAACCTTGAAATAAACATTCCAAAGACATAGAACCATGCAAGGTTCATAGAACCTTCATCCTTATGCTCAATAAAATCTAGCAATTTCTTCAGCAAGATAGTTGGCACAAAGATTGAAAATGCAGATATAGTTGTGAAGCACCATTGAAACATAAATAAGTTTAAGAAATATCTTAGTAAAGAAATACCAAATCTTGAACTTCTCATTGAAGGTCTGTTACGGAATTCGAGAAAACTTTTCATCACATTAATTGAGTAGTCCTCCAATTTCAAAGACCACAGATCAGAATGTGACAAACTGTTATTCTTGTAAGCCTTGTTTATGAAAGGTTGAACCCAATGGAAACTGAAAAACGTCAGTAAAGAGACGTATGGTTCTGGGGAAGGTGCTCTATCCTGTTGTGGTTGGTAAAGCACTGGCAGATTGTTTCCAATTGGAGATGTCAATAACAGTGCCATTAAAACCAGGTTCAACCAGAATTGAGATTTGTAATATTGTGAGCTACCGTAGTCATTTACATGCCCAATAAGCGCCGATCTAAAAGGTAAAATGTGAGCTAAGAAGATCACCGTGTAATTAGCGAATGACACTAACCAAATATTACCTGAGTATTTATTAACAAACTTGTTATTTTGATTTAAGTTCAATACCCGTAACGTTGCTAGCGTGAACAAGATTGTCCACAACAACACGTGTGGCTTAAAATGGAATTTCTGTAAGTCTCCATTTAAGTTAGATTTTTCAATAGAAAGGTAGCAATGCAGTAGTAATTGGAATGCTACAATTACAAATTCTATTACCACTCTGAATTTTTCAAACATATTACGTTTGATAAGATGGTATTTAGTTGGGTCATTAACCTCACCTGAATCAATGTTATTTATGGAGAAATGTCTATCATACAATGCTGAGCTATCGGTATTCAGTTCACTTGGTGAAGGGTGACTACCGTAATTGTGTTGTGCGTGCATTGTCAAAGGCATCTCTTCATCAGATTCTGATAAGTTTAATGAGCTCAGTTTCAATGACAGGCTCGGTGTAGGTGTTTCTTTCTTTATATCATATTTGTAAAACCGGATGAAAAAATTATGCAAAAGTATCAGTATTGATATAGTCACCAGCGTTGTCGGTACGTAATTGTTTAGTACTTCAATTCTACCATACTTTGTGATATCATCGAAATACCAAAATTGGCGGGAACTCATCGCCTCCACGACCATACTGAATTGTTTTATTGGTAGTGTCTATTTTGGTGGTTTGTGAGTAAATCAAACCAAATATCAAAATACTCAGGGATAACAATGGCAAAATTGGGGGAGTTTATATAAGGTTTTTATATTTCCAACCTCATCGCGCTGTAGAACATTACATTGTAGGGATTACATGCATCTGAACAAAAAAATAAAAAAAAAAAAATTTTCTTGCTTTCCGAGAAAAAAAAGAGAGAACGATTTCACATTTCTTTTTTTCCTTTTTTTTTGACAGATATGTAGAACAATGCACAGCTGATTGTTCCGTGGGTTGTACTCAAGTTTGTTAAGTGCAGCAACAAACCCACTTCACTCGTTCGTGATTCCCCGGAAGGGAAGCGTGAATCACACAATTGGTCTGCTATGACACATACTTTTCAATATTTTTTTTTTCTTTCATTATAGATCCCGTGGAAGGGGGAAAGCTTGTGTCGTATGGGACGTGAGAAGATCAGTCATAGACTTGTACCGGGGATATGTGTATGTAGTATGACACATTTTCCAAGTATCAGTGCAGCATAATAAAAAAAATAAAAACAACATCTGTTGTTGCAGTAAATTTGGGATGGGTCTAGCTAAATAATTTCTAGAAGATTCCAAAAAAATTTGAACGGTATCTGTTAGTAACTCATCTGTTGCAGATGCATGCAAAATTTAAATATACATACAGTAATTACACACAATTGTGGGTGGATACCATTACGTTCTGTTTCATCGGCGGGAATATAAAGAAAAAATAATTTCTCAAGGATTTCCGGGCCCTTTATATAAGTTTTTTTTGGGAAAGGCGGCTAGGAAAACAAAGCTCCTTGATTCCCCAATCGGGAAAGGCGGCTAGAAGAATAGATCTAAAAGCTCCTTGATTTCCCAATCGGGAAAGGCGGCTAAAAAAAAGTTCCTTGATTTCCCAATCGGGAAAGGCGGCTAAAAAAGTTTCTTGATTTCCCTATTGGAAAGGCGGCTACAAGAATAGATATAAAAGCTCTCGGATTTCTCAGGGAGACACGGCTAATCTACTGAGAATCCCTAAATATCATTTCCCTATTTGGAGCAAAAGAAGGCCGGGTAACTACGTACCTTGAAGTAAAATCGTACACTACTATAACTTTGAAACAGCCGCACTTCTTGTGTACGCGTGCATGTGCTTTCTTTGCTCATTTTCTTTTTTAAATTAGAGTTGCAATCACCATAAACGATGAATCTGTGCTGGCCTGCAGGTGGTCCTGCAGTGCTATTACTGCGAAGCCTCGAGAACACAGGTTCCAAACTTTTTTAAAAAATTTTCTTTTGACACAATACGGGGACAACGCTGTTACATCCGAGAGCTACAGAACCAGCCGTACGGAGGCGGTGTATGTTGTTGCTTGGAAAATCCAGGACAAAATGTCTTCAACGTGAATTGTACGCTTTTGTGAATCATACCTGAACCAGTACCAGTACCTGTGGTCTGTGTCTGTGTCTATGTCTGTGCGCTACTTTGTGTGGACAAGGAATAGTTCTGCAACAGAAAAAAAATGCGGGGGCGGGGTAGGATCTGGGGTAAATTAATTGATAGATCTCCCGGAAGAGGAAATCCTGGGGAGGAACAGACACAGAGAGAAACTAAAAAACCACAGAGATGGATACGCACAATGGTCTAATTTCTCGTTATCCCGATACCCGAGAATACGGAATGGCGGTGGAGAGAAGTTAGAAATGCGCAGTACCCGCGAAACCAAAAATGCACATTACTTTCACAAGAGACGATCCCCCGCAGAACCCTTCTCCTAACTTCCTGCGTGCGGCATACTCCACCCCCTACCCCCCCAC